>WPCK01163755.1_pt1 | contig 16148 bp, 10 predicted proteins | sample 5399851 | NCBI WGS metagenome assembly WPCK01 (sample SAMN12869471, study PRJNA574797) | sludge metagenome | isolation source: wastewater treatment of pH11 | place: China:Beijing | collected 2019-05-20
GCCCAGTCCGACAGGACGGTGCTCGTGCTCGTTCGTTGTCGATTATAGAATCCGGCGATATTCAAGCTGGGAAGCCGATCGATTACGAGCACGAGTACCGCTGCTCTGAGCACGAGCACGATGGGATCAGACCGGGTGTGAGCCAGAACAAGCCGTTTACTCTTTGGTCTCAAGCAGGGTCATGTAGAGCGGAAGATCGACTGCAGGGCGTTCAGGGCCGGGCTCAATTTGCTTGAGCGCGAACAGGTTTTTCTGGCCCCGAATGTAGAATACGCCTTCCGAGATTGCCGGAGTGGACAGGACGTATTCCCCTATCGGATTCACCGCAGCGAGCCTGAATTCGGGACCGGCGACCAGCACAACGACATTGCCGCTTTCTTCCGGAAAATAGATGTGTCCATCGGCCGCTATCGGAGAGCCGACGAAACTCAATCGCCCGCCGAGACTTTCCGGGACGTTTTCCAGGCCTTCAAAGCCCTCGCTCAGGCGCTTCCTGTAGACCTCTTCGCCAGTCACCGCGTGCAGGCAGGTAAGCCGGCCATCGTTGCTGCAAAGGTACAGGTAATCTCCATAGACGATCGGCGAAGGCATGTAGGGTCCGCCGCGCGGCTTGTACCAGCGGACATGCTCACTGGACGTTTCGTTTTCCGGTAGCGTGATGTCACCGGCGGCTGTTTCGGCAACGGCAATGATTGGCTGAATCGGTGAATAGCCACTGGTCAGGTAAATCAGCCCGTGGGCGATAAACGGAGTCGGCACGACGATTTCGGAATGTTTGCCAAATCGCCACCATTCTTCACCCGTCCGGGCATCGTAGCCCCGTGCGAACCCGGTTGCATGGGTCAGCAACATCGGCCCGCGCGAGGAATCGACGACGGTCGGCGTGCTCCACGACGGGATTTCTTCACGCGGAGTCCGCCAGACTTCGCTTCCGTCGGAAAGCCTGAATGCAGCGACAAATGACCCTTCCTGCACATCGCATTGAACGATGACGAGATCTTCAAAAATGACTGGTGAACTTGCAAAACCCCATTGGTAACTCTTGTCGTAGAACCAGCCGCTGTCGAGCATTCCCAGATCCTTGCTCCACACGGGCTTTCCGTCCGCTGTGTAGCAATGCAGGCCGTGACCTGCAAAAAACGCGACGACGAATTCGCCGTTGGTCGCCGGGGTCGGATTGGCATGCGTCGATTTCAGATGTCGTTTGACCCGCGGAATCCCTTTTGCCGCTTCGTGTTCCCAAAGTTTGTCACCGGTTCGCTTGTCCATGCAAAGCACCAAAAACCGGTGTTCTGACGGGCCATCAACCGAATCGACATCGCCGTAGTTGCCAATCTTCAGACTCGTGTCGGATTCTTCTCCTACAGCCGTCGTGAGAAATAACCGGTCGCCCCAGATCACCGGACAGCTGTGACCGAGTCCGGGAATTTCTGTTTTCCACAGCAAGTTCTTTTCGCCGGGAACATCCCAGGTCACCGGCGGCTCCTGTCCATCGGCAATACCGCGAGCGCCCGTTCCGCGGAACTGCGGCCAGTTTGCCGACGAAAGTGCGCGATCGGCGAGGCGGGATTCGGCAGAGTCAGGTGGAAAAACGGTCTTGTTCTCCTCCTCCGCCGGCGCTGCCGCCGTGTCTTCCGCCTTGCTCTCGCTTTTTTCTTCCGCCTTCGATTCGCTTGCCTTTTCCTTTTCTTTCTGGTCCGCTGTGCGATCCAGTTTGAACTGCGGGGGTTTCGCGCCCTTTTCCTTGAGGAATTCGATGACTTCCTCGTGTTTCCCCATCGTGGCCCAGGTCAGGGGCCTGGCGTTGTAAAAAGAATCCTGAACATTGACGTCGGCGCCCCGTTCCACGAGGAGCTTCACCAGTTCAAGGTTGCCCCTTTCAGCAGCAAACGACAGCGCCGTTGCGCCGTAACGGGTCTTCGAGTTGACATCGACGCCTTCGTCGAGAAGTCGCGTCACTGTCTCGATATCCCCGGCCTGCGCGGCGGAAACAAGCGCTCTCCCCGCATCTTCCTGGGCACAGACGGACGTCGCCGCGATGTGGTGAAATGCAAAAAAGGCAAAGAGTACGAGGAAAGATGCTCTCATGGTCATGTCCCGGTTCGCAGGGCCAGAAAAAGCCAGGCGGCTGGTATAAGTCTAATACCATATCCAGCAACGGGGAATCGCTTGCTGGAGGCGAAAAACGCCTTCTCGCGTGACGTGGGTCTTTCGCACGACCAGGCAACGGAGATTCTTCATGCCGTGCAGCAATGCAAGCCCGGAATCGGTAAGCGACGTGCCTTCGGCGTCGAGCACCTGCGCCACCGGGAGCTTGTCAAGTTCCAGCAGGTCCCTGTCGCCAAACGCATGACCGCGAACATCGATCACAATCCGGTCTTTCAGCCGCGAGTCGTATTGGGTCCATTTCCCTGCCCTCGCGAAAACCAGAATCAGATACCAGAAAGGTCGCAGGATCAACGGTATCCTTGCCGCCGGGACGCGGGACAGCCGGATTGTGGACACATACGTGTAGATGTAAAGAAACGTACAGACCGTGAGCAACACGATGGCCCATATTATCCCGTCTTCCTCGCCCAGGACGAATGCCGCGGCAGAGGTGATCAATATCGCCATCAGAAACACGCCGTGGCTGACCGCAGCTATTGCGAGGGGACTTATGCCTCCGGTCATGATGGAACGAAACCAGAGCTGGAATCCGGCAGGCTGAATCGGTATCTGGTCGATGGGGGTATCGACTGGTCGCAATCGTGGCGCTTCATAATAACAGGCGGGGCACCGGCCATCGCCTTGCAACAACGATCCGCATTTCTTGCAGCGGACCCGGCTGTCGAATCCCTTGTAGCCAGGCAGGACCGAGGATTTTTGCGTGGCCGTTACCGTTTGGGTACCCCGGGCACCCGCCAGTCCGTCATCGACAATTTCGTGTTTGCGTTTGTTTGCTTTTTTTTCGTCGTGATTATCCGATGGCACAACCATCAATTGCCCGCACTGCGGACATCGCACCCTGAGCCCGGCGTGATTTGAATCCGCCTGCAGGAGTCGGCCGCAGATCGCAGGTTGTTCACCTTTCGAATCCTGGCGGAGCTTGTTCGTGCAGCGGAATTCTATGTCCATATCGGGATACGAGCCGTTCATTACGGCCAACGAACGACAACCTTGCAGGCGGGACAAGAGGCGGGACGCAGGGAGACGCGAAGCACTTAATTCCCTGTTTCAGGGCAGCATAGAATGCGACCGGCGTGTAATCAAGTAAATGATTCCTGCCGGAAGGACACCAAAGACACGTGAAACAGGGATTTTCCGTCCCGGGAATGGCACCGCGGAGAGGCCAGGAAAGACCGACCAAAAATAAAAATAAAATTACCCGACTAGGATTCGAACCTAGAATGACGGAACCAAAATCCGTAGTGTTACCATTACACCATCGGGCAATCCAGTTTTCCCAGTTTATTGGTTTTCCAGCCCCTTGGCAACGGCAAAGGACAGCTGCTCGAGTTCCACAGCCAGGTCAACTTCCGCGATGGCAACCCCTTTGGGAACCGACAATGTCACCGGCGCGAAATTGAGAATCCCGGAGATTCCGGCGGCGACGAGACGATCGGCAACTTCCTGTGCCGCTTCAACCGGTACGGCCAATATTGCAATCGCAATGCCGCTCGCCATCAATTCATCGCGCAGGTTATTCAGGTTCCTGATTTCCAGTCCGCCGATTCGTTTTCCCTCCAGATCGGGATTCGAATCGTAGGCCCTGACAACGGAAAAACCTTGCTCGGCAAAACCGCGATAGCCGAGAAGAGCCCGGCCGAGATGCCCGCAGCCAATCAGGGCGACGGGCCACACCCGATTCGTCCCCAGGATGTTGCGAATGGCATCAATCAGTTCACCGCAGCGGTAGCCTCGGCCGGGGTATCCGAATTGCCCAAAGAAGGCAAAGTCTTTTCGCACCTGGGCATCCGTCAGCCCGAGGAATCCGGCCAGCTCTTTGGAACTGACCGTCTCTTTGCCCGCGCGCAGCGATCTCTGCAACTCTCTCAGATACAGACTCAACCGGTTGACGACCGCTTTCGGGGGGGACAGCCCGCTTGCCGGCTGACCGGGTTCATTGCTCATTGAGGAACATCCTGAGAGAGGAGGAAAGGCTCTGTATGAAAAAGTAGTCGTATTCGACACGCATTGCGAGACCCGACCGATTGCCACAACCGGAACATGCGGCCTTTTGCCATGAATTCCCGGATCGATGCAGTTTCATGTGCTATCTAGCTGTGTGACCTGGAATCCGTTGCCGAGACCCTCTTCATGTCACGATCGGAAAAACCGGTATGGCCGGCAAACTCTATGCAAGGCGACTGCATTTTTTCAATTACCCAGCTCACGCAATCAAGCAAATTCCCCTTGCCGTCCGATTTTTACCAACGGCAGGAGGATATTGCTTGCCTGATCCGGCATTGTCAGATCGGGCAATAACTGTCGGACAGCGGGTCGCGCGGCGCGATTGAAGCCGGACCCGACGACAGTGACCAAACATATTTGGAAAAGGCGCTTGGCGAGCGTTTCGCCAGACCAGATGCCGCCTCCCAGGTTTAGAAACGTCAGTTTAGGAGACTTTCAAATGAAAGTGGTCAAGAGTGTACTGACCGTAGCTGCGATCGCAGCTGTGATGTCAGCGGGCACTGTCTGGGCCCAATCGTGTTGTGGCGGCGCCACATACCACGGTTGCGGTTCGGCATCTGGCTCTGTCGTTGGTGACGGATCCGGAGCAAATGGAAACGGTAATGGCTGTGGAAGCTACACCGTCATGCAGACACGCCGGCGGGTCGTTATGGAGCCTCAACAGGTTACCCGATACCGCACGCAGGTTTCTGTAGTTAATGAACAGCGGGAAGTTCAGGTATCCCGCCTGGTTCGCGAAACATGTTACCGGGAGCACACCTACACCGTGCGCCGCCCGGTTCGCGAAGTAACGTACAAGACGGTTAACTACACCGTCCGACGTCCGGTTCGCGAAACAAAAACCAAAACGGTCACCTACAATGTACGCCGTTGCGTAACGGAAAACGTACAGAAGGAAGTCACCACCTATGTTCGTCGTCCGGTCACCGAGACGTACAACAGAACGGTCAGCCGGATGGTTCGCGTTCCCGAAAACTATACCCGGACCGTTACGGTTCGCGGTGGTCACTGGGAAAACAGCGAGCGCGTGATTCCGGGCCGCTCGTACACCCGTGTTATTCGTCATCGTGGATCGTGGTCGTGCGATCCGTGCACCGGATGCCGCACCTGGTGCCCGGGATATTGCGAGCGCGTATGCTGCCAGACGCCTGACCGGACTGTTTGCTGCCGCGTATGGGTTCCGACTTGCGAAACCCGCGAAGTTTGCTGCACCCGCTACCGTTGCGAGCGAGTTTGCGAAACCGTGCCTTGCTGCCGTACCCGCTGGGTATGCGAGCCTTGCACGAAGACCGTAAACTGCTGCGTCCGACGTTGGGTATGCGAACCTTGCACGAAAGAAGTTTGCTACACCGTATGCAACTGGGTATGCGAAACCTGCACGAAACAAGTTCCTTGCTGCACTGTCCGCTGGGAATGCGAAACCAAGACTTGCCAGGTTCCATACTGCGTTTGCCGTCGGGTTTGCGAAACCAAAACGATCTGCTGCCCGCGTCGCGTTTGCACCCAGGTTCCGTACACCTGCACCGTATGCGTTCCTCGCGTTGTATGTGAGGAAGTACCGGTAACGGTTTGCTGCCCGGCTTGCTGCGATCCTTGCTGCGGTGACAACTGCGGATGTGGCAATGGCTGCGGTTGCGGCGATTGCTGCGGATGTGGACACCGTATCGGCAGCCGGATCCGTGGCCTGTTCGCCCGGCTCCGTTGCTGCCATGGCTGCGGCCTCTTCGGCGGCCGTGGTTGTGGATGTGGCCTCTTCGGCGGCCATGGCGGATGCGGCTGTGACGACGGCTGCGGCGCTGGTTGCGATAGCGGATGCGCTGGTTCTGGCTGCGGCTGCAACTAGTTAAATCTGACTTTCTAAAACCAGGACAAGAATCTGGTCAAATTCAGACGGGCGGCTTCGGGGAAATCGAAGCCGCCTGTTTTTTTTTGCGCCCATTGACCTGCGATCGCTTCCCTGCCCGGCGACGATCCTCCCCGCTATAATCCGGAGCCATTGAACCTGCCCGCGTTCGACGCGCATCCTCCTGCTCCGGCTCGCATGACCAGGGAATCCATTCCAATTTCACCTGCCCAATTGAGCCTTCACGAACGGCTGTCGCAGGAATACGACCTCGTCACAGAACATTTTCGTTTTGGCGAACATGAATTCACGATCTGGCGACCCGCCGATCCCGAAGCGATCATGGACGACGAAACCCTGCTCAGGACCTATGAGGAAATGGCGTGGCAGCCGTATTGGGCCCAGGCATGGGAAGCCAGTATCGGACTGTGCGACCTGCTTTCCCGGGTCGATCTCGCCGGAAAGCGCGCACTCGACCTTGGTTGCGGGCTGGGAATTACAACCGCGCAACTGCTTTCCGCCGGGGCTGCCGTTGTGGCTGGCGACAATGCCCCGCCGGCCCTTGAATTCACCCGGCTCAACACATGGCACTGGCGAGACCGCTGCGAAGTCGTCTTGCTCGACTGGCACACCTCGAACATCGATCCCGGTTTCGACCTGATCGTGGGCTCCGATATTCTTTACGACCGGGCCGATATCGAACCGCTCGACCGGTTTTTCCGTCGCCATCTGCGTACTGGCGGACGTGTCCTCCTCGGCGATCCCTCCCGGGCAATGACGTCCGATTTCCTGTCGTGTTTTCCGGCACTGGGATGGAAACAAGCGACGAGTTCCCACCCTCACGGCAGCACCCGGCATCCGACACGGGTTGTGGAGATGACGCTGAGCTGATCTCGAAGCCGGGAAGACTTGAGGGCAACTTGATCGACAGGGATGGCTTGCGAAGAATTCCAGCCTTGTCATTTTTCAACTCGTTGCCCAACGCCCGAAAGACCGCTTGACCGCACGGATGATAAAACCCCTTTCCCGCCAGTTGGATTCCCGCCCAACGCCCGCCAGTCCCAACGGCGAATCCGGGGAACTTCAGCACCATCAAAATACGGAAGCCCCCGGCGGGACGGCAAATGCGCCCGTCCTGCTCCGCGCTGCCGCGGATCTGTCCCGGGACGGTTCCAGCGGCGAAACCTGGCTGCTTGCCACCGCCCATCATGTGTTTGCCGGTCCACCGGATGTGTTTGGCTTTCGCAGCCTCCATTCACCAGACGCTGCGGAATGGAGTCAGAAGCTCGAATCGCTTTCCCCGGAAAGTCCCGAGTCTCGCCCGGCAAGCGACGACCTGCTTCTCTGGCCCGTTGAGAAAATCGAAAAGGTCCGCACCTGGTCGGGTACCGGCTGCGGCGAACTGCAGTTCCGCATCGACGGCATGTGGCAATCCGTTCTCCGGTTTTCGAATGCCGGTGCCGACACGTTTCATCATGTCAGCCGGGCTCTCGAGCGAATCCGCAAGCAGGATCCCCCGGTCGTTTCGGAAATCGTCATTGAGCCGCCGCGGGAATGCCCCGAATGTCATTTGCGACTCGAATCCCATCAGGAAAATTGCCCGCGTTGCCTGCACCGGTCGAGGGTGGCCACCCGCGTCTGGGAGTTGATTCGGCCCCAGTTGCGGGGGACCGTATTGCTGTGCGTGCTGACATTGATCGGCGTCGCCGCCGAATTGGTCCCTCCCAGACTCCAGCAATACATGGTCGACCACATCCTTGTCGATCACCAGAACTCTCCGGAGAAAGGCCAGTTTGTCACGGCGCTCCTCGTCGTCGTCCTTGCACTGGCGGTTTCCCGCGTCGTGCTCTCTCTGGTGGCATGGTTCAAGGGACGACTGGCGACGCGAATCGGATCGGCGCTGACCTGGAATCTCCGTGGAAGAATGGTGCAGCGATTGCAACAACTGGCCGTCGCCTACTACGATCGCCATCAGGTGGGGGGGCTGATGAGCCGCGTTGCCTACGACAGCGAGGTGCTCAATGGCCTGCTCCATCAACTCACTGGCGGATTCCTGTTGCAGATTCTGCAACTCTTCGGGGTCGGCGCCATGCTGCTGTGGCTCAATCCCAAACTGGCATTCTTCACGCTGATTCCGGTTCCGCTCGTCGTTTTTGGTACCATCTTCTTCTGGAAATACGTTTATCCACGCTACTATCGACTCTGGGATTCGTCGTCGCGACAGATCGCCGCCCTGAGCGGCATGTTGTCCGGAATCCGGGTGGTCAAGGCGTTTGCCCAGGAAGATCGGGAATTCGAACGCTACAACCGGGCCAGCACCTATGTGCGCGACAGCCGCTTGTGGGTGGACAACGCGACCAGCGCCTATTCGGCGACCATGCAAGTCGTCTTCAGCCTGGGCGGGTTGATTGTCTGGTTCATCGGCGGGCGCGATGTGATCTTCAAGGGAATGAGCCTCGGAGAACTGATTGCCTTCCTGGCCTACCTTGCCATGTTCTACGCCCCTCTTGCGACTCTCTCCAATTTCACGACCTGGCTGACCAGTTTTCTTACGGGAAGCAAGCGGGTTCTCGAACTGCTCGATACGCCGGTCACGATCGATGAGTCGAACGACGCACAGCCAATGCAGGATGTGAAAGGCGAAATCCGTTTCGAAAATGTCACTTTTGGCTACGAGGCCCATCAGCCGGTGATCCACAACGTTTCGTTCCGGGTTGCCCCTGGCGAGATGATCGGAATTGTCGGGCGCAGCGGCTCCGGCAAGACCACAATGATCAATCTGCTTGGCCGGTTTCATGATGTGCAGGAAGGCCGCATCCTGATTGACGGAGTCGATATCCGGAAAATCACCATGCAGTCCCTCAGACAATCGGTGGGGATTGTATTTCAGGACTCCTTTCTCTTTCGCGGCACGATTTTTGACAATCTGACCTACGGGCGCAGCGAATGCACGGTCCGCGAAGCACTGGGCGCGGCGCGGGCCGCCGGGGCCCACGACTTCATTTGCCGCAATGCACTGGCATACGAGACGGCCCTCGGAGAAGGGGGAGCCGGTCTGAGCGGCGGCGAAAAACAGCGACTCTCGATTGCCCGCACGCTGCTTTACGACCCGAAAATTCTGGTTCTCGATGAAGCCACCAGCAATATCGATGCGGAGGCCGAAAAAACGATCCAGCAGGCACTGGAGGTCCTTGTTCGCGGGCGCACGACCATCGCCATCGCCCATCGTCTGTCGACACTTCGAAATGCCGACCGGATCATCGTCTTTGATCGCGGGCGCCTGATCGAGGAAGGGACGCATGCCGAACTTCTTGACCTCGACGGGACCTATGCACGTCTGGTCCGGCTGCAAACACAAATTTCCAAAAACCCAGACATCGACAAATTAGCCAGCCTTGCCGCTGAAAAACCAATTGCGGACAACGCCGAGTCCGACGTTTCGGCCAACGACAATTCGTCGATTTCCGCTTCGGGGTTGCAGCCATTGCACCCGGCGGACAAGCAAGCGGAAACTCCGGACCAGTTTGTGAACTGGCTGACGCCGGACGGCTGCCGACTGGAAGAAGACGAACGCGGTGGATTGATCGCAATCGTTGCAGGTAGCGGCGAAGGCGATCGGAATGTCCCGGCGGTGAGCCGCCATGAAGGCGTTTTTGCAACCAGCTGTTTTCCGGCCACTCGACCCTATGAATTCATCAGTTTGCGGCACTGGACCGGGAAGGACGATGACCAGGAGCTGGGAATCATCGAGTCTCTTGACGAATGGCCAGCCGAACAGCAGGAGCTGATTCGCAAGTCACTTGCCAGGCATTACTGCCTGCCGAGAATCAGCCGCCTGCACAGTCTGGCACTTGCCGGCGGATACCTTGATTTTGACGTGACGACAGAATTGGGCCGCGAGCAATTTACCGTTCACTGGAGCCAGAGCCGCGCCGTTCAATTCGGCCCGAATGGCAAGATGCTGATCGATACCCGCGATCGACGCTTTGTCATCGAAGACCCGCTCAACCTCCCGTCGAGGGAGCGGGTGTTGTTTCAGCGGTATGTTTATTGGTAAAAAAAAGGTCGGACCTTCCCCCGTTTCCCCGAACCCTGAACCGGCCTGTCCACGAATTGCCCGAAAATCGGCAAACCGGAACGATCGTGTCATTCCAGTTTTTCGTGATCCACCTTTCAGCTATGGCTCGTCAAGTTATTGCCTGGCTGGCTTTCGCAGATGCCGATCAAGCTGCAAGTCTGCGTTGGGCAACCCGGCGGGCAGAAACCGGGTTGCGGGTTGCCGGTAGCGCATTGGCAGGCGACGGTGCATTTGGGAACCGGCGTGAGCCACTGATCGCCGGTTTGACTGCTTTTGCTTGTGAAAGCCCGATGACGGCAGGTCAGATGCAGCACTTCTTATCGCAAGTTGGCTGTTCACCTATCAAGCCAGCTCTTGATAACTTTTTGATATCCAATACCTCAATCTTTTCACACTCTTGAGATGACTTCCGCTCTAATTCCTCAAGTGACACTTTCTCACTGGGAATTGAACTTGGACATTCCCTGGATTTTCGCGGGAGTCGCTTTTTTCATCGGCTCCTGCGGCCTCGTGCACTTCCTGGACAGCCTGAGAGCGAAGGACTATGGCACCAAACCGATCGGCATCGGAGAGCTTCTTGCAAGGATGCGAATGGCGATGCGTCACACTCACCGGGTCGGGCCGGAAGTGACGGCCGCAGCCTTTGGTCATCTCCGCGTCGATCCGGTTACCCGGCTCGTCTGCCTCAAAATTGTTGATATGGGAATCGCGGCTTCGGCCCGATTTCCAGGGCGGTGCAATCGGTAGACAGCCGTTTTGCACCGCCTGTTTTTCTTTTGCCGCGGTCACAGCGGAGACCGATAGAACCGTTTAATCTACCATCGCACAATCACGTCTACTGCGCCGGTATACAAGCCGGAACGACCGTCAAACGAATCGCTCGAGTCATTATTGTCGTAACGAATCTCCGGCCGAATGATCAGCGAGCGGACCGGCCGGAATGCAACGCCAGTCGTGATTGCAGTGTACAGCCCTTTGAGTCCAGTTCGGTTGCCATCGGAATCGTCAAAACACTCCACTCGCAGATTGCCCTGCAACTGTTCGTTCCAGTCGTATGACAGGTAGTTGACAAAGGCAAACCAGGTCGCCGTGCCCACACCCGGGACATTCTCCTGGAAGCCGTAGAGTGCATCGAGTTTGTAGGTCAGGTTTTCCCGAAGACTGCGCGTAAACACCAAATCGAAGACCTGGGGGTTGGCAAAATTCTCCTCAAGATCAAACTGCCCGGGCCCCAGAATCGTCGCAAGCAAAAGGCTGCTCTTCTTGTCATCCGACTCGTAGCGAATGCTGCCGATGTAAGTTGCTTTGGCTGCGGGATCAAGGAACACATCGCTGCCGGTTACAATTCCGTTCTGTACCCGCCAATTGTCCGACAACTGCAGCGTGGTCAGAAGACCCGTATGCGTGAACGGGTTATAGATAAAGTTATAGGCCCTGGAAACAAACGGAGTATCCACAGCAGCGATACTCTCCACGCCGTATTGACCAAAGAATCGTCCAATCTTCAGGTCAAGTCCGCGGCCAACATTTGGGTAATAGACCTGCGCATAAAATTGAACGGGGTCGATGCCGTAGGTGCCGGATTGCCCATTGGCAAGACCTCTTGCCAGGGTAAAGCGATAGTCGGAACCGGGCAGGATCGTGTCGGCGAGGAATCCGAATGAGGGACCATTGCTATCCTGATCAGCCGCGCGTTCTATCCGAAGCCAGTTCTGCTGAAGCAAGAATTCATCGGCCCGATAGTTGAAGCCCATGGGGAGTTGATTGGATGTCGCAGAGCTGGCTGTATACGTCCCCTCCGTCCAGCCGTAAACTTCGATCCCATGACACTGGAGAAAGCACCCCAGGCGGGATTGCTCCAATGCGGTCATCAGGAACCAATTCGGCGATTCTTCGGATGTGCTTGCTTCGGATGTGCTTGTCGGGTCGTCTTCTTCCGCACCGGTAGCCGCCAGGTTGGTGGGCCAATCGGATTGAGTTTCAGCGCCATCGATCTGCTGGGCTTGCAAAGCTTCCTGGCTGACTGAAAAACAGGCAGCTAGCAACCAGAATGTGAACGTCAGCGGAGAGGGTTTCATAATTGTCTCGGCTTGAATACGGCGAACCGGGCGGATGCTGCCGGGCGGCGAAGTCCGAGACAGTTGCGGGCCGCTGGCCCGCCGGACAGAAGTTCAATTCCTTCTACCTCGATAATCGAATCGAGACGAAATTTTCTTTAATGCCGAGCCACGACCTATCTCGAAGAATCGGTTTTTGTCCTTGTGACTCCGTTTCCCGCTTCCTTCGGCAAAGTTCAAGAGAATCGATTGGGCCGCACGAAGCCATTGATCGCGGGCATTACGATTCGCGCCGGCAAGAGTTCGGCAGATTTGGAAAGAGTATGCCACGTAATCGACCGAGAGGCGATAACCGTCGAGTTTCTCATGATCGAAAGTGGGTTCTGTCATCACAGCCCAATCGAGTACGAGTTCGACTACGAGTAGGAGTAGGAGTACGAGTACCGTTTCACTGAGTACGAGCAGGAGTCAAAGCCGTGAACACCACTATTTTGAAGCCTGACCCAATCAATGAGTCCTAACCCCTTTTCCTTTCAAGGCTACACTGGGCCATCGAGGTCTCAGGTGAGCAAGTAGATAGCCAGAGCCAGCCCAAGAACGCCCAGCGCAATCGCGACGGCAAGCGGAAGGAACGATTGGTGGGTTGAGGGGACGTCAATCGGAGGGAGAGTGCGAATGAAGGCGCGGTGCTGGCGGGCCGCAACGAAGAGAATGATTGAACCAAGTAGAACCAACGCCACTCCTACGAGTGTGGACAGGAAGCTGGGCTCTATACGGGTTGGAGGGGAAGAAGGATGTTGTGCCGCCATGATGCGCAAGAAGAGGCCGAAGCGCGCGACAACGAAGCCGAATCCCATGACGGTGAGTGCTGTGCGCACCCAGGCAAGGAGCGTGCGCTCTGCGGCGAAGTAGACGCGAGGGTCCGCTGTTGGCATGGGTAGTGGCCTCTGGTCGGCTGCCTGACTACAAATTAGTCGGCCGGTTTGCGGCCTGTTGCGCCGGAGGTCGGCGATCTATTTTTTTTCCCGGCAGGCAAATGGCGCCGGGCGGTTACGGAAGCGCCAAGACTAACGCCCGTTATCCGAAAAGTCAATAAAAACAGGGGTTTCGCATGCGATCGACCCAGTCAATGAGTCCTGACCCCTTTTCCTCACGCCGGTCATTCCCAAAACCAGTAGCCGAGTCTCTCCGAGACCTGGCCCCTGTAGCCGAGTCTCTCCGAGACTCGGTGGACTAGCCCCTGTAGCCGAGCCTCTCCGAGGCTCGGTCGACTACCCGGAATCCGCGTCTCGGAGAGACGCGGCTACATTCCAGGCCACGCCGGATCCTCTGTACAGGAAACCGTTGGCACGACAATCATTGAACCAGGAAAACGCTCCCCGGATGTGATCATCGAAGTGGGCATGCCAGAATTCGAATCTGGGACCTCGTCGTTATCAGCGACGCGCTCTAACCAACTGAGCTACATGCCCGTTCTGTCCGTCGTTCATCGATTCCGGCTCGGCCAATGATCGCCCGGCGAATTTCCCAATATGCGCATCTTGTCCCGTCAACCTGAGCTGAACGCCATGGCGACGGGGAGAAGGCCGGAGAACGTGCGGATCATCGGATGTTACCGACAGGAATCATGAGCCGCGTATTTTAGGAAAAGGACAAACTCTGTCAAACCAGGTTCAGAATGGCCTGGGAACTTTCGATCGTTTCACCCGAATTTTCCCGGGTTTTGCCAGATTGTCGCGTGAAAAAACGGTGGCGACAGATACCTTCCCATCCGTTATCTTTGAATCGGCTGGCAGCCGGTCGCCTGCGGTGTCTCCTTCAATAATAGCAGTGGCTGCGCGGGGCGAGCGAAGACAAGTACAGGAAACGAAAGAGAGAATGATGTCTGCCCATAAACCGATCTGCGTCCGAACCCCGATTTTCCAGTTTGTTCTGTGCGTTTTTCCAGCGGTTTTCGTCAGTTTCTTCGCCGAAGCTGCCTTTCCCCAGCAAAGGACCGCGCTGGAAAAGGCGCTTCGGTTCAAGCCAACACAAGACGTCGAAATCGACGTGCCTGGTGACGATGAAGCGGAAAAGTGCAGCATCAAGGAGACGGATACGTCCAGTTCCAAACCGGGCTGGATTGTCCTCGACCCGACCGGCCGCGTCATCCGCCGCTTTCTGGACACCAATGACGATTCGAACCTCGACCAGCTGGGTTATTTCCGTGGCGGCATCGAAGTCTACCGCGATATCGACACCGACTATGACAAAAAATTCGACCAGATGCGCTGGCTGGGACCGGCTGGCTCTCGCTGGGGGATCGACAAGAACCAGGACGGAAAGATCGACACGTGGAAAGCCATTTCCGCAGAAGAAGTCTCGTCGGAGATTGTCGAAGCCATCAAGACCAGGGACGCCGCCCGTTTTGCGGCACTGCTTGTCACGGAAAGTGAAATCGACAATCTGGACCTTGGACCGAACCATGCCAGGGAGATCAAGGAGAGGTCCAGGGCAGCTGCCGCGAAATTCCAGGATTTTGCCGAAGGGCAGGAGATGCTGGATGCCAACGCTTCCTGGGTCCATTTTGGAGGTTTGCGCCCTGGCGTGATTCCGGCAGGGACAGAAGGGTCCGGAAAAGACTTGTTGATTTACGACAGCGTCACCGCTGTGGTCGCTTCGGGCGACAAGAAACACGGGCAGTTGTCCATAGGAACCCTGTTGCTCGTCGACAAGGCCTGGCGGGTGATCGATACGCCGGAGCTGATTGTTGAAGGCAAGCCGATCGCCAACGGCGGCATGTTCTATCAGATCAACCCGATAAGCCCTGCGTCTGCCGTGGCGGGCGGCGGAGACACCGCTTCCGAAGAGGAACAAAAACTCTACGCGGAATACGAAGAACTGGACACGAAAATCCAGAGTGCCGCGGCCGGCGATTTGCCGGCTCTCAACCAGCAGCGGGCGGACTTGTTCATGAAAATGGCCCTTGCCTCCCAGACCCCGGAAAATCGTTCCAACTGGATCCGCCAGCTGGCAGATGTCGTAGGCAACGCCTGGCGAAACGGCGAGTTTCCCGATGGAAACAGCTTTCTGCAGGAAGCCATTACCACGCTGCTCGAAAAGAAAGTCGATGAATCGGATATCGCTTATGTGGAATATCGACGGTTGTCGGTTCACAACTCCATGCAACTGGATCAGGCAACCTCCAGCGACTATGAAAAACTCGCAAAAGAACATCTAAAGTCGCTGCGCGATTTCGTTGAAAAGTATCCCAAAGCCGAGCCGTCGGCGGATGCCATGTTGCAGATCGGACTTCAGGAAGAATTCGATGGCAACGTTCAGGAAGCTTCCGACTGGTACCGCAAGATTGCCACGGAGTTCGGCCAGTCGGATGCCGCAAGAAAGGCGCGCGGCGCCGCGCTCCGCCTCGACTCGGAAGGCAAGACTATCCCTTTCACCGGAACGACTTTGGACAACAAGAAGTACGATCTTTCCACCCGCACGGGGCGCGTTGTGCTGCTCCAGTACTGGGCGACCTGGTGTGAGCCGTGCAAGGATGACCTTCGCCTGATCAAGCAGGCTTTTGAAAAATACCGTGGAAAGAACTTTGAGGTCGTCTCGATCAGCCTGGATTCATCGGCTGATGAAGTGCGGAAATTCCTCAAGACCGAGAATCTCCCCTGGATTCATCTCTACGAAGATGGCGGGCTGGACAGTCCGCTGGCTGATCAACTTGGAGTTTCCGTCGTTCCCACCATGATCCTTGTCGGAGCGGATGGAAAAGTCATCGATCGCAATCTGAATTCGGCAGACCTCGACAAAATCCTCAGCCGGCAATTTCGTTCCGACGACAAATCGGATTCCGAATCCGACAAATAAGCTTCGCGAGGCAGCCGGCCAGACAGCCTATGACGCCTCCGGCCGGTTTTCGGCGGATTGCAGAACCGTTCCAACGTCCGCGGTGGAAACGGATCCCAGCGAGATAAGGGCCTGCATCGCCTGATTGACGGACAGGTTG
>WPCK01060138.1_pt1 | contig 16120 bp, 16 predicted proteins | sample 5399851 | NCBI WGS metagenome assembly WPCK01 (sample SAMN12869471, study PRJNA574797) | sludge metagenome | isolation source: wastewater treatment of pH11 | place: China:Beijing | collected 2019-05-20
GCTCTCTCCATATTCAGTATAAGAACCATCTTCATTAATTTCTTTTACAGAGTTCACTTGGTAGTCAACTTTGACCCCATCCACATACATTTCAGGTAGATCTCTCCAAAGTTCCCAAAATACATTATTTTCGGATGCTGCATGAATATCATAAGTCAGTCTTTCGGTAATAATAACCTTACCCTCATCATCAACCACCACCGCACGATAGTCTACTTCTGTAATATTGGCATAGTCTTTGGTGATTTGTCTAATAAATAAAGCACCAAAAAAAGTGATAGCGACAACCAATGTGATGACGATGAATCTTTTCAAGTTTTTCATAGTGAGCTCCTGTAAAATCTTATAAATATAGTTTACGTTAATTCAATTTTGTTTTCAATAATTTATATACAAACGATCTTCATGAAAGTAACTTTCATCTTTATTGTAAATAAACTCTATCCATATATATTATAATAAAATAAACGGAGGACAAACGATGCTACAATACGAAAAGAAAACACAACAGTTACTTAACAATGAAACTTTGGCCTATATCGAAAAAGGAACAGGTAAGGAAACCATCCTTTTGGTTCATGGTAATATGGCTTCCAGTGTCCACATGGTCACCCTAATGGATGCACTTATGGATGATTATCGCGTGATTGCACCTGATCTTAGAAGTTTTGGGGATTCATCCTTCAACCATGAATTTACCAGTCTCAAAGAACTGGCCTTTGATTTAATGCTCTTTTGTGACGCACTAAAGATTGATAAAGCCCACGTATTGGGTTGGTCAACAGGTTTTGGCGTTGCGATGGAACTGGCCATCTTGAACCCATCTCGTGTTCAAACACTCTTCAGTTTAGAAGGCATGTCCGTTAAAGGCTATTACTCCCAGAGTAAAGGTAAGGATGGCACAATTATGTCTCATCGTATTTATGATAGTTTTGATGCATTAAAAAAAGATGCAGAAATCATGCATATCCATCACCAAATTATGAATCAAAACCACGCTTTCATCAAAGGGCTATGGGAAAAGGTATTACTCACCAACATTACTTTAGATGAAAGTCTAGTGAATCTATATACCCAAGAAACACTAAAACAACGTTCACAAGCCAATATTAATTGGTGTTGGATTACCTTTAATATTTCTAATGAAGCCAACTTATACACAAAGGGAAATGGATCGATGAAAGAAATACAATGCCCCGTTTCTTTAACAAAAGGTTTAAAAGATAAAATAGTGACACCCTTTATGGTTGAAGAAAACATACGCCTACTAAACCATCCCAAAGTCTTTATCTTTGAACAAGGTGACCATTGTTTGCATTTTGATCACTCAGACTTTCTCGTAAAAGCCATTCAAGAAACCATCCACCAAGATCACGATATGTGATCTTTTTATAAGCTGTTGACTTCTTAGTGGAACACTTCTATAATATATAAGAACGATAATCGTTATCATTTTCAATAGGAGGACTTGGCATGTCAAATAAACTTAAAAAAGATTTTATGAGTTTGATTATCTCACTGTTTATGATGGTGATGGCTTATATATCAAACAACACAATCCTATGGATTGTATCATTTATAATTGGAGGTAGAGCAAAGGCCATTGAAGGTGTTAAGAATACCCTTGAGAATCGTGCATTAAATGTTGAAATCCTCATGATTTTATCTGCATTGGGCGCGTTTTTCATTGGCCATTACCAAGAAGGTGCTGTTTTAATTTTTATTTTTTCGTTAAGTGGTGTACTGGAAGAATTCGCTTTAAATAAAGCAGAAAAAACCTTAACATCCCTTTTAAATCTTGTGCCCGAAACTGCGATAAAATACAATGGCGACACTGAAGTGGTCGTCCCCATTCATACATTAGAAAAAAACGATGTGGTCATCGTCAAAGTGGGACAACAAGTACCCGCGGATGGTATTGTAGTCTTCGGAAATACACTACTCAATGAAGCGTCTATTACAGGCGAATCTCGCTTAGTTGAGAAACAAGTTGGAGATGCTGTCGTATCAGGCGTTCTGAACGAATCCGCAACCATCCATGTTCAACTGACCCTGCCTGCCAAATATTCTGCCATGCAGAAAATTGTAGATTTCATTAAAGAAGCTCAAAATGAAAATACAGAAACTGAAATGGGTATCTATAGATTTGAAAAATACTATGTTTATATCGTACTTATTTTATCTGCCCTACTGATGGTTGTCCCTTATCTTCTTAATATTTGGGATCTAAACACCTCAATTTATCGCGGCATCGTGCTTTTAGTAGTAGGAAGCCCCTGTGCTTTGGTTGCTTCAGTTTCACCCGTCATGTTGTCGGCCATGAGTAATGCCACAAAAAAAGGAGTCTTAGTTAAGGGCTCCAAAGTAATTGAACAAATCGCAAATATTGAATCAATCTACATGGACAAAACAGGAACTTTAACTTATGGAACACCTCAAGTTGTTGATATTGCCTTTGAAGACCTTTCACAAACCCATTTATGGGATATCATCTATCACATGGAAAAACAATCCAATCATCCCTTGGGTAAAGCCATTGTCAAATATATAGATAACACAAGAACAGTTGAAAGCATGCATATTACCACTCAAGAGATAAAGGGTGTTGGATTGGAAGCCACGATAGATCAGGATCATTATTTCTTGGGCAAAAAGAAAGACACCCATCCAAAAGTCATGTTGGCACAATCCAAGGGTTACACCACGGTTGAATTTTATAAAAATGACATTTTGCTTGTTCTTATTTCATTGGATGATCAATTGCGAAGTGATGCACCTTCATCCATCGAAAATCTAAAAAAATTAGGAATCAAGACCCATATGATTACAGGAGACAACGCCCAAAGCGCCCAAAAAATTGCGAAACAACTTAAAATGGACTCAGTTCAAAGCGGATGCTTTCCAATTGATAAAGTCAACATACTTAAGGAAGCCAAAAAAACTGAAACCATTGCAATGATTGGAGATGGGATCAATGATGGTCCTGCTTTATCAATAGCAGATGTAGGGATGGCGATGGGTTCGGGTACTGATGTGGCGATGGAAACAGCAGATGTGATTTTAATGAATAACAAATTATCCAGTGTATCTAAAGTCATTAAATTATCCAAAAAAGCAAAAAGAGTATATACTCAAAACATGATTTTTTCAATGACAGTCATTCTCTTCTTAGTCTTAATGAATGTATTTCAAAATATTACACTGCCATTGGGTGTTGTCTTTCATGAAGGTAGTACTATCTTGGTAATTTTAAATGGTCTAAGACTCTTAAAAGATTGACCTTCTTTGACTGTAATCGTGTTTTTTGGTAAAATAATCATGGTGATCATATGAAAATTACAAAACACGGCCAACGTATCTATGACCTACTCCAAGCGTCTCAAGGTCATATGACAGCAGAAGAAATATTGCTGATTTTAAAACAACAAAACGTTTCGATTGGTTTGGCTACGGTCTATAGAAATCTAAACAGTCTTTTCAGTTTGGGCATGATTAACCGTGTCCGTCATCCTGAGATGGGTTTTATTTATGATCGCAACAAACATGATCATTATCATTTCTATGATACTGAAACCAAAGAATTTCATGATCTTGACATCGCCTATCAAGAAGAATTGGATAGGTTGGTTGAAGAGGTCTTTGGGGGTAAAGTTAAAACACATTCTATCATCTTTGAGGGCATCATTGACGAAGATCATAAACTAAAAAAATAACATCTTACGATGTTTTTTTTTAATCCAATCCCAAAGCAGTTTTTATATTATCTGCTTTTCTTATATATATTTGACTACGATTGGCAGCATCGCCACCAACAATAATACCATTCGCATTATTCACGAAATGGTTTCCCACTCTTCTTGAGTTAATGATGACACCCCCACTCCAACCATAAGTAACGCGATTGTTTTCACAACTTGATTTGGCTAAATTTGTTTTTCCATCAACAGTGATACTGGTCGCAACCAGCACACAATATACACTGCCGTTTGAACCATACATATGCATGGGTACGCCATTCACAAAGCCCATACTTGCATTACTACCGACTGAACCATAAATCTTATTTGTTGTCGTTTTGTTGGTCGCTCTATGTAAGCTTGTCAATCTCACAAATCCAGCATCCATACTCAAATTATCAACTCGATTTGAAACATAGCCAATCACTGTTAAACCATATTTAACATTCCACAATTGCGTTCAATCTTAGGATTATAGGAGGCATAAACCATGACAGTACTCATTATCGGTGGTGGCCAATTTGGAAGCCAAATAGCCAACTTATTACTTAACCAAGGGGTAGCGGTTAAAATCATTGAAAACCGCCCCAAAGCGTTTGAAAAACTATACCATAGATTCCCTAAAGATATCATCATAGAAGGAAGTGGGAGTGACCCAGACCTTCTCAATACTTTAGATATGTCCAAGATATCAGCCATTGCTGCTTTAACCGGCTCTGACGAAGTAAACCTGGTGATCTCAACGATCGCAAAATATGAGTTTGGCATACCCAAAGTTATTGCCCGTATCAACAGCCCACGTAACGCATGGCTTTATGATGACATGATGGGTGTTGATATTGCGATCAATCAAGCAGAAATAATGTCTAATTTTATCTTAGATTCGCTTAACTAAAGCAAAAAAGACGGAGTAACCAATATCGGTAATTCCGTCTTTTTATTGCTTAAAGGCTTTTCTATAACCTGATTATTTCACCAACGATACTTCAATTCTCCATTTTTCCCCACGACCCACACCAAAGGCATCTTTAAAGTTTCCTTGGTTAATCGCCAATGCCAGACGTTCGAGTGAGTTGATATATAGAATGGGTGCACCAATGGCAACATCAATAAAGGATTCCCCAAAGTAAACCTCACTCTCATATTTGATTTGGTGGTAATGTGATATTTTCACATTGAGTTTGGTATGAGGGACAATACCTTCTTTCGCTAAAATATCTGAATGAATATTGGTCCATAAGGAACCAAAACGATCATCATAAATATCAATTTGACCAATCACTTTATGGTCCTCTACTTTAACTGGATTCAGTGGAATTAACACCAAGTTTTCTTCAAGTATGCGTCTTCCAAGGTCTTCTGGTTTAACAGTCCCTGCCGCAATCCGTGCAGCATTATATGAATAGAGATCACGCCCAAAAAAAGTAAAGGACTGGTGATGGTTTCGAAGAATATTTTGATTTTTATCAATTTCATAAACAGCGTCAATCCCCACAAAGTGTTTAAGATGGGTCACGGTTCCATTATCAGGGGTAATCAAGATTTGACCTGATTTTAAGACCACCACAATAGAGGGATGGGATTTCCCAACAGTTGGATCTACAATAGACACAAATACGGTGTCTTCAGGCCAATATTCCAAGGTTTGAAACAAGCGATAGGAAGCTGAAAATATATCAAAGGGCGGAATATTGTGGGTTAAATGATGAATGCTGAGATTTGGATTATGGGAAACAATGACCCCCTCCATGGCACTCACTGCACCATCAGTCAATCCAAAATCACTTTGTAGTACTATTTTTTTCATGTAAACTCCTTTATGTTTTAAACATTTGCTAAATTAAGTAAGGCTTTCTTGTATAAAGAGACGAGCGTTTCTAATTTATCAGTTTCAATGTACTCATCCACTTGGTGAGCCAGATTTGGGAATGTATCAGAGGAAACACGCAGACCATAGGCAACACATCTTCCCTGATACTTCTTAGCATAGGTCACACCTCCACTATAGAAAGGTGGGGTTTTATCTTCTGGGAACATTTCATAATAAGTATCAATACATGTTTTCACAAAAGGATCCTCCAATTGAGATTCAATGGGTTCTTCTTGGTAGGTTACTTCAAAATTAAAGTTTGGTAAATGATCGGCAATAGTTTGAATAATGCTTTCACTTTTTAATGGGGTGGGAAATCGAATATCCAATCCCGCTGCTAAATTACCCGCAACGATATCCATTGTATTTAAACAAACAGATAAGGCTCCCATTGGTTCATAAATACTATCATAGCCCAAAGAAGTCCCATTATATTGATCAAAAGACCGGTAGAGTTCTTGAGCCCATGCTTCATCAAAACAATGCGTAAATACTTTCAAGAAACTTATAATCGCATTGTCTCCTTTTTCTGGAGTGGAGGTATGCGCACTTTTTCCATGAACAATGATTGTTGTATTTTTACGAGTGATGGAAACCCCTTGGTTGACGGCTTCTTTTTCAAATTGAATCGCATCACTTTCAGTTAAAGTCAACGCGATCCGATCACATATCACATTGGGAACTGTTCCAGCCTTTAAATCTTGAATACGGGTCTCAATCTTTCTTTTTATATCCCAACTAATCGCCCCTTTTTCACCCAAACAAATGGGAAAAGCCAAATCGGGGGTAAAAGCAAAGTCTGGTAAACCATCTACTTTTAAGTAGTGTTCAATATCGTGCATGGTCCGTTCTTCATCAGTTCCCACCACCACTCTAATTTGGCGTTTTAGCTGATGCCCTTCTGCCTTAATTTCCTTTAGGGCTGAATAAGTAAGCCAAAGTGCCGTCTTCATGTCCTGCGTCCCACGACCATAGAGGCGATTTCCGATAAGATTCCCATCATAAGGTCCATGGGTCCACCCTTCACTTGCGGGCACCACATCAATATGAGAAACTGCTTCAATTCTATTTTTTTGTTGACCATAAATAATAGCCAAGGCATAACCATCATATTCCTTAACACTAAATCCATCTTCCAGGGCTTTTTCTTTTAGATAATCCAGTCCTTTAGAAATCTTATCCCCATAAGGTTTCCCTTCAGCAATACTTTTTTCATCATATTCAGTATTGATACGAATTAAGGTTTGAAGTTCTTGAATTAATGACATCTACTACCTCCTAGAATGGGAACCAAATTTCCAGAATCCGGTTGGTAACCCTTAAATAAATCACAAATAAACTGAGAATCATGAGGAAATATCCAAGTCCTTGCACCAGATAATCTCTTTTCTCATTGGGCCGTTCACAGTAATATGAACGTTTTTTTGCATTCCCAAATCCTCTTAAATCCATCGCATTGGAGATGCTTTTAACATTCTCAAAGGATAAGACAATGAGCGGTAAAATGATGAAGGTGGATTGTTTGAGGCGTTTTGTTAAGGATACTTTATCTGCATCAAATTCCATACCCCGCAGTTCCATCGCCAGTTTTGTTTCTTTATAGTCAATCGCGATATCTGGTATAAAGCGAAATGCCAAAGAGATCACCATACACATTCTTGAACTGAGCCCCAAGGCATTCAAGCCAGCACTGAGTTCACTGGGTGTGATGGTGGTCACAAACCATAAGGTGGCAATCACAATTGAGAATATCTTTAAAAGTCTAATCGCAAAGTAATATAAACTTTCCAAAGTAACCACAAAGTAATCATTAAATTTAAATAAAAGTGTATATGAATCTGTATAGGTATTCCCAATGGTTGGATTCACCAAATAGAACATTAAAATATTAATAAGATTAAAGATAATCATGGCCCATACGACCAATCCAATACGTTTTTTACCAGGGTTTGCAATTGCCAACAAGATCGCATTTAATACCAACATGGGAAGAATAATGCGAATGTCCATGCCTATTAAAAGTAAAAATACATTTCCAACAAAGAAAATTACACGACTGGCACCATTGAAAGATTCTATCCAGGTATGACCTGGTTGAAATTGAATGAGAGTATTATCCATGGATGTCACCTTCCTTTTCATAATTCACGAAGGCTTCAATCAAGTGCTTTCCATTGATATCCAATGCATTCGCCAATTGAGATAAAGATGTTTCTTTAAGGGATGCTTGTTTTAACAACTCCGGATTGGAAAGTACAGCATAGGTACTTTCATCCGCAATGAGTCTTCCATTTGAAAGCACCAAAGCACGATCGGTATATTCCATAGCCAAGTGCATATCATGGGTAATAAAAATTATCGCAAGACCATAGTCTTTATTTAAGTTATCCACAAACGCCATCACTTCTTTATAGTGACGATAGTCTTGGCCCGCTGTGGGTTCATCTAAGATTAAACACTTTGGATCTAAGACCAACATGGAAGCAATGGTCACACGTTTTTTCTGACCATAACTCAACGAATCAATGGGCCAATTTCTAAGTGAATAGAGATCTGTTACTTTCAATACAGATTCAACCCTTGCATCGATTATTTCCTCGGAAATTTGGCGTAGTTTTAAAGCCAACTTCACTTCTTCCTTAACGATATCTTTAACCAACATTTGGTTTGGATTTTGCATCACATAGCCAATATGTTGGGCCAACTCTTTGATTGAATAATTGAGGTAATTCTTTCCTTCAAACTGAACTGTTCCTGAGATGGGGCGCAAAGCACCCGTTAAAATTTTAGCTAGGGTTGTTTTTCCTGCACCATTTTCTCCTATTAAGGCAATACGTTCTTTTTCATAGATTGTAAATGAAACATCACTGAGCGCATCCGTATCTCGATATGAAAAAGAAACATTGGATACTTCAAATAAGGGCGTACCTACGTGTGCTTGTATCGTCTTAGGGTTGAAATGTGAAAGTCTAGTAGCAATTTCATTTTTATAGGGATTTAAGTCAAGTGTATCAAGATTATCCAAAGTATCAGCTGGATTCAGTGTTCCACCAAAGGCTTTAATTGCGCTAAGATATAAGGGTTCTCGAATGCCATACTTTGGAAGCAGATCGGTAGATAAAAGTTGATTGGGCGTTAAATCTGCGACAATTTCTCCTTCTTCCATCAAAATAATGCGATCAATGGCGCGATATAAAACATCTTCCAATCTATGTTCAATAATTACGATAGTAGCACCCGTATCTTTATTTAAATTATCAATAAGATCAATCGCATCTTTACCGGTTTGAGGATCTAAGGAAGCCAAAGGTTCATCAAATAAGAGAATATCAACAGAATCATAGAGTACGCCACCAATGGATACTTTTTGTTTTTGTCCGCCTGATAGTGAAAAAGGAACGTGTTTTAGGTATTTTTCCATGCCCACCCGTTTCGCACTTTCCAATACTTTATCAAGCATGATTTCACGTTTCGTGTTCTTATTTTCCATTAAGTAAGCAATATCTTCACCCACCGTAAGTCCTACAAATTGTAAGTCAGAGTCTTGGAGTACAGTTCCCACATAATGACTCAAACCATAGATTGTATTGGATTCAATGGCTTGATCATGGACTTTACAACTGCCTTGTATTTCACCAGAAAATGAGTGAGGAATCAACCCATTGATACAATAAGACAAGGTTGATTTCCCACTCCCACTTGGACCTAAAATGAGTACCTTTTCGTTTGGATAGATTTTCAAGTTGATGTTTTTGAGTGTTTTCTCAACCTGTGATTCATATCTAAAACTGAAATTATTAAACTCGATAATAGGGGTTTTCATATTATTCCTTTACTAAATTTGTTTTTGCTTTATTACGGTTTGCAAGCACAAATAGTAGTGGAATACCTGCAACCAAGACAACCGCAGAGTTTGAAACAGCAGCAAAGCTTGATTGAACATAGGTGATGGTTAATTCAGATTGAAAGATTAAAGTTGTCGCAACAGGGACCACAAGAATAAATGCAATCAGTTGTCCTACAACTGTTGTGATGGTAAAGATTACAGCGTGTTTAAGTGTAAATACCCCTTTTTTAACATCTGTTCCATAAACTAAAAGTAATCCAATGAAAAATCCAGCAATGGCATTACCAATGGCCCAATCTGGCCAGATTCCCCATCCCCCAATTAAATCAGCAAGCACATTTCCTACACCTGCAACCAGTGCAGCAGGAACAGCCCCATAATATGCACCCACAATAACAGGAATGAGGTATGCTGTAGTCAGTTTTGTATTGGTGGTAACTTGAATACCCCCATAAACCATAAGCACCCCAAATAAGGCAATTCCAATCGCAATCGCAACGATACTTTCAGTATTCGTTGGCCCCAACAAAGCCACTTTAAGAGAGACTTTTGATTTCAATTCTTTTTTTAATGACATGATAGTTCTCCTTTCCTATGCTATCAATAAAAACTCCAAGAAAATAAAAAAAAGGTGACCAGGGACGACGTTGTCGTGTTACCACCCACTTCATAAACAAATGTGTTTACCTCAAGTACTCCATCAAGTACTTTCGCATATAACGGTGCTCCCGTTGTGGCTTACAATTGCTCACCACACCACTCCATGTCCATCTTCGAAACCTGCTTCACACTTTGTCTCACCAAACCAAAGCTCTCTTTGCATCCACATTGTTTCTACTCTTCATTTCTCAGTGTTTATGTGCCAATTTTAGCAACATTACACTTTGATGTCAATACAATTGATGTAATTCTTTCATTAATTCTGAAATAACTTTCAAACACAATGAAAATTACCTGTACACAATCATTTGATTTTAACGGTATAGGAACTGCCTGTATCATAAACAAGACGCTCCATTTCTTGAAACAACACAAACAACCAAGCAAATGCCAAAGCAAAAGCCAAGATTTCAAACGCAGTTAATGACAAATACCCCACCCCTTGAAATAAAAATATACAGACAATTAATGTCACACAAATAATATAAGACAACTGAATGAAGTGTTTGGAAATTTGTGGCAACAACCAACGCACCGATACAATTAAGATCAAAATCAAATACACAAGATTTAAGGCAGAACGATTGTGAAGGTATTGAAAAAAGACATTGTCATTATGTGGAAACAATCCAACACCACCCAAGCTCAATGCAGTTAATACCAATAAAAGTTTCAAAAACCCTAATTTCTTTGTTTTTTCAAATTTCAAAGACAAATTCACAAACAAGAAATCTATCAAAGCAATCATCAATAAAGCAGAGAAAATCAAAGTAATATTAAATTTCCAACTACTAATTGCTTCTTGCGTCCCTAAGAAACTCAAATTATACTGCCACCATTGTAAATCCTTATTGGTTGCCATGGCGGTTAATGAACCCCCAATAATTGTAATGGCCAACGTATTCATAACCAACCGCGTACTGATCTTATTGGCAAGAAGATTCATGACATAATTAATTAAACTCACAAAAACAAAATTAATGATGGCAGCCGTCCAAATATCAAAATTGACCCCTAAGAAAACATCGCCAACAAACTGAAACAATAGCAACAGTGACATGAATAATATAACACCAAACGCCAATACAATCGTAGGAAAAGTACGGTAGGAAATTAAACGAAAACTATTGGGAACATCTTGTTTCTTCGCCTTGATAAATAAATTGGTAAAACCAATCATCCCAGACAACATCCCCAATGTCAAAACAAACCCAGCAATGGAATCATCACCAATTAAAGGAATGTATCTTTTTTGTATATATAAGAAATATAGGAAAAAAAGTAGCGTCGTTATGAATGCCGGAACCAAAAAATTCTTCAATGGAATCGTATCACTTTTATCGATATCTTTATTGAAGGTAATTGTAATGGATGCACCATCCAGATGTAACTGCAGTTCATCCCCTTTTTCCAAATGATAGTCTTCAATGACCTTTGGAGGAATCTCCACCGAACGTATTTCTATATCATTTTCAATGTGATCATTTTGCATAAGTTTTTCCTCCAATTAAAAAAAGATAGTGCACCAAAGCATCCTTTATAGACAGTTTCACTTCTTGATGCACTCAACAATTTCAATGTAAAAATTATATCATAATCCGGGTCTACAATAAATTAAACTATAATATGGCTTCTGTGTTAAAATGAAGAAGAGGTATAAAAAGATGATTAAAACAAAGAAATTAACGAAGTACTATGGGAAGCATGTGGGCATGATTGATATTGATCTTGATGTCAAAGAAAGAGAAATCTTTGGTCTCATTGGTCCCAATGGCGCAGGCAAAAGCACCATGATCCGAACTTTAATGGGTTATTTAAAGCCCAGCTTTGGTAGTGGTAGTATTATGGGATTAGACATTGTCAAAGATAAAAAAGAAATCCTGGCACATGTGGGTTATATGCCCAGTGAATCTATTTTTTATAAAGACGTTAAAGTCAAAGATATCATTCAGTTGTCTTTGGACTTAAGAAACCAAGATAAGACCAATGTTACTGAAGATTTAATTAAACGATTTGACGTGGATATCAACAAACATATCTCTGAGTTGAGCTTGGGAAATCGAAAAAAAGTAAGTCTTGTTTGTGCTTTTCAACATGAACCCAAAATATTATTTTTAGACGAACCTACCAGTGGACTTGATCCACTCATGAAACACGAATTTTTCAACTTAATTAAAGAACGCAACAAAAAAGGAAGCACCATTTTCTTTTCATCTCATGTGCTATCTGAAATTCAATCACTCTGTGACCGTGCCGCCTTTATAAAGGAAGGCGTCCTTATTGAGGGACCTTCTTTTAATAAAATTGAGAGTATGCTCACTAAGAAAGTCAATCTAAAAACAAATAAATCATTCCCTCCCATTCCAGGAATGAAAGATATACAATATAGAAACCATGAAATAGAATTTCTATTCCAAGGTGACATCACACAATTGATCCATCACTTATCTTTAAATCACATTGATGACATTACCATCGGAGAACCCAATCTTGAAGAAATATTTATGCACTATTATGGAGAAGCACAATGATTACATTCCTCAAATTCGAACTGAAACAAAATTTAAAATCATGGATAATTTGGACCCTCAGCATTGTTATCATGAATATACTCATGATGTCAATTTATTCAACCATGCGAGAAGAAATGATAGAAATCTCAGCCATGTTTGACAACCTGGGAATATTCAGCCAAATGATGGGTTTAACACGACTCAACATGGGGACTGTGCTGGGTTATTATGGCGTAGAGATTGGGGTTGTTATTGCATTGGGAGGAACCATGTATAGTGCCGTTACTGCAATCAACATCATGGCAAAAGAAACCAGCCAACAAACCAGTGAATTTTTATTTTCTCATCCCATTTCTCGCTTTCAAATTGTGACCTCAAAAGCAATTACTGTCTTAATTTACGTTACACTGATGGCCTTTATCTTTTGGGCCTTTGCCGTTATTACTTTCATCTTTTTCAATGAACCCATTCCCTATTTTTTGCTAACGCGCTACCACACATTGCAATGGATTATGGGCCTACAAATAGCGGCAGTCTGTTTGTTTTTATCAACAATTTTAAAGCGCGAGAACACGGGTTTGGGAATTGGAATTGTTTTAATACTCTACATTTTATCATTGATGTTCAACCTACAAAATGATTGGCAATTCTTGGGCTATCTTTCCCCTTTTATTTATGCGGACGCGTCTTATTTATTATTGGACGACCCCATCAAGACTTTAGAATTTGGATTTGGAATCACCATGCTTTTGATGACCTTGATTGCCACTTACTTTATAACATCTAAGAAAGACATCTATTAAGAGAATGTTTTAGGTCTCAAAATCAAGTTTTACGTTAAACACAAGGAGGATTTCATATATAAAAGACAATGTTAAAATTATAAATATGGCAGATAAGTTTCTTGAATTCTACAATGCGACCCGCCCTAATATGGATGCTGTTGAAATTTATAATATATGGAAAGATAAATATGGATTTGCAGCAGTGCCACCGGGTGATCAAGGTCAAAAAATAGTATTAGATTCCTTGTCTAAAGTGTACCCCAATTACGAAAAATCCATACAAACCATTGAAACCTTTACACCCGATGCATCAACAATTTACGACACCTTAACTCAAGTTAAATCATGTCTTGGATTTCATGAAAGCATAGATTTGGTCGTTATTTATTTTGTGGGTTTCTTTGAAAACAACGCATTTGTTGCACCCTATGATGAGAATACATTGGCTTTATGCTTACCAATAGAAAACGACAGCAAACCTTTGGAACAAAAAATGGTCTTGATACATGAACTTACGTACATTGTCCACGCAAAAACTTCAAACTCAAATGGTGATTGGATTAGACCCGTCGCCAATATTGTGGTTCAAGAAGGACTTGCGATGAAAGTATGTGAAAAGATTGCTTTTGGATTGGAAGATTACCAATATTTAACGGATAATAAAGCATGGTTTGAAAGTTGTAAAAAATCTCATAAAGATATAATGCATGGAATTCAACCTTATTTGGACAATGATGATTCAGAAACAATATTTAAATTTACCATGGGCCAGGGCACAACCCATCATATTAGAGAAGCATACTATGTTGGGTGGCAACTTTTTGATACTTTATTGAGTAATGGGTTTTCGCTTGAAAAAATCGCCAACATAAAATCAAATGATCTTATCAATTTTGTAGATATGACTCTTAATAATTTGAAATAGATCCCAAATTTCAGATTTCAATCAAAATAATAACTATCCAACAAATATCTTACTTCATACTTTTCTGCAAGCTTATATAAGTATCTGTAAATTTGTCTTATATTATCGACAGTAATCGTTTCGATCATGGTTAAAAATTTATCTTTTTCGCTGGTTGTAACGACTTTTTTAAAATAACCCCAAGCATGCTGAAACGCATTAACTTGAGCTCCCAGGTTTACATCACTGCTTCTCAAGTTATCCACAAGTTCATAAAATTCTAATGGGTTGACTTGTTTTTGGTCTTTAAACATCAGTCGCAATAAATTATAGGTGGCTTGTGAGCGTGCCATTACCCAGTATTTATATCTTGCCCACTCTTTTTCCATAGTGACATTACTTGGATTTAAATAGGCTTGAACCTTGATAAAGGAACGGTTCTTATCTTTAACTTCAAGCATAATATCTGCTTCAGCTATGCTGTATATATTTTCATAATCAATTATAAATTGATCCAGATATATCGTTTCAGAATGCGCGCCTACCCTTTTATTTGAGGCTTGTTGACTGTAGTGCATCTTGATATTACCATCTTCAAACCGCCATGTTTTCTTAACAAGGGTAACGATATCAGATAGAGGCATATTGCTAAAAGATGGGTTGACTTCATGGTGAAGGTTGTCAAAAACAACAGGAATTGGAATTTGGTTTGCGATTGATAACACATCTTCTACTGTGTACAGTCGATCGTCATTTTCTATCACCAAATACTTCTTAATCGTTTCATCCAATCTGTGGTTGTAGACATCGATAAACCGCTTAATAGCTGCTGGTTTATCACCATAGACTCCCCCAACATGCAGGATCATTTTTGATGATTGATTTCCTGACAACAGTTCTAAAAGATCTGCATGATACTTAAGCTCTGCAATTGAATTTTCAATTACATTTTCATCCGGCGAATTGATCACAGTATACTGTCCAGGGTGAACTGATATACGAATATCGTTGTCAATGATTTTTGATTTAATGGATTCAAAAATATGAGAAAACGCATCCCTCCAGTCCAAGGTATTTAAAGAACTGGAACCAAAAGGAATCAGTGATGAGGATACTCTAAACATGCGATTACCATTTTTTATATTGTAATCAATTGCTTTATCTAACACTGTTAAATTGTGTAGAATCAATGTTCTTAAACGTTCGTTATCGATTCTATCTTTTCTACATGTTTTATATTCATTGGGTTGAATATCTTTATTCATACAAGCATAGCCAATTCTTGGTTTATAATTCGTCATATTAATCTCCTCCAATAAAAAATGCGAATGGTAAAAAAAACCAAAAAGTCTTTCTTCATCTTTTTTGTAGTTTATACAAAAAGCCCATTCGCACTTAATAAGTGTTATTAAGATGAATTTATAGAAATCTTAAATGATTTGATCTGGAAAATCAATCAGAAAGCACAAATTATCAAAACGGAATCTTACTCATGTTTATTTTACCTAACAACATACTACTTAACCACCACTTCATTATATTCATTTATCCTATCTTCTAAATATCCCAGGCTTGAATACAATTTCTTTGCACCAACAATGTCTTTACGATAAGAGGTATAAAATAATCGTACTTTCCCAATCGTTGAAGCAACTTTTTACCGACAAATTGTCGCAGTTTTTTGGTATCGTCAGTAAATCTTTATTCGTATTAAATCTATCTAAAATATGTCAAACTACTTACAATTCTCAAATATAGGTTTAATCCTTATATCGCACCAAATAAAATCTGTTCCCTATATAAT
>WPCK01039685.1_pt1 | contig 16118 bp, 13 predicted proteins | sample 5399851 | NCBI WGS metagenome assembly WPCK01 (sample SAMN12869471, study PRJNA574797) | sludge metagenome | isolation source: wastewater treatment of pH11 | place: China:Beijing | collected 2019-05-20
GACCAAGCTTTGCTACTCGAACCATTCTGGTTCCACAGCAAGTAACCGAGACCCAAATGGTCACAGTCACAGAAAACACGATGGAAACACGTCAGCGTACGGTTCCTGTCGTCAAGAGCGTTCCACGTCAAGAAACTCGTACACGAACGGTCAACAAGACGGTTCAACGACAAGAAACCAGAACCCGAACGAACACGGTCATGGTTGCCACGACTCAGAATCAAGACTATCAAGTTTCTGAGCCTGTAACAACTCAAGTCAATCAAGACTACCAAGTTTGTGTTCCTTACCAAGAAACAGCCACTCGTACCTATTCGGTTAGCGTTCCTTACACCGAACAAGTTGAGCAAAGCTATGTGGTCAATGTTCCTTACACCGAAACAGTTGACCAGCCATATACCGTTTCTGTACCAGTAACTGAGCAAGTTGAACAATCTTACCAAGTTTCAGTACCTTACACCGAAACCGTAACTGCAACTCGCAACGTTTGCCAACAAGTTCCAGTAACACAGTACCGAACAGTTTCTCGCGATATGGGAAGCTATCAGTGCGTGACTTCTGAAGTTCCAACGTCTTCTTGCGGCGGATCACACTACCATGGTGGTTACCACGGTGGCTATAGCGTTCCTGCAGTAAGCGGTTACGGATACGGTTGCGGACACAAGCGATCATGCGGTCACCGCTTGTTTGGCGGCCGAAGCCGATGTGGATCTAGCTGTGGAACAAGCTGCGGTACCGGCTGTGCGACTCCAGTCGCTTACAGCGGTTGCGGCGGTTGCTCAAGCGGTTGCGGCGTTGCAGCTTCAAGCTGCTGTGCACCAGCCACTACGACGGTATCGCGTCGCGTTTGGGTTCCAAACATCGTTTGTGAACAAGTTCCTTACACGACCTATACAACGCAAACTGTTCAAGTTCCTTACACCTACAACGTTACCAAGTACAATTGCGAAACTCGCACACGTACAGTTCCTGTAACGAAGTACGTTACCGAGACTCGCAATCGACAAGTACAGGTATCACGATGCCGTCAAGAGACTCAAACTCGGACGGTTTCCGTTACCAAGTGCCGACAAGAAGAGCGAACTCAAGAATACCAAGTAACGAAGTACCGAAATGAAACTCGTACTCGTACAGTTCCTCAAACAACTTGGCAAACTGTAACCAAAACCCGTCAAGTCACGGTTATGGTTCCTCAGCAGCAAACTCAAGAATACACAGTGACCGTATGCGACACCGTTCCTGAAGAACAATCGTACACCGTTACGGTTTATGACACAGTTACTGAAGACCGAGTTGAAAACTACACCGTCTGCGTTCCCGTTCAAGTCCAAAAGGAAGTAACGGTCAATCGATGCGTGATGGTTCCACAAACTGTAACTGTTCCAGTATCCAGCGGATGCGGTGGAGCGGTTTCTAGCTGCGGCTCTGGCTGTGGCGCAACCGTGAACACCGGATGCGGATCGTCTTGCGGTGGATGTGGATCATCTTGCGGCGGATGTGGTTGCAACTAAATCGAACTTCAACCGATCGGGCGTAAGCCAATCGATTGGTTCAGGTTAAAAACTTTGAAGCCAGCGTTCTAACGGACGCTGGCTTTTTTGGTTTGCCTAAGATTGGTGGCGAGCGGAGACAAATCCAAGACTGGGTTCTTCCCGTGAACCAACGCGGGGGCATTCCAAAGGGACGTGGTGACCAACTGGTCCACGTTACCACAATCCGACGATTATCAATCGGCCCGACTTTCCTAATGCTTGCCGCAAATCTTCGCGTAGACTCTTGCGGTTCGAGCCGCCATTAACCGGTCGGTGTAGTTTTGGCGGTGCCGAGCTAAGGCGGCTAGGCTCATTTCTCGCCATCTCAGTCGATCCCTGCTTAGTTCGAGCATCTTTTCCACCAAGCTATCGGCAGAGCCAGGCTGCGCCAACAAGCCTTCGACTGAATCGTGGATTACCTCTGGCGTCCCTTCGACCCGCGTCGCAATCACTGGAACGGCGGCGGCTAGTGCTTCGAGGACTACCATCGGCATGCCTTCACCAAAAAGGCTCGGCAAGAGCAGTGCATCTAAGCGCTGAAGGGCTTGAGGAATGTCTTTGGTGAAGCCAGTCCACTTTACGATGTCGCCTAGTTTCAGGTGTTCGATCTGATCGAGTATGCTGGCCTGGTAGGATTCCGTCTCGAAGCCACCAATAAGCTCCAATTGGACTGGAGCTCGTAGTTCGTTTAGCTTAGCCATGGCCTCAAGTGCGACTTCAACGCCCTTTCGCGGGCGCATCAGCGCAATTAAACCGAAACGCCAAGTGGACTGATGGAGGCTCGCATCTGCGTCGATCGGCTCAATTTCCGGAACGCCATTCGGGACGACGACCAGCTTATGACGCGGGACGCCTAAGCGAAGCATTTCGCGGCGAAGACTTTTGCTGACCGTAATTAGTCGGGTGCAATTGCGAATCGAGTAACGCTCGGTCCAGGTGTTGAGTCGATTGACCAGTCCGCGATTGCTATCCCTCGACGTTGGGCTATGGACGTGATAGCACCAGGGCACCTTGGTCCTGATTGCCACCATCGAAGCGACTAAGGCAGAGCGAGGGGTATGAGCATGAAGTACGTTGAAGCTTTCGTCGCGAACTTTGGCTGCAATTTGGCCGACGACTCGCATATCGACTCGGCTTCGCATGGCCGCACTCGTGACTCGATGCGGCTCCAGCCCGCATAGTTCTGGAAATTTTCCTGGCTTGATGCAGACGAACTCGGACTCGACTCCAAATGCACCGAGTTGCCTTCCCAGCAACTGCTGAACTCGTTCGGCACCTGAAAAGTGCTCTCCGTTGACAATATGCAGGACTTTAGTGGTGCAAGATTTATCGTTCGTTTGATCGCAACTCAGATTCTTACTGTCTTGAAGACGGGTGCTATTCACCCAAGCCGTTAAAGTCGGGCTATCTAGTGATCGATCAAGCGCATCAACGGTTTGCATAACGAATTGGCGGACAACATACTAGACGATCGAGAGTTGGGTTCATTGAATTCTACCTCATCAGCAGATTGTTCTTCTGTTTGTTTTTTGGGGCCAACCAGGACACACGGTTCACATGCTTTGCGGTTTGACGATTGAAACGATTATGAGGGTAGTTCCGATCAGCATGTAAAAGGAAATGGTTGGATAGGCAATCGCACCTGGGGTTGCAGGGCTCTCTGAAAACAAAGCAGTGCCGAGAGCGAATGTGCCGAGCGCGTCGCTTGATTGTGTACACGAAAACAAATCCCCCCGAACGACTTGCGTGACTACCCGGGACGAGGTATAACGTGAACGTCGTCGGATGAGGTCGTTTGTCAAGGAGCTTCGAACCTACAACACCTTTTCGACGATTGGTTCCAATTGATGACGGGAATGAGCTTACAACTCCAAACAATTGGAATGGGAAAAGATGTTGGACAAGCGGAAATACGATGAGCGGAAGTTTACAACGAAAACATCTCGACATCGATTCGCTTCCAGCATCGCAATCAGGAACCTACCGGCTTCTGTTCCCGAATTGATGCAACGCGCATGATTGAACGATGTTGGCTGACTTTCCGATCTTATTCGGGAACGCGGCCAATCGAAATCTTTCATTGAACAGTTTACGATGTTGACTTTGTTGATCCTAGTAACGTTGGTTTTAGATCTCATTCAGTTCATGGGAACTGGGTCCCGACATACCGACAGGTTTGCAAGCGCAGTCGGCGCGGGCTTGTCCGGTATTGCAATTCGACGCTCGCCGAAGTCACCGCTCAACGGTGCAGATTATCTGCCGACCGTTGGATGGCAATTTGGATTGAGGATGCAGAATCTAGGTCAAACGATACTCAGGAAGGGGACTGTCGATGGAAGTTGCAACTTGCAGGGTTGGAGCGATTGAACGCGTGATTTGCTCAACTGATGGGAATGGATTAACCAACCGAAATGCCCTACCTAGCGGCTACCGGCATAGCGCCGGATCCGTAGGCGTTGATTTAGAATTCAACGATCAATAGGTAGGCGAGTTGGCGAGCTGCTGAAGCGATTCTTGATTGCACTGGGCAAAAGTGCATAGAAAGGTCGCATCATGGCATCGTCTAATATCCTACAAAATCGATTGCCTACATCGAGTGTGCCGGACGCGCTATGGATTGCGGCCGCTGACCAAGGCCTTTCTCCGATCGCGTCGGGAATCATCGGCCTCGTTCTTGGTTTGGCCATTGTCCTTTTGATCTACGTGCTCCGTCGCAAAGACTTGGAAACCCAAGCACGGTCGATCCTAGATCAAGCTCATGGGAATGCGGAAAACTTAAGGAAGAGTATCGAGCTGGAAGCCAAAGAGAATGCAATTGTCGTCAAGGAGCAGTTGGAAACCGAAGCCAACAAGATGCGAGAGCAATTGCGGGGCCGAGAACTCACGTTGGACAGGCGTGAAGAGTCGCTGCAACAATCGAACGACGATTTGCGCAAGCAAGAGAAAATGGTTGAAGCGAATCAGCGACGGCTTGCCGAAAAAGTTCAGGAAGCCAACCGAAAATCTGAGCGGCTCGATCAGATTCTCAAGTCTCAAGCTGCTGAACTTCAGAAGTTATCTGGATTGACCAAAGAGGAAGCCACAAAAAAGTTGCTCAGGTCACTCGAACGTGAATTGCAGCAGGAGATGGGAACTCGAATCCTCCAGCACGAGAGGCGAGTGACGGAGGTCGCAGAGCAAAAAGCCCAGGAGATTATCTTGGCGACAATGCAGCGCTATGCGGCGGGACATACTGCCGATTCAACCACCAGTTCGGTCGATGTTCCGAGTGACGAAATGAAGGGTCGAATCATCGGTCGTGAAGGTCGGAATATCCGTGCCTTTGAAAAGGCTACCGGCGTGGACCTGATCATCGACGACACGCCGGGTGTGGTGATTGTTAGTTGTTTTGATCCGGTGCGGCGTGAGATCGCGCGGCGTTCGTTGGACAAATTGATTTCGGATGGCCGAATCCACCCATCACGAATCGAAGAAGTCGTAGCCGAAACATCTCAGGACATCGACAAGACAATTCAGCGAAAAGGTCGCGAAGCAGCTGAGGAAGTAAACGTCATCGGGTTGCATGACAAGGTTATTGAAATGTTGGGCCGATTGCACTTCCGAACTAGCTATAGCCAAAATGTATTGCGACACAGCATCGAGGTTGCCTTTTTGTCGGGCATGATGGCCGAAATGACTGGACTCAATGCCGGCCAAGCGCGTCGGGCTGGTTTGCTGCACGATATTGGAAAAGCGGCCGATCACGAATTGGAGGGAGGGCATCCGAAAATCGGCGCAGATTTGCTCAAGCGGCATGGTGAGTCCGAAGTTGTCGTTCACGCAGCCCTTGGACATCATGATCAGCTTACGAGCGATCATCCTTACACAGTCCTCGTAGCGACCGCAGATGCGTGCAGCGCATCGCGTCCCGGTGCGCGTCGCGAATCGCTTGACCGTTACGTCAAACGCATGGAAGAACTCGAAACTATTGCCAAGGGGTTCGAAGGCGTCGAACAAGCCTACGCCATTCAAGCTGGCCGGGAACTGCGGGTCATTGTCAGTGCACGAGATACCGACGACGAGGCGGCTGCAACCGTGTGTCGCAATATCGCCCGCGCCTTCGAGAGCCAGTTGTCTTATCCAGGCGAGATCAAGGTGACGGTCATCCGCGAATCTCGTTTCGTCGAGGTCGCGCGGTAGAGATATGTCGACCATTGAAACGCCAAGGGCTGCTGAGTCTGGCAACATCCGAGTCGTCCTGGTCGGCGACACCGTTGGCAAACCTGGGTTACGTGCAGCTTGTTTAGCAGCACCTTGGTTCACTGGCCAGTTGAAAGCCGATTGCCTATTGGTCAACGCCGAGAATGCTGCGGATGGTTCAGGTATGCGGGGAGCCGACTATCGTGCGTTGGTGGCTGCTGGCTACCAGGGTATTACCTTGGGCGATCACCTTTACAAGCGAAGTGAGATCATCGAGATCTTTGAAAAGAACGGAAATGTGGTTCGTCCGTGCAATTTGCCTGCAACCGCCATCGGCAAGACCGTCCTGAAAATAAACTTGCCAAGCGGACATGAGTTGGCGGTGATCAGTGTGTTGGGACGAGTCTTTATGAAGCCAGTGGATTGCCCTTTCGCGGCGGTCGATCGTGAATTGGCAGCCTTACCTGAATCCATAAAAATTCGCATCGTCGATTTTCATGCCGAAGCTACGAGCGACAAACAGGTCATGGGCCGACATTTAGATGGTCGCGTCAGCGCCGTTCTGGGAACACACACCCACGTCACGACCGCCGACGAACAAATATTTCCAGGTGGTACAGGCTTCCAGTGCGATGTTGGCATGACGGGACCATTCGAGAGTATTATCGGGCGGAATATCGAAGCGGTGTTATACTCGACCCTCACGGCCATGCCTGCGCCTTACAATGTGGCGAAAGGCGACGTCCGCGTATGCGCGACTTGGCTGGATATCGATCCGGCCAGCGGCAGTTGCAAGGCAATTGGGCGGCTAAACCTTACACAGAAATTTTTGGAGGATTACCAGAAAACTCCATGAGTCATTCGCAACCTCCGGTACATTTGGCAATTGACCTTGGCGCTTCGGGTGGTAGGGTGCTGGCCGGGTCGATCACGTACGCGGGCATTACTCTCGAAGACGTTCATCGGTTTGAAAATGGTCCACACCAAGTAGGCAATCGGCTCGTTTGGAATCTTGTTGGCATTTGGGAACATATTCAAGCTGGCCTGCGAAAGTCAGCCAGCAAATATGGCGACCGAATTCGGAGCATCGGTGCATCCACATGGGGTGTCGATTATGTCTTAGTCGATCGGAACGACGATCTCGTTGGCTCTGCGGTTTGTTACCGTGATCGTCGAACTCAAAATGTGATGTCCCGGGCTTTCGAGAAGGTAAGCCGTGACGAATTCTTTGCGCGGACCGGCTTGCAGTTCATGGAACTCAACACCGCATATCAACTCTATTCGATGCGGCTCGAAGACTCGCCGCTGCTCGATATCGCCGAACGATTCCTGATGATTCCGGACTTTATTCATTGGCAGCTCAGCGGGCAGAAGTGCAATGAATTCACGAACGCCTCGACGACCCAGTTGCTCGATCCGACGACTCGAACATGGAGCCAACCGTTGATTGACGCACTCGACTTGCCTCAGAGAATTTTTGCTCCACCTCTCGAACCGGCCACGGCTTTCGGCAAAATCAGTTCTCAATGCGCCGTCCAAACGCAACTTGCCCCTCAAGTCGAAGTCATCTTGCCGGCAACTCACGATACGGGTTCGGCGGTACTGGCCGTTCCGGCCAAATCCTTTGCACAAGATCAACCGGACTGGTGTTACATTAGCTGCGGCACCTGGTCGTTGATGGGCGTCGAGTTGGCTCGCCCCAATTTGACCAAAGATTGTCAACGGTACAATTTTACGAACGAGGGTGGCGTCGGCGGCAGCGTGCGGCTACTCAAGAATATCTCTGGCTTGTGGATGGCGCAGCAATGTCGCGCCAAATGGCGCAGCCAGGGGTGCGATTTCGCCTGGCCACAATTGCTCGAGCTTGCGGGCCGAGCGCCGAGCATGGTTTCCTTAGTTGACCCGGATGATCCAATGTTTGTCTCACCCGATGACATGCCCGATGCGATCCGGCAATTTTGCAAACGAACTTCTCAGAATATTCCGAAGTCGGAAGGGGAAGTCATCCGTTGTGCGCTCGAAAGTTTGGCCCTGCGATACAGGCTAGTCCTGGAAATGCTTGAACAGCTCGTCGGCAATTCGCTCAACACGATTCATATCGTCGGCGGCGGAGTCCAGAATACCATGCTGTGCCAGTTTGCGGCCAATGCGTGTCGTCGCCAGGTCATCGCCGGGCCAGTCGAGGCTACTGCGCTGGGCAACGTCATGATGCAAGCCGTCGGACTTGGGAGAGTTGCCAACGTCGAGCAGGCCCGTCAAATTGTTGGACGTCAAGTGGATATCCGCGCTTACGAGCCTGAATCCCATGCAGGCAGTATTGATGCTTGGAATCGGGGTGTCGAAAAAATGCGAGGACTGACGTTGCGTTAGCTACTGCACTAGGCAGTCAACGGCAGTTGGCTCGAAAGCAACTCTCGGTAAGCCACTTTTGCGATTTCAAAATCTGAGCTGGACGGGCCAATCCACAATTGGAATCGCGCGCGTCGAATAACGCCCCTCTCCAAAAAGTCCCCAAACAGACGAGCGGTTTGGCGTTGGGCGGAGAGATTTCCACTCCAACCAATAGAGCCCTGATCTCTTGGGTCGATCAGCCAAAATAAGGTTGAATCGGCGGCCTTGGTTACCATGGCTGCCGGCACATCCGCCTGAGCACTTTCGAATCCCCTTTCGGGTCGCTCTTGGTACTGATCGTCGGCGTGATAGCACAGGTTGTCATGCGTCCATTGGTGCCAGCTTGCCGCAGACCTAAAACTAACTTCAATCTCAGGTGCGGAATCAAAGAGCTGAGTTTGGATACTGACCCAAAGCTCGACAGCGAACGAGAATGGCTCAACAGGTTTGAGCAATCGCCAATTCAATTGAAAGGCATACGCGTCACTTGCAGATTGCCGAAAACGTGCGATTAGATCGTCATCACGAACATAGATTTCTTCGGCTTGCAAAGCGTGGCTAGGCAGAGGCACAACGGCAAAGGCCTGAAATTCTTGGTTCTGCCTAGAAGGGCCGCATGCTATTGTCAGACCTCTGTCGGGGCGAGACGGTTCCAATTCGGCCGTCCAGTTTCCCTCCAATACTCGGAATTTTGATTTGCGGTGTTGCCAGCCCGAGGCCATTGCGTTCCCATCCTTCGGTGTCTAAGACTCAATTCGTGGACTCCGAATTATAACAAGGAAGGGTGCTCAGTGTGCGTGCGCATCGCCCACTTGCTTTGCTTCACCTGGGAGTGGCTTGCTTTCATCGCGGGGTGCTTGGTGATTGTTCGGTTTGAACTTGTGAATCGTTTCGGATAGCAAAAATATTTCGACTCGTGCATTGGGCTCGGTGGGTTGTGCGAAGCCGCTATCTGAGAGCGGTTCATTCGATCCGGCGGCGCTGATCCGCATACGGTTTTCTTCCAGGCCAAGGTCGATCAAGGTTTGCATGACGGCGCGGCTTCGTTTGTAGGACAAATCCCATGCAGCCACGGCGTTGCCCGCATTGGACATCTGCTGGGAGACGTGACCGCGGATGTCAATGATATTGGCCAGACCCTTCATCCGTGGTACGACCAAAGCGAGCTTGTCTTTGGCTTCTTGGCTGACTTCGGTACTGTCCGATTCGAACAGAACGACTGTTCCAATCGTGGATCGCTCAGGCGCGCGTACAGTCACCAACTTGGGCTGCTTCGCGTCCGGTGCTTCAGGTTCATCATGGGGAATGAGTTTGGGATTGCTCCCAGAATACTGTTTTTCAGGTGGCGTTAGGCCAGCCAAGTGCTCGTCCCGCGAGGTTTGGTTTCGCGACCGATTGAAGTTGACCCGCGATTTGGCCCATGGGTCTTGAAAATACTCGGCGACCGCCTTGCGTTTTTCTTGATCCTGGCCGACGAGCCACATGACCATAAAAAACGCCATCATCGCGGTAACGAAGTCCGCGTAGGCGACTTTCCAAGCTCCTCCCCCTTTGCCCGCCATTGTTCTTAATCCGTAAAGCCGTCGACTTCTTTAAGCATCTCATCCATTCGAGGAGCGGTTGGACGAACATCGGGCGGTGTACCACGCCGGGCCGCTTCAACCGCGACTTTAGGCGGCATGTCCTGCATGAAAGACGAGACGGCCAGAGCGATTGTCTTGAAATAGTTGGCTTCATTGATGCCAAGGAATTCGAGCTTGACGACCAACGGAGCAATGAAACCGTAGGACAACAAAATACCCAAGAACGTACCGACCAGCGCCGCACCTACTTTGTGGCCAATCTCTTCGACAGGTCCACCAATGTGTCCCATGGTGACCACGATCCCGAGAACTGCCGCGACGATTCCGAATCCCGGCAAGCCGTCCGCAGTCTTCGCCAGGATGCCTGTCGGGGCGTGATGAGCTTCTTCCGCCGACCGAATCTCCACATCCAGCAATACGCTCAGTTGTTCGGCGTTTACGCTCCCGTCGATGATTGGGCCGAATGCCCCTTTGACGAACTCCGTCGTATGGTGATTGTCGGCGATCGATGGATAGCGTTTGAATATCGTGCTGTCGTGCGGGTTAGATATGTGAGGTTCCAATGCAAGCAGGCCATCCCGCCGGGCTTTGCGAAAAAGCTGATAGAGCAGCTTAAACAAATCTTCGTAGGCCGATTGCGAGAAAGGATTGCCTTTGAAAGTGGCCATAATCCCGCGCATCAGGTCTTTCAAGACGTGCATGGGTGACATGACGATCATGGCACCCAGCGCAGAGCCACCAATGGTCAAAAGCTCCGACGGGTGAATAAGTGACCCGACGTGGCCCCCGGCCATTGCAAATCCGCCCAAGACGGACCCAACTACGACGATAAATCCAATGATTGTAAGCATGAATTACCATACTTTGCAGCTTAGGTTCACCCATTGGCAACGCTCAGGTTATTCCTTGTTTGGTCATCCCCCTATGACGATTGTTCCGAAGATGCGTATCATACAACTTGGTTCGGCTAAGCAGTTCGCGTTTTGATTTGGTACGGAGTTGAATCCGCTGAATTCGAGGAGAATTTTCCAGATTGCCTTTTGCCGGACGAATCTCGTATTAACCAAGGAGTCCTGATGCCTGAAAACGTGAATGTGTTCGAAGATTACCCAGTTGGAGTCGGCCCGCCCGAGTCGACCAGCAGCGTCGATCGTAGCAAGTTTGAGACCGGCAACGGAGACTTGCTCAACGAGTTTTCGCCTGATTACATTCGTGCGGAAATTGCGGGTAATTTGATTGGAACGGCGATTCTCATGGTTTGCCTACTGATCTTCTTGATTGTTTTTGCGTTCGTTCGTGGGTTGTCGTGGGAGGTTGGCCTGGGGGCTGTCGGATTTGTGGTTCTGACGATGTCGCTGGTTTGGCTAAGTCTCGTCTGGCCTAGGATTTGGTTTCGTCATGCACGTTGGCAACTGAAGGCAGAGAGTCTTGAAATTCTCCGTGGCGTACTTTGGAAACACCGCATCGCAATTCCGCTTGGGCGAGTTCAACACGCCGACGTGTCCCAAGGACCGTTGCTTCGGCACTTTGGTTTGGGAAAGTTGATTATCAACACAGCCGGCACAAGCAATGCCACGATCGAAGTGGATGGCCTCTCGCATGGGACGGCCATGACGTTGCGGGACGACCTTGTCAAGCAAACTCGTGGCGGGCAGGTTACATGAAAAACAATAGTTCACCCTTGAACTTTCTCCATTGGACATCGCCACTGTTTGATGTACTTTCGCATATACGGCAGTTTGTGATTCCAACCATTTTTGCATTGCTGGGAGCGGCTGGAGGAAATAATTTTTGGTTGTGGATCGCCGCGCTATTTCTGATTCCATCGGTCGCTAGCGCTATCGTACGATTCTTGACCCTGCGATACAGTATTCGCGATTGCCAGTTGGTTGTCAGTCAAGGCTTATTTTTCCGCAATGTACGAACAGTACCGGTCGAACGAATTCAGAATATCGACTTTGTGCAAAATGTCTTGCATCGATTGTTCGGCGTGGCGGAAGTTCGGATTGAGACGGCCGGGGGAGGTGGTCCCGAAGCCCTATTGAGAGTGCTTACACTGGATCAAATCAATCGCCTTCGCGCTGAGATATTTGACCTCAAGCAGGCTAGTGACGGTGTCAGCGAATCCATCCGCCCCGCGCCGGCCGATGTCGTATTCCAGCACGAACAGGCTGTCCCATTGCTTTCCATTCCCATCGCATGGCTTGTCCAAGCTGGTATCGCCAACAATCGCGGTTTGTTGCTGTTGGGCATAGCGGTGGGCGCGTTCTTCCAATTTGACTTCCAAGAACGTATTGAGAAGATGGACGTCAAATGGTTGGAGTCGCTTCGACCCATTTGGGATGACCAAATGCTGCTGGCCTTATTCGGAGCGGCGGCTGTGATCGGATTGTTGATTCTGCTGCGCGTGATCAGTGTCCTTTGGTATATCCTGCGTTTCTACGACTATAAGTTGGTCCGCTGCGGCGAGGATCTGCAAGTTTCGTGCGGACTCTTGACACGCGTCAGCGCTACGGTCCCACGACGTCGCATCCAATTGATTAGCGTTCATCGCAATTTACTGATGCGCTGGATGGGTTTAAGTGCGATTCGTATCGAGACGGCTGGAACGGCCTTCACCGCAGGAGAAGGCACACAGAAGATCAGCCTTTCCGGTCGATGGTTCATTCCAATCATGCCTAACGATCGCGTGTCGGAGCTCATGTCACAATTGAGGCAGGGTTTGAACTGGGACGAGGAACAAACTGCCTTACTCTCATTGCCTCGCAGGGCCGTAACTCGCAGCGTTCGCAAGGCAATCCTAGGATCGGCGGTTATCGGAGCCGCCCTAATGGTGACCATGATTGCTTGGAGCAATCAAGCGGGAATCCCAATTCTAAAGTGGCTCAGTTGGCTCCCAGGGCTATCGCTTATCGTCTTGTCGACTATCCAAGCAATTTGTCGAACGCGAGCTGTGGGTTACGCGCGCACCGCAGATGGGGTCATCTACCGAAGTGGCGTGTTTACACAAAAGACAAGCGTGACGTTTTTTGAGAAGATTCAAGCCATCACGACGGTCCAGACGCCTTTCGATCACCGCTGGCGCATGGCTCGCTTAACGATCGACACGGCTGCTGCTGGACAAGCCGATCATCGCATTGACATTCCAATGTTGGAAAAGTCGTTTGCGCTAGGCGAAAAGGAAAAAATAACTCGCCTAGCGGCTCTTCATCAACCAAGCTTTACCTAGCTCGTCGTCGATGTTAAGCAAGTCGAGGAAGATACCAGCTCAGCGTCAAGCGATTAGTTTTTGGGTTTGGGCAATTGTTCAGACATGTCTCGAGCCGCCCGAGCGATGGCGTCTTGCCAATTCATGCCAGTGTACGCTTTGTCTTGAAAAGCGTTGATAATGCCGCGGGAACTATTCACGATGGCTCCGTAGCCGTGTGAATCGAAGCCGGCGGCCACGTCGTTCGCGGTACCCCCTTGCGCTCCGAATCCAGGAATCAATAGCCAGGCGTGAGGCATTGCACGTCGCAATTCAGCCAGTTGCTCAGGATAGGTTGCGCCCACGACTGCACCGCAATTGCCATAACCCGAAGTTCCACAAGTTGATTTTGAGGCGCGATGAACGGTGTCCGCCACGCGCATGAAAACCGTCGCACCGTCGTTTCGTAGGTCTTGCAAAAATCCGCTGCCCGGATTTGAAGTTTTCACGAGGATAAAAACGCCTGCGCCACGCTGGTTGGCCGTGTCAAGAAAAGGCACGAGCGTATCTTCGCCCAGGTAGGGATTCACGGTCAACGCGTCGCAACCCCAAGGGCTCTCCGACCCGAGATACGCATCGGCATAGGCTTCTGCCGTAGAGCCGATGTCGCCGCGTTTGCCATCTAAGAGGACGATCAATCCAAATCGCCGGGCATACTTGATGGTATCGGCCAGTGCATTCATGCCCCAAGGTCCTAGGCGTTCGAAGAACGCGGCCTGAGGCTTAACGACGGCTACTGAATCGGCTACCGCATCGATAATCGCGCGGCAAAAGGCCCGTGTTGCCTCAGCGGCCGAAGACAGGTCGCCAGCAACTATATTCTGGCGGATGGACTGAGGGAATTGATCCACGCGAGGATCGATACCGACACAAACTGCCGATCTCTTGGCGTGAACGGCAGCGGCCAAGCGGTCGCCAAAGTGAGAAAACGCATTCAGGTTTAGGTACTCGATTGCGGTGTTAAAATTTTAAAGTTGAAGCCCGAAATTGTTTTCACCAACTTTAAGGCCAAAAGCCGGGCTCGAAATTACGTATCAATCGATTCGCCGGTGGGTAGCGGATTTGCGTTCTCGTCCGTGGCTTGCTCTTCGCGCCAGGGCTTATCGTTTTTATACGAATCGAGTTCTTTTTCGAGTTGCTCGAGTTGCTCGTGACCTTCTAATTTGCCCATTTCGACCGCCTTGGTTGCCCATTCGCGAGCCTTTTCGAAATTGCCGACCTCAGCGTAAGCTGCAGCTAGCGTACTGATAATGTGGGCGGCTTTGTACTCAGTCGCCTCGCAGGCTTTGAGGGCCAGATCGAGAGACTCTTGGCCATTTCGTAACGCATCGTCAGGTGACGTTGCCAACAACCAGGCGAGATTATTGAACAAACCGCTATAGGATTCGCTAGCCTGATCGACTTCATCCTCTTTCTTCACGACGATTTGCGGGACTTCAGGCGCGTCGTCGTCTGACGTTCCCAAGACATCGGCTGCGATCGCATCAGCCTCAACCTCATCCGCAAGATGGCTTTTCGAATCCTGGCTTAGCTCGACACGGGCTGGATGCTGCCCGTCGACAGGCTTTGTTTCATTCTTTGCTGCGAGGTTGGTCTCAATGATTCGGACCGCGCGACGATAATCTTCGATGGCTTCTTTGTGTTCGCTAATGCTCAATCTTGCATCGCCACGACTGCGAAAGGCTTGCCAATTCGATGGATCGCCTGAAACCAGTTCATCCAACACTCGAATTGCCAATCTAGGTCGCTTGTCCATTTGGTAGTAGGCCGCCAACTGTTGAATCCAATGCTCGTTGGTTGGGTCGTGCCGAACCAAGACTTCCATATCTTTGATCGCATCGGAGAATCTCTCTTCGTGGGCTGCGATTAGCGAACGCAACAACATCCCTTGAATTGAATCGGGTTCAATCAACAACGAATCGCTGACGTCGCGACTTGCCTTTTGAACTTCATCCAGAATTAGATATACGTGCCCGCGGTAGAGCAAAGCCTCGAAGTCGCGCTGGTCGATCTCCAGTGCTTTGTTTAAATCCACTAAAGCCTCTTCATTCTTGTTTTGTACCATTGCCAACCGGCCGCGCAATCGATAGTTGACTCCGTTGTCCGGTTCCTTTTCAATTCGACGCGTAATCAATGCGCGAGCTTCGTCGAATCGCTTCAGTTCAGTAAATGCACTCACCGCGACTTGGAAAGCAAATTGATTCGATTCGTCTCGAGCCAGAAGGCTTTCCGCATCTTTGGCCGCCTGCTCGACCTCTCCAGTCGTAAGTTGCATGGCGATCTTTGTCTGCCATGCTTCGGTGTTGGTCGGGTCAAGTTCAATGGCTTTGTTCAGGTCGGCAAGTTTATCGGCGACGCTGGTCGATAACCGCGCGCGGAGTGCATAGGCACTGGCCTGTTCGACGGGCTTGTCCTCTACCGCTTTGATCGCCGAATCGACATACTCCAAAGCGCGTTCCCGGCTGCCTCCCGGTAGAGTTTCAAGCTGAGCCAGCAGGATATATGCATCCGCGAGTTTCGGATTGTTTGCAATGGCTTTATCCAAGTCGGCTCGCATCGCCTTGGAGAGGTTTCGAAGAGCATTCGGATTGTTGGCCACCCGTGGCAGGTTCTGCAACATGTGCTGAGCCCGCTGGAGTGCCGCAGCGGCCAACATGGATTTTGCCATCTGGGAGCCGACCTCATCTAAACCCAAGTCGATGGCTTGTTCGCACAATTCGATGACTTTGGACAAATCGGCAGGACTTTCGGCCGTCAGCTTCTTCTCCGTGGCTTCATCCAGCTTGGCCTGTCCAGGATCCTGAGCGTGTGCAATCCCCGAAGCCGAAGTCATCAAGGCTACGAGGAGCATTGAAGCCAAAACCAACAGGTTCGACCGTTTCCAGAAGTGTCGAAGGGTCATATCGCAATCTCCAAATTTGACGTTTGATCGTTGAACGGGCATCCAGGTTTTAGCGCACAGTCCGGCTAAGTCCTAGCCTAAACCCTGAAATTTGAATACTATCCTATGCTTTGGCACCCAAAATATGAATAGCAACCAGTCGGAAGGTGGGAGTTTGCCCCGCTCCGCGACATTCCGAAAAAGTATCCTTACCTGATGATTAACTCTATCCCGACATGCCTTCAACCATGACCCACCGAACACTACTGCTCATGCGGCACGCTAAAAGCGACTGGAGCCATGCT
>WPCK01068437.1_pt1 | contig 16117 bp, 14 predicted proteins | sample 5399851 | NCBI WGS metagenome assembly WPCK01 (sample SAMN12869471, study PRJNA574797) | sludge metagenome | isolation source: wastewater treatment of pH11 | place: China:Beijing | collected 2019-05-20
GCTTCCTCGATGCAAAGCAGCATGAAGTTTACTCAAGGTAGTAGTTCACGATGTGAATGAGGTCAGTTGCTTTCCTGCGTCTACAAGTAACGCTTCGAAGCGTGCTTCCTCGTCGTAAAGCTGCACGAAGTTACTCAATGAGGTTAAGTCATGAAGGAATCAGGTCAGTAGCATCTCTGCGTCTAGAAGTAACGCTTCGAAGCGTGCTTCCTCGATGCAAAGAAGCATGAAGTTTACTCGGGTAGTAGTTCACGGTGCGAATGAAGTCATTGGCTTTCCTGCGTCAACGAGCTCAGCTCCGTAGCGTGCTTCTTCGTCGCAAAGCTGCACGAAGTTACTCAATGAAGTTAAGTCATGAAGGAATCAGGTCAGTAGCATCTCTGCGTCTACAAGTAACGCTTCGAAGCAGGCTTCCTCGATGCAAAGCTACATGAAGTTTACTCGGGTAGTAGTTCACGATGCGAATGATGTCATTGACTTTCCTGCGTCTACGAGCTCAGCTCCGATGCAAGCTTCCTCGTCGCAAAGCAGCATGAAGTTACTCAATGAAGTTAAGACACGATGGAGACAGTTCAGTATCATCTCTACGTCTAGAGGTATAGCTACGAGGAGAGTTTCCCGTTGCAAGACAATGAAATAACTAAATCAAGTTAACTCTTGAGATCAGTACGAGTAGTAGCTTAAAGAAAATGTTGTACAACTTGATGACAGCGTATCTACTACCTCCACAATAGCTGACAAACCTTTAATATCTACATAAACTTATATAAATTTGCAAAATCACACCATTCATAGTGGTTTATTTGTCTTAATTAGCAAGAATTCCGATAGATAAATATATTGCCCTGATGATATGCATATAATAATAAACATTGTTTTTTGCCGAAGCAATCAGACCTCACTTGTTAGAGATAGAAACTATTATAAGGGGGAGTACATGGACATATTCAGAGAGGGACTAAGTATATTACTAGACAGTGACAGTATGACTATGATGTCTCGCTTACTATTAGCTGCAGTATTGGGTGGCATTGTTGGTGTCGAGCGAGAGTATAATAAACATCCTGCTGGTTTTAGAACACACTTACTGGTTTGTGTCGGTGCATGTTTGGTTATGTTGATGGCTATGTTTGGTTTCCAACAATTTATGGAGGAAAATGGCCAGTTCGTCAATTATGACCCTTCACGATTAGCTGCCTATGTAGTAAGTGGAATAGGTTTTCTTGGTGCAGGTACAATTATTGTTCAAGGATACACAGTTCGCGGTTTAACGACAGCCGCATCAATATGGGTAGTAGCAGGAATTGGGTTATCAGTAGGTGTTGGTATGTATTTTGCTGGAGTATTTACAACTGGAATTGTGATCTTATGTTTAATTTTTTTAAATCGAGTAGAAAATTCATTTTTTAAGAAAAGAAAGGGATTAGAGGCGATTGTGATACATGCTACGGCTCAGGATACAACATTGTTAACAATCATAAGTATTTTAGAAGAAAACAATGTGAAAGTTAAAAAGGTTATGGTGGAAAGAGAGCAAGCGCCTGAACGAAAAAATATATTGCGATATCAACTAAAAGTAACTTACCCAAATCAAAATGTTAAGCTTACCACGATAGATAAGCTTTATCATTTAGAGCAAGTTCATAAAGTGTATTCATTATAGGGTTTAAATAATTTTAGATGGTAATAATGAATTCAGATAGTTGATAATTTCGAAAAAATGGATATAATAAAATTAAAGTCAAAGATAGTCAAAGTCAAACGCTCGTACGGGAGGAGGGGTTTGGTGAAAAATGTTTCTGACATCATTGAACATTACTTAAAATCCATTTTGAAGAAAAGTGAAAGTGATTTAGTAGAGGTTAAACGGAGCGAGCTTGCTGAAAGGTTTCAGTGTGTACCTTCTCAAATTAATTATGTGATAAGTACAAGATTTACGATAGAGAAAGGGTATCTGGTAGAAAGCAAAAGGGGCGGCGGTGGGTTTATCCGAATCATTAAAGTAAAGGCACATAATCAGGCCGAACTCTATGAGCAAATGTTAGCTCATGTTGGTGAGAAAATAAGTCAAAATACAGCTGAAGATATAATATACCGTCTATATGAAGAAAAGGCCATCACGAAAAGGGAAGCGAGCTTAATTCAAAGTGGAATAGATCGATCAGTACTAACTATTCAACTTCCTTATCGTGACCAATTACGAGCTAATATCCTAAAAGCGATGATTTCAACTCTAAAATTTAAATATGAATAATATAGTAAGAGGGGAGAGTTATCATGCTATGCCACGAATGTAATAAAAGAGATGCTACATTACATTTCACAAAAATAGTCAATGGCAATAAGACTGAAATTCATTTATGTGATCAGTGTGCAAGAGAAAAAGGAGAATATATACCGGGCTCTAATGGATTTTCCATACATCAGTTATTGTCAGGATTATTAAACTTTGAACAAGCATTACCTAATTCACCGAATAGAGCTCCTCAGCAACAACAAGAACAAAAATGTGAGAAGTGCGGTATGACACTTTATCAGTTTGCCCGAGCAGGAAGATTTGGTTGTGCTCAATGTTATCAGACCTTTAATTCAAAATTAGATCCAATGCTTCGCAGAGTCCATAGTGGGAATACAACACATATAGGAAAAATTCCAAAGCGGATAGGTAAGGATATTCAGTTACACCGCAGAATTGAACAGTTAAAGCAACAGATGCAGGAGCATATATCTAAAGAAGAATTTGAGGAAGCTGCAAAATTAAGAGACGAGATACGCTCTTTAGAAAGAGCAAATCAACAAAGTGGGGGGAATGATTGATGTCACTAGAGAATTTTATTAGTGAGGCAATTAGTCCTTGGATGAATCAGGATGGACCTGAGTCTGAAATTGTTCTTAGTACCAGAATACGCTTGGCAAGAAATTTAAAAGATTATTCTTTTCCAATTATCTCTACTATTGATGAAGCGAACTTAGTAGTGAAGCTAGTGAGGGAGCAATTTGAGGGAAAAAAGTATGATCAAATCGGGCCATTTGAACTTTTAGAAATGGATGAGATGAAACCTAACGAGAAAAGGGTATTAGTAGAGAAACATCTGATTAGTCCTCAACTTGCTGACGAGTCCAAGAAAGGTGCAGTTCTGTTAAGTGAAGATGAGTCAATTAGTATCATGATAAATGAGGAAGACCATCTTAGGGTCCAATGCTTATTCCCAGGGTTTCAAATAAGCGAAGGTCTTGTGCTTTCAAATGGAATAGATGATTGGATTGAGGAAAAACTTCATTATGCCTTTGATGAGAGTAAAGGCTTTCTAACTAGCTGTCCTACAAATGTAGGGACTGGGTTGAGAGCGTCTGTGATGATGCACTTACCTGCATTGGTTCTAACAAAGCAATTAAATAAGATCTTACCTGCAATTAACCAATTAGGATTAGTTGTTAGAGGAATTTACGGGGAAGGTAGCGAAGCTTTAGGTAACCTCTTTCAAATCTCAAATCAAATTACTCTTGGAAAATCGGAAGAGGATATTGTTGAAGATTTACGTGGCGTAGTTCTTCAACTCATACATCAAGAAAGAGCTGCTAGAGAAATGCTACTACAATCTTCAAAGCTTCACTTAGAAGATCGCATTTATCGTTCATATGGCATTTTAGCTTATGCTAGAACAATCGAATCAAAGGAAGCCGCACAGCGTTTATCAGATGTTCGTCTTGGAATTGACCTAAAAATACTAAAGGGTGTTTCAGGGAAAATCCTTAATGAACTAATGATTTTAACGCAACCAGGATTTTTGCAGCAATACGCTGGTGAGATATTATCAGCTGACCAAAGGGATGAGAGAAGAGCTGCATTAATTAGAGAAAGGCTAAAGCTTGAAGTAGAAAAATATAATTAATTTTCGGAGGTGGAGTTATTATGATGTTTGGTAGATTTACCGAGAGAGCTCAAAAGGTGTTAGCATTGGCTCAAGAAGAGGCCATTCGTTTAGGGCATAATAACATAGGTACAGAGCATGTTTTATTAGGGTTAATCCGCGAGGGAGAAGGAATTGCTGCTAAAGCTCTATTAGGTTTAGGATTAGGGTCAGATAAAATTCAGAACGAAGTAGAAACACTTATCGGAAAAGGTCAAGATGGTGCAAAAACAATTCATTATACTCCTCGAGCTAAGAAAGTTATTGAATTATCAATGGATGAGGCGAGAAAATTAGGTCACTCCTATGTCGGTACGGAACATATCTTACTTGGGCTTATCCGGGAAGGTGAAGGAGTAGCGGCTCGTGTACTAAATAACTTAGGCGTCAGTTTAAATAAAGCTAGACAGCAAGTGCTACAGTTGTTAGGTAGTAACGAAACATCAAGTAGTGGACAGCAAGGTGGCGCTGCAGCTAATGTCAATACACCAACGTTAGATAGCTTAGCTAGAGATTTAACAGCGATGGCTAAGGAAGAAGGATTAGATCCAGTTATTGGTCGTAGTAAAGAAATTGAACGGGTTATCCAAGTACTTAGTCGTAGAACAAAAAACAATCCAGTTTTAATTGGGGAGCCTGGGGTTGGGAAAACAGCCATTGCAGAAGGGCTTGCTCAGCAAATTATTGCAAATGAGGTACCAGAAACATTACGTGGAAAACGTGTAATGACTCTTGATATGGGTACTGTAGTTGCAGGTACGAAGTATCGTGGTGAATTCGAAGACCGCCTTAAAAAGGTCATGGATGAAATACGGCAAGCGGGTAACGTCATCTTATTTATTGATGAGCTTCATACACTAATTGGTGCGGGTGGTGCTGAGGGTGCTATTGATGCTTCAAATATTTTAAAACCATCTCTAGCAAGAGGCGAGCTCCAATGTATTGGTGCAACCACTCTTGATGAGTACCGTAAGTATATTGAGAAAGATGCGGCTCTTGAAAGACGTTTCCAACCAATTCAAGTAGATGAACCTTCTATTGATGAGTCAATTTTAATTTTAAAAGGGTTAAGAGATCGTTATGAAGCCCATCACCGTGTAACAATTACAGATGAGGCAATTGAAGAGTCAGTAAAGCTATCAGACCGTTATATCTCAGATCGTTTTTTACCAGATAAAGCAATTGATCTAATTGATGAAGCAGCTTCAAAAGTACGTCTAAGATCTTATACGATTCCACCTAATTTAAAAGAGCTTGAAGCTAAGCTTGAAGAAACAAGAAAAGAGAAAGATGCTGCAGTTCAAAGTCAAGAGTTTGAAAAAGCTGCATCTCTACGTGATAGCGAGCAAAGACTTCGTGAAGAGTTAGAGGGATTAAAGAAAGAGTGGAAAGAAAAACAAGGTCAAGAAAATACAGAAGTAACGACAGAAGATATTGCCCAGGTTGTAGCAAGCTGGACTGGAATACCAGTTTCAAAGCTTGCTGAAGAAGAAACAGAACGTCTATTAAAAATGGAAGAAATTCTTCACCAACGTGTCATTGGTCAAGAAGAAGCTGTAAAAGCAATTTCCAAGGCAATAAGACGGGCAAGAGCAGGTCTAAAAGACCCGAAACGTCCAATTGGTTCATTTATATTCTTAGGGCCGACTGGTGTAGGTAAAACGGAACTAGCCCGTGCAGTGGCAGAGACACTGTTTGGTGACGAAGATGCGGTTATTCGTATTGACATGTCTGAATACATGGAAAAGCATGCAACATCCAGATTAGTTGGGTCACCTCCAGGATATGTAGGCCATGATGATGGTGGACAGCTAACAGAGAAGGTACGTAGAAAGCCTTATTCAGTCATCCTTTTTGACGAAATTGAAAAAGCTCATCCGGAAGTATTCAATATTTTACTGCAGGTATTGGAAGATGGTCGCTTAACTGATTCTAAAGGACGTACAGTTGACTTTAGAAATACAGCAGTAATCATGACTTCGAACGTAGGAGCTAGTGAACTGAAGCGAAATAAATACCTTGGTTTTACAACTGAAACAGAAGGCCAAGAGTATAAAGACATGAAGGAAAAGGTTATGGGTGAGCTTAAGAAGAGCTTCCGTCCGGAATTCCTAAACAGAATTGATGAAATCATTGTCTTCCATTCGCTTGAGAAAAAACATATACAAGAGATTGTTTCTTTAATGGCAGAAACATTAACAAAACGTTTGAAAGAACACGAAATTGAATTTGTACTAACAGATGCTGCCAAAGCAAAAATCGCTGATGAAGGTTATGACCCTGAGTATGGGGCACGACCACTACGTCGCGCGTTACAGAAGCATGTAGAGGATCGTCTATCAGAAGAGTTATTAAGAGGGACAATTCAAAAAGGTCAAAAGGTAGTCTTAGATGTAAAAGAAAACGAGTTTGTAGTTGAAGGTAGCGGAAATAAAACAACAGTATAGTAGAGTAGCCAGAAGCGAATTTTGCTTCTGGCTTTTTACTCAAATTACATATATTCATGGCAAAATTAACATATACATGTCATTACAAGTTATTCGCCTACTTATGTTAAAATATACCTACCTGAAATAACGTTGAGAAAGGGAAGTATAAATGGCGAAACGTAAAACAAAGTTTGTTTGTCAAGATTGTGGTTATGAATCAACAAAATGGATGGGCAAATGTCCAGGGTGCCAAAGCTGGAATTCAATGGTAGAGGAATTCGAAGAGCAGGATAATAAGAAAAGAGGTTATGTTACTTCTGGAGGTTCTGCTAATAAAAAGGCCCAGCCGATAACGGAGATAGAACGTGATCTTGAACAAAGAATTAGTACAGATATGGCTGAGTTAAACCGTGTCTTAGGTGGTGGCATTGTCCCTGGTTCGTTGGTACTTGTTGGTGGCGATCCAGGTATTGGAAAATCTACATTGCTGTTACAAGTTTCAGCGAAGCTAGCTCAGAATAATCATAGAGTATTGTACATATCTGGAGAGGAATCGGTGAAACAGACGAAAATAAGAGCTGACCGATTAGATATATCCTCTGGTAACTTATATGTTTTAGCAGAAACGGATTTAGAAATTATTGAGAGGGCGATAGATGAAATAAATCCAGCTTTGGTGATCATCGATTCGATCCAAACGGTATATATGGCTGATATTACTTCAGCACCGGGGAGTGTATCCCAAGTAAGGGAAAGTACTGCTACATTAATGAGAGTCGCAAAAACTAAGGGTATTGCAATTTTTATTGTTGGACACGTAACGAAGCAAGGTGCCATTGCTGGACCGAGATTACTTGAGCACATGGTGGATTCGGTTTTATATTTTGAAGGAGAAAGGCATCATACGTATCGAATACTTAGGGCAGTGAAAAATAGGTTTGGTTCAACAAATGAAATAGGAATTTTTGAAATGAAAGAAGTTGGCCTTGAAGAAGTACTAAATCCCTCAGAAATTTTCCTAGAGGAACGTTCTCAAGGAGCTTCTGGGTCAATTGTTGTCGCTTCAATGGAAGGAACAAGGACGGTACTTGTAGAATTACAAGCGTTAGTGTCTCCTACCACGTTTGGAAACCCAAGGAGAATGGCTACCGGGATTGACCATAACCGTGTGTCCTTATTAATGGCTGTTTTAGAAAAACGGGTAGGACTTCTACTCCAAAACCAAGATGCCTACCTCAATGTTGCTGGTGGGGTACGTTTGGATGAACCTGCTGTCGATTTGGGTATTGCCATAAGTATCGCTTCAAGCTTCCGTGATTATCCGACAAGCCCTACAGATGTTGCCATTGGTGAAATCGGGCTAACTGGAGAGGTGCGAAGAGTTTCTAGGATTGAACAAAGAGTCTTAGAAGCCGCAAAATTAGGATTTAAGAGAGTAATTGTTCCAGAGAAGAACCTTGGTGGCTGGAATATACCTAAGGGCATATCGGTTGTTGGGGTTTCTACTGTTAAAGAAGCCTTGGACATCTTAATGGGAGGTTAGGGAGTTGGACCATAGTAATAAAAGGGCATTTATAAATGATGTTTTAAAATTAGTTGCACCTGGTACACCGCTTCGAGAAGGAATTGATAATGTCCTAAGGGCAAAAACAGGTGGGCTAATTGTGTTAGGTTATAACAATGAGATGATGAATATTGTCGATGGTGGTTTCTTTATTAATTGCGATTTTTCACCCGCTTATTTGTATGAGTTAGCAAAGATGGATGGGGCAATAATTTTAAGTGAGGATTCTACAAGAATTTTATATGCAAATACCCAACTTGTTCCGAATTCATCTATATCGTCTTCCGAGACAGGAATTCGCCACAGAACAGCTGAAAGAGTTGCACGTCAAACTGGGAACTTAGTGATCTCAATCTCTCAGAGAAGAAATGTCATAACTCTTTATCAAGGGGAGTACCGTTATTCCTTAAAGGATATTGGAGTTATCCTAACAAAAGCAAATCAAGCGATTCAAACACTAGAAAAGTATAAATCGGTCTTAGATCAAGGAATCACGAATTTAGGTGCACTGGAATTTGAGGAGTTAGTCACATTCCAAGAAGTAGCCCAAGTTATTCATCGTGTCGAAATGGTACTTCGAATAAAAAGCGAAATCCTCAACTATGTAAATGAGCTAGGTAATGAGGGGCGTTTAATTTCAATGCAACTTGAAGAGTTAGTATCTAATGTGGAAAAAGAAGCAGGACTTCTAATTAAGGACTATGTTAGAGATCCAAGTCAGGACGAACAATTAATTTTACGGCAACTAAAGAAATTATCCAACGATGAGCTGTTAGATGACCAAGTGATTGTTAAGCTTTTGGGTTACTCAAAAAATATTAATTTTTCAGAACATACCATCACACCAAGAGGCTATCGTATTTTAAACAAGATACCGCGAATTCCTCCAATCGTAGTTGAAAATCTAGTTGAGAAGTTTGAAGATATTAGGCAGATTATGAGAGCATCAATTGAGGATCTTGATGATGTTGATGGGATAGGTGAAGCAAGGGCAAAGAAAATAAAAGATGGGCTAACGAGAATACAAGAACAACTATTTATCGATCGACATATTTAAAGAAATTTCTTGACTGTCTTTTGTATTGGAGATATAATAATTTATTTTCACCGAAATTGACTTTCAATCGCGACTTTGTTATTTTAAAACTATGTATAGTATGAAAAATACCTTCAACAAAATTAGAAAAATGCATTGATTTTAAAGTTTGACCTTTAGAATAAATGTCTATACTGATAAAGGAGGTGAAATAGATGCTGAGATGGATAGTAAAGCTATTCTTCGTAATTATTGGAGGAACATTAGGGTATTTATTTGTTCCAGAATTAAATCAAATTTTAAATTTCGGATTATCTAATTGGGTGACAAACCCATACGTTGGTACTGCAATCGGTGCAATTATATTTTATTTATCTTCATTTTGGATTACTGATTATGTTGTAGGATTAATTCGTTTAGTTGAGGAAAAGTTAGTTAAGGCTCCAGTTACAGATGTTCTATTTGGTACAATGGGTATTATCTTTGGACTAATTGTTGCGTTTTTAATCGTCTTACCTCTTAATACGATTAACCTTCCTATTCTTAGTTCTGTACTACCAATCTTCTTAACAATTTTATTAGGTTATTTAGGCTATCAGGTTGGATTTAAAAAGCGGGATGAACTAATTAATTTGTTCACACGAAAAAATGAAAGAAAAAAAGAAATGGATGAAGTAGTGAAAGAAAGACACGGTGTCGAATTAAAGATCCTAGATACAAGTGTGATTATAGATGGAAGAATTGCTGACATTTGTCAAACAGGATTTCTAGAGGGTACATTGGTCATCCCACAGTTTGTCCTTGAAGAATTGCAACATATTGCGGATTCCTCGGATGTACTTAAAAGAAACCGTGGACGTCGTGGCTTAGATATATTGAATAAAATTCAAAAAGAATTATCTATTAATGTTGAGATTTACGAAGGTGATTTTGACGATATACAAGAAGTTGATAGCAAGCTAGTAAAGCTTGCGAAATTAGTTTCCGGTCTTGTTGTCACAAATGATTTTAATTTGAATAAAGTGTGTGATCTTCAGGGTGTTCCAGTTTTGAACATTAACGACTTGGCAAATGCAGTGAAGCCAATTGTCCTACCAGGTGAAGAACTACATGTTCAAGTAATTAAAGATGGCAAAGAGCACAATCAAGGTATTGCTTATTTAGACGATGGGACAATGATTGTTGTAGAAGGTGGTCGTGATTACATTGGAAAACATATCGATGTAGTGGTAACGAGTGTTCTACAAACGTCTGCAGGTAGAATGATTTTTGCAAAGCCTAAGTTACTAGAAAAAGCCTTGTAGTTTTACGTATCGTCTTAGTTCGTGTAACTACAAAATGAACTTTTAAAAAACGTTAGGTTAGAGTTTTCTGACCTGGCGTTTCTTTTTTTTGTAAGGTTGGTTATAATCAAGGCGATGAGATTATTAGTGATGGGAGAAACGGAAATTGATGAATTACTCAGTAGTAATCCCTGCTGCAGGACAAGGAAAACGGATGAAACTAAATCACAATAAGCAGTTTCTACTATTAGAAAACAAGCCAGTCCTTATTCATACCTTGGAAATTTTTGAACAAGATGAATGGTGTAAGGAAATTATTGTCGTGGTTAACCCGAACGAAGCCGAGCGAATTAACGAGTTAACGAATACATACGGAGTGACTAAGGCAAATCAAATTGTCCCAGGTGGAAGTGAAAGACAACACAGTGTTTATAATGGTTTAAAGGCGGTAACTCAAAGTGAGATTGTCCTAATTCACGATGGTGCACGACCTTTTGTCACAGTAGATTTAATTCATTCGCTAGTATTAAAAACAGCTGATACTGGCGCTGCGATAGTGGCTGTCCCCATCAAGGATACGGTTAAGCAGTCGGTAGGATCAATAATTACGCATACCGTTGAACGATCAAATCTTTGGTCCGCTCAAACTCCACAAGCTTTTCGTTTAAAAACAATCCTAGAGGCACACCAATGGGCAGAAGAACATCAGTTTTTAGGCACCGATGACGCTAGTCTTCTTGAGAGGTTACAACAAAGAGTTTCTATTGTGACGGGAGACTATTTTAATATTAAGCTAACAACACCAGAGGATGTAATATTCGCGCAATCTATTTTACAAGTAAAGAAAGGGGAAAAATAAATGATAAGAATTGGACAAGGTTATGACGTACATCAATTAGTGGAAGGTAGACCATTGATCATTGGTGGTATTGAAATACCACATGAAAAAGGTTTGTTAGGTCATTCTGATGCTGATGTATTACTACACACGGTAGCCGATGCAATTTTAGGTGCAATTGCTGAAGGTGATATCGGAAGGCATTTTCCAGATACTGACCCAACCTATGAAGGAGCAGACTCAGCGAAACTTTTAACGCACGTATGGGAGTTAGTGAAGAAAAAGGGTTTTAAATTAGGAAATATCGATTGTACGATTATTGCCCAAAGGCCTAAGATGGCGCCACATATTCCGCAAATGCGGCAGCGAATTAGTGAATTACTTGAGGCTGATCTAGATCAAGTAAATGTAAAGGCGACAACAACTGAGAAATTAGGTTTTTGCGGTAGAGAAGAAGGGATTGCAGCACTTGCAACAGTATTATTAGTTAAAATGTAAAATGAAAAATGTAGAATGGGTGTTAGAAGTCAAGCGTACACAATATCTCTAGATTTTACATTCTACAGTCTACATTATAAAATAAATGAAGTTATTAGAAAGAATGGAAGGTGTTACATATGTCAAAACAAGTAAGAGTTCGTTTTGCTCCAAGTCCAACTGGACATTTACATATTGGTGGTGCCAGGTCGGCACTATTTAACTATTTATTCGCACGTAATCAAGGCGGGAAGTTTATCGTTCGCATTGAGGACACGGATCAAGCGAGAAATGTTGAGACTGCTCAAGAAAAGCTACTAGCAAGTATGCGTTGGTTAGGAATTGAGTGGGATGAAAGTGTAGATATTGGTGGCGAATATGGTCCATATCGCTGTATGGATAGATTAGATATTTACAAGGAACACATTGAGAAGTTGATAAGCGCAGGTAAAGCTTATTATTGTTACATGACAGAAGAAGAAAGCGAAAAAGAACGTGAAGAGCAGTTAGCAAGAGGCGAAACACCTAAGTATAGTGGTCGTGATCGCCACCTTACCCAAGCAGAGCGTGAGGCATACGAGAATGAGGGACGTAAGCCGGTTGTTCGTTTTCTTGTTCCTGAAGGTAAGGAAGTAGTAGTGGATGATGCTATACGCGGTAGAGTAAGCTTTGAAACAGATGGTATTGGTGATTTTATCATAGCTAGACGCGACGGTATTCCAATGTACAACTTTGCTGTGGTTGTCGACGATCACTTAATGCAGATTTCTCATGTTATCCGAGGAGAAGAGCATTTATCAAATGCTCCTCGTCAGGTCTTGCTTTATGAAGCCTTTGGCTGGGAAGCACCAAAATTTGCCCATGCGTCGTTAATCTTAAATGCAGATCGTCAAAAAATGAGTAAACGTGATGAGTCAATTATTCAGTTCGTTGAACAATACCGCGACTTAGGTTACCTACCTGAGGCAATTGTAAACTTCCTTTCATTGCTTGGATGGTCACCTGTTGGCGAGGATGAAATTTTTTCAAAAGAAGAATTAATCGAGCAATTTAGTCTTGAAAGAGTTTCTAAGGCTCCAGCTGTTTTTGATACACAAAAGTTAGAGTGGATGAATAATCAATATATGAAGAAGGCTGATGGGGACAGAGTCGTAGAGTTAGCATTGCCTCACCTGATAAATAGTGGTAAACTTCCAGTAGAGATGTCTGAGGAACAGCTAACATGGGCTCGTGACCTCATATTGCTTCACCAAGAAAAAATGAGTTACGGAGCTGAGATAGTCGAGCTTACTGAGTTGTTCTTCAAATCAGAAATTGAGTATAATGAAGAAGCAAAGACAGTGTTGGCTGAAGAACAAGTTCCAGCAGTGCTTGCAGAGTTTAAATCCCAACTAGTAGCACTAACTTCGTTTACGGCTGAAGATATTAAGGCTGCAACGAAAGCAACACAAAAAGTTACGGGGCAAAAAGGGAAACAGCTATTTATGCCAATCCGAGTAGCGACTACAGGTCAAACACATGGTCCTGATCTTCCACAAGCGATTAGCTTGTTAGGGAAAGAAATGGTTATCAATCGTTTACAAGGATTATTATAGAGAAAACGTTGATGAGGATAAGTAAAAGGAATTATTCTTTTGTAGAGAGAACTGTCTAGGCTGAAAGCAGTTTAAGAATGAACCTTTGAAATGCCCCTCTGAGTCTTCTACTAAAAGGCACTTGCCAAGTAAGTAGAAGCGGTCCTCGCCGTTATCGAGCCAAAAGAGGAGTATGTATACTCAAACAGAGTGGAACCGCGCAAAAAGCGTCTCTGTGCATTCGTGCACAGAGGCGCTTTTTTATACTTTATGAGAAGTTCTGGAGGGAGCGAGTAGGTTGTTTAAAACATTACGAAATGATATCGATGTCGTTTTTGACCAAGATCCAGCAGCAAGAAGTAGACTTGAAGTAATATTTACCTATTCAGGACTTCATGCGATCTGGTGTCATCGGCTAGCCCATTGGTTCTGGAAAAAGAGAATGTTTTTTCTGGCAAGGTTTATCTCACAAGTGTCTCGATTTGTTACTGGTATTGAAATTCATCCAGGTGCTGTGATCGGCCAGAGATTATTTATTGACCATGGCATGGGTGTAGTAATTGGGGAAACTTGTGAAATTGGTGACAATGTCACGATTTATCAAGGTGTAACATTAGGCGGTACTGGGAAAGAAAAGGGTAAAAGGCATCCAACAATTGAAGACAATGTTTTAATTGCATCTGGAGCTAAAGTATTAGGATCGATGACAATTGGCAAAAACTCTAGAATTGGGGCTGGCTCGGTTGTATTAAAAGAAGTTCCTCCAAACTCAACGGTTGTTGGTATTCCAGGTCGGGTTGTTATGCAAGACGGTGTCAAAGTAAGTCGGGACCTAGACCATATTAACTTACCGGACCCCGTCGCAGACAAATTTAAAGAATTAGAAGAAGAAATTAAACGACTTAGAAGTGAAGTAGAGATACTAAAAAATAAATAACAATTATAAATTGACAATTTTGAATGGTGAATTGTTTGTTATTAAATCGAAGGAATACCCCTAATAACAATTCATAATACAAAATTTGATTTAAAGGAGTGTAACTAGATGGCAATCAAAGTTTATAATACGTTGTCGAGACAGAAGGAGATCTTTAAACCGCTTGAAGAAGGTAAGGTGAAAATGTACGTATGTGGTCCGACTGTTTATAACTACATTCATATTGGGAATGCGCGGCCTGCAATTATTTTTGATATGGTACGTAGATATTTCGAATACCGTGGTTATGATGTAAGTTATATCTCTAATTTTACTGATGTTGATGATAAGCTAATTAAGGCAGCAAAGGAATTGGGAGAAGATGTTCCGACAATAGCTGAACGCTTTATACATGCTTATTTTGAGGATGTAGGGGCACTTGGAGTTAAGTGTGCGGACCATCACCCCCGAGTAACTGAAACAATGCCAGAAATTATTGAGTTTGTTCAAGGGTTAATTGAAAAAGGCTTTGCTTACGAAGTAAATGGAGACGTCTATTTTAGTACGAGGAAATTTGAAGGCTACGGTAAGCTCTCACAGCAATCAATTGATGACTTACAATCGGGAGCTAGAATCGAAGTAGAACAACAAAAAGCAGACCCGTTAGACTTTGCCCTATGGAAGAGTGCTAAGCCTGGAGAAATATCTTGGGATAGTCCATGGGGAGAAGGTAGACCAGGTTGGCACATTGAGTGCTCGGCAATGGTAAGGAAATATCTTGGCGATACAATTGATATTCATGCAGGTGGTCAAGACTTATCTTTCCCCCATCATGAAAATGAGATTGCCCAATCTGAAGCAATGACAGGAAAAACGATGGCAAACTATTGGCTCCATAATGGGTATATTAATATTGATAATGAAAAAATGTCGAAATCGTTAGGGAACTTTATCTTAGTACACGATATTATTAAGAAATATGACCCAGAAATCATTCGCTTTTTTATGCTTATGGCACACTATCGTAGTCCTATCAACTTTAATGATGAGTTATTGAGCAGTGCCAAAAATGGGTTAGAACGTTTGAAAACAGCTGTTCAAAATCTAGAATATCGCCTAGAGGAAACTGCGAACTTAGGATCAAATGTAGAGGAATGGCTAGAAAAGATTGAACAAGAAAAAGATAATTTTATTCGAGAAATGGATGACGACTTTAATACAGCAAATGCGGTTGCAACTCTATTTGATTTAGCTAAGCTAGCAAATGTTTATTTACGTGAAGATCATACCTCTACCTTAGTTCTTACACGTTTTTTAACAGTATTTAATGAATTAGCGGATGTTCTTGGATTTGTCCTATCTTCCCCAAAAGAACTTCTTGATGAGGATATTGATCAACTAATTGAGCAAAGAAACGAAGCACGTAAAAACCGTGACTTCGCATTAGCAGATAAAATACGTGATGAGCTAAAAGAGAGGAATATTGTATTAGAAGATACACCACAAGGAGTTCGTTGGAAGAGGGTTTAGTTCGAATGATGAAATTAACAAATTCAAAAATAGATCTGCAGCAATTAAATGCATTGGCATTGGCGTATATGGGTGATTCAATTTTCGATACGTATGTACGCTATCGACTAATTGCTTCAGGGAAAGTAAGACCACAGCAACTTCATAAAAAAGCAACTAGTTATGTATCAGCTAAGGCGCAGGCAGAAGTAATCAACTGCCTGCTTTCCAGTGAGTTTTTAACTGAGGAAGAAGTTGCTGTTGTGATGAGAGGTAGAAACGCAAAGCCAGGTAATGTTCGTAAAAGTACTGATTTAAAAACATATCGACTAAGCACAGCGTTCGAAGCTTTATTAGGCTATCTTTATTTACTTAATAGATATGAGCGATTAGACGAGGTCATTGGGGAGACATTCGTGATCCTTGAAAAAAAAGAAAGGAGCCATTCCTGTAATGAAGATATTTGAGAGTTGAAACAAAAAGAGCCCTCTTGGTATAGTACGAGGTGTCCCAGCTGATCAGCACTAAGGACCCTTAATTAAGTAACCAAGGAGGACTCATAATGAATTATACACAAAAT
>WPCK01339776.1_pt1 | contig 16112 bp, 10 predicted proteins | sample 5399851 | NCBI WGS metagenome assembly WPCK01 (sample SAMN12869471, study PRJNA574797) | sludge metagenome | isolation source: wastewater treatment of pH11 | place: China:Beijing | collected 2019-05-20
AATTGTTACGCAACCCTTTGACGTCTACAACAGCTCCCATTCTGCTAAGATCATCAACAACACCGTCTACCAGGATGTCGGTTCCGCGATCGAGGTGAATGTCTCGAAAACGACGCTGACCAACAACATCCTGCACATCGGCAACGGCTACGCCATCCGTGTCTCCGACGTCGGACAAGCTAACTTCCTAAGCGATTACAACCTCTTTGACTTAGCCACTTCAGATGCCAATGTCGGACAATGGCTGGGGGTTCGCGTAACTTTGTCCGATTGGCAGGCGGCGACACGAAGCGACCTGAACAGCCTGGTAGGCGATCCGCTGTTCACGGATTTTGATGGCGCCGACGATCTATTCGGATTTGCCAGTAACACCGACCACGGGCTCGATGACAACTTCACCCTGAGGGCCCATTCGCCGGCGATCGACCGCGGTGACAGCTGGGCCGCTCCGCGCACCGACATTCTGGACCAGGTTCGTTTCGACGACGACGGATCGCCAAATCTCGGATCGCCCGATTTTGCGGAGCTCATGGAGTCTTCCAGCCTGTTCGCTCCCACAGGAATCGCGCGAGGCTGGCGTGCTGGAAACTCTGCATGGAGTCTTGACCTGGCGGCCTTGGGATTCAGCTTCCCGTTCTATGGCAACTCTTACACGTCCGTTTACGTCAGTTCGGAAGGATTGCTCCAGTTTGGCACCTCGACACAGTTCACGGACCAGACGAACTCGTTCGAAGAACTGATCGCCTTGCCACGCATCGCGGCCCTTTGGGACGATCTTTCAACGGCTGCCAATGCCGCGGACAACATCTTCGTTGACTCCTCGCAACCAAACCAGGTCACAGTCCGCTGGGACGCGACCAATATGGCTGACAATTCCGACGTCAACTTCGCGGTCACGCTATTCGGTGACGGTCGAATTCGATTTGACTATGGTACTGGCAATACGAACCTTTCACCCACCGTCGGCATCTCGGCGGGCGATGGTGATAATTACCTGATCGCTTCATTCGACTCAGTCACCACGCTTACCGATGCCAGCTCGCTTCGCTTCATCTTTGTACCGGGGTTCGTCGACATTGGCGCGTATGAATTTGCAGGATCCAGCGCTGACGTGACGCCGCCGACAGTTCTTTCAACCACGCCGGTTGGCATTGGCAACGCAACCCTTGTCTCAACCATCGATCAGATACAGGTTGTCGTGAGTGAGTCCTTGAATCCCATCGATGCGAATGCAACCGAAAATTACCTGCTTCAATGCGCAGGTCCCAATGGGCAGTTGGATGATTCGGACGACTTCTTGGTTGCGATGATTCCGACCTACCAATCTGGTTCCCAGCTGGTGACCCTTTCGATTGTGAGCGGCAGGTTGGCCGCGGGTACCTACCGCCTAGTCCTGGACGGAACTAGCTTGCGCGACGTCGCCGGACTATCACTGGATGGTAATGGTGACGGGTCGGCAGGCGGAGACTACGTTCGCGAGTTCGATGTCGTACTGGGCGACTTCAATAACGATGGAGTCTTTGGGCTGGCCGACATCGATGACCTGATTCTCGCCATCAATCAGGCAAATCACGAGGCACGGTTCGACGTCACCGGAGACGGCCTTGTGGACCTTGCCGACCGCGATGCTTGGCTCGCCATCGCCGGAGCCATCAATCTTCCCACGGGTAGCCCGTACCTGCTTGGCGACGCCAACCTGGACGGGAACGTCGATGGCTCCGACTTTGGTCGTTGGAATGCCAACAAGTTTACGACAGTTGCCGCCTGGTCGGCTGGCGATTTTAATGCGGACGGCAACGTCGACGGTTCGGACTTCGGCATCTGGAACGCAAACAAGTTTACTGCCTCGGATGAAAGCCAAGGGGAGTCTGACATCCATGCCTTACCTCGCCTCCACGCCAGCCGCCACAAGCCAGGCGACATCGAAGCTACGGTAAGACTCAAGAAGCAATTGCGGGTTCTGGATCTCGTGTTCGGGCGCCGCGAATAGCTCTCGGAGTGGTCCCGAATTCATTGGGATTGATTCTCCAGAGGCGCTTGTTGTCCCAAGGTAAGCGTACACCAGGGACAGGGTCCCTGGTGCTGTGAGGTGCCTGCCTTTTAGTGGATAGTCCAACTCCTTAGTCTGGGGACGAGAAGGAGGACCGTTGGATGACAGTCAGGAAGCCAGCACGGCGCAATGGTCGCAAGCGGATATCTTGAAGAACTCGGTCGCCAAGTCGTCTGGCAGCGAGTCCCAGATTCCCCTCGCTTGCCGAGGGGAGTCTCATGTTGGATCGCTTCGACCGAACAGCAACTCCAGTCCCTTCGGCCGAGCGACCTCTATTGCCCGTTCCAGTATCCGGTCGAGCCCATTACGCCCTCACCAATTACTGGATGTCTGATGTCAGCTGGCGTGAATCTATCGGCCGATCGTAACCAGGCGAAGTCGCCATCGCAAGAACCCGCCGCCAGCCGCAGCACAGCAACCCAAGAACACTGAGCAGCATGTAGCTGGCAGGTTCGGGCACGACATTGATATTGTAGGTCGTGTCGATGGAACCGCTGCCGGGCAGCTCAAACGTCGCGCCAATGTGGATTGTGTGGGGGCCCACGCTCATGGGCGTGAGCAGCAAGTAATAGCCTGCATCCACCGCAAGAGACGTCGTTCCTTCCGGAGCATCCAATCCGAAGAACTGGAAGATGTTATTCTCAGGCAGCGGACCCCATTCGAAGAGCGGCGATTCGAATCGGAATTCGTCCAAGTTGCTCACCGGCACACCGTCGATCACCGCAAAGCGATCCGACGTGTGGTCCATGAACTCGTTTGCGCAAGCGCGCAACTCTGGTTCATCACTTCCATGATAAGGGGGAGGCTCGAATACCGAACATTCGGTATTGACGATCGGAAAGAAGAGCGCTGTCGTGTCCGAAATGGTGAGGTCAATCGTGGTCGGGCTAAAGTTCGCCACGAGAAACAGCACGCCATTCTCTCCGTCGAACGATCCCCCCTCGAGAAAAGGGTGAGTCCCATTCACCACGGGGATCGATAGCAAATTCTGCCACCAACGGACCTGCCACGCATTATAGGTCTGGCCGGCATAGCTGCCGTTCGGGGGAATAATGTCGCCACGGACGGCCGGCGTGCCCACCGCCAGAATGGCCAAGAGAACACCCCCACGAGCTGTTGCCGCGAGGAAATTTGAAGGACTCTTAGTCGATGTCATTATCATCCCCCTTTCAATGCGTTGGAAGGACACCCGCGACGGACGCCGGCGCGGGCCGTCCCGGCAGCCACCGGAATTGGCGGCTCCCACCGCCAAATGCCGGATGTTGCCGGAGCCGCCGCTCGCGCGCTCGACGAACGCTGTCGAATTCCATCGGCATTCTGCTAAGATTCGGATTGCCGATCGAATTCGATCCCACAAGTAGCAGCGCAGAATTTACCGGGCAGCCTTCAAGAAAAATCGGAACTTTCGAGATACCCTCACTAGGACGGCCGCGTGTTCGCGAGGAGTCAAATGAAGGACGCACCGGAGCAGGGGCACTCCGTCACCTGGTTGCTCGGCAAGATCCAACTCGGAGATTCCGAAGCGTTGGCAGCTCTATGGCAGCGTTATTTCCAACGTCTGCTACAGGTTGCTCGATCCAGGCTGGCATCGCAGCCCGATCGAATCGTCGATGAAGAGGATGTCGTGCTGTCGGTTTTCGATCGTTTGTTCCAAGGGGCAAGCCAGGGTCGATTTCCCAAGCTGAACGATCGAAGTGATCTGTGGCAAATCCTGGTGATGTTGACCGAGCGAAGCGTCATCGATCAGCACCGACGGAATAAGGCCGAGAAACGCGGTGGCAGTCCTCCGATCCCACAGTCGGATCTGGTTCCCACGGATCTGCGTCAGATTCAGGAACTGGTTGACAGCAGCCCCAGTCCCGAAGTGGTCGCTGCATTGAATGAGAATCTATCCAGGGCCATGAACCGTCTTGGGCAGAAAACTCGCAACGTGGCTTTACTGAAGCTGGAGGGTTATACCAACAAGGAGATTGGCCAGCGTCTTGGGGTCAGTATAAGTACGGTCGAGCGCAAAATCCGTATGATTCGCGAAACATGGGAAGCACAGTACTTGGAAGACAGCCCTTCCGCATTTACGTAGCAACCGTCGGTCAGCGCCAGACCACCGGCGAGTTCGCCGCCCCGACCAGCGCTTTGCGGCTGGTACGTGCTCCGGATTCCTACGGGCTGCGTTCCGTCAGGCCATGGCTACGTTCGATTGAGGCGCCTTTGGTCACCTGGCGTCTCGCTGATTTGCCTTGCTGGAAAGCGTCAACGCAAGGCGAAATCCGCCTCGGTTATCGTTTCCCGCAGGGTCGCCACTGCTCCGCATGGACGATCGGCAGACCGCCGCGGCATCGAACCAGCTGCTACTGCGGGCGACGCGAATCGAACCCTCGGCCGGTCCCATCGGGTCGGCCGCCTTGCCCGAATCATATGGACCCTTCCAGTCGTGGCACCATTCGAACAGGTTCCCATGCATATCGAACAACCCTTGTAGGCCCGGGCGACGCGTTTTCGGCGGATGGACTCGCTTCCCACTGTTGTCCAGGAACCAAGCATAGTTTCCCAGCAGGTTTACGTCCGATCCCTGGCAGTAGCTTGTTCGCATTCCGGCTCGGCAGGCCGACTCCCACTCTGCCTCCGTTGGCAATCGAAACCCGTGACGGTCGAGATACACGGGCCAGTTTCGCGGGGCCCAGTTGGCCTTCGGATTCGTCTCTCTCGGATACTCTTGCTCGCCCAAGGAGGCCACATCCGGATACGCCTGATCGTCTTCAGGAAGCCGTGCCTGTGTGCCAAGCCAGCGGCAGAAGTCCACCGCATCGTACCAAGACGGTCCAAACGCGGCGTCGGTGGGCACCGCCGTATAACCTGGAATTCCGTTCATTATCCTTGAATCTTCTGGACGGAAGGCCAACCATTCGGCGAATGTCACCTCTCGATCCAGGATGGCAAAAGGCCTCGCAAAGGTCACCGTATGTTGGACCTCGATGCCCATCCTATCTGGATCATCTCTAGGAGTTCCGATCACGTAGTCACCTTGGGGAAATACGATGAAGGTGAAGTAGAACGTTGTTTCGTGCATTTCTGCGATTTTTTCTCGGCCTTGGTCCACCCTCGATTCTGGTCTGCCTGGAACGATACGAATGGCTAGAGTGAACCACTCGCGATCAGGAGAATAGTCCACCGGGGTCGAATCGACCTTCCTGACCGTTTCTTCCTGGCCCCATTGTCGCAATACCCAGCCTGCAGCGCCATGGATGGCGGAACTCGGGTCGTTCCGATACCAGTCGGCTATCTGATCGACCAGCGGCTGACGCTCGGACTCTGCAATCGTACGAAGCGGATAATCGCCCAGCGTCAGCAGAAGGGCGTATCGCGCGAAAAACACCCGGCGGGCGCCAGCCCCTCGTCCTGTCGTCAACTCGTGTTTGGAGAGCCGAGGGCTAAGGCCGTACGGCGGTTTACCATACGGTTGAACAGATGTGGCTCGCATCAGTTCCAATACTTCCGCCAAAGGTACACCACGACCCCTGCAGCCGTGAAGGAACTGCGTCATCGACTCTGGATCGTCGGCAAAATCGAACACCGACAACGCACGGTCCAACGCACCCAGCCGCAGAAGTGTAATCGCAGCTCCTGCGCGACGCCGACCCAGCGCGACACGCGGAGCCCATCCGCAATCACCCGCTGGCTGCTCCGCCACAATCTTGGCCAAACGATTCCTCGCCTGGCTAGATATTTCTGACTCAATTAACGGGTAAAGGATCTTGTACTGGTCGGGGTTCGCACGGGCTAGCAGTTCCACAACGTGACCTTGATCGCCCTTTACAAACTCCGCCAGCGCGTTGGCGGCGCCAATAAGCTGCGTTTCCTTGCCCGTTTCCTGCCCGAAACGGCGTTCCCAGTGCCGAATACATTGACCGCCTACGGGTCGCAAGTAGGCAAGCCAGTCGGGTTGGTCCCTGGGGTTCTCCGTAAGTAGGTGCTCGGCCAGAAATTGAAAGTCGTCCGGATGCCAGGCAGCGTGGCGTATGGGACGGCTTCGAGTGACTGGCGGATCATACAGGGCAAGTGCCATTCCCGCGCGAAAACGGCGGTCTGGCAGCGCAGTGGAATCGAGCGAGTGGAACTCCTTCCACAATTTGGAAACGATGAGTTCACTTTTCGTGTGGAGCGCATCCCGGATCACTCCCACGTATTTCGGCGTCGCCGTCAGCAGCGACTCAAGTAGCGGCGCAACATGAATTGAATCGCCGGGAACAAGGGCCAATCGGGCATGGAGCTGCTGTTTTCGTTCGTGCTGGGTCGTGGGATTGCCAGCAACCAGCGATTCGAGGTCATGTCGCGCCCACGGCAAATAGCTTTGGAGCTCCTTTGCCGCGCTCAGCACGTCGGCCTCGCTGGCGGTAATGAGCCCGTTCACCATGCGCTTGGCTTCGGCCATCACCTGGCGATTGCGCTCAATCCAAGTGACTGCGGAAGCAACGGCAACGAGGACTACTACAAATCCGGTTGCAATGCAAAGTGAAATACGGTGCCTTCTGGCGAAGCGGCTCGCCTTATAGGTCCACGTCGGCGGGCGCGCCTCGACGGCGTCGTGGTTGATATGTCGTTGAATGTCGCGTGCCAGTTCATTCGCGGATTCATAGCGACGTGAGCGGTCCTTTTCGATGGCCTTCATGACGATCCAGTCGAGATCCCCCTTGACGCTCGACACCAGCGTCCGAGGATCGATCTGGCGTCTTTCGGATATCGTGCTGATGGTCCCTCCCGATTCGTGCACACGCGTGCTCGGTTTCGGAGGGTCCGCGTCTCGTATGAGCCGCAACACGCCTTCCCAACCCTCCTCACGGAGTCTCTGCCTCTCTATGGGCGTTGTTCCCGTCAGCAATTCATATAGCATCGCACCCAGCGAATAGATGTCGCTACGCGTGTCGACATCAAGTTGGCATGACGCCGCCTGTTCCGGACTCATGTACTGCAAGGTCCCAACAACCCGACCGAACTCGGTAAAAAGTGTCTTGTCCGTGAGCTGCTGCCCAATCGCCTTAGCCACGCCAAAGTCAATGACCTTGGGAACAGGTTGTCCGTCACGGTAGCGAACGAGCACATTCGCCGGCTTCAAGTCGCGGTGAATGATCCCCCTTTGATGCGCATGTTGAACCGCCTGGCAAACGAAGACGAATAGCTCAAGTCGCTGGCGCAGGGTGAATTTGTTGTCATCGCAAAACTGAGTGATGGGAAGGCCACGAACCAACTCCATCACAAAGTATGGCCGCCCATCTTCCGTAGCTCCACCATCAAGAATCTTGGCAATGTATTCATGTTCCATCATCGCCAGCGCCTGGCGCTCGGCCTCAAAGCGCAGGATGACTTCACGGGTATCCATTCCTGGTTTGATGACCTTGAGTGCCACCCTGCGGCGAACCGGAAGGTTCTGCTGGGCCACAAATACGACTCCCATGCCTCCCTCGCCGATCTGTTGCAGGAGCTTATAGGGCCCAATGGACGACCCTACTCGAGCGATCGCTCCCGCGCCAATCATGTCGGTTTGCGAATAGTCGGAGACAAGCCGCTGCAGTTCCGCCACGAGACTGCGATCGCGGGACAGCCCCTGTTCCTCCAGGAACTGGTCAACTGTCAATTCGCGATTGCCCTGCAGCTGCGCCTCGAAAAGGTCACACCATTTGTCGATCTCTTCGGTATTCATCCCACATCACCGTAGCGATGAGGTCCTCAAATCCGCGTTGGATCGCTCGCGAGACACAACGCTCGACTACAGCGACCGAGGGCCAGGTCACACTTTGAGGAAGATTCGATTTCGAAACAGGAAATACAGAAAGACCCACTTCACCGCAACGAGCGCGACCGCCGCAAGGAGCGCTTGATATGCGCCCGTGTGTCTGAGAAGTCCGTCGAAAAAGTAGCGCATCGTAAAATTGAAGTCAATAAACTGCTGTGCCATGTAGATCAAGATGGAATTGCTGCCAATCACCACGAAAAACCACGCCCACGAGCGGCATCGCCATACATCGATCACCAGGTAGAACGAGGCCATCAGGAGCAGACTCAAGCCGGCACAATGAAGCACGAAGGAGCTGGTCCACAGATTCTTGTTGATCGGGAACTCGAGGTTCCACCATTGAGCAAGGCCGAGACTCAGAAGGCCCGCAACCATCATGGCCATGGCCTTGAAGGTACCGCTGTAACGCTCACTTTTCAGCCATTGTCCGGTAAGTGCTCCGGCCAGTGCCGTACCAATGGCCGGAATCGTGGCCAGCAGCCCCTCAGGATCGCGATCGCCTCGGTACAGTCGGCCGGGAATGAGAAGCCGATCGATAAAATCGGTGAGTGTATGTCCGGGTGACAGGTCGCCCGCACCAAAATCGGGCACCGGAATAAACTTCAAGGCGGCCCAGTATCCGACAAGTAATCCAATAAGCCACGCAACCTGCCCGCGCGGCCGGGTGTTCAACACAATCAACCCCGCAAACAAGCTGGCTAATCCAATGCGGCCCAGCACGCTGGGGTACCGCATCGTCTCCCATTCGAACTTCAACAGGCCATTGTAGACCACGCCGAGAAACACGAGCAGCATTCCGCGGACGACCACATGGCGATAAAGGCTCCCCTTGCTGTCGCCGCGCGCCAGGCGTTTCTCGAACGACAGCGGCATGGCCACACCGGCAATAAACAGGAACAGCGGGAAGATCAAGTCGTACAAGGTGAAGCCGTGCCACTCGGGATGTTCGAGCTGCGCGCTCAGCCAGGCCAGCCATTTCCAGTTCGTTAACGAGGCGGCAGCAAAGGCAATGTGATCTCCTCGGATGATCCAGAACATGTCGAAGCCGCGCAAGGCGTCGAGGCTGATCAGGCGTTCGCTTGCAGCAGCCCTGTCGCTCAATGCTTGTCGTTCCGAATCCATGTGTGCTCCTTCCGCAGCAACTTGACATCGAATGGCCGTGTACCACAGTTCCACGCCATCCACCCTGCACATCGTATCAGATCGGGACGCTCCAGGCTGGATAGGCCGGGATTCTGGATACGGGGGTCCGGCTGGTCGCGCAGGCTCGTTGACCATGTCGCCGTCAAAAGATCGGGTCCCCGCGGTCGGTTCCGCGGGGACCCTTGGATTGACGAGAAACGAAGCCACGGCCGAACGTCGGCAGTCCAGGAAACTGCCGATAGAAGCCGACCATCTTGTTGCCGTCCGAGTTCACCGACGAAGCTGCTCCGCGCCACGAAGAATTGGTTTCAGCTCGAACGGGCCACGTCGCAATGCATCGAGAACCAAGTGTTCGCTTCGCCGTAAATCGACGATTGCCCATTGCGGCGCGGGCCCTCACACACGTGCGGAGGTCCTCCATTCAGGGAATAGGCTCGTCATGGCCGCGGCCCGGTCAATGCGGGCCTCCGGCTGGCCGCGTCGAGCACACGAAGGTGATCCGCCGACAGCTCCATCGTCATCGCCCCAAGTAGCTCCTGCAATTGGGCCACACTCGTTGCACTGGCAATCGGTGCCGCGACCGAAGGCTGAGCTGCCAACCACGCGAGCGCCACCTGCGCCGGGGTCGCGAGCAAGTCCGCTGCGACCTGGTCGAGTGCCGCGAGCACTCCCAGGCCGAATGCGTTCAGGTGCTTTTCCAAGGAGCTCTGGCGGGGCTTCCCCTCGATGTCTGATTGCGTGCGGTACTTGCCTGTCAAGAAACCGGAAGCCAGAGGGTAATACGGAACCACGGCGATACCCTGGGCGACACACAGTTCCTGGAGGGCTCCCTCGAATTGGTCCCGGGCCACAAGGCTGTAATGCGGCTGCAAGAAGGTGTATTGTGCCAATCCCGCCTCACGACTGATCTGCAGGGCCGACGCCATGCGCGCGGCGTCGTAGTTCGAGGCGCCGATCGACCGGACCTTGCCAGCCCGCACCAATCGGTCAAAGGCCGACAGGGTTTCCTCCAGCGGAGTTGCCGTATCGTCCCGATGGGCAAAATACAGATCGATGTAGTCGGTCCCCAATCGCTTCAGAGAGTCGTCTGCCTCGGCTGCGATTCGCGCCGCGGTAAGGGCACCCGGGCCATCCGGCTTCATGCCAACCTTGGTGGCGATCAGCACGTCGTCGCGACCGCCGCGCCGAGCGAGCCATTGGCCAATAATGGTCTCCGACTCACCCCCCTGATTGCCTGGGGCCCAGACGGAATAGCAATTGGCCGTATCGATCATTCGTCCACCACGAGCCACGAAGGCATCCAGGATCTCGAATGAGGCGGACTGGTCGATGGTCCAGCCAAAGACGTTCCCACCCAAGACGAGCCGTGGCGTCGTCAGCCCAAAACCTCCCAGGGGCCGCGGATGGGGCATGGTTCAATCCTTGATCGTGACTCGGAACCGTCGGTAGACTCTCCATTCGGAAGGTATATCCGGGATGGAGAATAATCGCGACGGGTGGCCTGGAGAATGGGTGGCTTGGGAGCCGCAGCGGAACCGTGTGCATGCATTTGAGTTTCGAGCTGAGTTTTTCCAGGATCCGGGCGATGCCCAGCTTCGCTGGGGCTACGGAGACTGGGCGCCAGCCGCCGATTCGATTGCCGGAGTCGAGCGATCTGCGGCGAGTACACCAGCGCCGGGTACGTGACCCATTGACTGCGCAGCGGTCCCCGTCATGACTTCGCAGTACGACGGCGCGCGCAACACGCCACCAAGACAACGAGTGAACCCGTCAGTCCGAGCCCTGGTTCGGGGATCTGCATGTTGAACAGGATCTTGACATTCAATTTCACGTGGTGCTAAGTTGGCCGGGGTGGTGAGTCGAGAAGTCCGTGGGGACCTAAGTTACTTGGAAAGGAGCCTGGACGATGCCGCGATATCTTTCGTTGCTCAAGTTCACAGATCAGGGATTGGGAAAGGTAGAGAAATCGGCTGAGCGCGCTGCCGCTTTTCGGAAATCGGTGGAAAGCCGCGGCGGGAAAGTCGTATCGCAATACTGGGCGATGGGGCCATTCGATGGCGCCGTGGTGTTCGAGACACCGGATGACGATTCCGCTACCGGGCTCCTCTTGGCACTGGGCCGACTGGGGAATGTACGCACCGAAACGATTCGAGTTTTCAGCGAATCCGAATTCGCCGGAATCGTTTCGAAACTGCCCACGTGAACTCGATATTCCGTTCGCCCGGATCCTCGCTGGATCCGGGCAGGCGACCATCCCGTTCAGGCCGGTGCGAGTCGCCTGGGCCACGTCGTGCGTTCCAAACGCTATCGACGACAAACCGCTAGGGATACGCGAGGCGTGCTCCAGGTCAAGGGCCAAACGGATCAGCCGACGGGCGTCGGGTGCTTTCCGTTTCATGGCCGGTTTCATCCGCTGAACGGCGAACTAAATCCGACTGGAATCTCTGCGCCGCATGATGCGCAGGCCAAGGATGGGACCGAACCACCAGAAGAGCGTTCCAGGTTCCGGTACGGCCGAGACGAAATCGGACGATGTGAACTTGTTCAAGTTCCAGACGCCGAAATCGCTTCCGTCACTGTTGCCGTCGCCATTGAAGTCACCCAAGTCCCACCTCAGGGTGGAAGTGAACCGACCGCTGTTCCACAGATTAGAGTCGCTTCCATCGACCGTCCCGTCCAGATTGGCGTCTCCTCGCAGGTAGGGGGATCCCAAGCCTTCCGATGCCGCGGCTTGGGACAGCCAACTATCGACGTCTGCATTGTCGATCGTGCCGTCTTGGTCCAAGTCATACCTCTCGGTAGCGCCTGAATGGACTGGTACGCCTTGGGCAACTGGCCCACGTTGCAGAAGGGCGTTCAGGTCCTGAAGGTCACAGTCGGCGTCGAAATCCATGTCACAACGCTGCTGTGAGAAAAGTAGGCCTGCTTGCTGCGCTATCAGGCCAACGGTTACCCGGACAATGTTGGACGCAAAGGCGAAATCATACGTGACGCCACTTGGGCTGTTCGGGTCGTTGGCCAGCCGATTGGAGGCGTCCTGAAATCCGTGGTAATAGGCATTGGACCCACCCCAGATTTCCTGAGCCGTGTTTTCACTGACCAAGAAGGCTGGAATCCCCGCGGCGGCAAACGGGTCTTGGTCGCTACCGCCATTGACATTGTACGTTGTCGCGCTCACGGCCAACGATGGTGCAAATGCGGCTGCTGCTTGCCGGTATGCGTTGGCCCAGACGACGGAGCCCGAGTGGCTGGTGCGCGTTTCCAAATCGGCATCGATGACCGCTCCGCCGGAATCCCAGGCGGGTCTGAGGATCATGTCCAGATTGACCATACCGACGACCGATCCTCCTTGACCGACAACCTGGCTGGTCACATAGTCGCGGCTTCCCAGCAGCCCATCTTCTTCGGCATTGAAACCGATGAACCGGATGGTGGATGCAAACCGAAACTGACTCAAGACGCGTGCCGCTTCCAGGACGCCGGCCGTTCCCGAGGCATTGTCATCGCCGCCGGGGCGATCCCCTCCGATGTGGTCGTAATGGCCGCCGACGATGAAGATCCTCTCGGGCGTGGCCAAGCCCGGCAGTTCCGCGACCACATTGCGGTAGCTTCCTTGCGTTGAGACATTGAGCCCCATGTCCGTATAGGTGTTCTGTAAATACAGACGCGCCTCCTGATTGCCCAATGTCCCGGCACCTGCCCACCCGTCGCGATTGCGAATCCCCTGGTTGTATTGCGGCCCTCCGTACAACCCCAGGCCCATGCTCTCCACGTCCTGTTGAAATTCGAAATAGTTCGACTGGGAAACGCGATCGACAATGGCCGTTACTTGGGCCACGAGTTGCGACGACCAGGTGGACACGGCGAGCAACGCCGCGCACCACAGGAAGAAACGAGGAGTGCGCCAACTTGCATTCATTCCGACGGCCTTGGGTGGAATTCGGTTGCCCCTGCATGCTCTATTCTAGTGCACTCTGACGGCTTGTGCCAGCGCGAGGACACCATGCGACGTTGTTCCCCAAGCTGCCTGCTGAAGATCCGAACGCTCGCGAACATCGGGCGGATTCACACCAAGTACGTCGGGACGGCTAGATTGCTTTCCAACCGCCTAGGCCCCTGGATTCACTCCAGGGGCTTCGCGCCCCAGGACGGGCAACCGGTTCGCATGTCATTCCGCAAGGCCGCCGTGCGGATACGTATTCGATCCGCCGGCGACAGGGGGTTTCCCACGGCCTTTGCTACGTCACGCCACGCGGCGCTTGTCGGCGATGTGATCTGGAAGCACCTGGCCGGCTTGGAGGGCGATGCGCCGCTTGGCCTTCTGAGCCGCTGCGGGGTCATGGGTGACCATGACCACCGTGCGGCCGTCGGACACGAACGCGTCAAACATCGCCAGCACATGGGCCCGGCTCTCCGGATCGAGATTGCCCGTGGGTTCATCGGCCAGGATCACACTCGGGTCATTGGCCAGCGTACGCGCCAGGGCTGTCCGCTGTTGTTGCCCAGTGCTCAACTCGCAAGGCTTGTGATCGAGTCGGTCGCCGAGCCCGAGTTGTTCCAACAGTGCTGCCGCGCGTACCCGCTGTTGGGCCCGCGGCATTCCCGCCAGGAGTAGCGGAACCTGCACGTTTTCCAGGGCCGTGAGGTAAGGGAGCAGATTGAAGGTCTGGAACACAAAGCCGATCCGATCCCGCCGAAGGTGTGTGCGGGCCGACACCGACAACTTGTACAGCGGATGGCTGTCGAACCAGACCTCGCCGGAATCGGGTGAGAGCATCCCGCCAAGAAGCGACAAGAAGGTTGTCTTGCCACTGCCGCTCGGACCGATGACCGCGACGTATTCTCCGGAGGCGATCTCCAGGTCATCGGCGCGAAACGCCAGCACATTGCGCCGGTGTCGATGGTAGGCCTTTTGAACTTCTTTCAGACGAAACATGAGCTTATACCTCCTGAAAGCAAATACAGGGATCGAGTTTGGCAGCCGACCGCGCCGGCCAAAGCGCGGCAAGCGTTGTCACGAATACCGCTGCACCGACGGATGCCAGGACCAATTCCGGAAGGGGCACGACGGCCACTCCTGCCCATTGGGCACCCAGCCAGATGGCGGACACCACGCCGGCAGCGCTGCCTGCGATGCCGCCCACGATACCCAGCGTCCAGGCCTTCAGGAGGAACATCAGCGTCACGGTACCAGGCGTGGCGCCCAAGGCCATCAAGGTACCGATTTCGCGACGGCGATCTCGGACATTGGCGGACATCGTGCTGGCCACGCTCGCCCCGCCCATCACGATCAGGATTCCCAGAACCAGAAGCGACACCTGACCCAACAAGCGGTTGACGCCAACTTGCGTGGCGACGACTTGCGAGATTGTCACGACTTTTGCATCGGGCAGGAGCTGAGAAAGTTCTGGTACCAGGGTCGTCGCGGCGTCCTCACAGCAGCCCACGATTTCGATCGCATTGACGACTTCCCCCGCGCTCGCCAGTTCCTGCACGCTGTGCAGGTGGGCAAAGACGCGGCTGTCGTCGACGGTCCCCGTGCGGGGCAGGACTGCCAGCACTTGGAATGTCTTGCCCAGGAGCTCCAGCGAGAGACCGGGACCAAGCCTGGCAAGTTCCGCCACATCGGCGCCCAGAATCACCTGGTTACTGGAGAGGTTTTCCACGGATCGCCGTGCTGCCAGGTCTTCCGGCGACCCGACTCCCTCCTCGGCCAGCCTGGCGGCCTTTTTGCATCCCTTGTGTTTGTTGCTGAAGAGCGCCACGGACTGCCAGGCCGCCTGCGATTGAAACTCGCTCTGCGGCAGGATTCCGGTCACGGTGACCGTGCGGCCCAACACCTCGGCGGGTACGCACAATCGCGGCGAGAGTTTCTCCACGCCGGGGAGGTTGGCCAGCAGGATGCTGGAAACGTGCGACTCCGGCAATGTCAGGTCGTTCAGGTCGGCCGCATAGTAATCCTGGAGCGTGGCCGCCTTGGGTAGCACGAGGACGTTTGCGCCAAGGTCCTCCAGTTGGCGGCCAATCGCACGTTCGGAAAACACGGTGACGTGCCGGATCGCGACGAGCGCCGCCACGCTGAGGAATATTGCGAGCGTCGCCGTTGCCAAGGCGGCAGGGCGCTCGCTCAATTCTCGCCATACCAGAGATCGTAGTTTCATGATGTGTCCTCCTTGACACGAGTGGTTAGCGCAGGTTGGGTTGCTTCGCCTGAGCTTTTTTGTGGTGTTTGCAGTTTGGATCGTCGCAACACTTGCCGGCATCGGCGAGGGCGGCGGCGATCTGGTCCTTGGTGGCCGAGGCGGCAAACTTGCCCACGAGCGCGCCGGGTGGTGCCATGACGACGGTCAGCGGTTCAAGGATGCTTTCCGGGACGACTTTCAATTCCTTCAGAAAGGGCTGCTCGGGTGCATCGGTCGCCACGAGGGGTACAACCGCCATGCGATCACGGAACAGGGCGTCCTTTCCAAAGTCGGCGATGGCCGAGGGATTCGGTGCGTCGGCAGAGGGCTTGATTGCGATGAAGACGAGCCTGCCGTCTTGGATCCCCTTCAGCGCTTGCATCGTACAGGGAGAAACGAACGCCTCCTGCATGTCGGCAGCGGTGAATCGGCGCGGGTAGACGCCGGTAATGGCCCCGTTCGGTGCCACCGCAACCAGCAGAGGCACGGGGGCACGCGCGGCACCATACTTCGCCACGAGTGCAGTTTCGGACGGGTTGGTAACCTGAACGAACGCGATCTCGGCCGATGCAGGCGCATGGCCGAGCCGCTCGTTGACGGTCCGTGCCAGCGCCTGAGTGGCCGGATCATTGTGTCGATAGAAAATCAGGAACGAGTACGCTCCGCTTTGCGAGGCGTCGGCCAGCACTTGCGTGGCAGAGCGGTGTGATTCGCTCTGCGCAACGGCGAGTTGCGGCGCAGTCAGCAAGAGGAGCAGCGCACCGATCTGTAACAAAACACGAGCCAACATGAGGATTCCTTTCCAGAAAACGGTTACTTCCTTACCACGAACGGTTGACATTGGACGGCGTCGACTGGTTCTCCATCCGTTTCCATCACGCCGACGAATATCTCCGTGACGAAGAGCTTATACGAGTACTTAAAGACCCCCTCACCCTGCCCTCTCCCC
>WPCK01028139.1_pt1 | contig 16093 bp, 15 predicted proteins | sample 5399851 | NCBI WGS metagenome assembly WPCK01 (sample SAMN12869471, study PRJNA574797) | sludge metagenome | isolation source: wastewater treatment of pH11 | place: China:Beijing | collected 2019-05-20
TAGCTGTTCCACGGGTCGTCCGCGTGCTACCAGACTTCCATGTCCATCTCGACGCTGCCAGGCACGGCTGCCGTCACCATTGCTGATCTGTGTGATGTACTCGCCTGGGGCTGGAACGGCGAGGAGCTCGCAGAACGCGTCTTCGAGCTGCGTCGACAGACCATCCAAGGGCTGCCACCCCAAGGGCTCGGCGACCCCCAAGTGTTTGCTTCTCTTTTCTACCAGCACCCCGATTCCTGGCGACTGCTCGTGGATCAGGACCGCCAGGTCGTCGGCTGCTGGCATTTTCTATCGCTGCAGCCCGAGGGTCTCGCGCGTGCGCTCGCGGGTGAACTTTGCGCCCAAACGATCACTCCCGCGATCACGAGGTCGCTGCGGACCATGGGGTGGCACGACATCTATGTGTTGAGCTACATCCTGCAGGCCGAATGGCGCTATTCCATGTCTTCGCTGCGATTCGCGAGATCGATGTTCGAAGTCCTGCGGCAGCTCGCGCAACAAAAGGTCTTTGTCCGCGAACTGGTGGCCAATTTCGCCACACAAGAGGGCCTGGCCCTGGCGCGGGGACTGCGACTGGAACTCGTGGGTCAGCACTCGGTTCGGGGGGGAGTCTACCATCGCCGCCTCCCCGAGCTCCTGACACAGCTCACGTACCACGACCGACGCGATGCGTTTGTCGGTCAGTTGCGGGAGCTCTATTCCCTGGCAGAGGCGTCCGGTTGAGCCTTTGTGAAATTATTCACGAAGTCGTGCGCCGCGCGCATCCGGCCATGGAGTTGACGCGCGTGCGGGGTTGCAACTAGGCTGAAGGGAACGACGCAGGAGAACCTTCTCGTGAACGTTCAACTGATTCTGCAGTCGAAGGGACAGCAGGTCCATTCGATCAGCTCCGGGGCCACCTTGGCCGATGTGGTCCAGCTGTTGATGGGGCACAACTGTGGCTCCTTGCTGGTGATCGACGATGACCAGGTGGTAGGAATCGTGACGGAGCGGGACATCCTGCGAGCCTGCGCCAGCGACCCTCGCCCCTTGGGCGCCATACGCGTTCATGAAAAGATGACACGTGAGCTTGTGGTCGGTTCGCCGCAGGATCCGCTGTCGGACGTGATGGGATTGCTCACGAGCCGCCGCATCCGGCACTTGCCCATTCTTGAGGGTTCCCGGCTGGTGGGACTGATCTCCATCGGCGACGTGGTCAAGGCGCAGCATGACCGGCTGTCGCTGGAGAACCATCTCTTGAAAGAGTACATCCAGGGCTGAGGAAGCGTCGCCGCGGTGCTCTGGACCACCTGGCTGAAGACTTCATCCCCTCAAGGCCTAGGTGGATTCGGTGGCTGGCTTGGTCGCTTCGGCCGATTCGTTCTTGAACAGGACTGCGTTGATGGTGGGAAAGCAGTCCTTGACGAAGGCGGGCGCGGCACTGTCCTTCTCTGCCGTGCTGCCATTGGGATCGACACGGCAGATCAGGTACACCTTGTAGAGGGCGTTCCGCCGGGTGAGGACGAGCTTGGCCCATTTGGGGCCGGTCCAGACGCCGTCGGCCGAATAGGTCCAGAAGATCCGCAGGGTTTGGGACATGCCAGACTGTTCGTCACTCTTGCGAAAGACGGCGGTGGCGAATTCGGGATCGGGCTTGATCCCTTCCGCCGCCATGCGGTACTGCACCGGTTCGCTGTCCGCAATGTAGCCCACGGCCCGGTAGCACCAATCGGGCGTATGAATGGTGATGTTCCGACCCGAGCCACTGACCAGGTAGAAGTCGATGGTCTGGCCCGTGTCGCGATGGCGATAGTGCCGCTGAACACACGTCGTGCAGTTCGTCAGTTTGAATTGTTCCGGATCGACTTCTTCTTCGGAGCCGACCCACGAACCGATGGTGAGCGGGACTTCGGGAACTCTTTCCGTGAACTGATTCAAGGTAGCGCTGGTCGTCTTCAGGAACCCGAATCGTTCCGTCATGACGCCGTGTGCCCAGGTGAATGCCAGGACCACGACGCCGACCACTGCCAGGGGGAGAGCGAGTTGCGTTTTCATGAATTCCCTTATTGTGCCGCGGGCAGAGCCACGAGGTGGTGTCGCGCGTCGGCCGTGGCACCGTTGATGACGGCCCCCAGCACCCGAATTCCGACCGACCTCAGACGTCGCTGTGCCTCATCGATCTTCTCGATACTGCTATGGTCCTGTCGCGTGGCGAAGATGGCGCCGCTGACGTATTGTCCAAAGATCATGGCTTCGGGGCCGATCAGTACGGGTCCGCTGTCCACCACCATGAAGTCGAACTGTGAGCGAAGTTGCGTGAGGATGGCGCTCACGGAGTTACCCGAAAGTCCCTGGTAACTTCCGACGTCCCAGGTGCCGGCCGGCAGGATCCAGAGGTTCTCCGAGGGGGTCGCTTGCACCACATCCTCGACGCGTACGTCATGGCGGAGCACGTCGCACAGACCTCGATCCGCCATCATCCCAAACACCAGATGTTGGCGGGGATTTCGCAAGTCACCGTCGACCAGCAGTGTCTTCTTGCCACTCTTGGCGAAGCTGACGGCCAGCTGGCTGGCCAGCGTCGACTTGCCTTCCTTGCCCACAGCGCTGGTTACGATCACGGAATCGATATCGTTGGCCTTGTCTCCCCGGGTGAGCGCAGCCCGCACACTGTCGACGCAGTCGCCGAGCAACGTTTCCCGGCGGCGTCCTTTGGCTCCGAACAACGAGCGAGTACCGTCCGCGACGGAGGGCATCTTGCCCAGGACCGCGAGATTCGTCTCCTTTTCCAATTCGTGCGCACTGCTCATGATGCTGCGCCCGTAATCCGCCACGGCAAAGCCCAGGACCGTAGCCAGGAACGTCCCCAAGGCGGCGGAGACAATACCCAGCCAACGAATCCAGAAGTTGCCGTCCAGCGGGATCTCCGCCGGCTGCAGCAGCTCCACGCGGGGTGGCGACCGGAGGGTCATTTCATCGTTCACGATCTGGGAGGCGATTTCCCCGGTGGAGTCCTCCAGCGTGGAAAGTTCCGTCTTTCGGGCAAACATCTCCGAGGAGGTACCGTAGAGTTCCTGGATCTTCTGGGACTGTTCGTCGTACGATTTCTTGGCCTCGTCCAGGGCCTTTTGCTTGAGCTTGATCTGGATATCCAGGTCGCGCAGCTGTCCCAACTGAGCGGTATTGTCGATCCCATAGCTCATCTGGATCCGTTCGATGATCCGAGGGCGAAGCTCTTTTTCGCGCTGCGCCATCATGTCCTGCAGGTACTTCATTTCCGACATGCCACGGGCTTCCTGCGGACTGCCTTGGCGGAGCACCCCTTGATTCATGGACAGCTGGGCCTGCAGTTCAACCAACCCCTCCTTGGCCTTCGCATAGAGGGGATCGCTTTCCAGCGCGTCCGCAATCATGTGAGGTGAGGGACTGAAGATCTGGGACTGTCGGGCGTTGTTGACGACGTAGTATTCCGCCTGCAGTTCTCCTAACTCTTTGCGGACGTCGTCCCGCAACTTCGCCAGTGACTGCAGCTGTTGCATTTCAATCAGCTGTTGTGCCTTTACCTTTTCCGAGTCCTCGGCCCCCACTTGATCGGCCAGCTTCCGAATCTCCTCGCTCTCTTCCCGCATCCGCCGCATGTTGTCGTTCTTTTGCTGCTTGAGCATGTCCAAGCGTTCCGTAATGGCATTGCGTTCCATCTGGTGCGCTTGTTCCAGATAGGCGGTCATGACGGCGTCAACAATCTTCTTGACCTCTTCCTTATTGGGGCCCGAAAGGCCGATCTTGAGGAACTCCGCCCGACCCGGATAGGTCACGCTCAGCTGACGCTCGAGGTACGTCTCCGGCGCCTCGTTGCGGCGCTGCAGTAGGGGCAGCTGCCGAATCTCTTCATCACGCAGGGCCCGCGCCAAGACAAACGGGCTCTTCACGAGCTGTGCCTGCGTTTCCTTGAAGATGGCGTACTCACGCTCGTTCACGGAGTAGGCATTCCGCTCGAAAACCCCGCGATTGGCAATGTTCACCCGCACCAGGCCCGAAGCCTGATACCGTTCCGGCACCAGGAACCAGAGAAACCCGGCCAGCGTCAGTGCCAGGGCCAACCCGGCCAGGACGCTGGGCAACCAGGTCCGCCGCAGCGAATGCAGGAACTTTCGAATGTTAAAGCCCTGATCCTCCTGACCTGCGTCCAGCCACATGTCGGTGGGAGCATGCCATGTCGCGGGCGGGGGATACTGCTGCCCGGCGGTGACGAGCTGGCTGGGAGCGGTCGGGTTGGAAGCTTGCGTCATTTCGGACCCTTCTCAATTGTGTTGCTTCATCCACTGCGGAAACCATCGGTCAGCGGACCATCTGCACCGGCCTGACCTCGTCGGGGACATCGACCACCAGATGTTTCAGGATCTGGAACTCCAACAAAAGCAAACCGAATGCCATCAGGATCATCACACCACCCGCGACGTCGTGCGACATCGTATCCAGCAGGTCGCTGTCCCAATTCATGGCGCTAAACGCCGTATAGAGCAGCCCTGTAATCGTGATCCGCGTAACATTCACAATCATGGCAATCGGTATGCCGCTCACCACCACAATCATTCGCTCCCACCACGGGCGGCTCGTGGCGAAAAGTGCAAACGCGACTCCCATGCCGGTGAGAATTGTCGACATCCGCAGGCCGCTGCACTGCTCCGCCACGTTCATGGGCGCTTCCCGCCCCGGAATGTAGATTTGGGTGCCATCCTGCACCGCATCGATGCCTAAAGTCACCATGGCAATCGTGCTGAACCGCGTCGACCAATCCTGAAGCCGCCCCATGACGCTCTTCTCAACCTTGTACGGGAAGGGATACATGAAGATCAGGAACAGGATCGCCGGCCCGGCCCACCGCACCGTCGGCAAGCCCCCCACGATCACGAACGCCCCCATCAGACAAGGCAAAAAGGCCAGATTATCGAAATAGAAGATGGTAAATTGGGCGCTCAAGTAGCGCACCATCATGCCGCCCACAATCAGGGCCACCCCCACCCATCGCTGCCAGGCTGGAAAGGCCACAAAGGGCTCGCGATGATGGTGCAATAGAAATGCGGCGATGATCGGGATAATGAAGCCAAACTGATACTGGGGCTTCCACCACATGACCCAGGTCCGCCACAGCGAGTCCGAAAACGCCAGGACCAGGATCGCGACCAGGACGCCAAGCAGGATCCACGACTGCCGCTGACCGTTGTTATCCAGGGCCTTGGGTCCCTCGGCATGAAAATCCGATCTTCCAAGTCCCGCCAGAGTTGCTGTCGACATAAGTTCACGACTTGTAAAAATAGGGAAAATACGGGCCGAACGAGCTCTGCTGAAATAAGCAAGCTTCAATTTACCGGCCGCGCCTGACGTCGTCAAACAACTCGTGTTGTTTCCAACATCGCCCTAGTGGCGGGTCGCGAAGTCGCTGCAGGGGTAATACGCCAGCAGACGCGCTTCGGTTCGCACGGGGCTGCCGATGCGGCCGAATCTGGTCCGAATCCGCTGCAGTTGGCGGTCCAAGCAGGAGCGGGGCCGGCCCCCTTCCTTCGATTTTGGACAAAGTCTGGGTACGGATGTGCCGATTGTTTCGGATGCAGGGAACAAGCAAACTTTACTGGGCGTAGACCGGCATGACGACGATAGCACCCCGGCCGAAATCAATGAGTGCGGTGTCTCCGCTGCCCGGAGCGCGCGCGGACTCGGTGGGAACGCGCCGACCTGCGGTCGCCGTGCTGGCATGGGTTTGGCTCACCGCCAGCGGCTGCTTGTCGACGCACCATCTGGGACTGGTCGATACGCCGACGGTCACCAGCAGCCTGGCGGGGGTTGCCGCCTCGGGTGGGGACGGATCGGGTGGCGAATGTCCCTGTGCCGGAGACGCCGTGGCGAATGGGACCGCCCCCCCCGCGGAACTGACGAAGACCACCTTGCCCGCCTATCGCATTGAGCCCCCGGACGTCCTGCTGCTGGAGGGGATTCGGCTCGCGCCGAAGGCGCCTTACAAAATCGGCTACCAGGATTTGCTGCAGATTGTGGCGGCGAACGCCCTCGAAGAACAACCGATTGCCAACGTGTACCAGGTCGATTCCAGTGGTTTTGTCGATCTGGGTCCGTCCTACGGTGCGGTGCGAGTTCAAGGATTGACGCTCGAGGATGCCACCGACGCAATCGTCCAGCATCTGAGCGGTATGCTGCAGGCGCCCGGCGTATCGGTGACCTTGATCGAGCCCGCTGGCCAGCAGCTGATCAGCGGAGAACACCAGGTCGCACCGGATGGGACCATTCACCTGGGGATCTACGGGTCGGTCTTCGTGACCGGAATGACGGTGGATGAAGCGCGACGGTCCATCGAGAGTCACTTATCCGAGTATTTCGAAGAACCTTCGGTCTCGGTAGAGGTCTTCTCGTATCAAAGCAAGGTCTACTATGTGATTATCGAGGGTCCTCAGGAAGGCGTGGTATCCTTGCCCATCACCGGCAATGAAACGGTCTTGGACGCCATTGCGGACATCGGCTCCTTAGGCCCGCTCTCCAACAAGCGGATTTGGATCTCGCGACCTGCGCCGCTGGGTGTGGGATGCGATCAGGTCCTCCCGGTGGACTGGATTGCCATTACCAAGGGGGCCGATACGGGCACGAATTACCAATTGCTGCCGGGCGACCGCGTCTTCATTGCTGCCAGTCGCTGCGAGCTGGCGGACGCCTTCGTGGCGCGGGTGATCAGTCCCGTGGAGCGAATATTCGGCTTCTCGCTGCTCGGGGCACAGACCTTCCAGTCCTTCCAGCGATTCCCGCTGGGATCGTTTAATTGACTTTCCGCGCAAATCGGCTAGGATCGGGTAGATGGGACAGGCAGGGAGGCTTCCCTTGTCAACCGGTGCGCTGCGTGCGCATGGGGCAGCGGCCACTGCGAGCGATGCACGATCCACGCGGTGGCGCGAATTTGGCTGCGGGCAATGCCCGCGTGAGGAGGAACACGATGAACGCGAAGCGACTTTGGCTTACCTTGAGCGCGACCCTGGCATTGTGCTTTGTGCTGAGTCCCTCGGCAACGCACGGCCAGGTCCGCGGTTATCGCTCGGTAGCAGACCAAATCCGGAATCGGCCCACGGTCAGCCCGTATTTGAATCTCGCCTTGAACGGTGCCTTTTCTGGTGGCAATGGCGGCTTTGTGCCCACGTATCAGAGCATCGTGCGGCCGCAGTTGGAACAGCGGCAGCAGAATGACATTCAGGCCAGGCAGCTGGGCCAGTTACAACAGCAAGTGGCCAACTTGCGGCTTGATACGCAGAGCCAGAATGGCGCGTTTGCCACGGGACACCAGTCGCGGTTTGGTGTCCATCTGCACTTCTATCCCCAGTTGAACCAGGGGCCATAGCGTGGGGAGTTCACTGGCCGCGTGGCAAGTGGTCCCGGTCGCGACGACTTGCATCAGCGGCGGCCGCCGCACGTGCGAATGATTCCGCAGACCCGATCCAGGTCCTGCTCCGTCATGGCCGTGCCGCTGGGCAGATTGAGCCCTTGTTCGAAGATGAATTCGGCGACCGCGCCGCCTCGGCAGCGGTACCGAGCGTAGGCGGGCTGCCGGTGTAGCGGCTTCCACACGCGCCGTGCCTCGATATTGTGCGATTCCAGCGCTAACCGGACCTCTTCGGACGTCGCGCCATAGGCCTGGGGATCGACCAGCACGGTCGTGAGCCAGGCGTTCGACTGGCCGTAGGCCGCCTCGGGCATGAAGGAAATGCCTGGCACGTCCTGAAGCGCGGTCTGGTAGTGCTGACGGATGCGGCGGCGGCAGGCCACACGTTCGTCCAGAACTTCCAGCTGTGCCAGACCAATGGCAGCCAGGACGTTGCTCAGTCGATAGTTGTATCCGTGCGTGACATGCTCGTAGTGGGGCACTGGTTCCCGGGCCTGGGTGGCCAGGTACCTCGTGCGATCGGCCAGGGATTCGTCATTCGTGCAGATCATCCCCCCGCCGCTCGTGGTGATGATCTTATTGCCGTTGAAGGAAAAGGTGCTGCACCAGGCTGAGGCGCCGGCGGGACGCCCCCGATAGGTCGCACCCAGAGATTCCGCGGCGTCTTCAATCAGTGCCACCTGGTAACGGTCGGCATGGCCGCGAAGCACGTCGATGTCGGCAGATTGTCCCAAGGCGTCCACGGCAACGATCGCCTTGGGCAAGGCCCCGCGTTGGGCCGACTCCCGCAGTTCGTCCGCCACCAATTCGGGATCGAGGTTCCAGGTAGTGCGGTCAGCGTCGATGAAGACGGGCGCCGCACCTTCGTAGAGAATGGGATTGGCCGAGGCGCAGAAGGTCAACGTCGAACACAGAACGGAATCCCCAGGCCCGATTCCCAGGTAGCGCAGGCAGAGATGAATGGCGGCGGTGCCACTGGCCACTGCCACTGCATGTCGCATTCCCACATAGTCGGCAAAGGCATGTTCAAACCGAGTCAGGTGAGGCCCTACGGGCGCGATGAAGTTCGAGGCAAAGACCTCCGCCAGGTAGGCTTGCTCGCGGCCACTCATGTGCGGTGGGGACAGATACAACCGCGGTGCATTCATGAATCGCCTGCCTTGCCCTGCGACGTGGAATCTCGGGAGGATCGCTGCCGTTTCCCTGCGGTCGTCAGATCGATGGAATCGACCAGGTGAATCACCCGGGGCGCTTCATGCCGCGCGAGTCGCTTTCGGCCCAGCTCGGCAACCCGTTGACGGAGCGCGTCCTCGTCCTCGCCCGGTTCCGGCACGATCCGACATGCCACCAGGTTGCCGGCAAGAGAGGAAGCCTGTCCATACACCAGTACGTCTCGGACGCCAGGTACCGTTCGCAACACGCTTTCAACGACATAGGGATGTACCTTATTTCCTCCGACGTTGATGAGGTCCCCCTTGCGTCCAGTGAAATAGACGCGATCGGCCTCCTGCCGGACCAGATCCCCGGTGGCGTGCCAGCCGCTGCCCCAATCCTCGGCACCCGAACGAACGCTACAACCGGCAGTTTCGATCGCCGCAGGCGCGACACGGCGGAAGGCGTCCGCACGGCGGAAGGCGTCCGCAGGGCGGACCCACAATTCCCCGTCGTGAATGCGGAGCTCCACGTCGGGTAAGCCACCCGCTTGCAGATAGGCGGTGGGAAACCCCTCGATGCCATCCGCGACAGAAAAGCAACGACCCAGCTCGGTCGTGGCGTAAATGTGGACCAGGCGAGCGGAGGGAAAGGCCCGGCGAAGCGCGTCGAGCAACTGCTGATCCGCCGGCTCCCCGCCCAAAGTGATCTGTCGCAGTGGGATTTGCTGCAGTTCAGATCGAGTTGCAAACAGAATCAAGCGTCGCCAATACGACGGTGTGGCCGAGGCGTGCGTGGTCCCGACCTTCGCCAGAAAATGCACCGTTTCGTGTGGCGATGCCTCCCCGCGGGGTATCACAAGGCAACCCCCGTTTCCCAGCGCTTGAACCAGCACCTGCAACCCCGCGTACAGCTGCAGACGAAACGACATAAGCCAACGCTGCTGAGCACCGTCGTCCGATTCTCGCAGGGGCCGGAAAAGGCTCGTCCAAGCATGACCCACCGCTTTGGGCTTCCCCTCGGTTCCCGACGTCAGGATGGTAAGTCCAGGTTCTGCCGCCATGACGGGGTCCTGGGCCCGGATCTGCTGCCAACTCCCCTGGGAAGCCACCGCGGGAATTGCACAACCCGCGAGCCAATAGTCCTGGCAGGCGGTCCGCGCACCGTCAACCGTCAGATCGGGGGGGAGAAGGACGACATGGGCGGCGAGCCGATCGAGAGCAGCCAGGGCCGCCACCACGTCGGCCGAGGCCTGCATGGCCAACCCGATCCGCTGACCCTTCAGGTCCTTCCATGCGGTGGCCAGCTGGTCCGACGCATCGAGCAAAGCTCGCCAGGAGACTTCCCGCTCCGGCGTCATGATCGCCGGTCGATCGTCCTGGGACCAACGCGACAGCCTATCGTGGAATTGTGGCATGGGACGGCTACTGCGTGAAGCCGAATGGACTTCCCGAAACGTGGACCCGCTGCGGCTACTCGCCTGCGGCCGGCAGCGAGCGGACGCACACCTTGCGGACCTCCGCGCGGGTCTGGTAGGTGGCAATCCCCAGCGGTTTGCACAGCTCGACTTCAAACCGTGTCCCCACTTTGCGATTCCCCACCTGGCATTTCACAATCGGTCGCTCATCGAGCCATGCCAGGATCTCCCCCTTACGGACCTGGATCCGCGCTTTGTACCAGCGGTCTTTTTCGAAGTTGATGTGGCGCGTGGTTTCGTTTTCGGAAGCGTCTTGTCGATCCAGCGAGGACAAACCGACCAGCGAGCCTCCCCACCCCCCCAGGATCAAGGTGCAATGCGAATCTTCGTAGGGGAAGGTGAGGCCGCAGAAAAAATCGCTTCCATCCCTACGCCGCGCTTCGACTTCCAGTTCGTAATCGCAATGGGGAAGCGGTTCGGTCCCGCTCCAGGTGATACCCGTCAGGGGCGAGCCAAAACCGAGCGAAATGACTCCCGATTCGACCGCGACGTCCCCTTCTCCACCGAACTTTGCCGACGTCCAGCCAGCCAGGGACTTTCCATCAAACAGGTCCCGCCATGGCCTTGGCACTTGGGTGTCTTGGCCCAAGCTGCTTCCGCAACAGGCAAGCAGGAGGACGAGCATGCGCATCCCTGGGCGGGCGAAACGGAGGTCGGCGACGATCATACGTGTGCCTTTTCTCGCGTACAGAGTGGGATCTGCCGGTTTTCGCCCCGCCGACGGGAGGCCTGGACGAAAATTGCGTTTGAACCGTCGCAACCGTGCAATATACTTAAGGGTCTGTTCCGCTCCGACCCGGATGAAATCCGTCGATTCCATGCGATTCTCATTTGCCATCGTGCGCCGCAGTCTCCTGGCCGGTCTGGCACTGTATTGGATGGTGCTCGTCGTGGCAACGCACGTGCCGAATTCCGAACTGCCCCAGGCCTTGAATGTCCAAGACAAGGCCATCCATCTGGTGGCCTACGGAATTCTGACGATGTTGCTCTATTGTGCCTGGCAGCTGACCCATCCGACACCCCTGCGTACCTGCATTCCGGTAATCATCCTGGTACTGGCGACCCATGCGGCATTGGACGAGGTCACTCAGGGATTCTTCGGGCGGCAGCCGGACGTGATGGACTGGTATGCGGACGTCCTGGGGATCGCCCTGGCACTTCCCTTTGCCGAACAGTTATCGCGGGTTACGCGGCGGCTTCGCCCCCTGCCGTCTAGCGTTCCTGAATTCGCCAGGCGGCCAGTTGCCGGGCAAACGCGCGGATGGCTCGGCCGCGGTGACTGATCAGGTTCTTGGCGGCAGGTCCCAGCTCGCCAAATGTCTGGTGGTATTCCAGGACCTCAAAGAGCGGATCGTATCCAAACCCCTGGGAACCAGCCGGATCTTTGCGAATTCGGCCGTGGCATTCCCCGGAGACTTCCAGGATGATGCGTCCGTTGGGGTCCGCCAGCGCGGCACAACAGACATAGTGAGCGCCGCGATCCTCGGTAGGGATGTCCCGCAGTCGTTCCAGCAGCAAGGCGTTGTTGGACTGGTCGGTGGCGTGATCCCCGGAAAAGCGTGCGGAGTAGACACCTGGCGCACCCTTCAGGGCTACCACCACCAGTCCGCTATCCTCGCCGAGCACCCACTGACTGAGATGTTGAGCCTGCTCGCCTGCTTTCTTCCGTGCGTTCTCGGCGAAGGTCGCACCATCTTCCACGATTTCCCGAGCGGCGGGGAAGCCTTCCAGCGTCCGCACCGCCACCTGCAGAGGCGCCAGTAAGGCCTCGAGTTCCACCTGCTTCTTGCGGTTACGCGTCCCCAACACGAGGGATTGCGGAAATTGCGACGCGTTGGCATGCGGCGGCATGGGATGGAATCCTTCAGCGGCCCTGCGCCAGGAGTTCGCGCCCGAGCGCCAGGATCTCGTGGGCGTCCAGTACGAGATCCGGAGAAGTAAACAGCTCCTGGATGGCCCGACGATGGAGCTTCATCTTCAACGCGCCGACCCCGATGGCACCGTAGCAGCAAATGCCTCCGTCGCGGCGACCTCGATCGGAACTGGCCACACCCTCAATTCCCAGGGGTGGCACGGCATTCAGATCGATGGCGACTCGCAGCTCGGGGCAACGGGCCAGTTCCGTCAGCGACGTCAATCCGACCCCCGCCGCGCCGGCGGCAACGACCAGATGCACCGGGCAGGCGAGTGACAAAGTTATGTCACTTCCCGCAATTTCGAGCGGGGTCAGTTGCACCGGATCGCCGTCCGGAATCGCCTGGCGGATCCGCTGACAGGCAGCCGCCGCGCGCTCCCGTTTCCGCGACCCGAGCAGCACCCGGGCGCCAGACTGCGCAAGCAGCCGGGCGACCCGTTCTCCGACCGGTCCGGTTGCTGCCAAGACCAGCGCGGTCGCGGACGACAGGTCGAGTTCCCGCGCGGCCGAGAGCACCGCCGCCACGGCCGTTGTATTCGCACCATGGGGATCCAGCATGACAGAGACCCGCAGCGGCCCGAAAAACGACTGCCGCACCCGTTGCAGCAGTCGTTCTCCGTCCGCCACCTGGGTCCCACCGATAAAGAGTGCGGTATTCGCCAGGTCCCGACCACCACGCGTGAATATCGCTCCGTGCACCAGTGGCTCGACACCTTCGGGCGTGACACCGCCATATTGCAACAGGTGATCGACATCGGCGTCCAAGGCCGCCACGGCGTCGAAGGAACTCGGCTGTGGGTCGGAATCGAGTTGGATCAAGATCTTCTTCGTTTGCTCACCCTTGTTCTGACGATTCGATCCAACATCCCGTGTGATACGAGCACAAGCACTGCGGCACTACGCCCGAGTGACACGTGACTCGAATCCAGCGTCGACGACTTCAGGGCCCGAACTAGGCGTCGCGGAAAGGGTGCTTCTGGTCCTTGCCGGCCAGCATCTCGTCCACGGTGGGCTTACCCGTCATGGCACTGCGAATGGCTTGCTTCGTTGCCTCCAGGTTGTACTTGTAGATCTTGTCGCTGTTCTGGGCCTCCCAGTGGATGAAGACACCACACACAATCACCAGGTCCTCGCATTGATTCTTAGGGATGACCCCCTCTGCCACCGAATCCGCCACCGCTCGGGCCACTGCCGCTTGCGCAGGCCCAAACATCTGCACTGCCTGCCTGGCTCCCTTAATCGTCACCTTGGTGATCATGACCGTGGAAGGCTTGACCGCCAGATTGGGGGTGATCACGGCCAGCAAATTGCTGTGCCCTTCACTTTGTCGAGCCAGCGCGTTTGCAAACGCGACACCCGCCGGACCATCTTTGCTGCCGATGATCAAGTCGATATGAGCGACCTCATTTCCTTCACCTACGAGTGCTTCACCGATCATCATGGACATGCGACATTCTCCTTCTGGGAAGTTTCCACTTCATGCTGGAATGCGAATACCGTTCCGCGGTTATTGGCAACCGGCTGTAGGGTACCAAACCGTGGATCAAGATCAATGACCGTATGACGCTGCCGGTTCTGATCGTGGGAGCCAGTGCCCGTGCGGCGGCCATGTCGGCCGTTCGATCCGGCCTGGAATTCACTGCAATCGACCTGTTCGCCGATGAGGATCTCCGGCAGCTGGCCGCGACTGGTCATGTCATGTCCTGCCGGCGACTGAAGGACCTGGCTCGAGCGCACCATGAATTGCCCGCGGGGCCCTGGTTCTATACCGGCGGACTGGAGAACCTGGCATCCGTAGTGCAATGTATCTCCCAACATCGCCGCCTTTGGGGGAACGGCGCCGAGTGCTTGCGCCGCGCCCGCAGCATTCGCAGGTTGTATCCAGAGCTGTCCCGACATGGCTTTCGCGTTCCTCAAATCGCACCACGAGGCGCTGTGCCCGAACGCGGGACCTGGCTCGTTAAACCGCGCCGATCCTGCGGTGGGTTGAGGATTCGTTGGGCCAAGGGGGGCGAGTCCATCGACCCGGCCGGAAGGTACCTCGTCCAAGAATTTGTCCCCGGGCCGGCGTATTCGGGCAGCTACCTGGCCAGCCCGAGCGGCTGTTCGTGGATTGGCGCCAGCCGACAGCGAACGCGGCGAGACCTTCCAGAGGCTGGGCCCACCAAGCACCCATTCCAGTATTGGGGGTCGGTCGTTGGTCCGTTTGAGCCCCTGACACTCGACGGAGACTCCTGGTCTGGACGATGGACGCAGTTGGGCCGCGTCGTGGCCAATCAGTTTGGTCTGCGCGGGCTCTTCGGCGTCGATGCCGTGCTCGCCAGCGACGAAGAAGGTCGACGGCAGCTGGTTCCACTGGAAGTGAATCCTCGGTACACGGCCTCCATGGAACTTTTTGAACAGGAGCGGCAATTCGAGGCCATCTTGGCACATCGCGAGGCCTGTACCACGGACGATTTTCTGTGGAATGGGCCCGTCGTTTTCGCGAACTGGTGGCAGAAGTTGATTGTCTATGCCAGGGAGGAAATCTCCGTCGATGCGTCTTTCGTGCGAGCGCTGCAAGCGCAGAATCGGGATCCGCTGTGGCCGGCCGTGGCAGACATCCCTCACCCGGGAGGCCGTATTGCGGCGGGGCAGCCCGTCTGCACGGTGTTGACCTGCGCGAGTTCCGAGTCCGAACTGGCACGGAAGATACCAGGCCTCGGCAAAGTCAGTTGGGCGAGAGTCTCCTGACCTCACACCCGGTTTCGGAGAATTCCAGATCGTGACGGCTACCGTCCAAAGGACCTGCGCCAAACGAGTAGAATGAGGTCGTGCCGTTTCATCTTCCGGAGGACCCACCATGCGCCGTGAGGAATCGCGACGCAACACGCTGCAAGAGGGCATCGCGCGGGCGAAGTCCCTCTTGGCCAGGTCCCTGCCATGGGCACCCGGATATCCCCTCGATCTGCAGGGAACACGGATCGCCTGGCAAGCGGTGGACTGGGAACGTCCAGGTGGCCATCGGGAATGTCTCTTGGATCGAGCGTCACTGCGCCTGGCGGAAATCGCGGTTGCCCAACTACATCGAGACTTCCGCAGGGGCCTGGGGCGTCTGGTCGAGGACGTGGACCGCTGGTTCGATCGCATGGCTGCCCTGCTTGTCGCACTGAAACATGCGGTGCACGACCAGAAGGCCTTGACGGCGGTCGGCGTGGTCCTCCCCCGTTCCGTCAACCGCCGGTGGCTGTCGACCTGGCATCGGCTACGGAGGCAGAATCCTGACAGGCATTTCCTGTGGGACGCCGTTTTCTTCCTGGAATTGTCCAAGCACAGCGAGCCCTCGCAGGACCTGTTGGAATGGATCGAGGCCCATGGCGGGCTGCTGTCTCAGGTACCGGGAGGTGCTCGGCAGCGACTGGAAATCCAGCTGACCCTGTGTCGATTACGGCAGGAGGGCAGCACCGACTTTCTGGCCAGAATCGTTCCGACGCTGGCCTCTGCCCGATTCCACGCAGTCGATTGCGGTGGCTTCGACGCTTGGATCCAGACCGTGATGCAACAGGCCGAGACGCCAGCTGACGAGCGGGCCCAGAGCGCCCCCGCGGTTTGCAGGCTCTTGGCGGAACTGGGGAGCGCCAAGCCCACCATTCGCAGGCGGGCCATCCCGTGGATCACGGAGCTCCTCCCGGACCATGTCGGCACTCCACCGGTCCCCGACCGTTTTCTGGCAATGCTGCGGAAGTACCAACGGCATCCTACCGCGAAGACTCGGCGCCTGATCGAATCGAGCGAGCCCTTCCTCGTCGATCGGAATCTCGATTACTTTCTGAGGACCATCGTTTCGCTCGCGGCAGGGCAGCCCCTGCTCTGGAAATGCCGGACTTTCTTTCGGAAGCTCGATACCTCGCGGCAGCCGTACCTGCGCGTGTTTCGTTTCGTCCGCTGGTATCGCTGCGCGACAATCTCCAAGAAGGTTCCCAAGTACTGTTGGGTATTAAAGGAACTTGGTCGCCTGATCACTCGCCGCGGGATTCACCCGGACCTGGTAACGCAGTGGACCACCATCCCCTGCGCGGTCAACGATTGGGTCCACCTGATAGTGGCCTTTGATGGAAATAAGGCCGCTTGTATCCGAGCTATGGAGCTGCTGGAA
>WPCK01056394.1_pt1 | contig 16083 bp, 8 predicted proteins | sample 5399851 | NCBI WGS metagenome assembly WPCK01 (sample SAMN12869471, study PRJNA574797) | sludge metagenome | isolation source: wastewater treatment of pH11 | place: China:Beijing | collected 2019-05-20
CATTTTCCAAGGCAGGTTCTGGGGAGACATACTTAAATGATGTCCCCTTGAACAATACGGGAACTATCAACATATACCAAGGAACGCTGAATTTACCACAGAATCTCTCAATAAATGGAGTAAATTCGCTGTCGATCGGAACTGATGCAAAACTGGAGATAGGTGGCGACTTAGTGGGGGCCTCCGTTGCGGCTTCGAAATTCAATCTTCAAGGCAATATCCACTTCTGGGGTAATGGAACTCGGACGTTGGAAGTAATGTCGCGGAACTTGGGCAATACACCTGACGGATTTACACGCAACTTCGCGCATGGAACCATAGAGCTCGCGCAGAATACGCAGTTGAAACTGGTCGACAACGCCAACAATGCTGTCGGAGCCAATGAAGCGTTGTACGTTGATACGTTGATTGTACCCAGTGGATCAACGCTGGACCTGAATGGCTTGGATGCTTATGTTCGGACAATACAGGTTGATGGTGACGTAATCAATGGAGAACTTATCCTATTAGCCGATACTGTAACGCCGCTTACACTAGGCGAAACATTCCAAGGCAGTATAAAGTCCAGGGCGTGGCAGTATTTTAAGGTGGATTATGCTGCGGATAGCCCAGTATTCTTTCGTCTCGAAGGATTACCAACCGATGGCACTGTTGAGCTATTTATTGGCCGCGGCTCTTTGCCCAGTCGGACGACGTTTGATGCGGCTAGCCGCGTACCTTTTGCGAACTACCAATTCGCGTATCTCCCTGAGCAATCAGAAGCAGGAACTTATTTCCTACTCGTCCACGCTCCCACGCTCACCACGTCACCAGCGACATTCATACTGACGGCCTGGGGTTCAGGATTGGCAGTGCTTGATAAGTCGTTCGGTACGGCAGGCAACGTTGGAGATTTCACGTTGCAAGCACACGGCGGAAAATTTGATGCGGGGACTACCGCTCGAATCGCCAATGGCCAAGGTTTTAATCGGGAGGCGACTCGCTACTACCGTTCAGGCTACGCGGAACTCGCGGCTACATTCGATCTGCTCAATGTGCCACCCGGAACTTACGATGTAGTTTTCGCAAATGCGTCTGGTGAAGTAGTCCAGGTACCCGATAGCTTGACGATCGTCAGTTCCAGTGTGTCGACCGCAGATGCAGTGATTCCAAGAGTGATTGTTCCATCGGCGATTCGGCGTGGAGTTCCCTACAGTTTCACGGTCGAATGGGAGAACACCTCGCTGAACGACGCTTACGCACCGCTGTTAACGGTAGGCAATTCAGCTCCGTTCGGTTTGTCGCCCGACGATCGAGAATCGCTGGGTACACGTTACACATTCCTGGGCACTAACACCCAAGGCGGCCGGCCAGGCATCCTTCGACCAGGCCAACGTGAATCGATCACCTTCTATAGTTACTCAGGCACCGAGTCTGGTGATTACACAGCGTTTGTGGATCGAGAGTTCAAAGATCTTTCAGCACCATTTGATTGGAGTACGGCGATATCGGCCATATTACCGGCGGACATGCCAGTTGAAAGCGCTGCCGCAGTTATGGATTTGTTGCAATTTGAGTACGCTGAGAACACAGTTGGCTATCTACGTCTGTTAGCGACTTCTGCTGACGCGAGTTGGACGGATACAAGGAATCCAAAAGGTCTGCTTCAACAAGAAATTTACCGTGCATGGAGCCGTTTGGAGTTCGGCGTTTGGGGCATTATCCGCTCTAACGAAATTCAGCCTGAAGGTGGATGGAAGGTAATCGCAACCGAGTCTACGTCCGGTTTGCCCTATACCACGCGAACCGATCGACTTGGTGGCTTTTCACTGCCGAATTTACCGAACGGGTCGTTCGAACTTTTCGTCGAAGGATACACAATCAACAACCCCTCTGGAGGAATTGTAGTTGAATTGGTCGCTGGACAATCCGTTGGACCACTAGAGTTGTCGGTCTCTTTGACACCGGCTGTCAATATTCAAATTGATATGTTGGATGGTGAACCTGTCGGCAATGCCGTTGCAATTCTATCGCTCAATGATTCTACCGTTGCAATAGCAACTACAAACAACATAGGGATGGCGACATTCTCGGGAGTCGATCCCGGAACATACACTCTCATTCTCAGCCTAGCCGAAGGAGGCTTACGACAATACCAGGGAGTGGTCATCCCGACTGACGTGACCGAAGTGATTGAAATCAATTTGGCCTCTGCTGTAATTCGTGGTACGTTACCTGCATCCCAGCAACTCTATCCTCTTTTGGTGACTACCGAAGTGGCTATCAACGAAGTAGTTCATGCCGAACAGATTGATGATGAGTTCGTTCTTTCAGCTTCTGCCGGAGAATATAGGCTTCTGCTATTTGATAACAATGCGGATTTGATCGAAGAAATAGGCATCTACCATTTGATGAATGGCAACGACATTGATGTTGGGTTAATCGGCGGTGGAAGCGGCTCTTTCTCTGGTTTTAGAACTCCACCTGGTTCCGGCGACGGCAGCAACACTACAATGGGGAGTGGTAGCGTGAATTGGTTTACAGAGGATGCTTATGTTAAGTCGCCGCATGTCGCCAACCTTCCAGTGTCATTGTTGGCAAAAATTGACCTCACACTGCTTGCCTTTAGGGATCCTGATATAGCCGAAGCTATCTTAGGCCCGGTCGTGCTTTTTGGTACAGATATATTTCGAGGGAGTGAATATACCAATGTAGTGGAACAATACATGTCTGGAGGTGATGACGTTACGTTTACGGAAGGGCCAGGAATGGGTTATGAGACAATTGAAACCGGAGCCGGCCCAAACCAAGGTTTTCGCAATCACCCGACGACTACTTGGTGGCTTAATGAGTTACAAGACGCTGCGAAAACTTCGGTAGAGAGTCTTATAAGAAATGGTGAATTGCCTCTCGATTGCGGTGAATCGGAAACGCGAAGCATTCTTGAAATGGTTGGCGCAGACAAACAATACTTATTTTATGTAGATGGTGGTATGCCTGATGTAGCGAAATGGCCTCTTCGTGGCCATGACAATACGTTGGCAGGTGGGATCGGACACTATGGTTCCCCACCGTTTTATAGCAATACGCCCGACTGGCGGAATGTCAACAAAGGAAATGTCGTCATCACCAGAGACAACGCTGGAAACTATTCGGTTAAGCTTGAGCAAGTTGAATTGCAAGTTCACGACGCGTTCGACTTGTGGCCCGGAAATTTGGGAGCTGGCGGTGCTGTTAAGTATGCAACAACGATTCTACTTTTTCTCGAAATCAATGGCCGAGCGGACGACGTCGTCTTCGACGCGATCTGGACGCATCCTGAGACGGAACCAATAGTTCTTGGCGTTAAAGCAGAACAAAAATGCGATTTATGTGATAGCCCGAACCCTCCCGATGATTGTAAGGACATCGAACGCCCTGCCTCCTCGGACCCCAACGACATAATCGGTCCGGCGGGTTATGGGCCGGAGAACCATATCGTTGCCAACAACATCATGCCGTTCATGATTCGCTTCGAGAACGATCCTGAAGAGGCGACTGCACCGGCGGCGACGGTCACGATTACGCAAACGCTTGATAGCGGCTTGGATTGGACAACGTTTCGCTTTGGCAATATCGGGTTTGGTAACACGATAGTCAGCGTTCCAGGCGATACGGCGTTCTTTCAAACTCGCTACGACGCGACTTCCACCTTGGGAGTGGTGGTCGATATTACGGCAAGTATCGACATTCTCACAGGAGTGATTCAATGGGAACTCGCCACGGTCGATCCGATGACTGGTGATCTGCCCGAGAATCCGTTTGTCGGTTTTCTTCCGCCCAATAATGACAACGGAGATGGCGAAGGGTTTGTATCGTACACCGTTCGTCCCAAAGCCGGTGTAACCACTGGCGTACGCGTTGATGCTACTGCGTCGATCGTTTTTGATGTGAATGACGCTATTGTCACCCCAGCTATCTTTAATACGTTCGACGTTGGCCGACCTACTAGCAGCGTGAGTGCATTGGCGACTACTGTTTCCACAACAAATTTCCCCGTAAGTTGGACTGGTACGGACGACAATGGCGGTTCTGGTATCACCAGCTACGACGTCTACGTCTCCATCAACGGGGGAGCGTACGCACTCTGGCTCAATGACACCTCTGAGACCTCCAACATCTACCGAGGGATCGACGGCAATTCCTATGCGTTCTACAGCGTTGCGATCGACAATGTGGGCAATCGTGAAGATGCTCCCAATGTAGCGGACACATCGACAACGATCGACGCTGGGTTGGGAACGATCTCAGGCATCACTTGGCTTGATATTAATGGCAACGGGCTTCGTGAAGACGGCGAACAATTGCTCCCGGATCAGATTGTTTATTTGGACCTGAACGACAGCGGCCAGCGGGATAGTGATGAACCAAATGTTGCGACCAACGAGAATGGTGTGTTCACGTTCGATGATTTGCTTGCCACCCAGTATTTCGTTCGGTTGATCGTGCCTGATGACTGGGAGCAAACCTACCCGGTCCAGCTTATCGAGCTACCGGGGTCGTCCGGAATACCAGGTACCGGATCAGTGGCGAGATTGGACGTTAATGCGGATCGCCGCATCTCGGCGCTGGACGCACTTTTGATTATCAATCGCCTGAATCTATCTACCGGCACGTCGCAGCGGCAAACGAATGGAGCCGATCCACTGGACGTCAACGCCGATAGCCGTGTGTCGGCATTGGACGCCTTGGTCGTCATTAACGCCTTGAACAACGGATCTTTAGGCTCTTACTCGCCAAATGCATCGGGCGAAGGCGACGAGCCGGGATATCACGTTACCTTGATGGCTGACGCGACGATTGATGGGGCTATCTTTGGAATCCGGCCTATTGAAGTTGTTCCGCCACATTTGGACCAAGTCGTCGTTGGAAATGGTACGATGCAGCGAAGCATGATCCGGAGCCTGGAAATCTTGTTCAATTCGATGGTCACGTTCGACGATGGGGCTTTCACACTGGAAACTGACGATGAAACGATTCCAGTCACCGTCGAAACCCACTTGGTGGATGGTCGCACGCGAGCAATTCTGACCTTTGGGCAATCGATATACGTTGAACCGAGTGGGTCGCTGGCTGATGGCAACTATCGATTGACGACGGACTATACGCTCATCCGTGACATCCTGGGCAATCCAATGGTCGACGAAGACGATGAGGGAAGCCCCAGCTCGCGGGTCGACGAATTCTTCCGCCTGTTCGGAGATGTCGATGCCGACCGCGAAGTGGATCTGGCGGACTACGCATTTTTCTTAAGGACGCTCGACAAGACGGCGGGTCAGGCCTATTTCGATGAAGCTTTTGATTACAACGCCGATGAACTGGTCGATTTGAACGACCTCCAATTCTTTAATCGCAATCTTGGAAAGGTATTACAACCATGAGTTTGAACAGCACCAAAAATAGATTGAATTTCCGTGCAACTGTTCACGACCGGATCAATATATCCTTTGCAACCCGACGCGTTAGCGAGGGATTAAAATCAAAGTCCCTCGCTAACGCGTCGGGTTTCCGTTGGTTTTCCCAGCGTGTGAACGGTTGCAATTTCTGTCCATCCCGGCAATATTTGCGATGCTTGATCTGCTTTGCGATTTGCATTGCCTTCTCGACAAATGTCGGCTCTGCGGCTACGGTTGCCTTTCTCGGCCAGCCATTCGAGAGTGCCCTGGGGCCGGCGTTTTCAACAGGCGTTGATCATGTGTACGGCACCATCACATTCGACGCGATTGGCGACAGTCAAGCTCGTTCGTTTTCCTTAACCGCAACGTCTGCTGGGAATCCGGCATTCACCTTCAGCGTTTCCAACGCGACAGCCCCTCAGTCTGGTGTTTACATCGCCAACAATTCGTTTTCAGCCTGGCAGGATGGAGCACCGACGAATTGGAATTTGACGGTATTCGGGAACCTCGTTGGGCCGGGCCAAGAGGAGCAAATATCAATCCACAGCATCCTCGGCGACCTATCGGCTATCAATTTGCTCGGTCAAGTCGACCAGTCAGTTGGGACGAGTCGCGTCGCGGGTGCGATGCAAGCGGTCCCTGAGCCATCGTCATTCCTCTTGGTGATAATTTCTGCATCGAGTCTCGCCATCCGCCGGAAGCGGTCATGAAACGTGACGAAGTATTTGCAGAAATTCCCGGCATTCAGAGGCCGCGTGGACTTCTATTGAATCGGCGGGAGGTTACTCGGTGACCGAGTCAAGTAGTCGTTGCGAATTACGCTTCGGAGGCGGCGCTTTGCGTTTATTTTTGCTCGTGGTATTATCGTAATGGATCGGAATCGCCGATGAACAAACCTTTATTTGCAACGAGCCTTATGTCCAGCGATGATTCTCTCGGCTTCGACGACCCGATCGTGCGGGCTGTGCTAGCGGAACATCCGGGATGGAGCGTCGAACAGGCTGCTGAATACCTCCAGCGACTGGATGCGGCGGCGGCTCGAGATGGCTTCTTCGAGCCGTTGGATGACAATTTCAGTCGGGATGCTGATGACCCGGAAGCTGATGATTCGGATACCGGCGATGGGGCTGGCGCGGCGACTCCAAGAGCCTTCGCGTCGAGCTTTCTGGTGGATGAATCGGCCAGCCTTGGGCCAGGGGACGCCATCGGGCATTACCGCATCGTGCGACTGGCCGGCGGCGGTGCGCATGGCCGCGTGTTTGAAGCCGTCGAGAACATTGCCGACGCGACGCGAGATCGCGAGCGGTCAGCGGGCTCTCGGGAATCGGGAAACATGGATGGGCCGGTGGCGATCAAGGTCGTGCGGAATCGAACCTTCGATGCTGGGGATCGGCTCGAGATCGAGCGGCTCGTTTTGTCCTCGCTGGATCATCCGAACTTGGTCTCGGCAATATCGTCCGGGCAACTGCCGGGCGGTACGCCCTATCTGGTTATGGATTTCATCGATGGTCAGCCGCTTGATGACTACGTGGCAGAGCGGCATCCGAGCTACCTGGACATCGCCGCTCTGTTCGTTCAGTTAGCCAAGGCGATGGAGTATGCGCACGGCCAAGATGTGCTGCATCGCGATCTGAAGCCGAGCAACATTTTGATAAAGTCCGATTCGGTGCCGATCATCACCGATTTTGGTTTGGCCAAGCGGCTAAACGTTACGGACGAAAGCTCATTGACGGCAACCGGAGCGATGATCGGAACACTGGGCTATCTGGCACCGGAACAGGCCGATACGCAGCGGTCTGAAATTACGCGAGCGGCGGATGTTTACGGTTTGGGGGCCACGTTGTATGCGATCTTAACTGGCCGCGCGCCGCTCAAGTCGGACAACTTGCTTGAAACGCTGGACGCCATTCGCAAGAGACCGCCCGAAAAACCCTGCGAGATCGTGCCGGACATCCCGCTCGACTTGCAAACGATCTGCTTGAAGTGCTTGGAGAAAGAACCCGCGTCGCGTTACCGATCGATGGGAGAGCTGGCCGATGACCTGCAGCGGTTCATGGATGGCCGGCGGGTTGCGGCCCGCGGACCGCGGCTCGATCAGCGATTGATGCGATGGTCGCGAAAGAATCCTTGGATCGCAGGTTTGGCATTTACTTCTGCGGCTTCGGTCTTGATAGGGCTCGTGGTATCGGTAACGCTGTGGCGGCAATCGCGGCGGTGGTATGACCGAAGCCAAGAAATGGTGGCAACCGCTAGACAAATCTTGCAAACAGGCGACCGTTTCGCGGAAACGACCTTGTCCGCCACGCCAGAAATTCTGGCCTATCGACAAGAGCGTTTGCGGCAGTCCGTTCAGTTCTTCGATGCACTGGTGGAATTGCACCCGAACGATGATGAATTGTATATGGAAAGCGCCGTCGCCTGGTTTCGGTTGGCAAAAGTTTGCAGTCTACGCGCACACTATGAAGAAGCTTACACGGCGTACAGCACCGCGTTGCAACGATTCCAGGGGGTAAGCCTCCTGCATCCGGAGGATCACTCCATCCGATTTGACATTTTTCATTGCATGCTGGGATTGCACCAAGCGAACACCGAGCTGGGCGAGAAGGAATTGGCCGATGGGCTGCTCGAAGAGGCTTGGCAGACGATTCAGGATCTGAACACCCTAGCTCCCGAGGAGCACAAGTACCGCGACGCGCTGGCGCACACTTCCCTGGTGGTGGCGGATTCCTGGATCAACTCGAAAGACTTTGAAAGTGCGAAGCGAGCTGCGGAGCTGGCTTGGGAGGTAGCAACGCAATTGAAGGCGGAGATCCCGGAGCCACACCTATTTTGGCTTCACACCGGAACTGCCGCATTGATGTTGTCGCATTGTCATCGCGCTCAGGGCGACTACGCTGCGGCCGAAAACTGGCTTACGATTGGCACTGCGGAAACGGAAGCTTGTTTGAGTCGCCCGCTGGAGGATCCGGGGGAGCTGAGTGTTTGGGCCAAAGTACTTTGGCATTGGTCCCAGTTGGAGAAGGTTCGAGGGAATTCGGACGCCTCGAACGCTTGGCTCGATACGCTGTTTGCTTTTTTGGACAATTGCCGTCGAGCTTTTCCCGACTATGTCGTCTTCCAAGATTTAGTTGCCTATTGCGCGAGCCAGTGCGGTCGCAAGCTGCCCGAAACCCCCGTGAAATTGCCTGTAGAAGACAAGCCAGAAATCCGTTTACTCAAGCTCGGCTTGATCTCGGATGAAGCCTTGGTAAAGTAGTTAGACAGCGCAAGTCCGAGGATTTTCCAAGTGGCATAGGCTTCCAGCCTGTGAGGGGTCAGCGAAATACATGCGTTCCCACAGGCTGGAAGCCTATACCACCTATTGGAATCGAATGTTTAGCTCGCATCCATGAATAAACTACTCGAAGCAGCCAAGCAGGGTGACCGGGACGCGGAAAATGACGTGGCCAAGTGGCTTTTGGAGAAAGTCCAATACTACGCGAATAGGGCCGCAGAGGACGGTATTCTTCCGAATCCCAATCAACAGTCCTCGATTTCAGACCGAGCCATCTTAAAATTGATAAGCCACAATGCCATTTTGAGGGCACCGCACATCGGATATCTGAATCAGGCAGCGGCCAACGCCACCGGCGAGATCATTGCGGATAAGATTCGCGCGCTCAAGCGAGAGCGAAGGGCCTGCAAGGACGACCTGACGGGATTTCCTGTAGTCGATTTAGCGGAACGATTCAACCTTCGCGTGCACGACACGAGCGATTTAACGGAAGCCTTGGACCGGCTGAGAGAATTAGCTCCGCGTCAATTTGCTGCTCTGATGCTCAGGTACTTTTGCATGATGACCGTCAAAGAGGTGGCTGAAGAATTGTGCATCTCGGTGTCAACGGTCGAACAGGACTGGCGCAGGGCGCGAGCTTGGCTACGCGATCAACTCCACGACTAGGCTAGCGGGTTGTCAGAAAGTTCACGGCGAACAACTCGATGCGGCGAAAACGGTTGCCGTCCAACAAAAGCGGATGACCCTAAGCACCGTGATGTTCGAGCCAATGTCGTAGGGTGGGACAAGACGGGCTGAGGCACAAGAGAAAAATCGGCACTAAGCAATCAAGTAGGGAGGACCATCGGTCCAGCCCGCGCCGGCCCACCTCGTGTGTCACCGGCCACAACATGGATGGATCGAATGCATCGGAAATTTAATCAACATGTGGTGGGCCGGCGGCCGCGATCGTTTGGTTGTGCAGGCCGAATGTGAGTGGTGCATTTCCTATCGCGCGATATGCGGTGTGGTGCGCGGCCTGGTCCCACCCTACGATCAACAATGCCATTGGCTACAGCATGGATGGATCGAATGCATCGGAAATTTAATCAACACGTGGTGGGCCGGCGGCCGCGATCATTTGGCTGTGCAGGCCGAATGCGAGTGATGCATTTGTCATCTCGCGACACGCGGTGTGCCGCGCGGCCTGGTCCCACCCTACGATCAACGTTTCATTCTTCCTGGATGACTTGACCGTTTACAGGATCCACTTTCAGGCTGAGCGTTTCGTCATTGTCAACGTAGAAGGCGAAGCCATTGAACATCTCGTGGATGACTTGTGGTCCGTACTTGACCGTGTCGGTCGGATCGGGGTTATAGGGATTGAACGGCGAGTTGTCGTAGTGTGCTATGGCTCGAATCTTCGTACCCTTGGGGAAATTCTTTTTGCCCGTCGCCAGTTCGTAGCCCAATTGCCATTCATAGCTGAAGTTTGGAATCTGCAAAAGCGTTTCCGGCGATTGGCCATCTTGATCAGCAAAGAATGTCATGTCCCGCCCGCGCACGTGCATGTGCGTGAACATGCCGAGCAGGTTTGCGTTGTGTTCCAGCGTGTGGCTGGCTTGAATTTTGAAGGCGGGGTCGCCCGGAGGGATTGCCCAACCTTGCGGATCGAGCACGAAATGATGCAGCTTCTTTTTGATCTCGCCTCTTGGGAATCGCAATCCTACTTGAATTCGACCGACTTCTTCCACGCCGGTCGTAGTGTAGTGAATCTGAAGCCCCAGCGACGCTCCGGGTGGCAAGCGATAGGCTACCCCATTGTCAAATTTACTTAAGTCCATCGGTTGGCCGCCTGGAACATAGCCCGTGATGAAACTCTGAACACCGGCACCTTCTTTTGAAGCATGGAACATGTTGCAATGGTGCACCACACTCGTGTTCATGGGTTTGATCTCGAAAGCTTCCACCCAGGTTTCCTTGGCGAAGAAATGCGGCAGGATGACGTACTTGTAAGGAATAAATCCGGTGGCCGGCAGCGTGTGCTCTTCCTTCATCGTCAGAATTAAATCCGGCTCGCCAATTCTCCATTCGGTGTCGGGGTATTTGGGAGGTTCAGGGCTGGCCGCCAGGTCGCCCGCCGGGCAACCCGCCTGGATCCAGTCCAAAAGCATCTGTTTTTCCGAAGCGGAAAGCGACGCATCGTTCTGAAATTCACCATGACCACGTGTCGCGTACCAAGGTGGCATCGTTTCGATTCGCACGACGTGAGCGATCATGTCTGCAGAGTTAGCCATATCATCCCGAGAAACCAGCTCAAAAGGTGCGGCGGTGCCCGAGCGGTGGCAATGCGTACATTTTTGATGAACGATGTGAGCGATATGGCTGGACCATGTTACGTTCGGGTCGGGTTGCGAGTCGGCCGGCTCGGTAATCAAACATCCATCAACTTCAGTTTGAGCGATGCTGACCGGCTTGCCGTCGAGTACTTCAGTCAGTGCTTCTTTCAAATCGTGCCGAGTGGCTTCTGGTCGAGCGCCCCCGGTTCTGATTTGGTCATCGATTCGGCCCCGATAGCGAACCACGTTTTTCGAATCGAGAATGACTACTTCGGGAGTCTTGCGCACACCCAGGGCTTTTGCTACCGAGAAATCGAGGTCTTTGACAAAGTAGAAAGGGGCATCCAAGTCCACAGCTTGCGCGGCCGTATCGCGGACCGTGTCGTTGGCTCCTACGTTGACAGCTACGAATTGCACTCCACGAGATCGAAATTCAGCATCGAGTTCTTTGAGTCGCGGCATATACCGGCGAACGAGGGGACACGAAGAGCTTGTGAAGGCGAATACAATCGCCTGATGTTCGCCGAGTTCTGGCAAGTTTCGCTCCAGGCCTCGAATGTCGACGAAACGGAGATCGTCAATCGTTGTTCCAATGGCAACGGCGGCAGATTTCTTGTCGCTGGCATCTTCCGATCGGACATCCGAAGCAAGACTTGCAAGTAAACCAACGAACAGGCCGAATACGGCTATCGATCGAGTCGCCATCATTTCTCTACCTTTCAAATCAAAGTGCCTCGCATACGCCCGCCACGATCGACGATCCTGGCGAAAAGCCACCTACAATCATGGCAAGACCCGAGGTGTTCGTCAACAGAAAACCACAATCTGGAGCTTGCCAGATTGTGGTTGAGATCAATTTTCAGTTTATTCAAATGTAGTCCAGGATGGACGCTACCGTCGCCGACGATGTACCAACATACCCAGGACGCCGATGAGCAATGTGGCTGCTGAACTCGGTTCAGGAATGTAGACAATCGTTCCGCTCAAGAAATACGAACCGATGTCGAAATACTGCGAGGGCTGCCAAGCACCACCGTTGGTATTACCCGCCTTGCCACCGGCGCTGGTGACTTCGACGTAGTAGTTGCCGGCACTTAGATTGATCGACAATGTTTCGCCTAGGCTGGATGTGGCCGCCGTTGCGACAGGTGTTCCGCCGCTATTCAAGATGCGAAGCGTCCCATCGAGAGTCGGTTCGGGATCGGCTGTTCCCGCCGTAATAAGCTGGCCGCCGGCGTGGAGGTTAATCGTGTTTACGCCACCCGTCGTGGTAAAGCTGAAGTAGCCGGCTACAGAACTGGTGACGGCCGGATTAGCGCTACTGGTCGGAATAACGACGCCTTTGGCCAACGAGGGATCGATCAGATTTCCAAGCAACGGGAGAGGTGTTGCCGTTCCCAGCGTGTCACCAATACTGTCAATGAAGTATCCCATTCCAGGGTTATCGCTCAAAATTTGGCCAACGTCGTTCTGATTGGTTGATGGTGTACCTTCGTCTCGCCCGATTCGCCAAGTGTTCCTTGATGCGCCGTACCCAACTCCCATGAAGGGTGCCAGCGTGGATGAACTTTGGTTGGTCGAATAGTTGTTGACGACACTATTGCCTAGGTTGACGTCGCTTTGATGTTCAAGACCTGCAGCATGGCCATTTTCGTGAGTTGATGCGGTGTAAACATTGCGATGGTTATAGCTAAGTCGATCGCCAAAAACCCAATTGGTCTTTTGTCCGTTCGCCGAAGTACCCGACCAAACATCAAGGTAAGACACTCCGCCGGCGCCGGAAAAGAAACTGCCTGGGTTTGAGTTACCGGTGATGATGGTGTGCATGACGCGAGGCGTAGCGTCGTAATAGTTGAGTCGTCCCGCCCAATTGTTGAGCGCCAGCCCCGATGGATCGACCGTCGTCACGTTGACATTGAACGGTGCATAGGCCTCGGAAATGCGGGCCCAAATGTTCTTAATCTCGTTCTGCTGAGGGACGCTGAATGATCCGACCGCATTTCTCCAAGCTCCGATGTTACCGGGTGTATCACCGGCCCACTGACCTGGGTAGTTGAAACCCGAAAAATCCAAGTACAGAGTATAGGGTGAACCGGGACGACTACTGTGCGCGGGCGCGGCTACTTGAGCCTTTGCAAAATCTTGGGCACTGACCAAAAGAAGCGACGCGAAAGGCAGCGTCAACCACGTGAATTTGCATCGAGTCATACTCATTCCTCCCACAAGTAAAATGGCTACAAATACATACCCACTTCGTAAGCACGAAAGAACGCTGAAGCTCAACGACGCCCGGAAGTGGAACGTGGGCAGAATGACAAATGCTAATAACTACAAGTCGCTAATTTTAGTCGCAATTTAGGATTGTGCAAGTTAATCCGACGGGACCGCGAGTAAAAATTGATGCACAATGCCTAAGTCATTCTAACGGGAGGTTCGCAATGTCTGGGTGCATTCCAGATTTGAATACTAATCCGCTTTGAAGAGTTTGGACTTTAGCTTCACTTCGCCCAAATCGTTCATGCCCGGTTTCAGTTCCATTTCCCAACGGTTCCCCCGGGCCAGTTTGACCACTTTTCCACCCATTTCGATTTCGCCAATAGGCCCAATCGCTTCATGCCAAAGACGAAAGATCACGCCTTTGCCAGCCGGTAGATCCGGGATTTCGATGCTGCCCGTGTCGTCGGTCACTCCAACGAAGGGGTGTCGCTTGACGATGACAAAGGCCTTCATCCAAGGATGCGCCCCGCATTCGACTGGCATAGCGGTCGGTTCTACAAGCTCTGGCTTGAGCGAGTACTCCCGGCTTTGGCCAGCCGGGATTTGGAAGTTCGTTGGCATATTCGAGGTGAATTGGAAATTCGCATTGTGCCCAGTATTGTCGCTGTTCTTGACCAAAATGGTCTGGCCCGAACGCGCGATGATAATTTTCGGGTCGAACAAGCATTTGACGTTATCAAGCGTATGCGTGGCCTCAGGGGATTTGAGGAGTTCGGCGGGGATCTTGATCTTGCTCTTTTCCTCGTCCAGGATGAGCGCTAAGTTTTTCAGCTCCCCTGACTTCGAAACGATCAGCTTGTTCGATAGGATTGGCCCCTCGGCGCAGTAGGCATCATTCACGCCGTTAATTTCTTTGGGCGGTGGAACGTCGCCGTCGACGACGAACTTAACCTTCAAGGTAGCGGTGTCTTGGGCAATCGCGCGGCCGTCCGCCAGGAGCCCCAGGCCTACGGTCAAAAATACCAGTAACTTTGTTCTCATCGAAATCTCTCTAGCGTCTCTCAATTAAGTCTTGCGACTGAAGTTTCCAAACAGGGCACAACCATTATACTCGTTGCCAGGTGTGGTCCAAGGCAAGTTGTCCATCAGGAGTCGTCAAAGCAAGACATGAACTTAGAATCCCACAACAATTATCCAAAGGATGCGGACTCCCTGGTGCTGTTGGCTGAAGATGCGGGCGGCGAGCTTTCTGGCCCAGCAGCCATCCAGAACGCCCAGGCGAAAGCCTTCCTGAGCCAGCTTCATTCGCGAGGCGACCTGGATACCAAACTGCACAAGATCAATACATTTTACGACGTGCCTGGCATCGATATTCCGATCGTGGTTGTCGTGGGTGGCGGACGCAAGGCGGAATTCGATGCCCAAGCCGCCTATCGGGCAGCCGCCATCGCCGCAAAGGTCTTGTCAGGAAAGCGTCGCAAGCGAGTAGTGTTCGACTTCGGAAACTTGCCTAAGCATATCGCGCGAGCCGCAATCGCAGGTTCGCTCAACGGATGCGTCGGCCAGGACGTAATGAAAGCAGACAAGTCCATCAAGCCTTTCGACGCGATCGCGTGGATAGCCACCGATGAGAGCTTGCTCGAGTGGGGCAAAATCGTGGGGCAGTCGATGCTGCTGACGCGCGAACTTGTGAACTTGCCACCCAACATGATGTACCCAGAAGAGTTTGCTCGGCGAGCTGCCGCCGTGGCTTCGGCCGAAGGTCTTGAAATCGAGATATGGGACGAAATCCGATTACGCCGCGAGAACTGCGGTTCACTTCTCGCCGTGGCTCAAGGTTCGACTCGCCCTCCACGAATGCTCGTCCTTCGCTACAAGGGTACGCGAAACACCCCCCCCTTGGCATTCGTTGGCAAAGGCGTGACGTTCGACAGCGGCGGTTTGTCGCTCAAACCTTCGGAAAGCATGTTGACCATGAAATGCGATATGGCGGGTGCAGCCACCGTGCTCGGCACGATGCAAGCCATCGCGCGGTTGAAACTCAGTACGCCAGTGATCGGGCTTGTCGGTCTGGTTGAAAACATGGTCAGCGGCGCAAGCTACAAGCTGGGTGATGTTCTCACCGCCCGCAACGGCAAAACCATCGAAGTGCTAAACACGGACGCGGAAGGTCGGTTGGTTCTGGCCGACGTTCTGGATGTTGCTGTCCAGCAAAAGCCGTCGGGCATCATCGATCTGGCTACGCTGACCGGAGCGTGCGTCGTCGCGTTGGGTACGGATATCGCCGGACTGATGACGAATAACAACCGGCTTCAAGAGCAACTCCAGCGAGCCGCAAACGAGACCGGCGAAGAGGTCTGGCCGTTGCCGATGAGCCGACACTTTTCCGAACAAGTGCAAGGCAAAGTTGCCGATCTGAAGAACGTTGGCGATGGGCGTTGGGGCGGTGCGATCACGGCGGCAAAGTTTCTCGAAGAATTCGTCTCGGGCGTGCCTTGGGTTCACATCGATATCGCCGGTCCGGCTTTTTACGATAGCCCCAAGAATTTCCAAGACGCTGGCGGAACGGGCGCGATGGTTCGTTCTCTGGTGACGCTCGTCGAGTCGATGGGCGCACCGTAAGATCCACAGGACCTCTGGGCTCTTATCTCAATTGCGCCGGAGCGTGGTCGCCTGAGTCAGCGTCGATTTTCAAGGGGAGCTTCGGGCAAAAGGCCGCGCATCTTTTCCCGTAGCCGGGCAACCATATCAGCCCAATTTGCAGGAATCTTTAACCCATCGCCCGGGGGTTTGTGATATAATCAGGCCCAGCGAGCGACAGATCGACGCACACGCCCCCCCCCCCCCCCCCCCCCCACGC
>WPCK01290702.1_pt1 | contig 16066 bp, 13 predicted proteins | sample 5399851 | NCBI WGS metagenome assembly WPCK01 (sample SAMN12869471, study PRJNA574797) | sludge metagenome | isolation source: wastewater treatment of pH11 | place: China:Beijing | collected 2019-05-20
GGACGGCGACATGGCCCATCAGCCAGGGGGCCATCACGGACTCCCGGTGTCTGGACCTCCTGGCCAAAAGCACCCAGGTTCGTTGGCCGTGCCGCGGTGAATCACGGGCACACGATCCAGGGCAAGGAAACGCGACCGCGAGCCCCGCGATCGGAATCTGGTTCGAGACGTATTCCACACGGAATCTAGCGGCGGTTTGGAATCAGGGAAAGGAGTTGGTGCGGCGGATGGACGTAGAGCGGATTCCTGCGGAACGACCGGTGATCACGCTGATTCTGGCGGTGCTGTTCGTGTATGGCGCGGTGATGGTCGGACACGCGCTGACGAACCGCCACGCTGAGTCAGCCGCCTCGATGGGTGTGGACCAGGCCGTCCATCCGGACCCCATGACGCCGTCTGTCGAATCGGCCCCCCACCTGGCATCCATGATTCCCTTTGTCTCCTTGCTGGCAGCCATTGCCATTTTTCCCATATGGAGGTGGACGGCCGGATGGTGGGAAAGCAATTGGAGCCGGCTGATCTGCGCCCTCACCCTGGCCTTCGTGACACTCGCCTATTACCTGCTTGCCCACCCGCTGGCAGGCTTGCCGAAGGCACTGCAAGTGCTCGAACACGCCATGCTGCATGAGTACATTCCCTTCATCATTCTGTTGTTCTCGCTCTATACCATTTCGGGCGGCATTCGAATTACCGGCGACCTGGCGGCAACTCCGGCCACGAATGCCTCCTTTCTGGCGGTCGGTGCAGTGCTCGCGAATCTTATCGGGACCACTGGCGCAGCGGTCCTGCTCGTGCGGCCTCTGCTGGAATCCAATGCGGAACGCAAGAAGGTCCAGCACACGATGGTATTTTTTATCTTCGTGGTCTGTAACTGCGGCGGTTGCCTGTTGCCGATTGGCGATCCCCCTTTGTTCCTGGGATATCTCAAGGGCGTGCCATTTCTCTGGACGCTCCAGCACCTCTGGTGGCCCTGGCTGATTACCATCGCGCTGCTGATCGGTACGTATTACGTAATGGATGCGTTCTATTTCTATCCGAGGGAAAAACCGTACGACATACAGCGGGATATCCAGCGGAGGCGATCGTTGCGGATTGAGGGGCTCCAGCCCAATGGCTGGCTGCTCCTCGGGGTCATTCTCTCCGTCGTACTGCTCGACCCGGGGAAGCCGTTCCCTGGCCTGACGTCGCACCCCTGGCCGTTCCTGCGCGAGGTGGCCCAGTTGCTGCTCGTGGCCGCGTCCCTGCACTGGGGCAAGCGTCAAATCCGCGTGGAGAATCGATTCAACTATCATGCGATTGTCGAAGTGGCGGTGCTGTTCATCGGAATCTTCATCTGCATGCAGCCCGCCCTGGAAATCCTCTCCGTCCGGGGGGGATCGCTGGGCCTCGACCGTCCGCACGAGTTCTTCTGGCTGACCGGCAGCCTCTCGTCCGTGCTCGACAACGCCCCGACCTACGTGGTTTTCTTTGAAGCGGCCGCTGCAAGCCCCATCTTCCAAGGCCATTCCTTCCCGGACCTGGTCGGATCGTCGGGAGAACTGGCAAGTCAGGCCCAAGGTTTCCTGAAGGGGATCAGCCTGGGTGCGGTCTTCCTTGGCGCCATGACGTATATTGGTAATGGGCCGAATTTCATGGTGCGCGCGATTGCCGAACGTTCCTCGGTCCCGATGCCGAGTTTCTTTGCCTATGTGTTCCTGTATTCCGTTCCCATCCTGATCCCCGTGTTTTTCCTCGTGACCATTCTCATCTTCTAAGCTCGGACGGGGACTTGTGGAATACCGCACGATTGAAGGCGCGAAGGACCTGGAATCCTATTGCCGCGAGCTGCGCAGCTCCGAGTGGATTGCGTTCGATACCGAGTTTGTCTCGGAATACTCGTACGTCCCGGTGCTCTGCCTGATTCAGGTCGCGACACCGGCCGGGCTCGCGGTGATCGATACGCTCCGACTGCCAAGTGTCCAGCCGTTCTGGGATGTGCTGGTGGAAGGGGGTCACGAGACCATTGTCCATGCGGGCCGCGAGGAACTGCGTTTTTGCCAGCGCGCGACGCAGACAACACCGCGCCGCTGGTTTGATGTGCAAGTCGCTTCGGGGTTTGTGACCACCGAATTCCCGTCGTCCTACCATCGGCTGGTGCAGCGGTGGTTGGGAAAGGCCATCTCGAAAGGGGAGACTCGTACCGACTGGCGGCAACGGCCACTCACGTCGTCACAGTTGGAATACGCCGTAGGGGATGTGCGACACCTCGCGGGACTCCGCGATGCGATCCAAACCGAGTTGATGCACGCCGGCCGGGAGACCTGGTTTCGGGAAGAGGGGGATGCCCTCCTTCAGAAATCGGTCCGCGAGGCCCTGGACGTGACCCGAAAGATACCCGGCAGCGCGGGTCTCAGCCCGCGGGCATTGGCCGTCGCGAAGCACTTGTGGCGATGGCGCGAGGGCGTCGCACAGACCCGCAACTGCTCCCCCCGCCGCATCGTGCGTGATGATCTGCTGATCGAAATCGCGAAGCGAGGTCATACGGACGAGCGAAAGGTCATGGCCGTCCGTGGCATGCGGCCGGAACTCAAGCGGCACCTGCCCGAAATCGTCGCCTGCATCCAGCAGGCATCGGAAGACGACGTCGAGCCGGAAGCGACTCCGCGCCGAGTGGAGCATTCCACGGAGGTCGAACTGATCGGTCAGTTGCTGTACGTCTTTGTGGCGATGCAATGTCGACAGCAGTCGATTTCCGCCATGCTGGTGTCGACCGCCCAGGAAGTTCGCGATTTCGTGGCACATCGCTTGTACCCCGAGCAGTTTCCCGCGCCCGCGCTGGCCTACGGCTGGCGTCAGACGGTCATTGGCGGAGACCTCGACGATTTACTGGCGGGCCGTGCCGCCCTCCGCGTGGCCGACCCGACCTCCGCGGCACCTCTTCGCGTGGAACCCTACGACGGCCATTCGTCTCCCACGAGGTCGGTAGGGCACGTCTGAACGCCAAGGTCTGCCACCTTCCCTGCGGTCCATCGCCGGTCCTCCCTGCGCGTTCGTACCAGCCCGTCAGCTTGCGGATCCGCGACGCTGGTGATGCCCGTCGCCCGGTGATCCCTTACAGCCCCTCGCGCGGGTCAAGACGTTCGTACGCGAGGACCTTCCATGCGTCGTCCTCACGCACGAACTGGACGATAAAAAACCAGGGGCTCAACTGATTGCGGATGGCCCCGGACCGCTCCGAACCGCGCAACACGGCGTTGAAGCGGGCCACGACCTCTTTGGGATCCGAATTGGGAACCAGGGCCACGGTCAGATTGCGTTTGATCTTCGCCTGGTGGATCACATACCTTCTGAGCATCTGTTCGGCGTGACGGATCAACTCCGGTCGCGTGCGAGATATATGCCGAGTTACCCGAGAGACGTCGTCCGTCGCCAGATCACGCGCGATCGAGTCCAGCACGCCTGCGATTTCCTCGCGGGGTGTCGTAATCCAGCGCTCAAACCAGACCAGCGAACCGGTGGTCATGATCAGTGCCAGGGCCAGTAGGAAGTAGCCTGCGCGGCGAGTCGTCAGACCGAGGACCAAAGGAACCAGGGCCAGGGTGATCCCGCCCATAACAATTTGCCAGGGATGTTCCGTAAATGCGGACATGCTACATGACCCGGTGTCGCGCAGATCGACGCGCCCTGTGCCAGCGCGCAAACCAGAAACTGATGGTGGAGCCGGCGAGTAGTGCGACGAGAAAGTAGACCAGCGGTCGCAGGGTCAACATCATCTGGCCCGTCTGGGACAATTCCCGCGGGCCACCATAGGCCGACACGGCTTGTCCGGACCGCTCGCGTGCCTGGAACTGCCGCTCGAGCTGCGGTTGCCGCCAGCGGAACTTCGGCTCGGTCAATACCAGCGCAACCAAAGCACCCGTCAGGAAGATGCCCAGCCAGAACCAGGGCGAGTCCGTGGCCCGACCCGACGGAGGCGAACTGGGCTCGGCCGAATCCGGGACGCCGAGTTCTGTCGCCGAGGATGCCTCAGGTGGTTTGGGATCGTTCATGTTGGGTCCTGGATGTCAATCCGGGCACGTAGCCGCCCACCTTCGGCGTGTCCAACACGCTGCGACCGTGTCATGTCCCCCGGACATGGCCAAACCATTCGATATGGCGGCGAGGACAGTACGCCCGGCCGCTCTTCTGACAATAGGGTATCAGCCAATTGGCAATTGACTCAAGGCGCGCGGTCGTGGTCCCTTCCGGCATGAGGTAGACGGAAGCGTCCGGGATCTGGGGCTGCTGTTCCAGAAACCGATCCACCTCGGGCAAGTCCTGGGGGTCCGTGATCACGAACTTGATCTGGTAGTCGTATTCACGGGTCAAGCGTCGCACGACGTCCGCGGCCACGCGTGTTGCTTCATGCCGCCGGTGCCATTGGGGATGCGCGTCGCGATCGGGTGCCGAATTCGACATCTTGGGGCTGATCGACATCAGATCGCAAGCGATGGGCAGGTAAATGGTTCCTGCGGTTTCCGCCGTGATGTGGTATCCGAGCTCCTTCAGTCCGGCTGCCAACGGCAACGTCTCGGTAAACAGTAGCGGTTCGCCCCCCGTCAGCACCACGTGCCTGGCGTCCAGCTCGGCGACCATTCTCCAGATTTCGGAGAGGGCCAGGTCCCGTCCCTCGGGCTTCCACGAAGTGTGCGGAGAATCGCAATAGTGGCATCGCAAGTTGCAGCCGCTCGTCCGCACGAAGGCGCTGTCGGTCCCCGTCAGTCGGCCCTCTCCTTGCTTGGAACGGTAGATTTCAGCGATGCGCATGCAGACTCTCGATGGAGCTACGGGAATCACCAGGAATCGGGTCTGCGGCATTCGTCACAGCTCCGGCCCGTCTCCTGTTATCCTACCGACCTGTCGCCCGCATCGCACGTCGGCCTCGCTGCCGCTTGCAATCCTTGCCATCCTGCGTCAAGTTGGAATCCCCCCTCCCCCTCCCCTTCCGGAACCATCCATGAACTCAGCATCGCGAACCACGGTGTTGGCGGACCGTGCCCTGGCATTTGACAGCAGCGGCATTCGCCGCGTCTTTGAGCTGGCAGCTCAATTGAAGGATCCCGTCAACCTCTCGATCGGGCAGCCCGATTTTGATGTTCCAGATCGGGTCAAGGAAGCATGCATCGACGCCATTCGGCGAGGGAAGAACGGGTACTCCCAGACGCAGGGAATTGCCGAACTTCGCGATGGCCTGTTGTGCCGGGTTCGGCAGGAATATGACCACGACGATCGACAGGTATTCGTGGCGTCAGGTACCAGCGGCGCGTTCGTCCTGGCTATGCTGTCCGTGGTCAATCCTGGAGATGAGGTCCTTTTGTTGGATCCCTACTTCGTGATGTACAGGCCCCTCGTCGAGCTGGTCGGTGGTCGGCCGGTGATCGTCGATACGTATCCTGACTTTCGGATCGACATCGATCGTGTGGCGTCCTCCTGTACGCTCCGCACCAAGGTGATCCTTTTTAATAGTCCCGCCAATCCCACTGGTGTGGTGTCGTCCGAGGACGAGATCCGGCAGCTGGCCGAACTGTGCCGTGAGCGGGGTATCGTGTTGATTTCCGACGAGATTTACCGCGCATTTTGCTACGACCAGCCGTTCGTCTCGCCCGCTCGATACAACGAGGCGACGCTCGTGATCGATGGATTTTCAAAAAGTCACGGGATGACCGGCTGGCGGCTCGGGTTTGCACATGGCCCCCGCGAGATCGTCGATGCCATGGTCAAGCTCCAGCAATACTCATTTGTTTGCGCGCCCCATCCGGTCCAGTGGGCCGGGGTCGTGGCCCTGGAGGTCGATTGTCACGGCCACGTCGAGGCCTATCGGAGCAAACGCGATCGGATGATGGAGGGACTGGCAGGCGTGTATGAGTTTGCCCGGCCCGGCGGCGCGTTCTACATGTTTCCCAAGGTCCCTTGGGGCGATTCGCAGCAGTTTGTGGCCGAAGCGGTGAAACAAGGGTTGCTCCTGGTCCCGGGAGATATTTTCAGCCAGCGAAACACTCATTTTCGCATCTCCTATGCCGCCGAGGATGCGACCCTGGACCGGGGTATCGAGATCCTGCGGTCGCTCGCTGAATCAGGTCCGTCATGATGTTTGGAACTCGAGTCGCTTCCCGTGTGCGGCAGGCAGGCACCCCCTTGGTAGTCGGCCTGGATCCTTCCTGGGAACACTTGCCGACCGGCCTGCGGCCTGCCGGCAATGGCCGGGACCTGGCCGTGGTTGCCGAGGCCGTCGAGACCTTTTGCTGCGGGATCGTGGATGTCGTGGCGGACCTCGTCCCCGCCGTAAAACCACAGGCTGCATTTTTCGAAGCGCTCGGAATCGATGGCTGGCAGGTCATGCACCGGGTCATGGAATATGCGCAGTCGCGCGGCCTGCTGGTCATCCTGGATGCCAAGCGCGGCGATATCGGGTCGACGGCTCAAGCCTACGCATCGGCCTATCTCAGTCGCATGGATGGCCGCGTCGTGGCCGATGCACTGACGGTGAATCCCTACCTCGGCGCCGACACCTTGCGGCCGTTTCTCGCAATGGCTCAGCAGGCCGGCGGCGGGGTTTTCGTCCTGGTGAAGACCTCGAACCCGGGAAGCGGTCAGCTGCAAGACCTGCTCGTGGAGGGCTCACCCGTCTACCGCCGCGTGGCCGAAATGGTGGAAGCCCTTTCCTGCGAATACGGACTCAGCAGCGGGTTCGGACTTGCAGGAGCCGTCGTTGGCGCCACCTATCCGGATCAGCTCGCCGAACTCCGTCAGGTCATGCCGCACTGCTGGTTCCTGGTTCCTGGGCTGGGGGCCCAGGGAGGTACGGCCCACGACGTCGCGGCTGCCTTCCTCCCCGATGGAACGGGTGCGTTCGTGAACAGCTCGCGTGCCATCATGTATGCTTATTCCTATGAGGCTTATGCCCAACGATATCCCTCACACGAATGGCAGCGAGCCGTGGAAGATGCTGTCCGTGATACGATTAGCCAGCTCCGAACAGAAACAACCGCCGGACACTTGTAGCCATGGCCGTCGCACCGTAGGCAGCACACGCAACTGGCCATCGGGCCACGGGATCCGTTGCAGCGCTATCGCCGCATGAATCGCCAACCCGAGCCCGACCGAGCATGGATGACGATGCCTTGAGCCGACAGTACAATGCGCGATTCCACACGTCCCCAGGGGTTCATGCGATGTCGATCCGCATGATGGCAGTCCTTCTGTTCATTACGGTCTGGAGGACCGCCTCTGCCGACGACGCGATTACGATCGAGCGGCTGTTCGGGCCCGAAATTCCCGGCAAGTACAAGCATCCGGCCTCCATCACCGAGCTCGACAATGGCGACCTGTTCGTCGTCTACTACGGTGGAGAGGGCGAATACGCAGGCGATACGGCGGTGTTTGGATCGCGATTGGCCAAAGGCCAGTCGGAGTGGACGCGCCCCGCGATCATCGCCGATACGCCCGGCCGCTCCGAAGGGAATGCCGTGATCTGGCAAGCGCCCGACGGAATCGTGTGGCTGTTCTACATCACCAACTACGGACCCACCTGGTCAACCTCCCGGATCAAGTACAAACTGTCCCAGGACGGGGCCCGGACCTGGTCCGATTCCGATATGCTGGCCTTCGAACTCGGTTCCATGGTCCGGGGCCGGCCCATTGTGCTCCACAACGGCGATTACCTGTTACCCGTCTATCGAGAGACCGGAGAGGATCGGGAACAGACCGCCGCCTCCACCTGCAGCTATTTTCTTCGCTTCCATCCCCAGACGAAGTCCTGGACCGAGTCGAGCCGTATCGTTTCCCCAACTGGAAACCTGCAGCCGGCGCCCGCGCAGATTACGGACGACTACCTCGTGGCCTACTGTCGACCCGGTGGGAATTTTGAGCCCGATCCCCAGCGCTTTGTTATCCGCAGCGAGTCCCATGACGGTGGCCAGTCGTGGAGCAAAGGAGGGAACTCCCAGTTCCCCAATCCAAACTCCGCGATCGATTTCATCAAGCTCCGCAACGATCACCTGCTGCTGGTATTCAATGACACCAACGTCGGCGATCGCATGCCGCTCACGGCGGCCATTTCAACCGACCACGACAGGTCGTATCCCTACCGCCGCGACATTGTCCATCAACCGGGTGACACCGCCGCGTATCCGGTTGCGATTCAAACGCGCGATGGCAAGATCCACGTCGTCTATACGTCGCAAGAGCGTGAGGTGGTCAATCGCGCCATCTTCGACGAAAGCGCGATCCTGCGCCCGCCCGACTCGCCAACAAGCCGCTGAAACTTCCAGTCAGAACTTCCAGACAATGGATTCGACCCTGAGAGTGAAACATGGATTCCCATTACCCCATTGCACCCGACGACCTCGATCAAGACCTGCCCTTTTCGCTGCTATTGGAACTGAGCGTCTCGGATCCCGACATGATTCGCGAGCTGGCATGCTATCCCGAGGGAAAGCGGCGCGAGGAATATGCGCTGAACGCACTGCGAATTGGCCTCGTGGCAATGAAACAGGTTCGCGGTCAGCTCGATGGCGAGACCATTAAGCGTGAAGGGGATCGCCTGCTGGCGACGCTCGATGGAAAGTTGACCCTGCACGCCCGCGGGCTGGGGGACCAGATCGCGACGGTGCTCAAGGACTATTTTGATCCAGAAAGTGGTCGAGTCCCGGAACGCATCCAACGATTGATTCGGAAGGACGGAGAGCTTGAGGACCTGCTTCGTCGCCAGATTGGTCAGCAGGATTCGGAACTCTGCAAGACGCTGGGGGCCCATTTCGGCGGCGACAGCCCGCTGATGAAGTTGTTGAGCCCTCAAGAATCCGAAGGGCTGCTCCAATCCCTTTCTGAAGCACTGCGCACAGCGCTGGACGACCAGCGCGCACGCGTCCTGGCCGAGTTCTCGCTGGATAACGAGGAAGGCGCCCTTTGCCGGCTCATGAAGCGGCTGAACGTCAGCCACGGCGAGATGAACACTTCGCTGCGAGAGCAAGTCGACCGTGTCGTCAAAGAGTTCTCGCTCGATTCCGACGACTCGGCCCTCAGCCGCCTCGTGCGAAGCGTCACCGCGGCCCAGATCAAGATTAGCGACGAGTTTTCGCTCGATAACGAACACTCGGCCCTTTCCCGAATGTCCCGGCACCTCAAGTCGACGAGTGACGCGATCGATAATCACCTGACGCTCGACAAAGAAACTTCGGCCCTCTACCGATTGCGTCGCGAGTTACTGGAACTGCTGGGGAAGCACTCGGAGACCAGTCAGAAATTCCAAGAGGAAGTCAAACGGACCCTGGACGAGATCAAGATTCGTCGGGAAGAGGCGAGGCGGTCCACGCTTCATGGCAAGGAATTTGAACGAGTGGTCTTTGATTGGGTGCAGACCGACTGCCAGCAGGCAGGGGAACTGGCGGAATTCACTGGGGACAAGGCCGGTGTGATCAAGAACTGCAAAGTGGGGGACGTGGTGATCGAATTGGGACCCGACCACGCGGCCGCCGGTGCCCGCATCGCCATCGAAGCCAAGGACAAGGCGGGCTACCTGCTGAAGGATGCCCGCGAGGAGATTGAAACCGCGCGGAAAAATCGAGGGGCAGGTGTCGGCCTCTTCCTCTTTGCCAAGGGAAACGCGCCCGAGGGACTGGCGCCGTTCCAACGGCTCGGTGATGACCTGTTTGTCGTGTGGGACGCGGCCGACCCGAATAGCGATATCTATCTGCAGGCCGGCATAATGGTCGCCCGGGCCCTGTGCACGCGTCAGGCTCGGCAGCGCCAGGCGTCCGCCGCGGATTTCGACGGAATCGATGCGGCCATTCTCGATATTGAAAAGAAAACCGGCGGACTGGAGGAAATACGCGTCTCGGCCGAAGGGATCAAGACCGGAGCAGACAAGATCCTGAAACGCGTTCAGCTTACCAGTAAGGAAGTGACGAGTCAGATCGAGACCTTGCGGAGGCTGGTCGACGATTTGAAGTCGATCCTTCCCGCCGCTGTGCTGCCATCGCCGTGATGCGTTGGCAGCTTACTCGGGCTCGAGCTTTCCGATTTCCAGGAACATTGAGCGGAAGCAATGGCCCTGGCTGGGACGTGCTGACGTGTCGTCGGACGCGGGTGTCTCCTGCAACTCGCGGCGAAACCCATCTGCCTCCGACCAGACCGTCTGCATGACACCCTGGAATCGGGGCCGCATCGCGGGGGATGAAATCGACCGCCAGTGGACCATGTCCGCAAGCTGCTGGCGTGCGCTGTCCGCGTTTTTCCATGGACAGGTCACCACGTCAAATCCCTTCATCGCGAAATAGACCGCAGTAGGGTCTGGCCGCTCGTAGTGCCAGTCGCAAATGACGACGTCCTTGGGAATGAGATCAATCGCCCGGTGGGTATCGTTCCTGCTGGCTTCCCATTCGCCCAGCCCCGTGACCTTGCCGTCCAGCAAGCGATCTCCCCACATCCACATCCGCCGGCCCTTTTCGTGCAGGTGATTGCGGATCAGCGTGACTTCGTCCGCGAAGAGTTGCGACTTGTCCTGGCCGCCACATCGCGGGCACTTGTCCATGCCGATGTAGAAGACTTCGTCGAGCCCGGCATGCATGGCCTTCGCGTCGAACGCATCGCAGAGCTCGTCGACCACCGCAAATACCACGTCATGCACCTGGGGATGCCGTGGGCAATAGCTCTTACAATACAATCCATCCTCGTTGGGCCAGGTATGTCGGTCCGGCATCTTCACCCACGGTGTCTCGTCGAATTCCGGATGCGCCGTCAGCAACCGATGCGTGTACTTGCCCCACGACTGGTGCCCCAAGAGATTGATCTGCGGGATCAGTTCAATGCCATGCCGGCGACAGGCGGCCAAAAGTTGCGCCACATCGTTCGGCGACAGCCCCTGGGGATCGGCCAATTCGGGATGGCTCGTGTACTGGAAGCCGTAATCCACTCGCAGGACAAGGGTATTGACGGACCGTGGAGCCAGCTCCCCGGCAATGAATTTCAGGAACGCATCGATCTGTGTCGGTCGAGGAGCTGCAATGCAAAGGCCTCGTACGGGCAGGACGTGATCGAGCCTGTCATTCGCCGTCAGGCCGGCGGCCAACAAACAGCTCAAGAGAATGATCCCGATCCGGGGCCAGCACGTCGTCATAGGAGGTCCTCGCAAGGCAAGCCGCTTCCGTGTTCCGATGTCTGGAGTTTACCCGATGGTGCGCTGGGTCGGTCGATGGGAACTGCGTTGTCTCGCTGCGCCCCGTGCCTCTGCGGGGGTGTTCCTTCCGTTTTCCACTCAGCGCCCGAGCTTGTCCAGAAGGTACTGCAGGACGAGTCGGGCCACATCGACGTCCAGGCACCTGGCCATGGCCCGCCAGCCTGGGACGGCATTGACTTCCAGCACATACTCCGTGCCATCATGGCCCGGGACGATATCGACCGCCGCAATCTCCGCATCGAGGATGGCCGCAATGCCGATCGCCCGCTGCGCCAGATCGCGATCGACGGGAAGGGCCTCCGTGCGCGCCCCCTGTGCCACATTGGCCCGCCAGCCGCCGCGCGCGTGACGTCGCATGCCGAGCACTGTCTGGCCAATCACCAGCAGTCGCAGGTCGTATCCAGGGTTGGGTATAAACTGCTGAAGGTAGAGGACCAGGTCCATCCGAACCAGTGTCTTGAAGACACGGTCCGCGATTTCCGGGTCGGAGACCCGAACCATGCCTCGCCCTTCGCTGCCGAACAAGGGCTTGACCACGACGTCACCGCCCAGCTCGTGGAACGCCTCGAGGGCCGCCTCGATCCCCTGGGTCACCCGAGTGCGCGGCACGAGAATGCCTGCCGAATTCAGTCGCGAGAGTGACAAATACTTGTCAATCGCAGCCTCCAGGGCCCGCGGGCAGTTCACGATGAGCGTTCCCTGACGATACACGGCGTGCAGTGCGTCCATGCGGAAGATGACCTGTTCCAGCGAGCCAGGTGGCATGGATCGCACCAAGAGGGCGTCGAAATCGGCCAGGGATTGACTCCGCGTGTGGACGCTCTGATGGCTCCCTTCCAGGCGGGCGCTGAGATCCGAGAACGACAGGGAATCGACCGAGACAACTCCGGGATCGAACTGCTTCGCGGCGCGGCGCAAGTCTCGGGCATACCAGCCACCAGGTGAACCGAGTATTCCCAAGTGCATCGCCACCCCGCGCAGATTCCAGTCGCTGATTCAGCGAGCAAACGAGGTTGCCAGCAGGTCTTCTTGAATGTCGCCCGCCGTGAAGCGCCGACCTGTGTGCAGGTTGATCAGCACGATACGGGCCGGGCTGAAGAGCAGTGGGTCGAGGCTGTAAAAATCACCGCCGCGGCTCTGAAACAGTTCCAGAAATGGCCGGCCATAATCAGGACTGGCCACGCTGGGCACGCGTTCCACAAGGGCCGCAATGCTGGCGTCGTCTCCCGTGATCCAAAGTGTCACGGTGGCTCCGTACAATATGGCATCATTGGTCCTGCCGAGGGCGGTCAGGTCGTCGCCGCCGGTGGGAGGCAATGGCGCCACCCCAGCCGCACTTACGACCCGCCGAACATCAAACCCCAATTCGTGCAATTTGTGCAGCGCGGTTTCCACGGATCGGGCCACAATCTGGATCGTTCCCACCAGGCTGGCCGTGCGAGCCACCAACAGCGTCAGTCGCCGTAATTCGACATCGCAGCGCCTGGCGATGGACGCAGCCAACTCGGCTGGCGGAAACCCGGAGGCCTCCAGGATGCCGATCGCCACGTCCGAGGTTTCCGCAACACCCAGCTGCTGAATCAAGTCCTCCGCCGCAGCCGCCGCCCGCATCGGACCCGAGCCCATGGCGAAATAGTGATCGGTTGCCAACCGCCATCCGGCATACTGCGAGGCGAGACAGGCATGGACCGGTTCATCCGTCGTGACATGGACACCGACCGTACTTCCGTAGCGTTCGGCCAAAGGGACAATCTGAACGCTGGCCCGTCCGGCCAGACAAATCTCGGCGACCCGCCGCCCGGCCTCCAGGCTTCCCAATGCCCGGACGCCGCAGTCGATGGTCGGAACCTGAAGTCCATCGTCGTGGACCGTCACGCGGAGCGATTCTGCGTCGAGGATCAACTGGTCGCAGAGCGCCTGGGCCGAGCGATTAAGCCCTCGTCGCGGAGCTGCCGCCGTCACTTGCTCGGAAGCCGAAGCGCGCTTCATCGGTCCACGCGTATCCCGGATTGGAAGGAAAGTGCCAATGGTTATCGAGCGGACCGTGGTGTTCCGTCAAGGCAGGATGCCCCCAAACCCCACAGGCCAAGGCGGACGCATGGGATACTGGCTTTCGACGGACTGCCGCGCGGTCCATGAAGCCTGGTGCTTCAAGCCGGGACCGCACCATGGCCGGGCTTCCGCGGAACCAGATCCAAGGACTCTCCTCCGGACGCGTCGCGAATTCCGTCACGGTCGGCGAAATTGCAAGAAATAGTTCTCTTCAAACTTGTCCAGATTCACTTCCCGTTCGAACACAAATCCTGCCTGTTCGATCTCGCGACGAAATGTCTCTTTGTCCGCGCGGACATGATCCAGGGTCCATTCTCGAGACGTCCCTGGAATCCTCTCAAAATCGATGACGAACAGGTGTCCGCCCGGGCGGAGGGCAAATCGCAAGGACTGCAAGGTGGCCTGGGGAAACTCGAAGTGATGGTAGGTATCACAAATAAAGGCAACGTCGATCGACCCTTCCGGCAGGTTGACGTTGTCCGCTTCACATTGAATGACCTTGACCTGCTTCAATTTCGCCTCGCCCACCCGCTTGCGAACGAATTCCAAAAGCTTGGGCGAAATATCGACGGCGTAAATCTGTCCCTCGGCTCCGACTTTGTCCGCGAACAGCGGCACAAACAGGCCCGTGCCACAGCCAATATCGCCAATCCGAGTTCCCGGACCCAGTCGCAGCGCATCGACGATCTCGTTGCGCGCGGCATAGACCTCGCGGCTTTCCACCTCAAATCGCTCGACCCATTCTTCCGGTTTGAGGTCTTTGTCCAGAAACGCAGCGTTCAGGTCTTCGGGCGCGGCGACGGCCCCCTGGGACCAGGCACGCGAACTCGAGTGGGACAGGCCACTCGCTGCGGGCAGCGCCACAAGGAGGGCGATCTTCACCCCGATGGGAAGCAAGAGTTCCAAGGGACGAAAGCCACCACGGTGCCCCGCCCTCCCCGCAATTCGCACGACGTGTTGCCATGGCGGATTCACGGCTGGTTGATCGATCATTCGAGCCTCCGGCTTGTGGCACAATGCGTCGCACCCGAGCCATCGCACCCTGTTCGCGAACTCGGCACAACGGGCTTCACCTGGGGCGGCGTGTCCAACAACGCACCGCGCGGATTGGCGATCGGGAGGTCGCCGGCGGCTTCCCAAGAAACGTGCCGCGGTCGCCTTACCGCGAACCCTGGCCCTTCTCCATGATACGAAATTCGGCCCGCGGCCACATGTCCCGTCTCGCGTCATATCGTCGGATTGGCAATAGAGCAAAACGCAGAGTGCGCAGAGGATCGCAGAGGGGATCGAACTCTGCGTAACTTGGCGCAATCTCGGCTGCGAAAACAGAACGGATTGCACCCCAGGATGCTGGCTCTCTGCATTCTGCTTACGCGTTGCCGCCGAGCGTCCCGCTACGATCGCGTGGACTTCCGATCGCCGCGGCTGAAAACCGAAAACAGGGTCTGACCCAGCCCGCGCTTGCCTGGAATCGCGATTTCCTCGACTTTTTTGCCGCTCGCTGCTTGACCCGCGGTCCTGCGTCGTTTACGATCCAGGCCAGGGGGTGTGGGGGCGTGACGTGATTTAATGGTTTAATGGTTTTAATGAACGGATTGTCGAGAACGTAGCTGTTAGAGGCATTCAAGGCATCAACTTATGTGTCCTTTTCCCGCCGAAAAGCGGTGATGAGGCTGCGGAAGTCGGTTTCTTTTTTTTGGTGGTCATCCGACCAAACTTGGGCCTTCAACGAGAGGGGAGAACTAATGAAGATGAGACTCGCATCCGGTTTTTTCTCGGCGATCGCACTGTGCATCGCCTTGTCCGTACCCGCTCAAGCGGTGATTCTTTGGGACAATGGGCCGCTCGTCAACGTGCCAGGGGGCGGTAGTGGCGGGGCTGATTTGAGCCGTCTCAACGCCAATGAAAACACTTTAGGTTATGGTCATCAGACCACGGCCAACAACCGTGTGGCCGACGATTTTCGCGTCCCGGCGGGCCAGAGTTGGCAGGTCGATTCGATCCAGTTTTTTGCTTATCAAACCGGTGCCACAGCGGCTTCGCTCACTGGGTTGAATGCCGCGATCGGCAGTTCCGCTGGCGATAGTTCGGTAGGCAATTTCGTGGGTGGAGCGGGTGCCTTTAATGTTCCCACGATCTACCGGGCCTCGAGTACCGCTACCACCGATACGTCGCGTCGCATTCAGACCATCACGGTGCCGGTTAATGCTCAACTTGCTTCGGGCGACTACTGGGTTACCTGGAGTGCCGCCGGCAGTTTGACCTCCGGCCCTTGGGCGCCTCCGGTATCCTATGCCAACGCCGACAACGGTCCCAATCCCGTTGGGGATGCACCCAATGCCATGCAGTCGGTTAGCGGCGGAGCTTTCGCAGCGGTTGCGGACGGATTGTCGCTGACGCCTGACGAGTTGCCTTTCATTATCAACGGGAGTATCGTTCCCGAACCCGTGTGCGGGGCCTTGATGCTTGCCCTCTGCAGCTTCGCGGCCTTGCGCCGACGCTAACGCAGCCCGGAAACTCGAGAACCTCTGGAAGCTCGGTGTGAAAGCACCGAGCTTTTTTGTTGGAGAAAACCAGATAACCAGATAGGTGCCACCCATCTATTATTGACTTGGGCCTGGGTCTCTGTTACAACTTGCCTGCATTGGGCGGGTATGGCGCCGTTGGGGAGGTTTCACGGATGGGAAGGTCAGCGCGGAGTGAGCAGTTTGACGCCACGGAAGTCTGTATTGTGCACACGATCCAGAGATGTGTCCGAAGGGCGTTTCTGACGGGAATCGATGAGAAAACTGGGCGGGACTTCTCCTTTCGCCAGGAGTG
>WPCK01246063.1_pt1 | contig 16010 bp, 13 predicted proteins | sample 5399851 | NCBI WGS metagenome assembly WPCK01 (sample SAMN12869471, study PRJNA574797) | sludge metagenome | isolation source: wastewater treatment of pH11 | place: China:Beijing | collected 2019-05-20
CGGCCGTCGAGGCGGGCGTGGCCCTAGACGCCCTTGACCCCGCTCGGGCCGCATGGCAGGACTGGATCGATGCCCCTGATGACGACCCCGCCGCCCTCGCCGACCACCTGGAGCAGCAGGCCGGCGTCGTCGGTGAGGCCATGGCGACCCTGGCCGCCGAGGCTCGGGCTCGACACGACGAGCTCGAGGATGTCTGGCGCCCGTGGGCGACCCAGCTCGCCAGCTTTCTCCCCGACGCCGAGGATGCGCAGGACACCGACGCGCTAGGCAAGCGCCTCAAGTCCGCAGAGGACTGGTTGAAGACCGTCGAGGCCAACATCCGCGACGAACGGTTCGGCCCGGTGGCCGAGCAGGTCAAGGCGACGTGGGAGGTGCTTCGCCAGAACTCGTCGGTCGAGATTGACGACGTGATGCTCTCCGGCAAGGGGAACCGCCGCAAGGTCGAGGTGAAGGTGAGCGTTGACGACGTTGACGGGGTCGCGCTCGGGGTCATGAGCCAGGGCGAGCTCCACGCCCTCGCCCTCTCGCTCTTCGTTCCCCGGGCCACGCTGCCCGACAGCCCGTTCGGCTTCCTGCTCATCGACGACCCGGTGCAGGCCATGGACCCGGCCCGGGTCGACGGGTTGGCGACTCTGCTCGATCAGATTGCCGGGTCTCGTCAGGTGGTGGTCTTCACCCACGATGACCGCCTCCCCGACGCCTGTCGTCGCCTCGGCCTCGACGCGTGCGTGCTCGAGGTCAACCGCCGCCCGAACTCGGTGGTCGAGGTGCGAGCCGCCGCACACCCCGCCTACACCTACTTGGACGACGCCTGGGGCGTGGCCAAGTCGGAGAAGGTGCCGGCCGACGTTCGCCGGCGGGTGGTGCCGGGGCTGTGCCGCCACGCCGTGGAGGCCGCCTGCGTCGACGTGTCCCGCCGCAAGCTCCTGGCTGCTGGCACGCCGCACACCGAGATCGAACGGATGCTCGCCGATCAGTCGACCCTCATGAAACAGCTCGCCCTAGCGCTGTTCGGCGATCCGGAGCGATCGGCCGACGTGATGGGACACGTCAACTCGAAGTGGGGCGGCCGGGCCGGGGACACCGTGAAGCTGTGCAACAAGGGCGCCCACGGCGTGCCCGAGCTCACCGCCGGCCAGGCACTGAACCTGATCAGCGACAGTCGGGACCTCGTCGACCACCTGGTGGCGTTGTGAAGCCGACCGCGAGTACGAGCGTCCGGCCAGGCAGGGGGAACCCAACGTGAGCCCGACAGCGACCGCAGCGGAACCAAACCTGGCCGAGGCTCGGGACCTCCTCACTGCTGCACGGATCACCGTGGAGAAGCCCGACGCCGGCCTCGACGATGCCTGGCCCCGTGCGGCGGCGCTGCTCACCCGACAGGCCCTCGAGCTGGTGATCGATGCCACCCTGGCATCCCGAATCCCGGACCTCGATGGCGTGGCGATGCGGGTGAAGCTCGCCTGCCTGACCGAGCTGACGGACCCCACCGCCGCCCACGAGGCCGCCTGGCTCTGGGCCCGCCTCAGCTCCGCCTGCCACCACCACCCCTACGACCTCGCCCCCACCGGCGCCGAGCTGACCGAGTGGATCACCAGAGTGTCGGCGCTGGCGGCGGCGGACGGAGGAGGATGACGTGACCCTCGAAGCCGAGTTCCACGTCGCGATGGTCAAGTTGTACGAGACCGCCAAGAGAGAGCTCGGCTACAACGCCACCTACTTCCTCGGGATGATCTCCGATCACGGCGGTGTCGAGGCGGCGCATCGGCTGCTGGCCACCGACAAGCCGTCGGAGGGCTTCACCACCCTGTGGGGTGCGGGGCGTCTCGACCTCAGCGTGGAGGCGCACGTCCTCGACCCGCACTTCGAACCCCTGTTCACCGGCGACGAGCGCCGCACCGCTCGTCGCCGTCTGGATCAGTACGGCTTCCGGCCGTAACTGCTTCCCGAGGCATGAATCGCCAGATTCCAAATAGCGTTCGCACATGCCGCACACCCCGGACATCCACGTTCTCCGCGCCTGGCGTCAGAAGGGCCAGACCGGCCGGATCCACTACATCATCACCACGCATGACGGCGCCGAGCGTCGCCTGTACGTCGCTGATGACACGCCGCTGGGCCGAGTCTTGAACGAGGCGCTCTTGGCCCAGGGGTACGAGGGTCCTGCGTCCGCAAGCGACTCCTGATCCGGTGGAGTTCGAGACGCCGGCGGCGCTGCTGGCTCGTCTGAAGCTCGGGCGTGAAGAGGCGATGCAGCGCCTGCTCACGTGCCTCATTCTGCACGGTCCGTACCCGAAGTGGAACAGCCGCAACCGTCCGTCCCCAACGGGCCTGGCCTTTCTTGCCGCACTCCACGAACGTCACTTCCCAGGCCCGTGGCCGGGTGACGAGGTGATCTTCGTCGACGAGTTCGAGATGCTGCCCGAGCGTGACGACGAGCGCGGCGGCGCCCCCGACTACGCGCTGCTATGGGCGGACCGGGTGTGGCTCATCGAGCTCAAGTCTGAGCGAGGGAGTCATCGCGCCGATCAGATCCCGATGTACTTCCGACTGGCCCACCACCACTTCCCGTCTGCCGCGGTCGACGCGCTCTATCTCACGCCGCCGATGAAGGCGCCCTATGACCCGATGGCGCCCTGGGCGAGCTATGCCCAAACGACGTGGAGCGAGGTCGCGGACCTCGTCCGTCGATTCTGGCCGGCCGGTATCGAGGTGGGGCAGAAGGAGGTGATCGACGGTCTCCTCGACGCGATCGAGCACCTCGATCTCTCGCCAGCGGAGTGGCGTGCCCGGGTCCTGGGAGCCGCGCCTCGGCCGGAGCCCGCCGCATCGGCGCCGACGGTGGCCCCGAGCGTCCAGGCGCCGTCAGCGGATGAGTCGCTGTCGAGCCTCGCCACCGCACTCGACGAAGCGCTCGCGGCGGCCGAGCTCACCGCCGTCGACGGCAAGCAAAGGGGCATCGAATACGCGGCCCAGAGCTACGAGGCGCTGCTCGAGCTCCGGCTCCTCGTGCGAGACGCCCTGGCTTCGACTCCGTCCGGTTCACCCCTCCGTCACGTGGAGGTGTGGCGATGGCGCCCGGAAAGCGTGGGCCAGCCGCTCACCGCCGCCGGTCGAGAGCACGGTGTCGAGCTCCGGCTGTCCCGGCACGCCAAACCGCTGTACGGCTGACTTCCGAAACCGGGGAGGTGCCAGGATCGCTCCTGCCGGGCGGGTATGGCCTTGCCGAGGACGAATGTGCCGTCGACGGGGACGTCCGTCCGATAATAGCTGCCGCAGCACCCAGTTTCAGACGAGGGTTTCGACCGTGTTCCGAGACTTCATCAGCAGCTCGTCGGCGAGCTCTATCAGCGTCCCGCGCTCATCGTCGCTCGTCGTCAGTAGCCCTTCGACGTTGATCGTCACGACGGTGAGCTGGGCTCCAGCGATCTCGATGAAGTCCTGGTAGCGATGCTGGTCAGCGGGATCTAGGGAAGCCCACTCCGTCGAGCCTCCTCCCAGCCGATCCGCCCAGCGCCGCAGCGCGTGTCCTGCGTGCGTCGCGATGTAGTCGAGCGCTTCAGTCGCTCTCGGCAGGATCGCTTCGAGTGCATCGACACCCGGCCTCGTCGCCGCGAGTTCTGCTTCGGCAAGGTCCAGCTTGGCGGCAAGCTCCTGCTGCTGTCGGCGATTGCGCTTTGCCATCCACAGAAGACCGCCCGCACCGATGATCAGCGCCGGCGCCGCAACGATGCCGGCGAGCAAGATGGTTCCGCCTGCGACGCCGGCACCGCCAGCAGCGAGCGTGCCCCCACCGAGCACCGCGAGGGTGGCGTTTGTTGCGGCCACCCCGCTGAGGCCTGCGATCGCCGTGCCGGTGGATGCCGTCCCAAAGGAGGCAACTGCGACGAACGTGCCATAGGCGGCGGCACTGCCAACGGCGGCCCCCGCGGCGGCGCCGCCCGCACCGCCCGCAAGGATCTGCACGACACCGTTGGTGTTTGACTGAAGGCGGAATTCAGCCACCGCCTCAGGATCGGTGGCGTCGTCGTTCTCGAAGGGAGTGGGGTCGGGCTGCTCGGCGCCTTCGATCCGACCGGCGATCTCGACGAACGGTAGGAAGAACTCGTCACGAGCTCGGTCGTGTTGGGCGTTGAAGGCCGAGCCGAGGTCGTTGATCACGCTCGCGCGGGCGTCGATCTCCCGCTGGATCCGCCGAGCGCGAGCCTTGACGCTCTCGGGCCCCCTCGCCGATCCTCCCGAGGACGACCCATCGGCGGTGGCACCCGCCGTCGGGATAGCCGCAGAGCCAGATGCACTTTTCGACGTGCGCTCAGTGGCGAGGGCTTCGAGTTCCTCAGGGGTGAGGCCAAGCTCCCTGGCGATGCCGGCGAACCGTTCTGCGCCGGGGCGCATGAGTCCGCTCTCGAGGCGTGAGATCGAGACGCCGGCCCCGGTCAGGTAACCCGCTCGCCGACCGAGTTCCTCCTGGGTCAGCCCGTGGTGCTCGCGCAGTTCGCGAACGACCGCGCCGAGCGCCTCGGCATCGAAACTCGCCATGATTTCAGTGTAGACGCCATTAGTGCGAGGCGAGACGTTGACACTGACGAGCTTAGACACTAACTTAGCGTCTAGTCGGCAGAGCGTCGATGAATAGCCCACCCTAAGGGAGCCCAACCATGGCCCACATCAACACCGCACGGCTGGTCCTCGCAGCAACCGAGGTCAGCCACCTCGGCTACCGCGCGCAGCAGGTCCAGCAGGACCCCGCTGTGCAGAAGGCCTGGCGGGATGCCGGGAGCGACGTCGCCGTGGCAGCGAGCTCGGTCGTCAGGGCCCTGTCGGAGACCCATCTCTCGTGGCGGCGCGCGGGCCTCGCTGCCGAGGCCGACCTGAGGCTCGCCACCTGACTCGTAGTGTCTCGATCCGATGCCTGGCGTCCTCGGCGATTTGCCCGAGCGGCAGTCGTGGCAGGCAGTGGGCTGTGCCTCGGACGAGACGGGAAGGACGCCGGCTCACCGAGCATCGAACGGAACTGCACCTCGGGCATGTCCCCGTCGCTCGTCAGCGAACTGGTTGCCGCGGCCTCCGCAGGCCCCACGGCGTGGAACTCAGGTTGTCCCGCCACGCGAAGCCGCTCTACGGCTGAACCGCCGATCGGGGCGCAGCGCGCAAGTGCCTCGCGCTGTCGAACGTCCGTTGCGTAGCGGGGTGGGTGCGCTCTTGGCTGACTCCTACCCGAGGGCGAAATCGGCGAGCAGCGGAGCGTGGTCGCTCATCTCCTCGGCGCCGCCCGTGGCGTCGACCCAGCAGCGAGTGAGGCTCTTCGCCGTCGTCTTGTCGCAGAACAGGTGGTCGAGCTGGAACGGGCGGGTGCCGGGCTTCAGGAAGGACCGCTCCTCGGCGAGTTCGCCGTGGCAGTCGTGCCATCCGTCCTTCGCCGCCCGTGAGAAGAACAGGGCGTTGGTGATCTTCCCGTTCCCGGAGGTCGAGTCGAACAGGCGGCTCGTGTTCAGGTCACCGCCGACGATGAATCGACGACCCGCGCAGGTGCGCCTCAGTGCCTCATAGATGACATCCAGCGCCCACGCCACGTCGCCCGGCTGTGCGATGGCCTTCAGCTGCTCGTCGCTGATCGCCCCGGGTGAGCCCACCGACTCCAGCACCTTGGTCGCGTGCACCGCTGGGGCATGGATGCTCGCTACGAATGCGGGTGTCCCGTCGGGAAGGTCGATCTCGGCGACGATTAGGTAGTCGTAGAGCAGGCAGAGCCACGGATCGTTCTCCAGAAGGTCGAGTCGAGGCCGCAGGTTGAGCGCACGATCAGCGACGACAACGGAGCCCCAACCGTAGGACTTGCCGCAGGTCCCGATCTCGCCGGCAACGACATCCCATCGGTCGTGGACCCAGGCGGGGATCTGGGCATGGCCGACCTCTTGGAACAGCCCGAGCGACGTCCCGTACGACGCCACGCGGTGCCAGGACCGCTCCTGTTGAACGGCAGACGCCTTGCCGGGAACGAAGGCGCCGTGGATGTTGAAACTCGTCACCCGCATCGAGATCGAGCGTTCGGTCGCCGGCACGCCACTCACGGTCGAAGTTCCAGCAGTCGCTCCATGACGACCTCGTTCGCCTCCCAGCCGTCGGGGACGGGGATGGGCGCGCCGATCCACACCGGCGTCGTGCCAGGGTGAGCGTCGAGTACGTCGCTGATCCCTGCCCGTCCCACCACGATGCAGGCTTGGCGGTGCCGGGACAGCAGCACACACAGGCGGCCGGTCTCGAGGTGGAACTCCGACGTGGTCGCCCGGCCGGAAAGCGGGTGCAGGACGACCACAACGTCGAACTCGCGACCCTGGAGGCGATTGGCGGTGTCCACGACCACCGCCGACGCGTCCAGGCGCGCTGCGGCCGCCTGGCGGTCGAGCTCGAGGCGGACGGCGGCTCGCTGATTGCGGTGGACCACGCCGATGGCCAGGTGCTCGGCGACGAGTGGTCCGTCTGCGGGTGTCCTCGACGAATCATGCACCGTGACGCCGCTGGCCAGCAGCCGGATCGCCACCTCGCATACGGTCGCGATTGCCTCCCGGTCGGTCGGGGGGGCCACACGGTCGGGCAGTTCGAGGAAGGCCCAGCCGGCATCGGCGGCGAGCGCTATGGCCTTGTCCACGGCCGTGCCGTTCATCTTGCGGAGCTTCAGGCGCCGGTCCTTGGGTCCGGTGCCCGCAGTGAACGGCATCGTCGGATAGAAGGCCTCCGAGACCAGCGGCGCGCAGTGTGCGGGCAGACGCCAGGACACCGGGAGGCGGTGGATGGGGCTGGACGGGTGGTTGTGCAGCACCGTCGCCACCGCGGGGTTGATGGGTCCGTCGGCGTAGCCACGCCAGCGCTCGTCGTCGACGGGGGAGAAGGGGTCCAGTTGTCCTGGGTCGCCCACCATCAGCGCACGCTCGAAGATCGGGCCGACGTAGAGGAGCTGATCGGACCGCATCTGGTAGGCCTCGTCGATGATGCCGACGGAGTAGGGCCAGATCTTGTCGGTGACATACCCCCACTTGGCGGCGGTGCCCACGACGATGTCGCAGTCGGTGAGCGCAGTGACATCCTTCGACACCGTCAACTTGGGGCCGTCCTCGACGTCCGTCCCGCCCGATCCGATCAGACGGCCGACGTGCAGCCGGGCGAACTTCTCCCGCAGAGAACGCACCAGATCGTCCGCTTGCGCGTTGGTCTGGGCGACGATCGGCACCTGTTCGTCGAGTGTCTTCGTGAGCTTTGCCGCCGTCCGCACCACGAAGGTCGACTTCCCGGCGCCGGGAGGAGAGTCGACGATCACCGCGCGATGCGCCGCGGAAAGGATGTCTGCGGTGGCCTTGTCCGTCACCCGCTTCGCCGCCGCCGAGGGGTCGTCGCCGCCGCTCATTCGGGCACCTCTGGCTTGATGGTGAGTCCCTCGGCGCCTTGATGCGTCCAGGGCACGTCGGTCGGCATCTTGGGGGAGGGGATCGAGCCCGCGGTGAACGGGCAGTAGATCGCTCGGTCGCCGACCTCTGGGTAGTACTTCGTCTTGCCCTTCTTGGTCTCCAGTGCGACGGTCGTAGGCCCATCGCCGGTCGGGACGCCGACGAGCACCGAGCACTTCCCCCGCTGCTCCGACCAGTACAGCTCCGTCCCCGGTGGGACCAGGCAGGGGCCGGGAAGCTCGAGCGTCACGAAGGGCCGATCGACCTTGGTGACGGTGCCGGCGATGGCCTGGCCATCCCCGATCGCGGCCGCCATCACCAGCGGGTCGTCCAACGCCTCGTCCGCCTCGAGCCGGCCCTGTGCGTCCTCGCGCTGGCTGACCATGAAGGCGCTCTGCTTCACGCTGTCCCGCACTCGGAAGCGCGCGTCGCCGGTCTCGACTCGTTCGGCATGGCGAGTGAACGCCCACCGGTCGCTCTTCCATCGCTTGGTCACCGACGGCGCCTCGGGTAGCCCGCGAACTAGGGCGACGGAGCGCCAGGTCGCGGCCCAGGTGGGCGCGAGTGCCGTTTCGACCGTAGAGCGGATGTCCTTGCCGACGCGGCGGACCGTGGCCTGGTCCTCCCGGCGTTGGCGGCGCTCGTTGAACTCGGCGACGAGAGGATCGAGGACATCTCGATCCCAACCGGGGTCCGGCGTCGGGCCGGCAGAAGGGATCACCATGTCGAACCGCTGCCCCTCGGTGGCCGTCGCGGCCTGTGCGCCGGTCGAGCCGGCTGGCGGGTCGACCCACGCGAGCTGAACGTGGAGGTCCTCGGACTCGATGTCACTGAGGCCGCTGACGTAGTGGCGTCGAAGCAGGTCGGTCGCCGCAAGTAGCACCGACGAGCCGGGCAGCTCGGCCTGCTGGCCGATCCACGTGAGGTGGGCGCCCGCGAGTGGGGTGTGGGCCGGGACGGCAAATGACCCGTCGGTGCGGAGGTAGCGCAACGAGCGGCCCATGAGCGCCCCGACGAACTCCGCGGTGGCGACGTTGGGGACGATCAGCTGCGGCGCGCTGAGACACACGACGCGACTGCCGTCCATCTCCTTGTAGTCCGCCCGGTATTGCACGTAGGCGTTCAGCGCTTCGGCGAACGGGTTGAAGACCTCGTCGAATCGGATCTGGCGGCTGCGAGGCTCTGGCGCCACCAGCAGCGTGGCGCCGCGCTCGCTGGTGCCGAACATCATCCCGAGGGGCGCCGCCGACTCCCCGGCGAGTCGGTAGACCACCACGACGAGTGGCTTCTTGTCGAGGTGGCGATGCCGCATGGTCGTGCGCGGCTGCGCCTCGCCGGTCGTGACCGCGCGGAGCCGCTGGACGACGTCGAGGGTGCTCACGGGACCCGACCCAACGTCTCGTCGAGCGCTCGGCTCGCGGTCCGCAGAAGATCGGCGACCTCCACTTGGTCAGGGGTCGGGGCCTGCCCGTCGAGGATGGCGACGGCCTCGCTGACGGTGCCGATGCCGCCGAGCAGCGTGGTGACCTCGCCACCCAGGAGCGCGGGGTCGTCGGCCGCCTCACTGCACGAGCGGCAGTGCCGCCCGAGGTCGCACTCGGCAAGGCACTCGGGCCCGTAGTGGTAGTCGAGCCGGCCAATCAGGCGGCGGGTGGCCACCCGATCGGCCTTGCTGTTGGGCTTCGCCGCTTTGACCTTGGCGACCAGGTCGTCCAGCGCTTCACCGGACTCGGCGACCTGCAGGTCGAGCTCGGCCACGAGATCCTTCACAGCGACCTTCCGGCTGAGCTGGCGCCGCAGGGCTCGGAGCTCTCTACCGACGTCGACCTTCACGGCGACGGGGGTGATCGAGAAGTTCCGTGGGCAGACGAGGATCACCTCGGCGCTGACCAGTTCGGGGTCGAACCCGCGGGCCGCGAGCGTGTCCTGGATGGACGCCACGTACACCGCGGTCTGGCGGGCGGCGGCGCCCACCTTGGTCGGACTGGCGGTTCCGTCGATGATGGGGAAGCCCTTGATCTCGCAGATGCGCAGCCGCTCCCCATCTCGAAAGGCGAGGGCGTCCTGCTCCAGATACACCGTGTCGTCACCCACAGACAGGGTGGTCACCGCGTGGTCGACCACGTGGGGAGCATCGGGGTCGCCGCCGGCGATGGCCTCGAGCACCTCGCCGGTCCGCTCGGCCCTGGCCTTGATGAGCTTCCGGCCGGTGAGCCGGGGTACGTGCTCGAGGTTCGCAGTCCGCAGGGACGTGACCCCCTCGAACAACCCCAACAGGGCGTTGATGGCCTCGACGAGTTCCCGGTAATCATCGCGCTTGATCCGTTGCTCGAAGCGGTTGCCCTGGCCGATGGCAAACGGCGACTGCCCGAACGCGGTCGGCGCGCCGAGGCGGTCGGACAGCGCCTGGAGGTCGACCCGGGCGGCGTCGAGCATGGCCCGACGCTCACAGGAAGGGTTGCTCAGCAATGCTGCCGTCGACCGGGCACTCGCATTGCGGGTGCCGAACACCTCGGCCAGTTCTGCGAGCAACTCCGCCATTGACGCCACCTCCGTTCGCATCATCGCGCGCCAGGTGACCGCTGAGATACCAAGTGACCCAGACACCTTCGGCGTGGCCGACCGATCGTTTGGCACACCCGCCTGCCTCGACGGCTCGATGCTCGGCGGAGACCTTCAGCGACCTGGTATTGGACGGGCAGCCGTCGGCCGTCAGCGCCGGTCACATCCGGCACCTACTATCCCGAGGTGATGGTGGCGAGGGGCAACTGGTGAGTGACGGCGGGCTCGACAATCCGATTCTGAATTCGCCGTATGTGGCGCCGGATCGCCATTTCGTCATCGGGCCGCAAGGGCCCACGGGTGAGATCAAGGCGGGGCGTCGCCTCAGTGAGTCGTTCATCCCCATCCCGCCCAGCCGGAAGGGCAAGCAGGAGGCCGAGCAGGTCACCCTCGACTTCGACCTAACCGGCGAGCGGCGCGAGGAGAACTCGCTCATCAACGACATCCGCCGCGAGGTCGAGCTGTGGCGGGCCCGCCGCTACCCCGACGTCACGCCGATCAGCCGAAAGCTGCTCGAGCACTGGGCCGGGCTGGCCGACGTGCGCGAGGACCGCATGCTGTTCTGCCAGCGCGAGGCGGCCGAGACGGCCATCTTCCTGGCCGAGGTGGCGGGCCGGAAAGGCCACACCGACTACCGCCCCCGCACCTCATGACGACTGATCCCGGTGACCTCGTTCTCGATCCGACCTGTGGGTCTGGCACGACGGCGTACGTTGCCGAGCAGTGGGGGCGACGGTGGATCACCATCGACACGTCCCGTGTCGCTCTCGCGCTCGCCCGGCAGCGCCTCATGGGTGCTCGGTTCCCCTACTACCTGCTGACGGACTCGGCGGAGGGACGCAAGAAGGAAGAGGAGCTCACCGGGCAGCGCCTGCCGGATGCCACGCCGACCGACGACATCCGCCACGGGTTCGTCTATGAACGCGTTCCGAGGGTCTCCATACGATCGCTGACCAACAACCTCGACATCAAAGAGGGAATGAGTCGGGAGGAGATCGACCGGGCCATCAAGCGCCACGCCGACTTCGAGCTGCTCTACGACAAGCCCTACGAGTCGAAGCACAAGGTGCGCGTGACGGGGCCGTTCACGGTCGAGAGTCTGTCGCCGCACCGGTCGCTGGCCTTCGCCGGCGGGCCTGAGGGCGACCCCAACCAGCCGAAGTCCGAGCAGGCGGCCGATGAGGACCCCACGGGCGCCGACTTCCATCAGACCGTGCTCGACAACCTCGCCAAGGCCGGCATCCAGAACGGTCGCCGGCACGAGCGGATCGAGCTCGACACCCTCGAGCCCTACGCCGGCACCGCCATCCACGCCGTCGGCGATCGCCGCCCTCGGGAGGAGGACAGCGAGGACACCCCCAGCCGAGTCGGGATCTCCCTGGGCCCGCAGTACGGCACGGTCAACGGCCAGTGGATCAAGATCGCCGCCCGTGAGGCCATCAAGGCCGGCGACATCGACCTGCTGTGCGTGCTGGGCTTCGCCTTCGATCCCAACGTGCTCGGCACCGACATCGAAGGCGCCGAGGTCACCGACGACGACTTCGCCAGCGTCGCCGCCGAGCGCAAGCTCGGCAAGGTGCCCGTGCTGTTGGTGCGCATGAACGCGGACCTGGTCATGGGCGAAGAGCTGAAGAAGAGTGGCGCGGGCAACCTCTTCACCGTCTTCGGCGAGCCCGACATCGAGATCCGGGCCGCCGCCGACGGCGCCGAGGGCGAGCTTGAGGTCGAGCTCCACGGGGTCGACGTCTACGACCCCACCACGGGCGAGGTCCGCAGCCGCGACACCGACCGAATCGCGCTGTGGATGATCGACACGGACTACAACGAAGAGAGCTTCTTCGTCCGCCACGCCTACTTCACTGGCGGCCAGGATCCGTACAAGAAGCTGAAGCGAGACCTGAAGGCCGAGATCGACGAAGACGCCTGGGCCAGCCTCTACCGCACCGTCTCCCGCCCCTTCCCCACCCCCGAGACCGGCAAGATCGCCGTCAAGGTGATCAACGACTACGGCGACGAAGTCCTCCAGGTCTTCGACGTCACCGAGGACTGACGATGCAACAGCTGGAAGCACACGAAGTTCCGCTCCACAAGATCTTCTCGAGCGACTACGACTTCCGGATCCCGGACTACCAGCGGCCCTACGCGTGGGAGGTCGAACAGGCTTCGCAGTTGCTGGAGGACCTGTCCGAGACACTCGACCGTGCGGATGATGAGCCCTACTTCCTCGGCTCGATCGTGCTCGTGAAGGCGAAGGAGAGCTCGGACGCCGAGGTGATCGACGGTCAACAGCGACTGACGACCCTAACGATCATCCTGGCCGTCCTCCGAGACCTAGCAGAGGACGCCGAGCTGACCGAGGAACTGGAGCGGATGCTGCAGGAACCTGGATCGCTCGTCATGGGCCTCGAGAAGAAGCCTCGCCTCACGCTTCGAAAGCGCGACTCCGACTTCTTCCGGCAGCAGGTTCAGGACGCGGGCACCATCGAGTCGCTGGTCGCGCTTGATCCGAACGCTCTGAAGAACGACTCACAGCGGGCCATTCGGAGCAACGCCGAGGCGCTTCGGACGACGCTTTCGACATGGGATCCTGGCCGGCGGATGGCCCTGACCCAGATGCTTGGCATGCGCACCTTCTTGGTGGTCGTCAGTACTCCCGATCTGGACAGTGCCCACCGGATCTTCAGCGTCATGAACGCCCGTGGGCTGGATCTCTCTCCATCGGACATCTTCAAGGCCACCGTCATCGGGCAGATCGAGAAGTCGGATTCGGATACCTACACGGACCGCTGGGAAAGCGCGGAGGAATCACTCGGCCGGGACGACTTTGCGGACCTCTTCCTGCACATCCGGATGATCGTCCACAAGGAGCGTGCCCGTCGTGAGTTGCTGAAGGAGTTCCCCGAGCAGGTGCTCAACGCGTTCCTACCCGGGAAGGCCCGCGAGTTCGTCGACGATCTGCTTGTCCCCTACGCCGATGCGTATGGCACGATCAACGGCGAGAGCTACACCGCAGTCTCGGGCGCCGCTGAGGTGAACGCGTGGTTCCGTCGGTTGAGCCAGCTCGACAACAATGACTGGCGCCCGGCGGCACTCTGGGCATTACGGCACTACCGCAACGAGCCGGAATGGCTCGACGGGTTCTACTCGGCGCTCGAGCGGTTGGCGTCGTCGATGTTCGTCCGCCGCGTCTACACCACGCCCCGGGTCACCCGGTACGCCGAGCTGCTCAAGGAGTTGGACCAGGGGCTGGGTCTCGATTCGCCGGCGCTCCGTCTCAGCTCGGACGAGCGGGCTGAGACCCTGACCCGTCTCGGTGGGGATGTGTACCAGTTCACGAAGACCCGGAAGTACATCCTCCTCCGCCTGGACGAACGTCTGGCCAAGGATCCGGGAGTCACCTATGCCCACGGCACGATCACGGTCGAGCACGTTCTTCCGCAGAATCCGAGCGCGAACTCGCCGTGGCTCGAGAACTTCTCCGAAGAGCAGCGCGAGTACTGGACCCACCGATTGGCGAATCTGGTGCTGTTGAACCAGGCGAAGAACTCTGAGGCGAGCAACCTGCCTTTCGCCACCAAGAAGGCGAAGTACTTCACGGGCAAGAATGGCGTCGCCGCATTTGCGCTCACTTCGCAGGTGCTGACCTACGAGGAGTGGACGCCATCGGTCCTCGAACAGCGCCAGATCGAAGTCGTGTCTGTACTGGAGAAGGTGTGGCGACTCGAGCCTGGGGACGACCCGACCTGAACATCAGCGACGGGCAGGACTGTGCGTGCGGGTCGACCCTGTTGGTCACATCTAGTCCATAGGGTGCAGGAGCGGAGCAGGATCATGGTGGGGGATTGAACGATCACGATGGATGCGCGGACCGAGAAGCGGCTGAAGGAGCAACTGAAGAAGTGGCGCGACGACCTGATCAATCTGTCGCGCACCAACCGGCTGCTCTACTTCAAGCACACGAAGACGGCGTCGCTCGAGATCGAGCGCCCTGGGTCGGCGCAGGTCCTCAGCCGGCTGAGCAGCAGGGGCGGCTGGTCATTCTACGAACCTGAACTGGTCGAGGAGGGCGAGGAACCCCTCCCGCCGACGCCGGCGATCAACGAGTTGCTGACCGACAAGCCAGACCCCGCGAGCCTGGAGCGGAGCCTTCGCCTGCTCGAGCGCAAGGCCAACCAGGAGTTCGTCGACAAGGGCTTGTGGATCCTCTACCTGGGGCTGGGCTGCCTCGAATGGATCGACGCGGATGACGGCCGGACCGTAGAGAGCCCGCTGCTCCTCATCCCCGTCCGGTTCGCTCGCGAGTCGCTCCAGGCCCCGTTCCGCCTCGTGCCGACCGATGATGACCCGGTCATCAACCCTGCCCTCGCGGTGAAGCTGTCGACCGACTACGAGATTGAACTGCCGCAGGTGACCGACCTCGACGAGGCGGGGCCGGTCGAGGTACAGGAGGCAGTCGCCGCGAAGGTGCGGAACCGCAAGGGCTGGCTGGTGCGTGACCGAGTGGTGTTGACCACCTTCACGTTCCACAAGGAGGCGATGTATCGCGACCTCCTCGATAACGAGAAGCTGCTGCTCCAACACCCGATCGTCCAGCTGCTCGGCCTGGGCACCGAGGCACCGTCGAGCGCAGCGTTCGACTTCGACCCCCCGGATGAGGACGACATGGACGAGGCGGCTCCGCCAGAGGGCCTCGTCAGCATCCGCGACGCTGATGCCAGCCAACGGCGGTGCATCGCTGCAGCCCGAGACGGCCGCAGCTTCGTGATGGATGGCCCACCTGGCACCGGGAAGAGCCAGACCATCACCAACCTCATCGCCGAGTTGATGCACGCCGGGAAGAGCGTGCTGTTCGTCAGCGAGAAGGCCGCCGCGCTCGACGTGGTGCACAACCGCCTCAAGGCGGCCCGACTGGACGAGTTCACCCTCGAGTTGCACAGTCACAAGGCGACTCGAAAGGCGGTGTCCTCAGAGCTCGGGCGGGCGCTGGTGACCCGTCCGAAGGCCAAGTCGAAGTTCGGAGCCAGTGAGCGAGCCGATCTCGTGAAGGAGCGCGTGCGGCTGAGCGCCTACGCGAAGGCCATGAACACCGTCCGATCGCCGTTTGGCCGCACCCTCCATGATGTGCTCGGGCGCGTGGCCACGCTTCACTACCTCGACCAAGCGCCGGTGCCGTCGGCGTTTGACACGTCGTTGACGCCATCGGCGTTCGCCGACCTTCTCGATGTGGCCCAAGCGCTTGGCCGGGCGTGGGGCCCGGTCGTTCGAGGTGACGACTTCCTGTGGCGAGATCTTGTCGACTCGTCGATGTCCACCGCTCGTCGCAACGACCTCGAGCGCCAGGTGCTGACTGCCTCCGAGTCGCTGGCCGACCTGCGATCCAGGACCGAGGACGTCGACGAGGAGATCGGGCTCGGATGGAACCGGACTCCGGCTGATGCCCGCCGACTCCTGCAACTGGTGGAGCTGTTGGAGGATCGCCGGCCGGTCCCGAGCCGCTGGTTGAGCGATCCCACGCTGGATGGTCTCAAGGCGCTGGTCGGCGAGCTCGAATCGGCAACCGCGGCCCGGGCCGAGGCGGTGGCACAACTCGCTCCCTACACCGGTGCGAGATGGACGCAGCTCGAAGGCGAGCGCTCCGAGCACCTCTCCTCACGACTGCGGGCCATGGCCGACGAGGTGCCTTCGCTCGTGCTTCCGGGCGAGACGGTCGCCGGTGGCCTCGAGGAAGCGGTCGAGTTCCTCCGGTCGAGTGCGGTGACTCTCGCCGAACTGGAGGGGGACGCACGGCGGGTGGCCGATGCCTTCGGGCTGCAGGACGAGTCCATCAGCGTGGTGAGAGCGGTGGAGCTCGGTCGGCTCGGCCAGCTCGTGGCGGCGCCGCTGCGGCCAGAGGAGACGTGGCTGAACCCGCTCATGATGCAGGCATTGGCCGATGCCGAGAGAATCCTCAGTGAGTTGGTTATCGACTTCCGGCAGCGCCGGCAGCGGCTGCAGGCGATCTTCACC
>WPCK01044409.1_pt1 | contig 16002 bp, 13 predicted proteins | sample 5399851 | NCBI WGS metagenome assembly WPCK01 (sample SAMN12869471, study PRJNA574797) | sludge metagenome | isolation source: wastewater treatment of pH11 | place: China:Beijing | collected 2019-05-20
TAACGCTGTTTCGCCCTTTCAGGGCTTGTCGTCAATTTGCCGTTGGTACCCGGGGCGGCGCTGCGCTCTGCCCCGGGCTGATCTGTCGGTGCCCCTTCGGGGCGATAATCAAAACGTTTTCATACGCCCAGTTGTCGGCCAACTTGGGGCCAACCGGGAACTATCGGGGAAAACAACCGGGGGACGTGGGCTAAAGCCGACGCCACGCAGAAACAACCAGGGGACGTGGGCTAAAGCCCACGCTACGCAGGAACAACCGGGGGCACTACATTTCATGATCCCAAGGCAGTCCTCGTTCCGAACAGTCCTGGCTGCGTCCCCGGTTGGGACGTTTGGCGCAAAGGTTTGTTGTCTGCCGGGGTCACAACGGTATTGCCCAATCAGGCGTTCTTTATCGCGAACCGGAGTCGTTCAAGTCGGGCAACCGGGTCGATCGTTCACCTGCCGGTATGTTGCGCCGTATCAAAACCAGATCCTCTTCGTGCAGGAACCACTTCCCCGATTTCACAGGGGAATATTCCGGCAACCTTTGGAGGAGCTCGTCCTTTCGGCGACTGGTCGTCACCATGGGCGCGTCGGGAAAGGCAGCGGCGAATTGCTCCGGGCTGGGCCAGTCCTTGGGGGTCCAGAACTTCTCACGCGATTCGCTCCAGGGCCAGGGCTGATCCGCCTCCGTCAATTGATAGATCGATTTGCCACTGTAATAGACCCAGCTGGATTCGAGGCACCCCCAGGTTGCAAAGACGGGTGACGGGTTCGCGCTCAGGTCTTCGAAAAATGCAATGTCCGTTCGATGCCGATCGACAACCACAGCTCCAATTCCGAAAGCGGCAATCGCAAACGTCACCGCAGTTCCCAGAAAGACTGTGCTGGTAAACTGCTTTGCCTGCGGCGCCGGCAACCAAAGCAATATCGCCGCTCCGGTCACGGGAATCATGCCAATCAGCGCCAACAACCGGTTTCCCGCCAGCCAGCGTTCGCCCAGTACAACCAGAGCGATGGTGATCGCTATTCCCGAAAGGAGCAATCCCGCGGCAGACAGCTTCCGCAACGACTCCGGAAAACTGTTTGACCCTTGTGTACCGAGATGTGTCAGGAACCAGCCGGTCAGTATGGCCAGCGCCGGATAACAGGGAGTGACATAGCTGGGCAATTTTGTTTTCGCCAGGGAGAACAGGCAGATCTGGACACCCACCCAACAAAGCAGGAAGACCAGCGCCGCCCTGCAGGGCTGCCGCGATGAAATGTCCTGATCGGCTTTCACCATTACTGGTAAAAGGAATATCGAAGCCGGGAAGAATCCTGCGATGATCGCTACCGGATAATACCACCATCCTCCCCGGTGGCTTTCAAATACATTGGTGGCGCGTTGAAAATTCTCCTTGAGGAAGAAAAGCTCCAGCCAATCGCCATTCGTCCGGCTCCCCACCATCCAGTACCAGGGGCCGGCAATGAGCAGAACGGCAGCCACCAGCCACCACGGCTTCATCGCCAGGAACGTCAACAGGAAATGGCGTGGATGAAACGGACGCGAAACGGCAAGCACAAGTTTCGCCAGCCAGCCAGCTTCAGGCCGGCTATCGGGGGGCGGCAAACGAACGATCAACATGAACATCCCGATGATGGCGCAGGGCAATACGAAAGCGACGGGGCCTTTTGCCAGAACTCCGATTCCCATCATCCCGTACATTGCCAGTACACAGGCAAGGTTTCCCGGGAACCATTCGAATGGACCGTCGGGCATTATCGGAACCGTCTTTTCGGCCGAGCGGGGAAAGACCCCGGCGACATAAAAGTACATCGCCATCGTGCTGCAGAAGATGAGCACCGAATCCGGCGTTGCAGCCCGGCCGGCAACGACAAACATAACGCTGGAGACCAGAATCAGGCCCGAATAAAAGGCGGCTTGTTCGGAAAAGAGCCGGCGGGCGATTCCCCAGGTAGCCATGACCGAGCCGACGGCAAGCAGCGCCGACCAGAATCTGGCAGCAAATTCGCCGCGGCCAAACAGAAATTCCGCAGACTGGATCAGCCAATAGAGCAAAACCGGTTTTTGCGGACGAAGCTGGTCGTTGAACATGGGGACGACCAGGTCGCCCCGTTCCTTCATCTCCACGGCACAGCCGGCATTCCGCGGCTCATCGCGATCCCACAAGCGGGGAGTGCCCAGATTGACAAACATCACAGTTGCCGACACGACGAGCAAAAGCAGCGGCGACGCCATGACCGGTTTCATTTGGACAACTCCATTCGTCCGAACAGGTGACGGGCAGGGGGACGATTGTAGTTCACCCCCCCGCCGCAACCAATGTCAAAGCTTGCTAGCGTTCGCGGTCGGAGCGATTCACTCGGGAGGCAGAAAGCGGAACATTTGAGCCTCTTCGAATTTTCCCGAGACTTCCCCAAAGTGATCAAAACGATCAACCAGAGTCAGTTTCCGAACCGATTGCCCGGCCTCAAAGTTGATCTTTTTCGTGTCGACCCAGAACACCTGGGGGCTGAACACGGAATCGTAATAGAGAACGCCGTTCGTCAAATCGGTAACGGTTCGCCAAATGGTGGTCGACACGTTTGGACGATCAGGGTCGGCAACCCCGAACGGTGCTGAAACATTTCGCATGACGCTCATCATTGCAGCGATGGCCTCACGGTCAGAGGCAGGCTTCGGCAGATTCTTTACGTAGTAGGCACCACGCACGAACCGGTCGGCGGGTTCATGTGTGCCGGGCAATCGCTTGTCCCCGCCGAACCCCCGGTATTGCTTCAGGTTTTCCAGTTGCTGGTCGAAAGCCGGCTGGTTCGTCATGACAACATAGCTGCGGTCGTGATAGAACTTGATCTCGCCGTCAATGCATTCGATCACTGCGGAATCGCCGGTCGCGTCGTTCAAGGCGATGTGAACCGTGGCAGCTTTCATGCTCGATGGCTCAACCGCCATCTGTAATTGATAGGGATGCGTCTCAAACGACTTCACGGCCTCTGCCACCGTGGCAAACTGGTCCAGGTAATACTGCACCCACAAGGACATGCTTAATCCCGGAACGGACTCGTCGCGCGGACCTACGGAAGTCTCAGGCAAGTACAACAGGTGGCCGGCAAGTCCCTTCTCGTTGATTCCATCAGCCGTGCCAACGTCATAGGTCGTGATGACAACGCTGCCGTACTTGCTCGTCCAGCGCAGCGGATTGATCTTTGCCAAACCGTTCCGCTCCATGCCACGAGGGAGAATCCACATGTTGCTCCTGATATCCTCGAACCAGTCCATATTGCGGCCGACAATAACCGATCGTCCGTTGTCGTTCCAAAGGATGCGGGAACAGGGGATTACAGGTGCAGTGACCAGGATCACACTGAGCATTCTGGTCAAAGTCAGGAAACAGGGACGCATGGATTCTCCTTTTGTTTGTTTTGTGGAACGATCAGGGTAACCGGGCGGTGGCCGCCGGCCTGGAATACCGAACTCGCGCCAGTCGTCGCTCCGGTAAACCGCCTTGTTTTTTTGGCCCCTCGGGCCTTATTTTTTCTTCCGCCCGACACCGGGAACAGCCGCAACTTGTTTCATCCAACTTGCAATTTGTTTCGCATCCAGGTCGTCCAGTGAGCGGAGTTCTACGCCGCGCGTCGATTTGCCCATTGCCACCGGCGTCACTGGCGGTACCGGTGTCAGTGTAACACCGTTGATGAACATAAGTTTGACATGGCCCGCGAATCCGCCGCAACAGAAACACCAGCCATTGCCGACACCATAGTACGACATGCCCCATTTGACTGATCGTTGCAGGCCGGGAAGCGTCCTGGCGGCAAGGGCATCGATGAACTCTGCAATGCCGCGCTGCGGTTGCGGCAGGCTGGCGATGTAAGCAAAGACTGGCTTGTCGCCATCCGCAGCTTTCGCGTGGCTTGCCTTGCCGGTTACCATCGATTTCGGCAGTTTCGTGACAGCCTTGCCTTTTGCTGCCGCGCGTTTGGCAGGTTTGCGGACTGCGGGCCTGGAAGTCTTGTCAGGCTTGCGAGCGGGCATGTTGATCCTGTCTGTGAGAAATGTGTGTTGGCCGAACGGTTGGGATCAGCGGGCGGCGGGAGTTGACTTTGATCTCATCAAGAACCTCATTACCGCTGATCGGTGGCCAAGGCTCTGTGCCGGCGTGGACTATTCAACCCGGGCGCGGCGAATGAACCTGGGACGAACCGCAAGGCCCGCGACGTCGGGGCTCCCGTTGGTCGCCCCGGGGTTTATTAGCCATGCCGATTTCAATATAAGTCCCGCATGTAATAGCGCCCGCCGTTCAAGTCCTTTTGCCGCGCACTACAGCTTATTACTTGCTTGCCCGCTGATTCCCGGATTCGCCTGCAGTTGCGACTCCAGGCATGCTGACTCCCAGGCCCGCAGGGCCGACACAATTCCCTGCCGGCGGCGCCAGCCGCCGGAACAAATGGCTCACTACCAAAGGCCCAACGGGCCGACACAATGTCGTGCTGGTGGCGAAGGCCGCCGAACTTGTGCCGGCCCTCCGGGCCTTTCGCGTTTAATGTTGACTGCATTCCGGGGCTTATCAGCCCCGGCAATAATTGTATCGGCCCTTCGGGCCTTGTTGCCTGGTCGATATTTATCCATATACCAGGGCTTTTATTCAACCCGGCGCGGCGAATGAACCTGGGACGAACCGCAAGGCCCGCGACGTCGGGGCTCCCGTTGGTCGCCCCGGGGTTCATTAGCCATGCCGATCTCAATAAAGTGCACGTTACGACCAGGCTGCTTCTCACGGTGGCGTGGACTAAAGTCCACGTTACGACCAGGCTGGCCTCTCTGGATGGCGTGGACTGAAGTCCACGTTACGACCTGGCTGCGTCTCATGGTAGCGTGGACTTTAGTCCACGTCCTTACCACAACAAAAAACCCGCAGTGACGCAAAACCGCCGGCCTGCAGAGCCGGCCACCATCACGCCTTACGCCCACCAGCCGCCGTTCACATGGAGGGTCTGCCCAGTGATATACGAGGCCATGTCGCTGCAAAGAAAGACAATTGCGTCGGCGATTTCCGAAGGCTCGGCGAAACGGCCCAGCGGGACGTTGGCAATCATCGCTTTCCGGTTTTCTTCCGGAATGGACTTGCCCATTTCCGTGTCGACGACACCTGGCGCGACCGCATTCACGCGGATTTTGCGTTTTGCAAGTTCCTTGCTGAGAACTTTCGTCAACGTGATAACCCCCGCCTTGGCGGACGCGTAATTCGCCTGGCCAAAGAAGCCGGTAACAGCGGAGAGGGACGAAACATTGACAATCGCGCTACCTTCGTTGAGGTGGTTGATGGCGGCCTTGCAGCTGTTGAACACGCCCGTGAGGTTGGTGTCGATCACGTCCTGCCATTCATTCTGCGCCATGTTGCGAAAGCTCTTGTCGCGCAGGATGCCGGCGTTATTGACGAGAATATCGAGCCCACCGAACGTCCCGAGAGTTTTCGCAATCAGATGATCGAGCTGATCGGGATGTCGGACGTCCGCGGCGAGGAGGATTGCCCGGTCGCCCAGCCCGCGGACGACGTTTTCGGCAAGGGCGCGATTATGCCCCTGTTTGTCCTCGAAGTAATTCACAACGAGATTGGCTCCGGCATCGTGAAGGGCTTCGGCTGTCGCCTGGCCGATCCCCTGCCCTGCGCCGGTGACGATAGCGGTTTTACCTTTGAGGTCGATCTGTTTCATTGTGGGTCAGTCCCTGTCAGGGAATACAAGTTCATCGGGTTTGCCACGAGGGTTTCCGTTTTTCGAGAAAGGCTGCCAGGCCTTCGCGGGCTTCGGTGGACTCTCTTGCCTCCGCGGAGACCTGTATCGATCTGCGGACGAGGTCCGCAATGTCGGCGGAAAGGCATTGGCGCAAATGGCGCTTCGTCAAGGCAAATGCACTTTTCGCCCCTCCGAGGATGGATTGGATCAATTCGTCGACACGATTATCAAGTTCGCCCGATTCGGCGATGTCGTGAACGAGGCCCATTCGCTGCGCTTCAGCCGCGCCAACCTTCTCGTTCGACAACAGCATGTATCCGGCGTTTCCGGCGCCTGTCCGGTGGACCAACAAGGGCGTTACCATTGCGGCGGTGATCCCGCGCATGGGCTCCGGCAACATGAAAAACGCTGATTCGGCCGCGATCACCATGTCACAGGCACAGACCAGGCCCATGCCGCCAGCAAGAGCCGGTCCCTGCACGGAGGCAATCGTCGGTATGTCCAGTTCGTAAATTGATGTCAACAAGCGGCAGTAGACTTCGGAATCGCGCTGGTATTCGGAGGGGGCGGCGCCGGATGCGGCCCGTTCCTGCATCTGTCCAAGGTCCATGCCGGCACAAAAGGCCTCGCCACGGGCCTTCAGCACCATGACCCGGATCTGAGGATCGGCGGAAACCCTTTCGACGGCCCCGATCAATTCCTCGATAAACTCGCGGCGCAGCGCGTTTCGCTTTTCGGGGCGGTTGAGTACAACGCAGGCGACGCCCCGGTCGATTTCCAGTTGTGAAAACTGAGTCATCAAAAGTGAACTAAAACGAATGGGGATTCACCGGAAAGTGCCGACAGTTTAGCGGCAACTGATCTTTCACCCAACTACCCGCCTGCTGTTACTGCCGCTGATTGACTAGAATCGCTTTCCGGGGTCGGGATTGGCCCACAGTAAATACAAGAACTTGCGGACTCGATAGATGCCTGAGCAGACTGCCAAGATGCGGGACAAGGTCCTGATTGCCAACGGTCAGGGATTTTGGGGAGACAGTATTCTCGGACCCGTCCGGCTCGTGAATGAAGGTCCTTTGGATTATCTGACTCTGGATTATCTGGCCGAAGTCACCATGAGCATCATGCAGAAGCTCAAAAGCCGCGACCCAAATGCCGGGTATGCGACGGACTTCGTCAAGATGGTCGAGAGAGTCCTGCCGAAGTGCCGCGAGAAAGGAATCCGCATTGTCGCCAATGCCGGCGGAGTTAACCCGCAAGCCTGTCGCGCTGCGGTGGCGGCGACAGTGAAGAAGCTCGGTCTGCGCGGCATTCGGATCGGAATCGTCGAGGGCGACGACATTCTGGCTTCCCTCCCCTCGCTGATCGAAAGTGGCGAGCGATTCCTCAATATGGACAGTGGAGAGGAACTGAAGCCGTATCTCGACCGGGTCGTCAGCGCGAACGTTTACATCGGCGCCGAACCAATCGTCGAAGCACTTCGCCAGGGGGCGGACATTGTGATCACCGGCCGGGCAACGGATCCGTCCGTTGTTTTGGCCCCGATGATCCATGAATTCGGCTGGTCAATGGACGATGTGAACCGGCTGGCAGCCGGGACGATCGCTGGCCATATCGTCGAATGCGGCGCCCAGTGTACTGGGGGAAATTACACGCATTGGCGAGACATCCCCGATATGGCGAGGATCGGGTACCCGGTTATCGAGGCCCACCCCGACGGAACTTTTGTGATCACCAAGCATGAGGGAACAGGGGGCAGGGTCACGGTTGAAACGGTCACGTCGCAGCTGGTTTATGAAATGGGCGATCCGTCATCGTACATCACACCCGATTGCATCGCGGACTTCACATCCATCCAGCTTTCGCAGCAGGGGGAAAACCGCGTCCACGTCAGCGGAATTCGCGGCAAGCCGCGTACGCCGACGTACAAGGTCTCGATTGCCTTTCAGGACGGGTTCAAGATTGTCGGACAATTGACGATTGCCGGGCCGGATGCTGTGGAAAAGGCCAGGCTTTGCGCGGATATTGTGTTTGACCGGGTGGCTCTCGATGGCGTCCGCTTCGCTCCGGAAGAGCGGTTCGTGGAAATCGTCGGCACCAATGTCTGCCACGCCGGAATTGCCCCGGCCCCGCAAGAACCTGCCGAAGTCATCCTGCGAATCGGCGCCAAGGGCAAGGACGCTGCAAAACTGGACCGGCTTGGAATGGAAATCGTCCCGCTGGTGACCAGCGGTCCTCCCGGTGTAACCGGATTTGCCGGCGGGCGCCCCAAGGCAACCGAGATCATCAGCTATTGGCCAGCATTGATTTCGAGGGAGAAAGTCCAATGCCGCGTATCGGTCGAAGAGGTTTGAAGTGGTTTGGATGCGCTACTGGCCGGTGACTTGATGAAGATTGACTTTACGAAGTTCGACAACCCGGCGGATGCCATCGATTTTGCCGTTTGGCGTCGTGTCCGGGAAGTGGATCTGACCCAGGAAGAAATCGAAGACTTTGCGAGCATCGGTTGCGACCCTGCAAGTTTGGGATTCCAATACGAGCTACCCGCTTGCGACGTAGATTTTGTTTTCGCGCCGGAGTACAGGATTTCCCGTTTTGTACAGTTGGTGGTTGCCCGCTTCAGGCGCAATCGGTCGCTGCAGGCCTTGAGTCTGAATAGCGGGCCTTTGGGGCGTGACGCCATCTATGAGGCCGTTTCGGAACTGGTCAGGGACTGGAAACTGCAATCGGTTGATGTCACTTCTGAATTGGAACCTGAAAACCGATGGGAAGCTGTCTCCAGCCTGGTCGACGGGATTGCGCAATTACGAAGTTGGCGCGAAAACCCGCCGGATTGTTTTCCGTCCTTCATCGCCCAAACGGATCCCAATCCGTTTCCCGGCATTTGGTTCATGCGGGCGATCATCAACCCGTCACTTGACCAGGCAGATTTTTTCCAGCTTTCAATTCAGGCGTTTTGGCGCGACCGGGAGTTCGACGACGAGAACGCGGACCGGCGTTTTTGGACTCGTGCTGACGCGGTGATCGAACTCGCGAATACCCAGGCGAACCGGGATCGAATTGAGCGGGTCGCAAATTCACTTGTTTACGCAGCCGCCAGGTATTGTTCTTTTGACTATTGGCGCAGTTTCCGGAGTCGCGAGGCGTATGAAAAATCGATGCGGATTGCAATTGAAAACTACGTCGGGCGGTTTCGGACAATGCTGCTTGAGAACATTGACAGTTATTCCACTGAATTTGAATCGGTTGGCGATACGCCGGATTGACCGAAACTTGCTCAACCCGATCCTTGGAGAAGGGAGAAGTTTGTGAGAATTCCGCTTTCAAGACTTGCCTATTCGCGTTCCGGCGACAAGGGGGACGGATCGAACGTTGGCGTCGTTGCGTACACACCCGAAGGTTACGAAATCATCAAGCGAGAGCTTACTCCGCAGCGCGTGAAGGAGCACTTTCGCGATATCTGTTTTGGCAAGGTCGTGCGCTACGAAGCGCCGAACTTGCTGGCTCTCAACTTCATCCTGCACGATTCACTCGGCGGGGGAGGAAGTGAAAGCCTGAAGACCGATGCCCAGGGCAAGACACATGGTCTTGGGATTCTTTACATGACGATTGATGTTCCGGAAGGGACGAAGCTGTCGAGCTGAAACGCCGTTTGGGGAGCGAGTGGATGACGACGATTGACCGGTTGCGGAAAAAAGCCCTCGCCAGGCAGCGCCGTGTTGTGTTTCCCGAACCCGGCGACCCGCGAGTCATCGAGGCCGTCAATCGATTGTCCAAAGAGGGCTTGTGTTCGCCTGCCATTGTTTCAGCACGGCCGGTTTCCGGTCTCGATTCCCGCGTCGAAGTGGTATCGCCGGATGATCCAAAGCTAACCGAGAAGTGCATCCTGCAACTGGTCGAAAACCGGCGGCACAAGGGAATGGATGAAGCTCGCGCGGCCGAAGCCATCAGGGATCCGCTGTTGTTTGCAGCGCTGCTGGTCAGGACGGGAACTTTTGATGCTTCGGTCGCCGGAAGTATCGCCACAACGGCCAGTGTGATTCGCGCCGGACTGTACGGCGTGGGAACCGTACCCGGCCGAAAACTCGTCAGCAGCTTCTTTCTCATGCAATGGCGCGAACGCTCGCTGACTTTTGCCGATTGCGGAGTCGTTCCCGACCCGGACGCCAACGAACTGGCTGAAATTGCGATCGCATCGGCAGAAAACCATCGAGTTCTGACCGATGAAATCCCTCGAGTGGCGATGCTCTCGTTTTCTACTCGCGGTAGCGCCGATCATTCGCATGTCGAGAAAGTTGCCCGAGCGACCGAGATTGCGAAAGGCATCGCACCGGAACTGGAGATTGACGGCGAGTTGCAATTTGATGCCGCATTTGTTCCCGAAATCGCCGCTCGCAAGGCCCCGGGTTCCCGCGTTGCCGGTCAGGCGAATGTCTTCATCTTTCCCGATCTCGATTCGGGGAACATCGGTTACAAGATTGCCGAGAGGATGGGTGGAGCGATCGCGCTGGGACCTCTGATCCAGGGCCTGGCAAAACCCTGCATGGACCTCTCCCGGGGTTGCACGCCGAACGACATTATGGACGTGGCCGTCATTGCCAGCGTTCTGGCTGGCTGAGGCGAAACAGCGACGTCTGCTATTTGCCCTGTTTCCAGGGAAATCCGGCGTTTGGCACCGGGCCTGCAGCGACGACTTGAGAAATCGCTCTTTTTTTGTTCGCCTGGGTGTACGAAACGGAAGTCACCCTGCCACCAATGTGTTGCGAGGCAATCGAACGCTTCCGCTTTTCGAATATGGGCAAACGCCTATCCACTTTTCTATCCGGGAGGAACCGATGATTCGACAATCGACGATGGCAGGATTGTTATTTGCCTTGTGCCAGGTGTTGTTTTCCCCTGCGGCGCAGGCGAATGACGCGGAAAAGGTGTTTCGGGAGTGCAGTCAGCGGCTGGAGCGAATGACGACGGAGTGCAAGGCGCAAATCGTCGCCGTCGGTGAGCGATGTATACCGCAGATCCGGGAACTTTTACGACTGGGCCGGCGTGAAGCGGCGATGGAACTTGCGCGGCGCTGCATTGCGGAGATCGACGGGATACAGGCTCGCTGCAATCGCGCCATCGATGAACTTTGCAGACATTGTGTCCACCAATTGAATGAATTGCGTGCTCCAGAACTGGCCCGGCGATTCGTCGAACGATGTCAACGCGCCAAGGCCTCGATCAGTGAAACTGCGACAAGGGTAAAAAACGCCATTCGCTCGTTGTTCGGTTGACGTGCCTTGTAGCTGAATTCGCAAGAATTCAGAAAGCCCTCTGTAGCTGAATTCGCAAGAATTCAGAGCACCCTCTGTAGCTGAATTCGCAAGAATTCAGAGAACTCTGCAACCCCAGGACGGCTGAATTCTTGCGAATCCAGCTACCTCGCGCTGCATTACCGGCCCCAGTCGCCTGTTTTCATCTTTTGCCGGGACATTCGTGGCGGTGTTTCGTTATCCAGTCGGTTCTTACGACCAGCCGGAAAGCAAGTGCGGGCGGAGCCGACACCTTGAGTGTGACAATCCAGCAATTGCAGATGGTCAAACAGCTCATTGAAGGGGGCGCGGGGGCCTGGTGCGCCTTTGTTGAAGATCATCGGCGGATTGTACTGAAACAGATTATCCTGACTGCCGGCCAATGCCGTTTTGAACTCGACGGCGAGGCCGTTGAAGATATTTGCGCCGAGGTATTCGCCGGGCTGCTTGCCAACGACATGCGGTCATTGCGCCAGTTTCGGGGCGAGTCCCGATTGTCGACGTGGCTCTCGGTAATCGCACGGCGATCCTGCCTGAAGGAAATCGCCCGGCTGAGGCGTGAACGCGAATTCCGTTCTGCGGTCATGTCCCGGGCCGCAACGCAACGGCCGGAAACGCTTGCCAGCCATCATCGCGAGCCGCTGGAAGCCATGATTCACGCCGAGCAATACGACAGGATTCGCAGCTCGTTGCAGTCGCTCAGCGCGCCTGACCGGGAATTACTGGAAATGTATTTCGACCAAAGGCTTTCTCATGAAGAAATCAGCCGGCGGTCGGGAATCTCGATCAATTCCGTCGGCCCAAAACTCCATCGTTCCATTCACCGGCTGCGCCGACTATTGGAGGCCAAGTGAAAAAGCGGGTGAAGAACAAATTGTTGCTACTGCTCAGTGTTCGTGCCGGACGCTGCCCGGATCATGTGCGAGAGAAGCTGGCTCGGTCCCTTTCGGGGGACCCGCTGCTGAACCGTCGCCTTGAACTCGTGTACCATGCCTGGGATCGGGGCAATCGGCCAGCCACAAGGTTTGATCAACGCGTTGAAGAAGGCGACGTCATTTTCGACCCCGAGACAATTGCAAGTTTTGTCGAAGGCCGGCTCGAGCCGGAACTGGCCGATATCGTGACAAGTTCAGCCTGGGATTCGCCGGCCCTGCTTGCGGAGATCTGCGACATCTTTCGCGCGGTACATGGCGGCGAGCCGATCACCGGCGAACCCGGTTCTCCGTTTTCAATCGATGAAGGGAGGCTTGCGAACCGGTTGACCGCCCTTTTCGACGAACGCGTAAACGCCAATGGGAATGGGCGGGAAGCGGAGATCGCAAAGAAGGAAAATGAGGCAATCTCCCGCAGCTCAATCCACTCGGGCGATTCGCCCGGAAGCCCGTCGGGGAAAAAACGGGTGTGGTCCAGGATAACTATGGTTCTTGCAATTGCGGCGGCAGTCGTGGTGATCGTCCGGTTGTTGCCACCGCAAAACGAGTCGGCAGAAACCGGCAATCCTTCCGCTGACATTGGCAAGCTCGCTGAGGGAAAGGGAAAGTCGACAGACGGCATGTCGCCGGGAGACCAGGAACTTGCCAATAACCAGGACAGCGCTCCTGAAGCCGCCGGACCAGCGGACTCGACGCCAGGCGACGAAGGACTTGTCGAAAAACGGTCTCCCGACGGCACCCAATTATCGATCAACAAGGACAGGAAAGACGGCTCTGACTTGCGCGAGCCCTGGGATGCGTTTTCAGGCGACAGGGACCCTTCAGAATTCGTCAAGTCGGCCGGGAATGAAGACCGCTCCCAGCGAAAAAATGGCAATGAATCGCCAAAGGAGACTGCAGAAAGCGGAGAAGCGTTTACGCTTGTCAGGGAGAATCTGCGATTTGAACTGGACCAGGTCAAAGGCGTAGTCGGCCTGTATGTCGAGCCGAAGGGTCTTTGGCGCGGTTATGCTTCGTCATCGAATCGCGAGTTCGAGGATCAGGCGACGACTGTCGTGTTCTCGGGAAGCTGGGTCAGGGCGAGGATTCCGGATGTCGGAGAGTGGGTACTTGATGCCGACACCGAGGTACGACTGACGCGCGAGTCATTGGTTCCCGATCAGCCGGACGATCGGACATTAGCGAATGCGGCCCTGCCCGTTCGTCCGCCCCAGTATCGCCTGGAATTGCTTTCGGGCCGTGTGGGGATTGAGAACCTGCCTGGAAACACGGATCTTGCCGTCCGCTACATGAACCGTGAGATCAACGTGAGAGCCGCGTCCGGCGACACTTTCATTGCTTTTGACGCGTATGGGGAAACGCCGGTGTTGTCCGTCAAGCGCGGTAAGGTTGAAATTGACGGCGAGTTATTGCCTGTCGGCCGCAGCAGGCTCTTCAACGGCGAAAGCGCCAGTCCAATCCTGCCGACCCGCCACAGCTTGCGTTGGCTGGATCGACCCGAGAGCTACGTCCGGCTTTCCGCCAAACTGCAGGCAGAGCTGCTGGCGGCCGACGATCTTCGCGATCAGTTCCAGCGAATGGTGCGGCAGGAAGAACACGGCACGAAGCGAGCTGCCGGACTCTGGCTGATGTCGGTGAATCCCGACCTGATTGCGGAGAGTTTGCGTCGCCCGGATATCGATGACTGGAATTTGTTGATGGAGTGGCTTGCGGTGCAGCATCGCCGGGGCTATCGACAGCGGGCCGTTTGGGTTTCGTTGGGGGAAATGGTCGGAGACGAACAATTTGGCCGGCAGCTGTTTTTGTGGACCCGCATGCTGGAATTTCGGCAGGAACCGTCGGTCGAGCAGGTAGACCGGTTCATGACCTATCTCAACCACGAGTCCCTGTTCGCGCGATTTGCCGCCGGCAAGATCCTGGAGGACTGTTTTGCGAACCCTTACCAGTACGAACCAACGCTGTCGCCTGAGAGGCGGATTGCGGCAACTCGCGCGTGGCGGAGGCACATCATCCAGCTTCTCGGTCAATGATTCGGACCCCGGTTGAATGTGATTCGGGATCGGATGACAATGAACTGTCCGGATTGTCATTTCTGTTTGCCGCGCCATGAATGCCCTGCCGCTTCGATTCCCGACCATTGACCAGACAGGGGTCGTCGAACGCGCTGCACGTTTCACGAAGCGAAGCATCAAGGACTCCGCGAAGAGCCATGGGCTGAGAATGGTCCTTTCGATGATCGACCTCACGACCCTGGAAGGAATGGACACGGAGGGGAAGGTCCGGCAGCTCTGTTACAAGGCCCGTCATCTGCACGATCGCATCCCCGGACTGCCTGCCGTGGCGGCCGTCTGTGTTTATCCGAATTTTGTCGCGTTGGCGAAGCGGCATCTGGAGGGCTCGGGCATCAAGGTCGCTTCGGTCGCGACGGCGTTTCCCAGCGGCAACTCTTCGCTCGAACTGAAACTGGCGGATGTTGGCTCGGCAGTGCAATCCGGTGCCGACGAGATCGATATGGTCATTTCGCGGGGGAGGTTTCACGCCGGGGACTATCAATACGTTTTTGACGAAATCGGTGCGGTGAAGGAAGCTTGTGGTGCTGCGAGGCTCAAGGTGATCCTGGAGACAGGTGAGCTGGGTACGTTTGATGCCGTCCGCAAGGCCAGCGACATCGCCATCGCCGCAGGTGCGGACTTCATCAAAACCTCCACCGGCAAGATCCAGCCGGCGGCAACCTTGCCGGTTACCCTCGTGATGCTTGAAGCGATTCGCGACCACTGGTTCCGAACCGGCAAGATGGTCGGCATGAAACCGGCTGGCGGAATTTCAAAATCGAAGCTGGCCTTGCACTATTTGATCATGGTCAGGGAAACACTGGGGCCGCAATGGCTGTCTCCCGTCTGGTTCCGCTTTGGGGCAAGCAGCCTGGCAAACGACGTCCTGATGCAGATTGCCAAACAGGAATCGGGCACTTACCAGTCTGCAGATTACTTTTCGATCGATTAAATTCCATGAACGAACCCGTTTCCAGTTCGAAAAATAACGCCGGTGCCCGAACGGCCGAATGGGAATTGTCTCCGGCACCGGAAAGCACTTCGCAGGCAAAAATCGATGATGCGTACGGCCTGTTTATTGGCGGCAAATTCGTGGAGTCATCGGGCGGCAGGCACTTTGATTCAATCAACCCGGCCAACGAGAGACGATTGGCGTCAATAACCGAGGCAACGAAAACGGACGTCGATGCAGCGGTAGCCGCCGCCCGGGAATGTTATGACAAGTACTGGAGCCGGATGACCGGTGCGGATCGGGGCAAATACGTTTTCCGCATTGCCAGAATGATCCAGGAACGGGCTCGCGAATTGGCCGTTATCGAGTCCATGGACGGCGGCAAACCCATCCGCGAGTCGCGAGATGTCGACCTGCCCCTCGCGGCAGCTCACTTTTTCTACCATGCCGGTTGGGCCGACAAACTGGCGTATGCCTTTCCCAATCGGGCGCCGGCTTCTCTGGGCGTTTGTGGCCAGGTGATCCCCTGGAATTTTCCGCTGTTGATGGCGGCATGGAAGATCGCTCCTGCCCTGGCAACCGGAAATACAGTCGTCATCAAACCCGCCGAAACCACTTCGATCACGGCCCTCAAGCTTGCCGAGATCATTCGCGATGCCGATCTTCCGCCCGGCGCCGTCAATATCGTCACCGGTCACGGGGAGGTCGGGGCGGCTATCGTCAACCATCCGGGCATCGACAAGGTCGCATTTACCGGCTCAACGGAAGTTGGCAAAGTCATTCAGCGGGCACTCGCCAGTACCGGCAAACGATTGACGCTGGAGTTGGGAGGCAAGGCTGCCAATATCATTTTCGAGGATGCGACGATCGATCAGGCTATTGAAGGTGTTGTCAACGGAATTTTCTTTAATCAGGGTCATGTCTGCTGCGCGGGGAGCCGGCTTTTTGTGCAGGAGTCGGTGCACGATGAAGTTGTTCGCAAGCTGAAACATCGAATGCAGTCGCTTGTCGTCGGCGATCCGCTGGACAAAAACACGGATGTCGGCGCGATTAAC
>WPCK01146456.1_pt1 | contig 15971 bp, 11 predicted proteins | sample 5399851 | NCBI WGS metagenome assembly WPCK01 (sample SAMN12869471, study PRJNA574797) | sludge metagenome | isolation source: wastewater treatment of pH11 | place: China:Beijing | collected 2019-05-20
AGCACGCCAAGAGCATCGTCGGTCAATATGGCTAACGAGCAATAAAGCGACACAAGGTAGGACGCTATCGCTTTGCGGCTGATGCCCATAAATCGCACCGCCAAACCCATTCCGCGACTATCCGGCAGGCCGGGTTGATAAAGTCCAACGACACCCTGACGGCTTTCGCCGACTCGCATCAGGATTACGCTGGATTTACCGTTTTCGATTTTGAACTTATCGTTGGGCACGATCGGCAGCCCTCGCCAAGTCAAGAACTGGGAACCGTGAATCGTAGCCGTTGGCGGTGGAACTCCGCGTCGAGTGCACTCGCGGGCAAACGCCGCGATGGTCAGCGGATGCGCTAAGAAAAACGCCGGTTCTTTCCAAACTCGGGCGATCAAATCATCGAAATCGTCTGGTGTTGGAACGCCGTTGCGGGCTTTAATACGCATGTGGGGAGCTGCGTTCGTTAGCATGCCGTATTCGCTGTTGTTAATCAGCTCGGCATCTTGCTTTTCCTTGACCGTTTCGATGGCTAGTCGCAATTGCTCGCCAATCTGATCGTGGGGAACGCTGTACAAATCCGAAACGCGAGTGTGAATATCGACAATCGTCGTAACAGCGCTCAGCATATACTCGCGCGCATTTTCGTCGTAATCGACGAAAGTCTCGGGCAAGTCGCCTTCGTCGCGCTTGGCGCACGCAACTAAGACGCGCGATGCATCTTTGACTTTATTCAATCGATAGATACCCGCTTCGACGGGAACCCACGGCAAAAACCTGGGCAACCACCTAGGGGTGATCGTCGACATTTGTGGTACGGTTTTGGTCGCATTTGCCAACTGACGTGCTGCGACGTCGCTCAAAGCCAACTGCGGCAAATCTTTAGCCATTATTCAGAGCCTCCCTTGTTGTTTCCTTGCTAGATACGGACAGATACAGAGCACTGCCGCGCGGCCTACCGGTCTTTTTCGAACCGGCGACAGGTTCAAAATGTAACGATTGCTCTGAGTTTAACAAGGTACACCCAAGAGCTGAATCCGGCAAGAAGGGGAATAGGGTCGTCAATACGAGAGGCTCCAAGCTCCTTCCGTCGGTGAGTAGAGGAATCGCCGCGTGATTTACGATTGAACGATTGCCTCCTAGCAGCGCCTATTGTTCGGCGGGCGCTGAGCCGAACCAATACAACTGCTGGACAGGTCAAATTGACATTAGAGATTTCGAGAGAGTTACCCATCCCAACTGCGCCGTCGGACGAGTAATCCGCAATGGTCGACGCCGTTGAAGATCAGCCTTCTGTGATTGATCACCTCGAAATGGACTTTTACGCGAAAATACCAAACTCGTACCGTCCATGTAAATGTTTCTGCCGCATGCCTTTGCCGGTCAACTCGTTCCGCAAGACACCAACGACGAACCGGCCAGCGAATTGCACAAGCGGATCGCCGTCGAATGCCAGGAGCGTGAACGTCAGGCCCGAGCTGAAAAAAAACGATAAACCAAAAACGAAATCAAGATCCCTAGCAAAAATCAAATCAAAATCCCTACCAAAATCCAAATTACGGCGAAAATGATTTCCCTGGCCTAAAGGCCAAAACAGATCAGCCTGGGGTGGCGCTGCGTCCCGGAACAGGGGCATCAACAAAACGGGTGACCCGACCTCGAAAGCGGTCGGGGCACCGCACCGAAACGTTGGTCGACGCCGAAACGGTGCTGATAGCGTGACATGACGGCGTGCTGACATTCCTCGAGGCTGTATTTTTTTGCCATCCTCCGCTGCATGGGTGTGATCCGTCCAGGATCGGCAATTTGAAAAGGTCGCAGCCTCTATGGGATCATTCTTCGGTTGCGCGAATGACTAACGGATAGGGCTGCAAAACGGATTCTCTTTGTCTCTTAGCAGGTGGGGGCGCATTTTCGCACAACAAAGGGAACAACATACCGGATTGTTATGTACACTGTTAATTGCTCGACCCCTACTTTCAACTTTGATGAGATTGCAAGATGACTCGCTGTTTTGGACTGGCTGCTGCATGGATTCTGTTTGGAACTTGTCTGAATTCGGGCGCGCAAGACGTACCCAAGAGTTCCACCGGAGATGGGGAAATCCGGCCGAATGCAGGCATGATGCGATTCGCAGATGTCAGCGCTGACAAGATCGTGTTTTCCTATGCCGGTGACCTGTGGATCGTTGACAGGCAGGGCGGAGTTGCCACGCCATTGGCTTCTCCACCGGGCAACGAGTCGTTTCCTCGATTCAGCCCCGACGGAAAAACGATCGCTTTTGTGGGCGACTATGACGGCAATCCGGATGTCTACTCGATACCCGTGGCCGGTGGTATCCCCAAGCGCATGACTTATCATCCGGCTTCCGAATCGGTTTGCGATTGGACCAGCGACGGCAAAATCGTTTTCTCGACCAATGGATTTGCGGGACTGGAACGCCAGCCACAATTGTTCAGCGTCGCTTCGGGCGAACCGCTCCCGAAAAAATTGCCGGTCCCCTATGGAACGAACGCATCGATCAGCGCGGACGGCAAATGGCTAGCCTACACGCCGCACAGCCACGATCACCGAACTTGGAAACGCTATCGCGGTGGAATGGCCTCGGATATTTGGCTCTACAATCTGGAAACGAACGAGTCCAAACAGATCACCGACTGGGAAGGCACGGACAGTTTGCCGATGTTCCACGGCGACACGGTCTACTACGTGGCCGATGCCGGTCCGGAACATCGACTCAATATCTGGAGCTATAACGTTTCCAGTGGCCAGCGAAATCAGGTAACGTTCTTCCACGACTACGATTGCAAATGGCCTTCCATCGGCCCAGGGCGCGACGGAAAAGGCGAGATCATTGTGCAAAACGGCAGCGGGCTGTGGTTAGTCAATCTGGAAACGCGAGAAACGCAAACCATCCAAGTAACGATTCCGGGAGCGAGGCCGAAGCTGCGGGCGGTTCAAGTCGATGCCGCAGACGCAATTGAAGGGGCCGATGTTTCGCCCAACGCCAAACGGGTTGTGGTGGAAGCTCGCGGCGATATTTGGACGCTGCCAGTCAAAGAAGGTTCGCCCCGGAATTTGACACGCACCAGCGGCGTGGCTGAACGGTCTGGCGCCTGGAGCCCCGATGGCCGTTGGATCGCGTATTTTTCCGATGCGACCGGCGAATACGAGCTGTATTTGAAACAATCCGACGGTTTGGGTGAAACCAAACAGCTTACCAAAGATGGCAAGGCATTCCGATTCTCACCCAATTGGTCTCCCGATTCCAAACGCATCGTGTTTACCGACAAGGCCGGCAGCATTTATTTGCATACGATCGGCGGCGATACGAAGCTCGTCGACGCCGAGCCCTATGCGGAACCCCCTTCGGTTAACTGGTCTCACGATTCAGCTTGGTTGACCTATGCCTTGTCGAGCGAGAATCGCAACGGTTCTAAGATCGTTTTCGTCTACGACATCGCCAAAGGATCTCGGCATCAAGTAACCAGCGGCTTTTTCAATGACAGCCAACCGGTTTTTGATCGCGAAGGTGATTTCCTTTACCTCGTCAGTTCGCAAGCCTTCAACAAACCCCAATACGAAGATCTTGGAACGACATTTGTCTATGCGGGCACTCAGGTCATTCTGGCTGTTCCGCTGAGGAAGGACGTAAAGCTGCCCCTGTTGCCCAAAAATGACGAAGAGACCTGGGACGATGAATCCAAATCATCGGACGATAAGGACGCCGAAGAGTCGGACGACGAGGACAAAGATGGTTCGAACAACGAAGATGCCGACGACGAGGACCAAGACGAAGCAGACGACAAGGATAATGGCGACGACAAGGATTCGGACGACGCCGAGGATGATGAGAGCGACGACGACAACCAAGACGAAGCAAGCGGCGAGGAAGATGACGACCAAGACGAATCGGAAGACGATGAAGATGGAGAAGATGACGGCGATGATGAAGCAGACAATGGTGGAGATGACGATGATCAAGGTGAAGATGAAGGTGAAGGTGAAGAAGATGACGATGACGCAAAACCGGTCACTATCGACTTCGAGGGCATTGAACGCCGCAGTTTTCAGCTACCGATTAAGCAGGGAAATTTTGGCGGTCTGGCAGTCAACCACGAGAATCAACTGATTTATGCACGGCAAACTGCGGTAGTCGAAGACGAGCCGGAAGATGTCGGTGCAGGCAATTCAATTTGCTTGTTCGATATGCACGACGACAAGAAGAAGCCTGAAGAAAAGACGGTTGTCTCCGGAGCAAGCAGCTTTGCGGTCACGCCGGACGGCAAAAAGCTGGTCGTATTCCGCGGTGCGTCGATGTTCGTCGTCGATGCAGCTCCCGATCAAAAGCTCGAAGACGAAATCCCCAAGCGCGGAATGATCGTGCAAATCGATCCGCGACAAGAATGGAAGCAAGTTTTCACAGAAGCCTGGCGGATCCAGCGCGATTATTTCTATGACCCAAACATGCACGGGACGAACTGGGATGCCATTTACAGTCAATATGCCAAAATGTTGGACGACTGTTCATCGCGGAGTGATGTCGGGATCTTGATTAGCGAAATGATTTCGGAACTCAACGTCGGTCACGCGTACTACCGCCCGCCGCATGCACCCGATGCCGGGGATGGGCCTGACTCGCGCGTCGGACTGCTGGGATGCCTGTTTGAAAAGGCCGGCAACCGCTACCGCATCGCAACAATTTTCGAAGGCGCAGCTTGGGACGCCGACGCTCGCAACCCGTTGCGGGCAGTCGGGGTCAAGGAAGGTGACTACCTGTTGGCCGTCGGCGGCGTCGAATTGACTGCGGACGTCGACCCTTATGCGTTGTTTCAAGGGACGGTCGATGTGCCAACCGTTCTGACGATCAGCGACGATGAGCACCTTGGAGATAAGAATCGCCGCGTCGTCGTCAAGCCGATACAAGATGACATCGGGCTGCGTTTTCGACACTGGATTGAGAAGAATCGAAAGATGGTCGAAGAGAAGACGGATGGTAAAGTCGGTTACATCTATGTGATCAATACTGGGGTACCCGGTCAGAACGATTTGTTCCGCCAATTCTACGGCCAGCTTTCCAAGGAAGCCTTGATTATCGATGACCGATGGAACGGCGGTGGCCAGATTCCCACTCGCTTTATCGAGCTACTGAATCGACCCGTAACCAACTACTGGGCAAAACGAGATGGACGCGACTGGACGTGGCCACCTGATTCCCATCAAGGGCCCAAGTGCATGTTGATCAACGGCATGGCCGGCAGCGGTGGCGATATGTTTCCGGCGCTCTTTAAGCAGAATAAACTCGGCCAATTGATTGGCATGAGAACGTGGGGAGGATTGGTAGGTATCACGGGTAATCCGGGCATGATCGACGGTTCGGGCGTAACGGCTCCAACGTTTGCCTATTATGAGACCGACGGGACTTGGGGTATCGAAGGTCACGGCGTTGACCCCGATCAAAAGGTCGTGGACGATCCAGGCAAGATGACGGGCGGAGGCGATCCACAGCTTGAAGCCGCTATTTCGTTGATGCTTGCCGAACTGCAATCGCACCCGTACGTCAAACCCGAGCGTCCCAAATATCCCGACCGCAGCAAGTTTGGAATAGAAGACGCGGACAAGTAAACGGAAGACGCAGGCGAGAAGGTCAATCGGTTCGGATCGACGTTCGGCTTAGTCATTCTCCGCTGCGACCATCGAGTTCATTGGCTTTACCATTCCGTTGGCGCGATTCCCATGGTGGTGGACATGGCTTAGCCTTTGCTAGTGACATGCCCAGTTGGTTAAGCTCACTTACCTCGTGCAAGCGTCGCGTTATCGCCGGGCTGGACATGTCGACTACAATGGTCCTGCGCATATTCCTAGGAGAGTTGTTATTGCTACTCATTCGGATCAAAGCCAAGTTGTTTAATATCGATTCGATCCTGGTCGCGACCAGCGGCACGTTTCATCTCGACGAGTCCTGCAGCGGAAACGGCGCAAATGGGTAAGTCATTCCAATCAAACAACTTGCGCTCACGCCAAGCAATCGTGTCGAGCTCGACCGTCAGTATCCGAGCATGATTCGCAAGTTATGAGGATACCATCGCCAGTTCCGTTGACAACGGATAAATCAATTGTAGACTGGCGCTTAGTTAAGGTGTGCCGTCTAAGTCGGTTGCAAGGCTCAAGCGTCATGAACGGTGATGCCTGAAATTTAGGCGCGTTCTCGCGTACGAGAACGCGTATCCCCGTCGGCGTTTCCAGCCGAAGACGCCAGCGATCTTCCAACCGCCACTTTCATCGGAACGTGGGTTGTCAAAGTTCCTGAGCCTGCGTCATTTGCCCTTGTTTGCCTTGGCGCCATCCCAGTGGTTGCTTGTCGATTTCGTCGCAGCTAACACTTTAGTTGGCAAGCACTGCCATCAATAGCAAACGAAATTGCCCCAGAACTTCAAGATCTTGCTGCCAAAGCCGCCAGGTCTTTTGATTTTGATCGCGAGAGCATCAAGCCACCACACAACTTTTTTTGCGATTGTTTCCAGGATCACTGGCTCACGATTGCCATACCCAATCCAAAGATGCCGGCATCGACAAATGCGTGGCTTATCCAAGAACTGCGGAATCCCCATTGCCGGTTGAAAAGCCAAGCCCAAAACAAGCCGCCCACGGCTACGCTCAAGGAAATGAGATATCCCAGCGGCGACGCCCATCCGAAAAATGTGCCCAGCAGGACGACATGGTGAGCCATAAATCCCAATGCCGCGATCCCGTTTGCTTTCCAAACCGTCATGCTTTGCTGAAGCTGGTCAAACACGAACCACCGCCAGTAGTACTCTTCCAAAAACGAATGAATGGCAACGTAGAACACGCTCAACGCAAGAAACGCGGCTTTTGAATCAAGTCCGGTCGCCTTCACTCTAGCGCGAACTCGCTCATTCAATTCTGCAACCAAACCCTCCGGCAACAGAAAATAGTACGCGCCAAGCATAGCCGCGACGACTCCGATTCCAAACAGCACGCCAATCAGTAAGTTGGTATTGCGCGTGTTCGAAGTATTCGATACTTTGGTCGCGGGATTGTCCGGAAAGGTTGCACCCAAGCCCGTCGAACGAAAGGCTTGGCTGCGGACCGGAAGGCCAACGGTTAGGATGACGTAGGCAATTGGAAACCCGAATTGTACTAGCTTACCGATCGCATAGACCGTCTGCTGAAGGGTAGGCGATGAACTCTTGAGCCAAAGGAAATAGGTCAAGGTTAGCAGAGTCGGATAGACGATAGCAAACAACAGCCAAAAGGATCGATGTCGCATGGCAGATTTTTTCGAGGGCTTGGAGTCATGTTGCTTGCGGATCACATGAACCTGCACGTTTTGTTGAAACGGTCTCGGTTATACCAAGATTCCCAGGTCTTCCCAGATCGCTTGAATGGGCTTTCGCCGAGTCTGCCTCGCAGTACCATTGAGTAATTGAATGTTCAAGGCGGGACGACTTCCACCTTGACCATTTCGTTCAGGCCATTGCGTATTTCTGAAGAAGCATATCCGTAAAGCGAGGAAAACATTTACTTGCCCAAACGAGCGACTTTCCGCCCAACGACAGGACGGACTCGCTTTGTCGACGCGAGAGACATCGAATGGTTGACGAAGCGACTTTTTCGGCGGTCTGTGCTCCCAGGTTAAGGCGGCTTTGTCCGGGGCTGCTGTTGATCAAAGAACGGAAGAACTCGCTTTTCGTAGTGCTGGGATAAATGGTCAGCACATCAATTCCATGTGGCCGAAGTTCAACTCGCAGCGACTCCGACCAACCGCGCAGGGCGAACTTCGCCGCGCAGTATTCGCTCTTGAGCGGTACTCCTCGGTAACCCAACACTGAGTTGATATTGCAGATCGCAGGAATATTGCCGCGCTTGAGATGCGGGATGGCCAAGCGAGTTAGCTCGGCCGCCGCAAAGAAATCTAGCTCGAAAACATTCCTTAGCCGTTCCGGCGTGGCTTCTTCGAAAAATCCGACAGCGCCTACTCCGGCATTGTTGATCAGAACATCAATTCCGCCAAGTTGTTTCGCAGCGGTTTGGATCAACTCTTGCCGATGCTCGGAATCGCACAAGTCGCCGGGCACGCAAAACAGCCTTTGCGAATTTCCCAGGGACATTCGTAATCGTTCGAGCCTTTCCGAACGCCGACCGCTGACGACAACCGAAGCGCCCGCGCCGATCAACCCCCGGGCCAAATACCATCCGATTCCACTGGTGGCCCCAGTAAGTACAATCCTTTTGCCGGCTAGATTCCTTCGAGCCATCAATGTCGCCTTCATGAACTCCAATTCCCATCCAGTCAATTTGACTGGGCAATACCGTTTGCCAAGATCAGGATCGGACAACAGCATCACTATCTTTCCTATATTGCCAGACCTGTCAAGGAAAGCTTGGAAAGCCTGGAAATCCTTGACTTATAGTGCGAGATCTACGATTGTACCGAATGTTGCTAGATTGACGGTGGACGCGGTTGCCCCAGTTGACAGTGCCCCTTCGATCGGTACTCTTATGAAGCATCTTCCACACCACTAGAGTGTTGGAATTGTTAAAAGCGGCCTAAACGTTTGGGGCGCTCAATCTTGTCCGAGAATCCAATAGGAGATGAAAATGAAAAGATTTTTGGCATTGGGAGTATCTGCTTTGGCGGTTGTTTTTGCAGTCGCTCCGGTCAGCAATGCTCAAGTGGTAACGGGCGGTGGCTGCAGTAGCTGCTCACAAAATGCGGTCTATGCTGCATCGTATCAACCGGTTTCAACGGTTGGCTATGAAATGCAAGGCTCTGGAGTTTATCAGGCTTCGGCAACCTCGTGCGGCGGTTGTGGTACACCAGTTCAAACTGCCTCATACGCAGTTCCGGTTTCGCACCATGTTGCATCGTATCATGGGGGAAGCGGTTGTTCGAGCTGCAACTCGTGTCAATCAGGTTGCCATACTCGGCATTCGGGTTGCCATTCCTGCGATACCGGTTGTCGATCACGCTGTGGCGGCTGCCAAGCGAGCTATACCGGATGCTCTACCTGCCAGGTAAGAAATACCGGTTGCTCCAGTTGCCAAGTTAGCCATAGTGGATGCAATTCTTGTGGCCACAGCCATGCAGCCTATGTTCAGCCTGTTGCTCACTATGCATCCACCGGATCGTCATGTTGTGGACAGCAACCCGTCGTTTCAACAGCAAGTTATGGCTGCACCGGTTGCAGTGGTGGCGCTGTTGGAGCAACCTATGCCAACTATGGCTCCAGCGTAGTTTCCGGTCCGGTCGTATCGGGTGGTTGCACCAACTGTGGAACGACGATGGACTCTGGCGTCATTTCGTCAGCAACCGTTGCACCACCTACCGCAGCACCACCTACCACAGCAGCACCTACTCCAGCTACTGCGCCTGCCGATTCGACCCCAGCGCCTGCTGCTGGATCGGCGCCAGCTCCTTCGCCAGTTCCAGACAAAAGTACCTAGTGTGGAACTTGGCAGGTAATTTCTTGGGACGGGAATTCGTTTTCAATCCCTGAAATTTCCAATTTCAACGAGGCGATCGAACCACTTCCGTTCGATCGCCTTTATTTGGTAAATTGCCCGCAATGCGCGTGTTGTGAGACCTAGCTCTGGCACCTTTCCAAGTTTTGGATCGTATCTTTCCTTGAGCAAGGGTGCTTTATGTTGTAAGTTAATTAGGGTTACTTCGCCCGACGCCGCGCATAAACCAAACTCAATGGACGAATTTACCGACCAGGTAGACAGGAAGCTCTCGATGGCGGAATGTAAATATTTTGAAGATTTGCTGCCGGGCCAGATTTGGACAAGCCCGGCGAGAACGATTACTGAAGCAGACATCGTCAATTTTGCCGGGATGACCGGGGACTTCGATCCGTTGCACGTTGACCATGCCTTTGCTGCCGAGACGCCTTACCGAAAGCCTATTGCTCACGGACTTCTAGGTCTGTCGCTCATGGCAGGTCTGAGCAGTACCAGCCCCCGTGTCCGAACTGCAGCCTTTGTTCGGATTGATAATTGGCAATTCCACTTGCCTATCTACATTGGCGACACAATTCACGTCGTAACCGAAGTCGAATCGTCCAGGCCTTGTGGCCGTCGAACTGGCGAAGTGGTATGGATTCGCAAAGTCATCAATCAACGGGGCGACTGTGTCCAGTCCGGGCGATTGACGACCTTAGTTTCCAGCGCTCGCTTGATTCCGCGAACTGCCAAGCAGTCGGCGCTTCCAGCGTTGAAAAGCGGCCAATTGCGACCCAATCCCGCCAAAGTTGATGCGATGTAGCGCGGCAGGTCTGCGGACATCGAAACACGCGCGTCCCGCAGATTCATGCAGGCAGCAGCTTAAGGCGTATTGGTGCTGGGTGTTATTTCTGCTTCCGCTAATGAGCGGACGAAGTTCACTAGATGCCAAGTGTCTTCCACGGACACTACACCTTCGAGAGCCGGCATGGGCGTACCGTCTATTCCGTAGTATATCCTTTGAAAAATGGCCTCCGGGGTGGCGCCTCCACGATAAACACCTTCTCGAAAATCTCGCGGCAAAATTTTTCTTGCCGGCAGGGCACCGCGAGCCATCAGTGGTATCAGCAGCGCTTCGTCCGTTGGATCGAGGTTGATTCGAGTTGTCCAGTCCTTGGTCCAGTCGTCGTAGTCCTGAGTCTGTCCATCCCCATGCCCGGCCTTGCCGTGGCATTTGCTACATGAGGTGATTTCCGATTCAAACAATTCCTTGCCACGCTCGATCGATGCTTTTAACGGCGAATCGGAATGGGCTGTAGCGGCTGACCGAAGCTCTTCCGGCGTGGCATTTGTGGGAATCTCTCCGGCACTTGGAATTTCCTTGACCTGATCACCGGCTGAGAGCCAAGTTTCACCGATTCGCACAATCGTCTCGTGGACGAGCGGAACTTGTTGTTCTTCGAAGTGTGGGCTACCCGGTGCAAAAAGATTCTTGAGCACTTCAGGGTCTTCGGCTTCAAATTCGATCTCGGCGGCTTCCTTGAGTAACTCACGCTCGACCTCACCTCGCCACGAAAGATAAATCACGTAATCGACCAGCGCAGCCACGTCCGCATCCGTCAGTTCCGGAATACGCACCATCGTTGTGCCAGGTACGCCCTTTCGAATCGTGTTGGCAATATTGTCTCGCAATGGCTTTGCCCCGCGAGCTGTGCTTTTGAATTTGAACTTGCCCATGCGAAAGTCTCGAGGATAGGGATTCGAGATGGCAGCGTTTGGACCACGACCATTGCCCGTCTCACCATGGCAAGTCGCGCAATGCTTTCGAAATAGACCTCGGCCCGAATCATTGGACGCCGATCCACTTGCGACCAACAACTTCTCTTGACCAACAACTTGTTTGAGTTCGTCCTGCAAGAACTCTGGCAGTATTGGGGAGTCAGGCGTGCCAAAGTACTCGTGCAGCGCGGCCTGCGCTTCCGCAAGAGCCTGATCCATCGAATAACCAATTTCCAACTCGGTGGCGTAAGCATAAACGAAATTCGGTTCGAACTGAATCGGCCTGTGATCCGCGCAGCCGGATAAAAGGATGGCGGTACATAGGACGATCGTCGAAATTCGAAACATGAAAAATCTGGTTGGGCCCGAGGTCATAAACTGGTTCATGGAACGAACGGCAGATTTGGACAGTGTCAAGTAATGGTGGCATAGGCTTCTAGCCTGTGTGGATTCAGCGAAGTATGTGCGATTCCACAGGCTGGAAGCCCCTGCCACTTTGAAAATCCTCAAACTTGGTGCGGTTGTACTAATTTTTAGCGTTTTCCAGCTCGCCAGCAGGATAGACCCACAATTCTTCCTTTTCGGGGTTGAATTGGTAGACCAGCCCGTCGCGCAATTCAGGTAGTTCGATGGCATTGGGTTGGATGATCTTTTGAATGAATTCGTCGTGCGACTTTGGTACTTTACCGTGCTCAGCTTTATAGAGCTGGAGTGCGTGAGGAATTTGAATGTCAAATACCGCTTGGTCTCGGACTCGAAAGAACTGGATGGCTGGCCCAGAGATCAATTGTTGAACCGGATTGTGCGCTTCCAGCTTCTGACCTTGCTTGCCCACACCGGCGGCTGCGCGTTGGGCTTCGGGTTGCGGCTGAGGTGCCGCCTCGGGCTTCGCGGTTTGTGCGGATGGCTGACAACCAACATTCAATACGAGGGTTCCTAGTGCAATGGTTGCCATCGCAAACAAAAACGTGGAAGTTGCGTCGCGAAATTTCAACTTAAACATAGATTGGCTCCTATTTCCGAGTGACGTATAAATTTGATGCCAACAGACTCAACCTAGATTTTAATCGAGTAAGGTGGGAGGCGAAGCTACTGTACCGATAGGCCATGATAGGACAAACGTTGCGCCTTTGCCCAATTTGGACCGAACGGTCAAGTCGCCTCGGTGCTCGCGCAGGATCTTTTGGCTGATCGGCAATCCGAGCCCGGTACCTCGCGAACCCTTTGTGCTTTGAAAAGGTGCAAAGATTCGAGCAAGTTGATCGTCCGGAATACCTTCCCCATTATCCTGAACCTGGATCGAAATAATTTGGTCGCTTGTGTTGAGTTGGACCATGACCTGAACCGCTGGCCCGTCACGTCGATCCTCTTCACAGGCTGCCGCCGCGTCAATAGCGTTGGTGATCACGTTCAAAAGTGCGCGATGAATGGCTTCGCGATCCATAGGCACATCGCATGCGGAATCCAACAGCCTAGCACTTAGGCTCACGTTGACTGACTTGGCAAACGATTGCATTGATTCGACGACTTCATGGACTACGTCGTTGACGTCCTCAGATATCAAGTTCAGTTCGCGGTCTTTGCTAAACGATAGCATGTCCATCACCAAACTGCTAATGCGATCTTGATTGCGTTTGACAATTGCCCAGCCTTTCTGAACCACATCCAGCTTCCCTTTGGTCAAACCATCTTCAACCAGATAGTTGCCTCCAGAAATTCCTTGTAAAATATTCTTGACGTGGTGTGAAACGTCTGCGATGGTCTGCCCCATTGTAGCCAGTCGTTCAGATTGCAGCATGGCGCGATAAAATTGGGTGTCTTCAACGGCCAAGGCGGCTTGACCTGCGATTGCAATCATCAGTTTCAAATGCGAAGCATCGAACGTTGATTCACGATTGCGCTCGACGTATTTGCCAGCCGAAATTTCGGTGTCGATATAAATCGCACCGTGAACTCCGTAGCGACCTTGCATTGGAACGCAAATGGCTTCGCGGATTCCTAAGCCGGCGATGCTAGCCACAGTTTCCCAACGAGAGTCCTCTTGCGCATTGCTCGTCAGGACGCCTTCTCGCTTTTGCATCACCTGATCCAGTATCGTGCGACTAATTTGAATTGGCCGATTGTGGATGCGTTTTGATCGTTGACGATGGCGGCTTGACGCGGGATGAAGTTCGCCATCGATTTCGTGAATCAACATAATGCATCCGCGGTCGCACTGGATCCACTGAAAGATCAAGTCCAGCACTTCTCCAAGCAATTCATCGATATCGAGCGTGCGGTTGATCGCTTGACTGACCCGGTAGAAAATTTCGCCATCGTTAAGGTCCACCGTTCGGGTTGCCGTCGTAGCTCCAGGTGCGGATGTTGACCCGCCTTGAGGCAATATTCCATCAAACTTGAAAATGCAACTCTCGGCGCGGCTCAGAATGCGGTCGACGTCTTCAGAATGTGCAGTCACAATCTCGACGGGGCTGAACTCATGGGCAGAAGGGCTTTCCGGGTCGCCGGTGAATATAAGCAGGGTCCGACCAAGCTGGATCCGATCGCCGCTGTGGAGAGCTATCGATTCGACTGCATTGCTGTTTACGAAAGTCCCATTGCTGCTGCCACAATCTCGCAACGCATAATTGCCATCGCTGGCCTGGACGAGTTCCGCGTGCTGCCGAGAAACTTCCGTATCGCTCAATCGAATTTGATTGTTAGAATCCCGTCCAATCGTTACTCTCTCGCCGCGAATCACGAATTGACGTCCGTGATCCTGGCCGCGAATCACGAGGAAAGATGCCATAAGCTATAATTGAGTCGTAGGGGAGGGAGGCTTTAAGCCCGTCACTTCCTGGTTTCCGCGACGAGACCGTAAAAAACAAGCCGGATTATACAACGAATAATTGCCCAAAGGCAGTAGGCCGTTGTCGATGGTCAGCGATTCGTTTCGATCGCCTGACGCAAATTGATTGACGAAATTTCCCATAGCGGCCATTTAAGACAGGCTTCAAAAACTGGATATCGAAAACGACTTGCCACCTCGTATGGAAACTCTAAAGCGAAGCTCAGTTTGTGTTGCGTTTCTTGTGCTGACGCTGGCTTCTCAGATTGCCCGGGCGCAGTCGCCCGAAACGCGAATTGTCACGTACAAGACGGCAGGAGAGCGTTTGACGATTGCGGGCGAAGTGCTTCGTGAGTTTGGCGACCGCAGTATGTTATTGATGGCCGCTGATGGCCAATTGCACACACTGCATGGCGAGGACGTAATCGAGCAGCAGGCTACGGAAGAGACACTCCAACCGGCTTCGACCGAGCAGGTTATCGAGTCGCTCCGAACGACGTTGAGCGATGATTTCCAATTTCTGGACACCAAGCATTACTTAATCGCCTACAACACCAACGAAGCCTACGCGCAGTGGGTCGGACAACTGTTTGAACGTCTATACCGTGGATTCCGCACTTACTGGGACACTCGTCGATTCGACCTCAATTCGCCGCGATTCCCGCTGGTGGCTATCGTCTTCCGCGACAAGCCTAGCTACCTGGCATTCGCACAGCGAGATATCGGCGATTCGGCCCAATCCATGTTCGGGTACTACAACATGAATTCGAATCGCATGTTGATGTACGATTTGACGGGAGTTGATGGACTTCTGGCACCTGGCCAGCGAGTGTCAACCCAGGCGTTGGTCAATCACGTGCTCAGCCAACCTCAGGCTGAACGCACCGTGGCAACGATCGTGCACGAGGCGGTGCATCAGGTCGCATTCAATACGGGATTGCAAGTTCGGCTGGCAGACAATCCGTTATGGCTCAGCGAAGGTTTGGCGATGTTTTTCGAATCGCCCGATTTAAGCAGTCCACAAGGTTGGAAAATGGGGAATGTGAACTACCACAATTTGCGACTCTTCGCGAACTACGTCACCCGAAGGCCAGACGACTCTTTATTGACGTTGATCCAAGACGACGAACGCTTCAAGAACGCGGAGACCGCCCGCGACGCCTACGCCGAGAGCTGGGCTTTGACCTATTTCTTGATCAAGGCTCGCAGCAAGCAATTTGCGGAATACCTTCGCGAGATAGGCAAGCTGGAGCCGTTGCAAGCGACCGACCCAAGTGCTCGCGTCGAGGCATTCAAGTTGCATTTTGGAGACCTCAAAAAAATTGATCGAGATTTTGTCAAGTATTTGAGCAAAGTGAGAGTCGGTCCATGAGTGGCACCATTTGTCCTATCCGGGAGAATCCCGAAAAAGCAAACTAGCCGGCCGGCCAGTACTGCATGATCAGCGGAAGCAGGACCTATAGTTGCAGCCGCTGTCCCCAGCGGCGTTTGTCCCAGAATTTTTCGATGCGGTCCTGTGGGCTGCGTTGGCAGTCGCTCCCGTTGCACGCCGCTGAGGATAGCGGCTTCTACGATAATCGGCTGTTACACTACGGCTCGCCCTACTCCATTTCCTGACTGGAAGAGAAACGCAACGGGGACCAGTCCCGCTAAAGGTTCCGTGATGGCCCTGCACCGACGGAAGATGGTCTTGTTCCGCATTCGCGCTTTGCAGTCGATACGCACACCGTCAGCGGGATTCTGGCGGGGTATTCGACGATCGGTAAATCGCACCAGTCAGAGCCTTTTGAGATTTTCCCTGGCACGGTGTCGTGAAATCGTCCCGCCAGGGACGGAATATCGGTAGAAGAATCGTTCCCCACGTGCGCTTCAGGTTGCTACCGACATCGCGTCCCTAACGGGACTGAAGAATCTG
>WPCK01119692.1_pt1 | contig 15923 bp, 11 predicted proteins | sample 5399851 | NCBI WGS metagenome assembly WPCK01 (sample SAMN12869471, study PRJNA574797) | sludge metagenome | isolation source: wastewater treatment of pH11 | place: China:Beijing | collected 2019-05-20
GGCTTCGGCGCGGGAGCAAACGGCGACAGGCGCGGCGCCGGACGCTCGGCGGCGACGGGCTCGGGCGCGCGTGCCGGTTGTGCCGGCTTCGGCGATCCGAACGACACCGCATCGTTGATCTTGTAGTCGAACTCGACCGTGTCGATGGCGTCCTCGAGCGCCTTCATCTGGCGCGCGACCTGATCGGCGCCAAGCGCCGGTACCGTGCTTTCCAGCTTGGCGCGAATGGTGAGCCGCGCCTTGTCGTACACCTTTTCGCGCACGGCGGGCCCGCGGTCGGCAAGCCCGTCGATCGTGCGCTTGAGGATCGGTGTGAAGTCCGTCATCGAGAAATGCCCGCTTTCCGGCCGGTAATCAGGCCGCCCATCCCTTGGAACCCCCCGAATACGTCAAACTCATGACCTTCGGCAACAAGGCAGCGCGCCGGAACTTCAGTCACGGAACGGATCGGTGACGAAAATCGTGTCATCACGCTCCGGGCTGGTCGACAGCAGCGCCACCGGCGCGCCGATCAGATCCTCGATCAGGCGCACATACTTGACCGCCGCTGCCGGCAGATCCGCCCAGCGCCGCGCACCTGCGGTGGTGCCCGACCAGCCTTCGATCGTCTGATAGACCGGCTCGATGCGCGCCTGCGCCGCCTGCCCCGCGGGCAGCCACGAAATCTCCTGCCCGTCGAGGCGATAGCCCGTGCAGACCCTGATCTCGTCGAGGCCGTCGAGCACGTCGAGCTTGGTGAGCGCGATGCCGGTGATGCCGTTGACGGCGACCGCCTGGCGCACCAGCGCGGCGTCGAACCAGCCGCAACGGCGCTTGCGCCCGGTCACCGTGCCGAACTCGTGGCCGCGCGTGCCGAGGAAGTCGCCGATGTCGTTCTGCTGTTCGGTCGGAAAAGGCCCCTCGCCGACGCGCGTGGTGTAGGCCTTGACGATGCCGAGCACGTAGCCGATGCCGCCCGGTCCGATGCCGGAGCCGGCGGCCGCCTGACCGGCCACCGTGTTCGACGAGGTCACATAGGGATAGGTGCCGTGATCGATATCGAGGAAGGTGCCCTGCGCGCCCTCGAACAGGATGCGCGCGCCATCGCGCCGCTTGGCATCGATGAGCGCGCCGGCCCGATCCATGTAGGGCAGGACCCGGGCAGCGACGGCCTCGAGTTCGGTCGCGACCGCGGACACCGCGACCTCGGCCTGTCCGAGTCCGCGCCGCAACGCGTTGTGATGGGTCAGCAGCCGGTCGATCTTCAGGGCGAGCGAGTCCGGTTCGGCAAGATCCATGAGCCGGATGGCGCGCCGGCCGACCTTGTCCTCGTAGGCCGGACCGATGCCGCGCCGGGTGGTGCCGATCTTCGTCCCCGAATTGCTCGCCGCATCCTCGCGCAGGCCGTCGAGTTCGCGATGCACCGACAGGATCAGCGGCACATTCTCGGCAACCTTGAGGATTTCGGGCGTCACCGCGATGCCCTGCGCGGCCAGCCGGTCAAGCTCGGCGACGAAGGCGTGCGGATCGAACACCACGCCATTGCCGATGACCGACAGCTTGCCGCGCACCACGCCGGAAGGCAGCAGCGACAGCTTGTAGGACACGCCGTCGATGACCAGCGTATGACCGGCATTGTGCCCGCCCTGGAACCGCACCACGACATCGGCGCGCTCGGAGAGCCAGTCGACGATCTTGCCCTTGCCTTCGTCGCCCCATTGCGCGCCGACGACCACTACGTTGGCCATGCCCGTGTTCCTTCCCGCGGTGATCCCCGCGTCCGTTTAGAAAACCGCGCCTCCTTAACCCATCGCGCCGCGCCATGCGACCGCCAACTTCGTCGCGGTCCGCGGACCGGCAGCGTCCAGTCGCGCGCTCTCCTTGCCACGCCCGGTTTCCCGTCTGGCTGTTGATGCCCCCTCATCCGGCCCTTCGGGCCACCATCTCCCAGATGGGGCGAAGGGAGAGGCGGGGAAGACGGACGGCCGAAGATCGCCTGTCTTTTGATAAGTATGCGACCTCGCGGCCGCCCGTCCGGTGGGCTTGCCCTCCGGTACTGGCGTCGGGCTGCGCGGAGGCAACCGGACCGCCGGTCGGGCCGGGACCTGGGGGCTCATCGCCCAGTGGCGTGCCAACACCACCGATCCCGCACCGGCCCCCGCCCCGTTTCACCGGCTCGCGACCCGGGTTCCCGTCTGCGGGGAGCGACCGCGAGGATAGGCGAAGAGCGAAGGGACGTGGATAGAATGGGCGTGAGCGCTCGCTTGAAGCTCGGGGACAGTTTACTTTTCAGCCGACTGGACCCGTGCTCGGATCGCAGATGAAAAACGTAAACTGTCCCCACGGTTCCGACACGGCAACCCCCACCCGCGCCTGCGGCGCGAATACCGGGGTCGAGTCACTTGCCTCGACCCGTCCTCCGGACCCCCACAAGGGGGAGGTGAAGGGGGCGCGCCTCCGCTTTGACCTCTCCCCGGCGGGGAGAGGTCCCGAGGCGAAGCCGAGGGGGTGAGGGGGCCTTGGCGCAACGGTCTTCCCCCTCACCCGACTGCGGCCAACGGCTCGCGTTCCGCTCGCCGGGCCTTCGTATCCCTCTCCCCGCCGGGGAGAGGGGCGAGGTGGCGCCGTTCGGAAGCCCGGGGACAGTTTGCTTTTCAGCCGCCTAGACCCGGGCCTGGAACGCGGGCGACAAAGCAAACTGTCCCCAAGGTTCCGACACGGCAACCCCCACCCGCGCCTGCGGCGCGACCTCCCCTCAAGGGGGAGGCGAAGGGCCAGCACGTCAGGCGTGGCGCCCGAACAGCCCGAGCACCAGCGCGCAGCCAGCCATGATCACGCCCGCCCCGGCGAACTGGACGAGCGACAGCGATTCGCCGAGCAGCACAGTGCCGATGATCACCGCGCAGACCGTGACGAGGAACTCGACGCTGATGGTCCGTGTGGCCCCGATTTCGGCGACAAGCCGGAAGTAGATCACGTAATTGAGCGCGCTCACCATGCCGGCCAGGGCGAGCAGCCACAGGAGCGCCTCGATCGTCACCGGTCCCGGCACCGGAAACAGGGCCAGGAGCGGCAGGGCAAAAAGACTGCCGGCCAGCGAAGCGCCAGCGGTCACCTCGACCGCGCCGACTCCCCTGAGGCGAAGGCTGGCATGATTGGAGCCGTAGGCGGCGAAGAATGCCGACAGCAGCGCGGCGGCGCAGCCGAACAGGAACTCCCCGGTCATCGGCACCTCGGGGAACCCGACAAGCATCACCAGGCCGGCAAGGCCGATCAGGATGCCGGCCAGCCCGGAACGGGTGATCCGCTCGGTCCCCATGGACTGGGCGATGAGCATGGAGAACAGCGGGATCGCCGCCACGAAGATCGAGGACATCGCCGTGCCGATGCGGGTGGTAGCCAGCGACAGGAACACCTGCTGGGCGGTGACGGTCGTGGCACCGACAATGGCAAGATCGCGCCAGCGACCGGTGAAGTCCAGCCTGCGCCCGGCCATCCGCGCCGCCAGCGCCAGAATCGCGAACGCAAGGACGCCGCGAAACGCCACGCCGCCGGCCCAGCCGAACGCATGCACGACATTCAGAAGGATCACGAAGGAAAAGCCCCACGTGACGGCGAGGTGGAGATAGGCGACGGTCTGCTTCGGGGTCATCATGGCGGCCGGTTGACGCCGGTGGCGGTAGCGCGGCACCGCGCCCGTGTCAAAACGGCAACGATCGGTCGACTTCCCGATGGCTCGCCGGGCCGAACGCCGCTATGCAGGGCGGGTCTTGAGCACGAGTCCGTCCGCCCTCGCCTATCTGTTGCTGGCCTTGACCACCCTGTTCTGGGGCGGCAACTCGGTCGCCGGCCGCATGGCCGTGGGCGAGATCTCGCCGATGCTGCTCACGGCGGGCCGCTGGGGCATCGCCTTCCTGATCCTGGTCGCGCTCGGTTGGCGCGAAATCAGGGCCGAAGCCGCCACCTTGCGGGCAAACCGGCTCTGGCTCACGGTGATGGCCTTCATCGGCTTCACCTTCTTCAACATCTGTCTCTATATCGCGCTGCACTACACGACCGCGGTCAATTCCTCCGTGTTGCAGGCGGCCATGCCCGTGGCGGTCTTCGCCGCGAGCTATCTCTGGCACGGCCAGCGCACGCGCGCCGGTCAGATCGCCGGCTTTGTCGTGACGCTCGCCGGGGTGGCGGTGATCGCCGCACAGGGATCGCTGGCGACGCTGCTTGCGCTGTCCTTCAATCCGGGGGATCTGCTGGTCATCGGCGCGATCGCCGTCTACGGGCTCTACACCGTGGCGCTGCGCGACAAGCCGGCGCTGAACTGGAAGAGCCTGATGGCAGCGCTGACCGGGCTGGCGTTCCTCACCTCCCTGCCCTTTGCCATTGCCGAAGCGGCACTCGGCCTGATGCAGGCGCCGACACCGACCGGCCTTGCGGTGCTGGCCTACACGGCGGTGTTCCCGTCGATCCTGGCACAGGTGTTCTGGATCCGCGGCAACGAATTGATCGGCGCCAACCGGGCCGGCCTGTTCATCAACCTGGTGCCGGTGTTCGGCACGCTGCTGGCGATCCTCATCCTCGGCGAGCGCCTGCACGGCTACCATGCCGTGGCGCTGGCCCTGGTGATGGGCGGCATCGCGATTGCCGAGCAGGGACGGGGACGCTGACCGACGCCCCTCCCCGCCATGCGCCTCACACCGCCTCCACGTCGAACACCAGCGGCTTGGCCGACAGGATCGCCGGATGCGCCCGCACCTGGTCGAGCACCGCCGGAGGGAACGGCTCGTCGAGATAGAGCAGCGCGATGGCATCGCCGCCCGGCCGGTCGCGCCCGAGCGAGAAATTTGCGATGTTGACCTTGTTCTCGCCGCACACCGTGCCGAGCAGACCGATGATGCCGGGCGCGTCGGCGTTGGTGGTGTAGAGCATGTGGTGGCCGACCTCGGCGTCGAGGTTGATGCCCTTGATCTGGATGAAGCGCAGCTTGCCATCGGAAAAGCAGGTGCCGGCGATCGTGCGGGTGCGATCCGTGGTGGTCACGCGCAGCATGATGTAGCCGTCGAACACGCCGGTCTTGTCGCGCTTGACCTCCGAGACGATAATGCCGCGCTCCTTCACCATGATCGGCGCCGACACCATGTTGACGTCGGAGACCTGGGAGCGGATGAGGCCGGCAAGCGCCGCGCTCATCAGCGCCTTGGTGTTCATCTGCGCCGTGGCGCCGTCGAAGATGATCTCGACCTCCTTGATCGGCTCCTCGGTGACCTGGCCGACAAAGGCGCCGAGCACGTCGGCGAGCCTGACGAACGGCTTAAGCCGCGGTGCTTCCTCCGCCGTGATCGACGGCATGTTGATGGCGTTGGAGACGGCGCCGCGCACCAGGTAGTCCGCCATCTGCTCGGCGATCTGCAGGGCAACGTTTTCCTGCGCCTCCGTGGTGGAGGCGCCCAGATGCGGCGTGCACACCACGTTGGGGAAGGCAAACAGCGCGTTCTCCGTCGCCGGCTCGACCTCGAACACGTCGATGCCGGCGCCACCGACCTTGCCGCTCGCGAGCCCCTCGATCAGGTCGGCCTCAACGACCAGGCCGCCGCGGGCGCAGTTGATGATGCGCACGCCGGTCTTCATCTTCGCGATCGCCGCCTTGTCGATGATGCCGCGGGTCTTGTCGGTGAGCGGGGTGTGCAGGGTGATGAAATCGGCGCGCGCAAGCAGCGTGTCGAGATCGACCTTGACGACGCCGAGCTCCTCCGCGCGCTCCTCCGACAGGAACGGATCGAAGGCCACCACGTGCATCTTCAGGCCGATGGCGCGCGCCGCGACGATGGAGCCGATGTTGCCGCAGCCGATGAGTCCGAGCGTCTTGCCGGTGATCTCGACGCCCATGAAGCGGTTCTTCTCCCACTTGCCGGCCTTGGTCGAGCGATCGGCTTCCGGCAGGTCGCGGGCGACCGCGAACATCAGCGCGATGGCATGCTCGGCGGTGGTGATGGAATTGCCGAACGGCGTGTTCATGACGATGATGCCACGGCGCGAGGCGGCCGGAATGTCGACATTGTCGACGCCGATGCCGGCCCGGCCGATCACCTTGAGGCGCGCGGCGCGCGCGATCAGCTTTTCGGTCACCTTGGTGGCCGAGCGGATCGCCAGGCCGTCATACTGGTCGATAACCTCGAGCAGGCGGTCCTTGTCCTTGCCGAGGTCCGGCAGGTAGTCGACCTCGACGCCGCGATCCTTGAAGATCTGCACGGCCGTGGGGGAAAGCTTGTCGGAAACGAGAACGCGGGGCGCCATCTTGGCCTCCTGTGCTGAGCGGTCGAAGGGGAAGGGCCCGCGGTCGTGCCGCGGGCAAGGCAGGCGTCAGGCGGACGGTGTCAGCGTCGCCTTCTGCGTGGCAAATGCCCAGTCGAGCCAGGGGATGAGCGCTGCGACATCGGCCTGCTCCACGGTCGCGCCGGTCCAGATCCGCAGACCCGCCGGGGCGTCACGGTAGGCGCCGATGTCGTAGGCGACGCCCTCCTTGTCGAGCAGCGACACCAGTCCCCTGGCGAAGGCCTCCTGGCCATCGGGCGCGAGCGCGCGCACGGCCGAATCGGTGATGACGAGGCAGACCGACGTGTTCGACCGCGTCGCCGGATCGACGGCGAGGTGATCGATCCACGGCCGCGCCCGGACGAAGGCGTCGAGGGTGGCGGCATTGGCGTCGGCACGGGCGACCAGCCCGTCGAGACCGCCGGCGGAGCGCGCCCATTCCAGCGCGTCGATGTAGTCCTCGACGGCCATCATCGACGGCGTGTTGATGGTTTCGCCCCTGAAGATGCCCTCGATGAGCTTGCCGCCGGAGGTGAGCCGGAAGATCTTCGGCAGCGGCCAGGCCGGCTTGTGGGTTTCCAGCCGTTCCACCGCGCGCGGCGACAGGATGAGCATGCCGTGCGCGCCCTCGCCGCCGAGCACCTTCTGCCAGGAAAAGGTGACGACATCGAGCCGCGAGAAGTCGAGGCGCTGCGCAAAGGCCGCCGAGGTGGCGTCGCAGATGGTCAGGCCCTGCCGGTCGGCCGGGATGAAGGAGGCATCGGGCACACGCACGCCCGAGGTCGTGCCGTTCCAGGTGAAGACGACGTCGCGGTCGAAATCGACCGCCGACAGGTCAGGCAGTTCGCCATAGGGCGCATTGAAGACGCGCACGTCGTTGAGCTTCAGCTGTTTGGTGACATCGGTCACCCAGCCCTCGCCGAAGGATTCCCACGCCAGCATGTCGACGCCGCGCGCGCCGAGCAGCGACCACAGCGCCATCTCGACCGCTCCGGTATCGGAGGCCGGAACGATGCCGATGCGATGACTGTCGGGAACGTTCAGGACCTCGCGGGTCAGCGCGATGGCGCGTTCGAGCCGCGCCTTGCCGACCTTGGCGCGATGCGAGCGGCCGAGCGGCGCGCCGGCAATGGCCTGAGGCGTCCAGCCGGGACGCTTGGCGCAGGGACCTGAAGAGAAATTGGGGGATGCCGGACGCATGTCCGGCCTGGCGATCGCTGTCATGAACCTATCCTTCCAGATAGCTCGCCCCTCGTTGGGGAGGGGTGGCCCGGGGACGGCGCTACAGAATCGCCAGGCTTCGGTCAAGCCGGTTTCGCACCTGCACAAGAAAATGTCGCAGGTGCAACACGGACAAACGAAAACGGCGGGCTCATGCCCGCCGCTGTTTCAGCTCGACCGGTTCGCTCTCACCACAGTTCGTAGCGGAAGCCGAGGCGCACCTGATGCTGGCTGTAGCCGCCGTCGCTGCCCTGGGTCCCGGTGGCGCCGGCTCCGGCCGAGGCCGCGTCGAAGGCGAACATCGGGCCACCGGCAACACGGGTGTACTTGTAGCCGAGATCGAGCTTGGTGTTCTTGGTCAGGTCGTAGCTCACGCCTGCCATGAGCGCCCAGGTGAAGCGCCAGGAATCGAGCCCCGCATGCGTGGTCTGGCCGAGATAGGCCGGGGCGGGGCAGGCGCCGCCGCCGTTCACGCAATAGGTGTCGTTGGTCAGCGTGTCCCACTTCATGTAGGTCAGACCGGCGCCGGCACCCAGATAGGGCGTCAGGTGGGCGATGGTGCCGAGATCGGCATAGCCGTTGATCATCGACGTGTAGGCGGTGAAGGTGGCCGCGTCGTCGGAGCGGCAGGTCGTGCCGGCATAGGCCGGATCGACCAGCGGATCGATGCAGGGCAGCGCGCTGGTGGTGGTGCCGGCAAACGAACCGGTGAAGTAATCCAGCGTCGCGTCGGCCCGAACCCAGTCGGTGAAGCGGTAGCCGAAGCCGCCGGACAGGTAGAGATTGGTCGAGATCGCCTCGGTGGCGAAGGCATTGGACGAATAGGTGCCCGTGCCGGCATCGTAGGTCCGGTAGGTCACCGCGCCGGTCGACGTGATCACCCCGTAGCCGATGTCGCCGCGCAGATACCAGCCATTGCCGATCTCGACCGGCTGATATTCGGGCGGCTGATCGACGACGATCGGTGGATCGTAATCCGCGGCCAATGCGGCAAACGGCAGTGCGGTCAATGCCACGGTGGCAAGAAGGCGGGTGATCTGGGTCATGTCCCTACTCCGAACTTAACGTCCGAAAGCCGGTTCTCCGGCCTCGTCCTTGACCCAGCATTAACGATAATCGTTAAGTCCCGGTTAAGCATAACGCGGAAAATTTCCCATTGTTTCCAAAGACAAAGCCGCCGGGCGCGAGCCCGGCGGCTTCATTGGAGATACGTGTGCCGTCGTCAGTTCTTGTAGATGACCGGCATCGGCTCGGGCTGCACATGGTGCGCGGTGGCGCCGAGCTTGTAGCGCAGGCCGACCTTGACCGTGTGGCTGTTGAAGCCGCGATCGTAGCCCTGCACCCCGCTTGCCGGCGGCAGGTAGCGGAACATCCGGCCGCCTTCGATGCGCTTGAAGCGATAGCCCACGTCGAGCTTCAGCTTCGGATTGATGTCGTAGGACACGCCCGCCATCAGCGCCCAGGCAAACCGCATCGAGGCGCGTCCGTCGTGGACATCCGTCCAGGTGCCGCTGGTGGCATTGCCGACATAGCCGGGATGCGTGGTGTCGCAGGGGTTGCCGACCGGATCCGGCGTCGTACAGGTCGCCGTGTTGGTCAGGTCGCTCCAGCTGACATAGGCGCCGCCGATGCCGGCGCCGACATAGGGCGTGATGCCGTGATAGTGGCCGAGATCGGCATAGGCGTTGGCCATCAGCTCGAACACCGAGAAGGTCGCGGTGTCGACCGAGGTGCACGAGCCCGGAGCGCCGCCGCCCGGCAGCGTGCAATCGCCGGCCGTGGAGCCGCGGAAGGACGCGCGGAATTCATAGTCGCCCGCCAGTTCGGCGCGCAGGAACTTCGAAATCTCGTAGCCGATGCCCGCACCGACCGAGAAGGACTGGCCCGCGGTCGCGGTCGTGAAGGAATTGAGCGTTCCGCCAGCATGATAATCGACGCCGAGCGACTGGAACCAGGAGTAGTCGACATCGCCGCGGATGTACCAGCCACCGGTCTGGACCGGCTCGTAAACGACCGGCGGCGGCGTCTCGATCACCGGCGGCTCGATGAGGTCGGCGGCGTGCGCTGCCTGCGCCAGAAGCAATGCAGTGCCCGCGGCAAGGGCGATTTTCAGCGTGGTCGTCATGGGTCCATCCCTCTTTGCGGACATCGGCACGCCGTCGAGGAGCGCCGAGATCGATCGGGATGGATAATGAAATGGAAAGGTTAAACACTGTTTAACCCTGTTTGTTCACCACGTCGGGCGCGATTCCGCCAATGAATCCGGCCGTGCCGTTGCGCGGCACGTCGCAACCCTTCTGCGGGTTCAATGAACGTTTTTCAGGCGGCGTTGCGATGCTCGATGGCAGTAATGATGTCGTCGACGACGGCCTCGACCAGGATCTGGTCGTCGCCTTCGGCCATGACGCGAATGAGCGGCTCGGTGCCGGATGGCCGGATCACAAGACGACCCGACGCGCCGAGACGGTTGCGCGCGTCCTCGATGGCCGCCTTCACCGACGGTGCGTCCAGCGGCTTGTCACCGTCGAAGCGGATGTTCTTCAGCCGCTGCGGTACCGGCTCGAAACGCCGGCAGACTTCGCTGGCCGGGCGATCGCTCTTGGCGACAAAGGCGAGAACCTGCAAGGCGGCGACCAGGCCGTCACCGGTGGTGGAGAAATCCGAAAGCACGATGTGCCCGGACTGCTCGCCGCCGACATTGAAGCCGTGGGCGCGCATGTGCTCCACGACGTAGCGGTCGCCGACCTTGGTGCGCTGCAGCTGCAGGCCGAGGCCGGAGAGATGGCGCTCGAGGCCGAGGTTGGACATGACGGTGGCCACGACTCCGCGCCCCTGCAGGCGTTTGGATTCCGCCCAGGTTTCGGCGATCAGCGCCATGATCTGGTCACCATCGACCAGTTCGCCGCGCTCGTCGACGATCACCATGCGGTCGGCATCGCCATCGAGCGCGATGCCGATGTCGGCACGCACTTCCTGCACCTTGCGGGCCAGCGCCGCCGGATGGGTGGAGCCGCACTCCAGATTGATGTTCTTGCCGTTCGGCTCGACATTGATGGCGATGACTTCCGCGCCGAGTTCCCACAGCGCCGCCGGTGCCACCTTGTAGGCCGCGCCATTGGCGCAATCGATCACCACCCTGAGGCCGGCAAGCGAGATTGCCCGCGGCAGCGTGCGCTTGGCAAACTCGATGTAGCGATCGTCGACGCCGTCAATGCGCTTGGCCCGGCCGAGCAGATCGGGTCCCGGCAACACGCCGGACAGGTCGCGCTCGATCAGCGCCTCGATCCGCGTCTCGATTTCATCGGACAGCTTGTAGCCATCGGGACCGAACAGCTTGATGCCATTGTCCTGGTAGGGATTGTGCGAGGCGGAGATCATAACCCCGATGTCGGCGCGCAGCGAGCGCGACAGCATGGCCACGGCCGGCGTCGGCACCGGGCCGAGCAGGAAGACATCCATGCCGGCGGCGCAGAAGCCGGCCACCATGGCGTTCTCGATCATGTAGGAGGACAGTCGCGTGTCCTTGCCGATGACGACGCGGTGCCGATGGCTGCCGCGCTGGAAGGAAATTCCCGCCGCCATGCCCACCTTCATGGCCACATCCGCGGTCATGGGAAAACGGTTGGCTGTCCCCCGGATGCCGTCCGTGCCGAAATAGCGCCTGCTCATGCGATTGTCCCTGGTCCCCACCGCCGTGGTTCACTGCCACATTACCCCGGTCGATCGCCATCAAAATATATTAACCGCGGTTATCAAACGTTGCATGGCCGCACCCTGCCGCGCCGTTCGGGAGCCGTGCCGGCAAGGACTTTGCCGGCATCGTTAATGCATGGTTGCAATCCACGACCGCAGCAGCGCCACGGCCTCCCCGTCCACCAGCGAACGGCCGATCTCGGGCATCATCACGCCGGCTTCCGTGCTCTCCACCCGGCGCACGAGCAGCGAGGCATCCGGATCGCCCGGAACGATGTCGAATTCCAGGTCGCCCGTGGCCCGCCCGGCGGCGACCGGACGCTTGTTGATGCCGAGCGCCGTGCGGTCGGTCTCGCCATAGGTCAGGAACAGGCCCGAATTCGATGCCGGCCCTTCGCGCCGGTGGCAGTGGGCGCAATTGACATCGAGCCAGGCGCGGGCGCGCGCCTCGACCGGCTGGCCCTCGTCGCGCCAGTCCGGCACGACGGGTGCGGTGGCCGGATCCGGCGCGCCGGCAAGGATGCCGGCGGCGACCCATTCGGCGATCTGGTTGGCCGGACCGGCGCCGTGGTCGGCGATCCGGTTGATGTTGCGCGCCTTCGGGCCGATGGGCGAGACATCCGCGCCCATGGCATGGCAGCCCTTGCACTGGTTGCGGTTCGGCACGGCGTAGGTGAAGTCGACCGGCGTGCCATCGATGCCGACGAACGTCATGGGCAGCTTCGCGCCGGCGAGTTTCAGCGCCGCGTCGGTCTGCGCGTCGTTCCACACATAGGCGAACGCGGCCCAGCCATCGGCGCGATGCACGAGCACGCGTGTCTCAACGTGGCGCACGCCAACCCCGGGTTCACGCATGTCGGCCGGATAGGAGAAGGTCTTGACGAGCGCCGACCCGACCGGAAAGGCAAACACCTCACCATCGCTCCATGCCGCCTGCCGGCCGGGCGGCACGAACACGTAGCGCGCCTTCAGCGCGTGGTCGGTGAAGAGTGGCGTCGCCATGTCGTAGCGCAACACGCCTTCGGCCGGCCGGTTGCCGCCGGGATCGTCGAAGAAGCCGAACGCCGACAGCATGGCCGGCGGCTTGTCGGCCAGGATCGCCTCCAGCGACACCGCCCCGGCGGGAACGGCCGGGAGAAGGGCGAGGACGAGCCCGAAGACCAGGCGCATCATAGCTTCTCAGCCGCCGTCCTGCGGCAGCTTCACCGGCGCGGGCTCCGGCAGGGTTCCGGCATAGGCGGCGATGCGCCGGTCGGGCGCCGTCTTCCAGGGAAACAGGAAGTTCGAGATCATCTTCAGGTTGGCGAACGTGGCGTCGGTCTCGTTGACGTAGATGCGGTTTTCCGGCGCGACCCAGGTGATCCATTCCGTCAGCGTCGTCACCCCGTCCCACATCACGTCGGGCAACGGCAGGCCGGCGACCCCGGCGAAGGTGTCGCCCACCTCGCCCTCCGGCGCAAACCCGCCCTCGCCATAGGCATTGTCGCGCACCACCACGCCGCGCGGGATGGAGCCATAGGTCTTGTCGTCATGGTCGAGCGGATAGGCAATGACGGCGACATGGGTGGTGCCGTTGTTGTCGAAGCGGTTGTTGAAGACGTGCACGTTGCGGTTGGCCATCACCAGCACGCCCAGCCCCTTCGGCACCATGCCGACAATGTTGCCCTTGGGCGCGAAGTTCGGCGTGTCATTGTCGACGATGGTGTTGCCGAACACGCGGATGTCGCGCCCGCCCATCTGCGGCAAGCTCGGCAGGTCGAAGATCAGGATGCCGCCGGTGTTGTGCGTGGCCGTGTTGCCATAGACATCGGCGCGATAGGAATTCTCGATCTCGATGCCGGCGACGTTGAGCGCCGCGGTCGAATTGCGCACGATGATGTTGTCCGACTGGCCGACATAGATGCCGGCGTCGGAGGCGCCCTTCACCGTGACCCCATCGACGAGCACGTTCTTCGACGACACCGGATAGACGCCATAGGCGCCGTTCTTCTCGTCGGGGCCGTTGGTCCACTCGACCCGAAGGTTGAGGAACGACACCTGGTCGGAGCCCTTGGACTTCACCCCGTCGCCTCGGGTGTCCTCGACGGCGAAATCCCTCAGCACCACCTTGTCGGACGTGACGAGGATGCCCTCGCCCGCACCGGTCTGGCCCTTGAACGACAGCACGGTGCGGTCCGGCCCCGCGCCCCGCACCGTCACGCCGTCGGCATCGAGCGACAGGCCCTCCGTCAGCTCGAAGCGGCCTTCGCCGAGCGCGATCGTGTCGCCGGGCTCCGCCGTCACGAACGCCTCGACCAGCCGTTCCGTTCCGTCGGCCGGATTGACGACGATCTCGGCGGCAAGGGCCGGCAAGGCGAGTGCCAGCGACAACGCCGTGCCGGCAGTCAGCGTACGAAATGACATGGTGACCTCCCCCGGGAACGCGCATCCTGATCGGGCCGGCGAATGGCGTCAATCCGGCACGCAAACGAAAACCCCGCCGTTTCCGGCGGGGTTCGAGGCTGTTCAGCGGCGCAGGCCCTATTGCGGCTGCGGTTCCATGCCGGGCTCGCCGCCGGCCTTCGGCGTCTTCGGCCGCGCACCGGCCTTCGGCACGGCGGTGGCCTTGGTGCCCGGCGTGTCATCGCCCATGTCGCGCGACGGCTTCTCGCCTGCCAGCAGCTGCTTGATCTCCTCGCCGGACAGCGTCTCGTATTCGAGCAGCCCCTCGGCGAGCGCGATCCAGTCCTTCTTCTTCTTGGTCAGCACCGACTTCGCGGTCGCATACGCCTCCTCGATCAGGCGGCGGACCTCCGCGTCGATGATCTGCGCGGTCTCCTCCGAGACGTTCTGGGTACGCGCCACCGAATGGCCGAGGAACACCTCTTCCTGGTTGTCGCCATAGGCGACGTGGCCGAGCTTGTCGGAGAAGCCCCAGCGCGTGACCATGGCGCGCGCAAGCTTGGTCGCCTGCTCGATGTCGGAGGAGGCGCCCGACGTGATGTTCTCCTTGCCGAACTTGAACTCCTCGGCGACGCGCCCGCCCATCATGATGGCAAGCCGCGACACCATGTACTTGTAGCTCATGGAGTAGCGGTCGCCCTCGGGAAGCTGCATGACCATGCCGAGCGCGCGGCCGCGCGGGATGATCGTCGCCTTGTGCAGCGGATCGGCCGACGGCACGTTGAGCGCCAGGATGGCGTGGCCGGACTCGTGATAGGCCGTCAGCGCCTTCTCGGCCTGCGTCATGGCGGTGGAGCGGCGCTCTGCGCCCATCATCACCTTGTCCTTGGCGTCCTCGAACTCCTGCATGGTGACAAGGCGCTTGTTGCGCCGCGCCGCCATCAGCGCCGCCTCGTTGACGAGGTTCATGAGGTCGGCGCCGGAAAAGCCCGGCGTGCCACGCGCCACGGTCTTCAGGTCGACATTGGGCGCCAGCGGCACGTTGCGCACATGAACTTTCAGGATCTTCTCGCGGCCCGTCACATCGGGCAGCGGAACGACGACCTGGCGATCAAAGCGGCCCGGACGCATCAGCGCCGGGTCGAGAACGTCCGGCCGGTTGGTGGCCGCGATCAGGATGATGCCTTCGTTGGCCTCGAACCCGTCCATCTCGACCAGCAGCTGGTTGAGCGTCTGTTCGCGCTCGTCATTGCCGCCGCCGAGCCCGGCGCCACGATGCCGGCCGACCGCGTCGATCTCGTCGATGAAGATGATGCAGGGTGCATTCTTCTTGGCCTGCTCGAACATGTCGCGCACGCGGCTGGCGCCGACGCCGACGAACATCTCGACAAAGTCGGACCCGGAAATGGTGAAGAACGGCACGTTCGCCTCGCCCGCCACCGCGCGCGCCGTCAGCGTCTTGCCGGTGCCGGGAGGGCCGACGAGCAGCACGCCGCGCGGGATCTTGCCGCCGAGGCGCTGGAACTTGCCGGGATCGCGCAGGAATTCCACGATTTCCTCAAGGTCGGCCTTGGCCTCGTCGACGCCGGCCACGTCGGCGAAGGTGACGCGGCCATGCGCTTCCGTCAGCAGCTTGGCCTTGGACTTGCCGAAGCCCATGGCGCGGCCCGTGCCGGACTGCATCTGGCGCATGAAGAAGATCCACACGCCGAGGATGAGCAGCATCGGCAGCCAGGACAAAAGCGTCGACAGCAATGTCGAGGATCCGTCCGTCTCCGGCCGCGCATTGATCTTGACATTGCGGTTCTCGAGCCGGCTGACCAGCGCCGGATCCTCCGGCGCATAGGTCTGGAACCCGCCGGACCCGTCGCTGAAGACGCCGGAAATGCGGGCGCCGGCGATCACCACCGCCTTGACCTTTCCGGCCTCGACCGCATCGAGGAACTCCGAATAGGCAATCTCGGAGGACGAGGCCTGGCCGGTATTGTTCTGGAACTGCGTGAACAGCACCACGAGAAGCAGCAGGATGACGCCCCACAGCGCCATGTTGCGGAAATTCGGATTCATCGCGTGTCCCGTGACACCCCGGGCCAGGGCGTCGGTTGGATTGACCCAAGTCGTCCTAACATAGGAACCGGCATCCACCTTGCCAAGCGCAACGCAAACGCCCGGTTAAGAGGTCGCGCCTTCATTGCGGCCAAGATGCGGCGAGGCCGGGAATCGCCGAGCGCCGGCAAGCCGCGCAAGCGCTTGCGCCAGCGGCAGGTCGAACGATGGCAGGAATGCCGCGAACGGCGAAACCACCCGCGAAAGCACGGCGCGCCCGCCGGTCACCAGCG
>WPCK01096365.1_pt1 | contig 15901 bp, 9 predicted proteins | sample 5399851 | NCBI WGS metagenome assembly WPCK01 (sample SAMN12869471, study PRJNA574797) | sludge metagenome | isolation source: wastewater treatment of pH11 | place: China:Beijing | collected 2019-05-20
CGTTTCCCGGAGATTCCACTGGCTCGGTGACAGTCAGCGGGAGGTCTGAAGTCTACGGGCTGGACGTGAGTTTGAAACGGCTACTTTACAGCGATCGTTTTACACGGCTAGATTGGCTTTCTGGCTACCAACATACGTCGATCCGCGAGCAACTCCTGATCAGTTCCCAAACCACGGTTACGGGCAATGTTCCGCCGCTTCAAGGTTCGTCCGTCTCAGTCCTCGATCAATTCAACACGCGAAACACCTTCGATGGTTCGATGCTAGGCCTGATGTCGACTCGCCATATCGCCTGCTTCAAACTTGAGTCAATGGTTCGACTGGGGCTCGGCAATTTGCGACGGGAAGTTCAAGTCAGCGGTCGAACGACGACCACCAGTTCGGGCGCTACGAGCACCGACCCCGAAGGCCTACTGGCGCGCGGAACAAACAGCCGCTCGCTGGTGAACGACACATTTGTCATCGCGCCGGAAGTCGGTATCAATCTGGCCTACGCCATCACGCCCTTAATCGATTTCACTGTCGGATACAATTACGCGATGGTTCCGAAAGTCTACCAAGCCAGTCGGCTGATTGACCCGACGTTGCAAGTCAACCTTTCCGACCCACTGACAGGTGATCTCGATCCCGCATTGCAACTCGTAGAAAACAATTACTGGGTGCGGACGCTTGGCTTAGGTTTGCAAATCCGGTACTAGCCGTTGCATTGCCTTTCGGACTTGATCCAGCCAGCTCATTGCGTAGGGCAATCGATTTTCGTCATTTGCACCTTCGATCAGCCAATAACCTCGACTAACAAGTGGCTGGACCGGAATGCGTCCGGACAAACAATCTGAGAGATTGGCGAGCGACACTCTCCAATGGATGTGGTGCTCCTGGACCTGGTCAACGGAAAACCATTGCGAATCTTGGACGGTAAATAGCATGGATTCTGGTGCCCCTGGTCCAAGCAGCTCCAGCCGAACGATCGTACCTGCATTTATTGGCATACCGACGCCAAGGTAATCGCCACGCGCCGGAATTAGCCGAATTGCGCGGACTGCTGATTGATGCGGCAATTCGGGCAACTTCGCTTTGGGCCATCCAAATTTCGCCGCAATCGCCCAGTCAGCCAATCGGCTCAACAGCTCATAGTCGACGCCCGGGCAAGCGAAACTCGATGACACTGCCCGGCTATTTGTAGTATCGAAGTCGGCATCGTTTTGAAAATACGATTCGTAAGCCTGCATTTGATCGCGAAACATTTCGGGGCTTGGTGGCTCGACACCAGCGATCGGATGCTCGACATCGACACTTCTCGAAAACGAAGCTGCAACGCTCGTCACGTTAGATTTGGTTCTGGCGGGCTTGTTTGAACTTGCGCGCCGAATGGCGTCGACAATTGCGGCTTGAATTTGATTGCACGCTACCGGCTGTGGATGCGTCCAATGAAATACTCGGACTTCGTCCGTCGATCGTTCCGTTTCAGACTGGCGACTGAGTGTTTGAGCGATGGCTTCTGCCACCCAGTCTACGGTCACGATGTTCTTTCGATCGGACTCGGAAAGACCTAGCTGTTTTCTAAACCAATGGCCGGCCTCGTCGGAGAATCCAAACAGGCTGGCATACTGCCAACCGATCTGAAGCGGGGTGTAAAAACCGTGAAAGGTTGAGGTGAAGGCTGATTGCGAATCTCCGACGATAATGCTGGGGCGATGGATCGTGGCTAAGCCGATATGCGGGCAAGCTCGGACAGCTCGCTCGGCCGCAATCTTGCTGCGTTCATAATCGTTGCCGGCGGCGTTGTCGTCGTCGATGAGTCGTTCGTAAACCAGGTCAGCCTGTCGGTGTCGCCCCACATAAGCCGTTGAAACATGATGGAAAGCCGTCACGTTCAACAGGCCGCACAGGGCGAGCAGATTCTCGGTACCTTGAACGTTGGTCCGATAGGGTTCACCGGAATTTGGATCGTGCTGGAATCGAATGCTGGCTGCACTATGTACGACAACCAGCGGCCCGCGCTTCAACCAGTTCAAGTCGTGATCGGCGAGCGATTCCTGGGGATCGGTCAATTCCCAAGCGATCGTTCGCGGTCTTGAAAGAAGCGAATCCAATTCAAAGGTCTCTAGAGCCTGTTCGATTCGCTGTCGTGCTTGGACTTCGGGATTCCCAGTCGAGTTCGCTCGGACCACCACGGCGACATCGAATCCCATGACCAAAAACCTCCGCAGCAAATAGCGTCCCAACAAACCGGTGGCTCCGGTCAGGAGAATGCGAGTTCTTGCTTGGAATTTGGCCATGTTTGAATCGGAGCCGTCCGTTGGCAACCTGAGGTACTTCGGTTTCTTAGGTTTTGTTTTTTTACGGTTATGAACACAGAATACCGATTTGAGATTGCCTTCCTGATCGTTTCAATCGGCTACGAACCATTTGGGTCGATGATGTTACAACTGGCATCATACCACCTGCCGGCATTGTTAAGCTTGCCTGCGTCTGAGGCGAAGTTCGCCAGGAATTCTCGGATTCGTTAGGCTTTTCTCTGGTATTTCCGTATTCGAATCGCCAATATTTATAGTGTTCAGTTAGACTGGGGTGCTTCGTTTTTTGTTAATTGTGAAGATCGTCCGTTTGAAGGTCAATCATCGGTGGATTCCAAACGCCCCAATCAATCGCTACGCTGCCTGCTAATTCAGCCCAAGTTCGAAGAGTCTAATTTTTGGAACTTTATCGAAGGGGCCCGAGCCATCGGCGCTCGAGCCCAAGCTCCGCCGTTAGGTTTGCTGACGGTAGCTGCGCTGCTGCCTCAGCATTGGGAATTCCGATTGGTTGATCTGAATGTCGGCCCAATGCAGGATTCGGACTGGCAATGGGCAGACCTAGTCTGCACCGGCGGAATGTTGCCGCAACAAGCTGGAATTCTCGAGCTGGTTGCACGGGCCAAACGCGACGGCAAGTTTATAGTCCTCGGCGGGCCGGACCCGACGAGCCAACCAGAACTCTACGGCGATGCATGCGCGTTGATCGTTGGCGAAGGCGAAGCCTCCATCCCGATCTGGATTGAAAGCTGGCGAGCCGGCAAGCCCCACGGCGTTTTTCAACCGGATCGCACGGTCGACATCACTCAAACGCCGCTCCCGCGTTTTGACCTGATTCGATTCGACAATTACTTGAACGCGGGCATCCAATCGTCGCGCGGCTGCCCTTACAACTGTGAATTTTGCGACGTCATTGAATTGTTCGGTCGGAAACCTCGCGTCAAGACCCCCGAACAATTTGTGGCCGAACTCCAGAACTTGTACGATGCCGGTTATCGCGGCTGGGTCGACATTCACGACGACAATTTCATCGGAAATCGCCTGAAGATCAAACCGCTTTTGGAAGCTGCCGCCACATGGATGAAAGAACATGAATACCCGTTTGTTCTATCCACCGAAGCCAGCGTGAATCTGGCGGACGACGATGAACTCCTGGGTTTGATGCAAGCCTGCGAATTCCGGTATGTGTTTCTTGGAATTGAAACGCCGGATCCGGCTGTCCTTCGCCAAACCCAAAAGTCGATCAACACGGTCAAGCCACTGATCGAGCGTGTCCGACGGCTTTACGAATCAGGCATTTCGGTCACTGCGGGCTTTATCCTCGGATTCGACGCGGAACCTGACGGCGTCGATCAGGCGCTTATCCCATTCATTCAAGAAAGCGGCATCAGCATGGCGATGGTCGGGCTGCTGTTTGCCATGCCCAACACTCAGTTGACTCGGCGCCTGCGGCGAGAAGGTCGCCTGATTTCGCACCTGGATGGCTGGGTACCCGAAATGACAGACCGTTACAATGTCCGAGTCGAAAAAGGTGTTGACCATACCGGAACCGGATTGAATTTTGTTACCGTGCGCGACCGAGTGGACATCTATCGCGAATTGAAGAACATTATTTCCACAATCTACGAGCCTCGCGCCTTCATGGATCGTGTTCTGGATACGACAGGGCGATTGAAGTTTGAAACCAAAAACCGTCCCGGTTGGTGGGAATCCAAGCGAATGATGCGCGGATTCTTCAATGTGTCGGCGAAGTTGTTGCGCAATCCGGCGACGCGCTGGCTGTATCTGCGAAACGCTTGGAAAACTCTGCTCATGGGTCCCAATAAATTTGAGTATGCCCACACGATGATGGGCGGCTACATGCACTTCAAAAAACAAGCCGACTCGCTCGTAAAATCGCTCGATGCGTCGATCGATCACTCGACCCACCATGCAACGTTTCCGAGGTCGACAGCGGATATGCAATCCGATGAGCGTAAAAAGCAAAAATATGAATTGCCCGTTGCCTAGCTAGGGCAGGGCATTTGCAGATTCCCATTCTCCGCTAAAGACTTCGACGGCTCCGCCTGTCATGAACACGTGACGGGTCGCCTCATCCCAACGGAGCCGAAGTTCACCGCCGCGCAATTGAATCAGAACGTCGCGCTCCGCGCGGCCGGTCAACACGCTGGCAACACACACCGCGCTGGCCCCCGTACCGCAGGCCCAAGTTTCTCCGGAACCTCGTTCCCAGGTTCGCTGTCGGAGCTGAGTGCGTGAAACCACCTCGACAAATTCGACATTCGTTCGTTGGGGGAATCGCGGATCACATTCAATCTTGGGTCCAAGCCCTAGCACCAATTCGTCGGTCGCTTCCGGGACAAAGGCCACGCAATGCGGATTGCCCATCGAAACGCAAGTCACCTCGAGCCGAACGCCGTCGAATTCATGCAATTGTCCGACGACCGAACCAGTGTCTAGAGTCGTTGGAATCTTTTCTGTCGCCAACACAGGTTCACCCATATCCACGGTGACTCGTTGAGCCAGCCCGTTTTCGACCTGAAGTTGCAAACGCAAGACGCCCCGACCGGTTTCGATCTGCATGTCCTCTTTTCGTGCGATACCATGGTCGTAAACGTATTTGGCTACACATCGAATCCCGTTGCCGCACATTTCTGATTCGCTGCCGTCGGCGTTGAACATCCGCATCCGAGCGTCCGCAACGCTACTTGGCTCGATCAGGATCAATCCGTCACTGCCTACCCCAAACCGCCGATGGGAGATGTTTCTGGCCAATTGGCTGGGATGAGCGGGCAAACCGGGTTGATCGAAACAGTCGACGTAGACGTAATCGTTTCCGGCCCCGTGCATTTTCGTGAACTTCATCGAACCCTTTCCGATCGCGGAAGTCTATGATACATTATTGAACTTTCAACCAGAGGATGTAGCTCAGTCGGTAGAGCATCGGACTTTTAATCCGTGGGTCCAGGGTTCAAGTCCCTGCATCCTCACTGAAACAGCGGCAAATCGTCCGCACCCTTGTCGGGTTTGGCGATTTTCAAGTGCTCAAAGGCCTTGGCTGTCGCGTATCGGCCTCGCGATGAACGAATCACCAACTCGGTGCGGAGCAGGAAGGGTTCGACTTCGTCGGCCAGCGTATCGGACGAAACATTCATCGTGTGGGCAATGGCTTCAATTCCGGCGGGGCCGCCCGAAAAGACGCGGATGAGCGTCTCCAAATAGCGACGGTCCAGCCGATCCAGGCCGAGTCGATCGATGCCCGTCATCTCCAGCGCTTGATCGGCTATGTTCAGCGTAATTCGACCGTCCGCCTTGGACATCGCATAGTCACGAACCCACAGCAGGCGATTGTTGGCAATGCGCGGCGTGCTTCGACTGCGGCGTGCGATCTCGGAGGCTGCATCGTCGGCGATCGCGACATCCAGCTTGGCGGCGTTCCTGGCGAGAATTTCCTTGAGTTCGGCTTGAGAATAAAACCCTAAATGCTGCCGAATTGGGAAGCGATCGCGGAGTGGACTGCTCAGCATTCCAGCTCGTGTCGTCGCTCCAATCATCGTAAACGGCTTGAGTTGCAAGTTCAATGTACGAGCGCTGACCCCTTCACCCAGCACGATGTCGATGCGAAAATCTTCCATGGCCGTGTAAAGATATTCTTCGACCGCTTTGGGCAAGCGATGGATTTCGTCGATAAATAGTACAGATCGGTCTTCGAGATTGGTCAAATAGGGAATGATGTCTTTCGGAGCTTTCAATGCAGGACCGCTGGCCATTTGAACCGCCACACCCATTTCGCGCGGTATGCATAAGGCGAACGTCGTCTTGCCCAGCCCGGGCGGACCATCAAACAAGATATGTCCAAGCGGCTCGTCGCGCTTTTTGGCTGCGTCGATTGCAATGTGAAGCACCTCGATGACTTCTCGCTGCCCGACCATGTCCGCGATCGACCTGGGACGCAGCGCAAAATCGCTCTCCTCAGGCGGTATTTCTGGCGAAACGACCGATTCACGGGCCATCTTTAAAATTACTCCTACTCCGTTGGAACCGCCGAGAAGTCTGATCCCCCGGCGTTTCATTCGCCAAAATTGTGAACCGAGCCGCTTGATTTGAACCCGCTTGGCTTTGCCATATCACTCCGCGACTTTACTGATCAAACGATCCCGACAAGGAACGACTCGATGGAGATTGATTCTACCGTGCCGCCCCCGCTATTAGCAACGCCATCAATAGGAAGAGGAGAACCAGCACGCCCAATACGATGGCTGGAATGAGCAACCTGCCCAACGAAAACGGCGCGCTGCCCGCGATTTTTCCCGTCTGACCGTTGATCAGAACGCGGTGCACCTCGTTTCGATATCGGTAAGCCATAACCCAAACTGGCAATAGCATGGGGCGCCCCATCATTTCCTGGATGCGAACGTTGACTTTGATTCGCCTTGCCCGGCCCGGCACATAGGTGGAGCAAACTTGGCGTTCCAATTCCTCGATAGCTGCGCGGGCGATTGGCCGGGCTGATTTGCGAGGGATTTTAAGTGTTTCGACAATCGCGTTGTTGAGGTCCACTTCGTCGTTGCGAACAGCCCGATCGAGTTGAAATGGCAAGATGGGTGAGACTTCCTTCCAACCCAGCGTGCTGCTGCCATCGACCAGCACGTCGCGATGATGGGCTCGATTGGTGCCGCTCACCGGATACCACTCGCCATGATAGCCAGGAGGCGGCGGCGATGAGTCGGCAGTCCATTTGGTGTCGGCATCCGCTTCAAAAATCCAAAACGGAACATACACCGCCGCAATCTCTCCAATCGTCACCGCGCGAGCTGCATCCGCCGGACGCCAAAAACCCTGCCCAAGCCAATTTCGCAAAATGTCTTCGGCTTGCCCGCGATCAATGGCACGGGGAACGACCCAGTCGCAGCGTAGAGTGCGACGCGCTTGCTTGGGTTGAATCATCCCAGTGCTTCCACAGAATGGGCATCGAAGAGCTTGCGCTGATGCATCGTAACTCATCGACGCGCCACAACCCTGGCAATCGAAACTGTATGTTTCGACTTCGTAGGTTGGCAGAACTGCTTCCATGTCGGCGTTGGGATTTTCAGTCCCGCAATTTGCGCAGAACAAATCTTCGTCATCCAAATAACAACGACAGATTCGACAGCGATGGTAGACTTCGAGTTTCACGGGACGATGCAAGATGGGAATCCAATTTGGCGCAGGGCATCCAAAGCCCAAATGACCACGGTTGCAATCGAGGCTATTGCAACCAGTTGGGCAAACTGCCGGCGGGCGGTAAGGTTAAGCAGTGGACGGTCTCGATACCATCAATCGCGGCAATTTCGGCGATGGCTTCGTCCGAGGGGCGACTATCCAAGTTCAAAACGCCGATAGCCCGACCACCTGCATGGTCGCTGGCTCGGCCAACCGACATTTGAGCAATGTTGATGGAGTGTCCACCAAAAATCGTTCCTACTTTGCCAATCATGCCCGGCACGTCGCGATGCGTGAAAATCAATACAACGCCATCGATATAGGCTTCCAAGCGATAGTCACCCAGCATGATCAGTCGCGGCATATCTCGCCCGAACACCGTCCCAGAAGCCGAAACGGTTCGAGCACTGCCGCCAACGATCGCCCCAATGGACGAACTAAAAGCCCCATGATCGTGACTCAATTGCTCGGTCAATTCGATGCCGCGCTCGCGTAGCAACATTTCGGCGTTCACGACGTTCACGTCTTGGATGGCTCGCTCTAACAAACCCACACAAAAAGCGCTCGTGAGCAACTTTGTGTCGCGATCCGCCACTTCGCCGCGATAGGTCAACTGGCATTTAGAAATATTCCCGCCGTGCCATTCGCTGAGCAATAACCCCAGTCGGTAGGCAACATTCAAATGGCTGCGGAGCAAGTCCAGCGTCTTCGGATCCAGGGCTGCAACGTTGACAGAATGTCGAATCTCGCCAGTCTTGAAGTAGTTGATCAGCAGGTGAATGCCTTCGACGGCAACTTGTGTTTGAGCTTCTTCGGTACTCGCGCCCAAGTGTGGTGTACATACGACGTTGGGCATCGAAAACAGCGGGCTGTCGGTACAAGGCTCGTCCTCAAAAACGTCCAGGGCCACGCCCGCGATGCGACCGCTCTTCAGGCCCTCCACCAAAGCCGCTTCCTCGTAAATCCCTCCGCGAGCGCAGTTGATTAGCCGCACATCAGCTTTGAGTTCATTGAGGTTCGTCTGGTTGACTAGGTGTTTCGTTTCGGGTGTGAGCGGCGTATGCACGGTGATATAGTCGCACAGCGGCAGAATCTCCGAAGCCGTTGCAACTCGCTGAATGCCCAATTTGCTGGCAACCTCGTCGGTCAGGAAGGGGTCGAATGCCACAACTCGCATGTTGAAAGCCAGGCCGCGCAACGCCACCTCGCGGCCAATTCGACCGAAGCCGATCACGCCCAGAGTTTTATCGGCAAGTTGCGTCCCCATAAAACTCTTGCGATCCCATGTGCCGCCTTGGAGCGCATGGAAGGCCGGAGCAATCGCCCGAGAAAGGGCTAGCATCAAGGCAAAGGCGTGCTCCGCAGTCGACAGCGTGTTGCCCGCAGGCGTGTTCATGACGACAATTCCGTGCCGCGTGGCCGCATCCTTGTCAATGTTGTCCGTTCCGACGCCGGCTCGCACAATAGCCCGCAGCCGATTGTTGCCTTCCAACGACTGGGCTGTAATTTTGACGCCCGACCGCACGATGACTCCATCGAATTGGTTCAATGCCTCGCGCAAGGCATCGCCCTTGAGTCCAATCTGTTCCGCGAACTCGAAGTCCGGCTCAGCGCTCAGCAGGTTGATTCCCTCTTGCGCGATGGGGTCCAGCAATCCAATGCGAAATTTAGCCATTGTGTTTCCTTGAAGTTCCTTTATGCGTTCGTCCGAGCAAAATCAGTCATCAGCTCAGCCAGCGCTTTTACGCCATCCATGGGCATCGCGTTGTAGATACTTGCCCGAATCCCGCCGACGCTGCGGTGTCCTGCCAATCCATCCATGGCGTTGGCTTTGGCCACCGACAAAAACTGCTTTTCAAACTCCGGCTTACTGAATCGAAACGTTACATTCATCAGCGATCGATCCTGCGGGCGGGCGTGGCCAACATAAAATTGCGGAAATTGGTCGAGGACTTCGTAAAGTAGGGCTGCCTTCTCGCGATTGATCGCATGCATGGCTTTTAACCCGCCAACAGTGTCTTCCAACCATTCCGCTACCAAACCAAGTACGTAGATCGCGAACGTGGGTGGCGTATTCCACATCGAATCCGCTTTCGCATGATTCTGGTAGCTCAGGTAGCCCGGCAAATCGCTGGCGGATCGTTCGAGCAGGTCTTTGCGAATGACCACGACCGTAACTCCAGCCGGTCCAGCATTCTTCTGGGCACATGCATAGAGCAGGCCGTACTTGTTGATGTCGTAGGGGCGGTACAAAAAGTCGCTCGACGAGTCGCAAACCAAGGGTGGTCCGGATAGATCGAGGTCGCCCGGAAACTGAACCCCTTGGATGGTCTCGTTGCTGGTGATGTAAAAATAGGCTGCTTTCGGATTCACCCGCAAGTCGCTGGCGGCGGGCAAGCGATCATAGTTCGTATCTTTCGCATCGTACACAACGTCGATTGGCCCCTCTTTGCGAGCTTCTTCCACCGCGCTGACTCCCCAACTGCCGGTTAACACATATTGTGCTGCGTCAAATGGGCCGCGCCGCAGGTTGATTGGAATCATCGAGAATTGGAGCCTTGCACCGCCCTGAAGAAAAAGTATTTCGTGGTCATCGCCGACGCCCAGCAATCGCATGAGCCGCTGCTTTGCGGCATTCTGAATCTCGATAAAATCTTTGCCGCGATGCGAGATTTCCAGGATGGATGCGCCCGCTCCGGGCAAGCAGAGGATCTCCTCTCGAATGCGTTCCAAGACGGGGACCGGCATCACGGCGGGACCAGCGGAAAAATTGTAGATGCGTTCGTTGGTGGTAGATGATGTCATTGCGATTGGCGGTCGATAATCTTTATTCGGTTCTGATTGGACAGGAGTTGTTCCATCGGATTCGAGGAGCATTTTAGAACGTGAACCGCTTTTCGGAAAGGTTCCACATCGAGTGGACGATTGGGCGACCACCCCAAAAGGAATTCCTTCCCGCGCCGCTCAAATGGAGTGGAGACGATAAACTATGGCTAATATGTCGGTTCCTTCGGCCGGGAAGTCGCAAGCCCCTGGTTTCCGCAACTGCCCATTTTTGCAATCCCGAAGTTTCACTGGAACCTTCCGAAGTTCACACCAACCAACGAACCCTTATGACGATACGCACGCGATTTGCCCCCAGCCCCACCGGATACTTGCATATTGGTGGCGTCCGAACGGCACTATTCAACTGGCTCTTGGCAAAGCAAACTGGAGGACAATTCCTGCTCCGGATCGACGACACCGACGCTCAGCGGAACGTATCGGAGGCGCTTCTACCGATCTTGCAGGGTTTTCAGTGGTTGGGCATCGACTGGGACGAAGGCCCAACGCCCGACGGACTTGGATCGGTGGGACCCTATGGCCCATATTTCCAGTCTCAGCGGTCAGCACTTTATCAATCAGCGGCCGCCAAGTTGATCGCTAGCGGTCACGCCTACCGCGACTACGCTCGAACTGACGAATTGGCTCAGCAGCGAGATGCGGCCCAGCAGGCAGGCAAGGCCTTTGTCTACGACCGTCGTTGGATGGCTGAAACCGAGGCTCAGGCGGCCGCTTTCGAAGCTGAAGGACGCTCGTGGGTAGTTCGATTGAAAATGCCTCGCGAAGGCGTTTGCTCCTTTTTTGATCACATTCGCGGTCAAGTAGAATTCGATTGGACGGCCGAACAAGATCACGTCATCCAACGAGCCGACGGCAGTTGCCTTTACCATCTGGCCAGCGTCGTAGATGACTTTGAAATGAAAATCACACACGTCGTTCGAGCCGTCGAGCATTTGAGCAACACCCCTCGCCAGATTTTTATCGCCCAAGGCTTGGGGTACCCGTTGCCCGAGTACGCGCACTTGCCCTATGTCGCTGAACCGGGCGGAACTGCCAAATTGAGCAAACGCAAGTTGGCCAACTACCTCAAAAATAAAGATTTTGCTGCTCTGCACGAATTGGGCCAGCGAATCGCCGTTCGCTCGGGCTTGCCCGCGAACTTGGAAACGTTCAATCCGGTGATCGTCGACTTTTACGAGCAGATTGGATTCTTACCCGACCCTATATTGAATTATCTGCTCCTGCTCGGATGGTCGCTGGACGACAGTCGCGAAGACTTCACTCGCGATGAGATGATCAAATTGTTTGACCTGAACCGCGTCAACAAAGCTCCGGCGAGTTTTGATCCGCAGAAGCTGACCGCCTTCCAATCGCGGTGGATGAATCGTTTACCAAAGGCCGAGAAGGTCCAGCGATGCCTTGACCTTTTGAGGGCAGCAAAACTAGTGGACGACAGCCCATCCCAGGCGCAGGTCGAGAAGGCAGGACAAGTCATCGAAGCGGCCGGGGATCGGATCAAAGTCGCCGGCGACGTGCTCGACTACGAGAGCTTTTTTGTTTCCGACGACGACCTAACCTACGATTCAAAAGACTTTGATAAACATGTTCGCAACGACCAGCCGGCGCGAGAGTACCTAGCAAAGTTTCGCGAAGTGTTAGCTGGGCTGCAAGAGTTTGACGCGGCTTCGATCGAGAAGGCCATGCACAATTTCCTTGAATCGGAAAACATCAAGTTCAAACAAATTGTCGCGGCTCTGCGAATTGCAGTCACCGGCAAATCCAGCGGATTCGGTTTGTTCGACGCATTAGCCATTCTGGGCCAGAAAAGCTGCCTAACCCGAATCGATCGCGGATTGAACTGCTCCTAAGAGCGAATCGTGGACTACGCGGCTCAGCCAGTTCCTTACGGATCAACAAGCTTCGATCGTGCACGCCCCGCGCCTCGACTACTCTTCAGGCGCTTGGCCGGGTGGTAAAGCCAGCAGTTCGTTCAAGTCAAGCTTCACATAGGGCATTTCGTCCGCCGGCTTATCGTAACTGGCATTGGCTACATACAAAATTCCGTCGGCCGGGACAAACAAAACGTTGTGCAGATTTGCATCCATCGCCACAGGCTTGGCCATCAGCCCTATTGCGGACTGGAAATCGATCGAACCCTTCTGTTCGAGCACGCGATTCCGCAGAGATTTCAATCGATCGCCTTCGGACAACACGACCGCATCTTGAATTCCTTCACCCAACTTGGCGTGTGTCTCACCTGGACCGACGAACTCGATCGCCTCTGGGGTAGCTGCGACTGCCACGGCGCTGTTGGAATTGCCGTCAGCCAGCACGTAGTAATATTCACATGTTCGTGGACTGTCTTTCCAAAGTTTGATCACGTCATCGAGAGTCGAACACTGTTCGAGAGCCATTCGCATCAACGTGCCCATGGGTACTCCAGCCCACTTACCCTCGCCCTCACCGCCCATTTCGCCTAGGGAAATTTTCTTCGCATTCATGCCCGTCACACATCCGGTGAAACCGCCGTAGCCAACGCTCACAAAGGGCGTTTGACCGTCGGGCACGATCACAAACGTAACGGCCGCCGTTTGCAATCCGATCATCGTCATGTAGTCCAGAACGCGGCCATGGTAGAGTTTCCCGTCTTTGGTTGCCGAACCGAAAAGCGCAAACCCTGAGCAATGAAACAGCTCGGGAAAAACGTTCAACGCATCGATCAATTCAGGCGGCTGTTTAATGGCCAGTGCCAATGCGCGATTTTCCTCTCGGAATCGTTGCGGGATGTGTGGTTCGAGCTGAGCAAACGCACTTTCCAGTTCCTTCCGAAACCATTTTCCGGTAGAAACCGTTTGGGCCAATCCAAATGCGTGCAGCACGGAGTCGATGCATTTTTCGATCTGATAACCTAGCAATTCGCCGTGGGCTTTGCCAATTTGCGACGGCGTGCCGCGAAGGATGGCTACGGCGTGTCCATCGATTATTTCGAGTCGTCCGTTTTCAACTTGTTTTGGTGCCAAAAAGGGCGACTTGATCGAATCACCAGGAGCCAGGATTTCCGTCGCACGATTGATTCCGCGAACGATCGTTCGCTCGAGCTCCTCGCGATCGACCAGTTCAACTTCGTAGCCTGGCCAATCCTCGAGTCCCGCAAAAGATTTCTCAACAGGCGCTAGGCCGGCTCGAATTTTTGCATCTGCGATCGAAGTTGCGATCTGGTTCGGCTGAGTAATACGAATTTTGGTTCCCGAAAATGAGATGCTCTTGCCTTCGTCTGCGATCTTGCCATTGGCCATTTTAAGGACGACGCCTGGATCCATGCCAAGCATCAGTCCCGAATACAAACCTGGCGCGCTATTCTGACTGATGAGCTGACGGGTCAGACCATCGAACGCCAAATTGTATTGCTTCGCCTCTTGGCCTTTGCCGATGAATACCTTCTTGAACCTGGGCAAGGCCAACGCAGCGCCTTCCAGGCGTCTCCGAATTTCCACGGGATACTGTGCGTGAACCAAAGACAAATCAAACGAGTCACCATCTCGGTAAACATCCACCATGACATGCTGCGTTGAGCCTGCGATGGGTGCTTCAAGTACTACTCGCGTTCGAAACTGTTTGTTTCGCCCGGCCGCCGCATCCAGAAATTTTGCCATCGTCTGTTCGATCGGCGTGTCGCCGACTTTCGGCCGCGCCACCTGCTGTTGCCCCTGGATCGTCTCGGCGGCAAAGCTCAGCAGCACAACCGCCAAAATCGAAATCCAGCCGTTTGATCGAACGATGCGGTATCGAAGTAATTGGTTTTCAGCGGTCACGCCGTGCTCCTTGATGGCTTAGAATTTTTTCTGGGTGCGATGAACTCCGAGTACAACATTGTAATCACGGGATTTCCGATGGTGCGCTTACAGATAGGACATCGCATTGTTTTAGTTTAGGAATCGTGCGCAGCATTTCCGCCGCTTTCTGGGTAACCTTCGTTTGGCTCAACCACAGAATTTCCAAAGTCGGATGGTTCTTGAGAGCAATTAAATCCGCGTCATCCACGTCGCACTGACTCAGGTCGAGCTCAACCAGATTTGGTAGACCGGCGATGATTGGCAGACTGGACCCGTCGAACAACGTGGCTTCGACGCTCAGGCGGCGCAGCTCGGTCAACTCCTTGAGCCAAGCGATTTGACCTGGCTTGATGTTGGTAAACGAAACGTCCAACCACTGCAACTCTTTGAACTTGCCAACCGTGTCCCAATTCTCCAAATGACTTCGGCTCAAAACAAGCTCTTTGCAATCCGGATTGCCAGCGATCACGTCTTGAAGCTGCTGATCCGTTACGTTCAGCAGCTCTCGGTATTTTGTCTGTGCAACTTCTTCGTTCTCGCCCAGCAATTGTTGCAATTCGTTGGGGGATGACTGGCCGGAATAAACACCCGTCAAGTATCGGAAATACGCTTGACGAGCTGCAGATCGATCCGGGTGCAGGTCGAGAAAGGCGTGAGTTAAGCCTGCAGCGTGAGAATAAGAAAGGGCAATGTCCGAATTCGTTTTCCACTCGGCGATGGTCGCCTTGCAAAATGCGTCCCAGGGAGGCCAATATTCATCGCGCAGTGCTCGGTAGCGCGCGGTCTGGAGTCGCGGCGAATCGATACCCCCGAGCGTCCAGCCCTCGCTGGCAGGCCTCAGCGATTCCATATAGGTTGCGATGCCTTCGATACACCAGGCACCGGGCAATCGATCCATTTCGGTCGCCTGACTCGCTCGCATAGGGCTGACCAGTGATGCTTCGGCGAACAACTGATGGGTCAGTTCATGAAAAACCGTTTCGCGGGCTTCGTCGGTCCAATAAAAGTAACAGCATTTGGAGCGCGGGCTGTAATAGCCGACAGAGACTGCGATGTTTGCTTCAGCAGCGCCAATTGCCTTGAGATACTCGTCGCGATCGGCCAGCAAAACGATTTGCATACTTTCCTTGGGTTCCGGCCACTGGGCAGCCGCGCCATTCATGCGAGACTTCAAGCGGCCTGGAGGCGCCCACAACTCGTAAAATACTTGGGTCCAGATCGCATAGAACTGCTCCACCTCACCAGCCATTTTTTGAGTGTCTTCGGCACTAGCTCGCGAGAGGATGTCGAAATGGCGAGTCTGCCAGAGCTTGGCTGGGCCGACACCGGCCAAATCTGAACCGCCGCCTCGCTTACGGTGACGCGCGGAGGAAGCCGCGCGCAGTGGCCCGATGATTTTTAGCGCCTCTTTATGCTCGGGATCCTCCCTCAGGACTTGCCACAGAAGCTTATACGCCCCCGCCTCATCGCCTTCGTCAACCAGATGTCTCGCTTGGTTGAACAAGTGGGCGGCGAATCGTTTGCGGGACGCCACAAAGTGCTTTCTCCAGCTTGTCGATTCGACGCTGCCCGCAGCCTGTGGGAATTCCGTCGGCAAATAGTATCGCTGCTGGTCCTTTCGCTCATTGCTAAGCCACTCCCGGCTGATTTCCGCTTCGGCCTGCAAGTCCAGTCGATCGCAATTCGATTCAAGCCTAGCGAGCTGGCGTCTGAACTGGTCGCGGTCGAGGGGAGAGCTAGCTTCGGAAT
>WPCK01081840.1_pt1 | contig 15867 bp, 12 predicted proteins | sample 5399851 | NCBI WGS metagenome assembly WPCK01 (sample SAMN12869471, study PRJNA574797) | sludge metagenome | isolation source: wastewater treatment of pH11 | place: China:Beijing | collected 2019-05-20
GGGGACGAGTGCGGAATTCTGGGAGCAGCGGATCAAGCGGATGCTTTGCAGCCATTCCTTGCGGGGTTGTTTTTTTGGCGGCAAGGCGGAATCGGTATCGCAGGTGGCCGGTCATCGGGGCAAGCGGACCGTCAACCTGTCCCCGCAAGTCGCCGCCGTCTGAGCGCATGGCCTGAAGTACCCGCCCATTGAGGTGCTTTCTCAAGAGCCAGCCCCTTGCCGGTCCCTGAAATCGAGGGACTCATCTTCAAGACTGCGCTAGCCGAGTCGATTTATTCGCGTGAATCGTGGTTTCTCCCGGATTTCGGCCTCTCGGCTATCCATTACATGGGACAAAGCCCTTCGAAGAGAACCGCGAATCCGACAAATCGGTCACATATACTTGCCTGTCCTTTTCGTGAGCGGATCAGTTCTGGGCGGCCACCAGGGAGTAGACGAACCAGACATGGGCACCGATCACCCAGACCCAGGCGAAAATCTTCACCGCTATCGGATCGATCGGATCAAGGGGCAATCCGTATCCTAGGCCACGAATTGAGGATAGTACATCCGGGCCCAGGATCAGGGCAAAGGGAAAACCGAGTCCGACGAGGACCTTTCCAAGCGAACTCAGGGCACCTTCGGCCAAGGTGAATACGAAAAACCATCCTGTGGCAAGCAAGGCGAGAATCCAGACATCTGCCGGGATGCCAAGTCCCCAGAAAAACCGGATTGCAGGATTGCGCGGCTCCCACACCTTTTCGTTTTGCGAAATCGGCGTCTCGCGAATGATGCGACACTCGGAGCATTCGCTCGCGCCCGAGCGGATCAGGGCATTGCAGTGCGGGCAACGAGCCCACGATGGAGTTTTAGTGTCTTTGGTCAAGCTGTTGGGTCCTTTTAACCAGGCTGGCCTCTCAGGAGTTCCTGGCCGACGTCGGGCATTTCTCGGCCAAACGATTTCCGGAATACAATCGCCTGATGTTCTCCATGGGGAACCGGCATGCAATGCGGATGATCATGGCGACCAGGACCAGCGGCACCAACGAGAGCCAGGCAATATCGGCTCTCCAGCGTGAACCGCGCGTCCAATCTGCCAATGGTGGCCCCAATCGATTGTAGACCCGGCGCACTTTCCCGTGAACGGTTGGCATTGCGGCTGCCAGGGCGAATTCAAGGAATTTCAGGTACTGCATTTGCCGGTTAACGCGAAGTCTACAGCGCGGTCCGTCGACTTCCCAGGATCGGGTCAGAAATCGATGCCCATTGGCCGCGGCCGCGGAAACAAAACAATTCGGATCGTCGGTGGGGAGTTTTGCATACTCGGAATACATTGTTTGCACAGCCCGCTGCCAACATCCGAAAAAAATAATGAGCCAGCCTGCCACTGCGGTCACAATTCCTGTCCGCGGCGTCTTCAACAAATGTCCGGCAGCGGCCAGTTTTGCAGCGAGTACCGCATATGAAGTAAAGCAAAGAAGAGGAGCCGGCGCGACTACAATCGTCAGCAATTGAAAAGGATTCCAAGCGTTACGAGACGGCGCCAACAATTGTTGGATCAGGAACGGGAGACTGCAAAAAATGGCACATGCTGCCATGGACTTGAATATATCGCCGCCGAACAAATATTTGCTTACGATCTGTATTCCAAACGCGACAGGCGCGAACACGAAAAGAGCTCCAGCGAGGCCCAAAATCATGGGTAGCGGGCCGGACGCGATACTCACGAGAACAAGGAACTGTAACGAGATGAGGGTTCCGGAATAGATTCCCGCACGGACCCACCACAAGCCCGATGAATGCGGTCGTGTCACATGGACGACCTGCGAGATCATAGGGGGGACGACCAGGGCAAGAAACCAGTACATCGCGGGAAACGCCAGTAGCACCGCTGCGTAGTGAGCTGCCCTGCCGGACTGAAAGGGTTCTTCCCAGGTTGCCCAAGCACCTGAAAACGAATACAAAATCGCGATGGCCGGGGCGAACACTCCTGCCAACAAATGAAAGATTGCCCAGAATTCCGAAACGGAAAATGGGCGAACAGGGACGAATCGCAATGGAGATCCGTCGTCCTCAGGCTCTTCGTTTCTTTCGCCGCCCATTCCCCGACTCCACGGCGAACACATGTTGGCAGGATCAGGCGAAAAGCGCGTGGACCGGATGGGCCTTGACCAGTTCGCGGGGCTGGTTCAGGTGGTTCATGACCATGGTCTCCGGTTCGATACCAAACGAGTGGTAAATGGTGGCGAGCAGTTCGCCGGGATGAACCGGGTTCTCCAGCGGTGCCGATGCGGTCTCGTCCGATTGGCCATGAACATAGCCGCGCTTGATTCCGGCACCGGCAATCAATCCGGTGTAGCAATACGGCCAGTGATCGCGACCGTCTGCCGAATTATCGTTCCCCGAAGTACTGACTCCGCGTTGCGGGCTGCGGCCAAATTCGCCAATGGCGACCAGCAGGGTCTCGGCAAGCAATCCGCGCTGATCGAGGTCCTCGATCAATCCGGAAAGTCCCTGATCAAACATGGGCGCCGACTGGTTCTTCATTCGATTGCTCAGTTCGACGTGCTGATCCCAGCTATGGTTGTCGCTGTTGGCAACCTTGGGCCAGATCACCTCGACCACACGCGTTCCGGCTTCCACCAGTCGCCGTGCAAGGAGACAACAGTCGCCAAACGTATTTCGCCCGTACAATTCGCGGGTGGCTTCGCTTTCATCCTCGATCCTGAACGCGTCGCGAGCTCTTCCACTGACGACCAGGTCCAGTGCCTTCTGGTAATGACGATCGAGTTCGTAAGACGCCACTGCCTTGTCGATCTCGGGCATTTGCTCGTTGACCAGGTCCCGCAGCCGGGCGCGGCGGCGAAGCCGTGCAGAAAAGACATCTGGCGGCAATTGCAGGTCGTCGATCCGGATGCGGTTCATTTTCGTCATGTCCATGTCATCGCCGTCGGGAAACAGCGTGTAGGGATCGAACGATTTGCCAAGAAACCCGGCCGTCCCTCCCTTGCCGACGACATTGCTTTCCTGCAGGGCCCTCGGCAGCATCACAAACGGCAGCATAGGGACATCCAGCGGCTTCATGCGAACGAGATGGGAGCCGAAATTCGGAAAGTCCTTCGGCGTCGGAGGCTCAAGCTGGCCCGAAGCGCTGACTTTGTCAGTCGTGTATCCGGTCATCATCTGATAGATGGCCGCCGTGTGATTGAAAAGACCGACCGGCGAATAACTCATCGAGCGGATGAGTGTGAAACGATCATTGAGCCGGGCAAGGCGGGGAATGACTTCCGTGAACTTGACGCCGGGAATCTTTGTGGAAATCGGCGAGAAAACGCTTTTGACATTTTCAGGAACATTTTCCTTGGGGTCCCAAAGGTCGATGTGGCTCGGGCCCCCTTGCAGATAGACCATGATAATCGATTTGGCCCTGTTCCAGCCCGGGACATCGCCTGCGGGACGGGCGGCATTCAATTCCTGAAGCCTGAGCATGGAGCCCAGCGACAGCCCCAGCATGCCGCTGCCGCCAATTCGCAATACGTCGCGGCGGGAAACACGCAACTGCCGGTCACACAGGTCCTTGCCAGGTTCGCCAACGATCCGGAACATGTTTTGGTCTCCAGCAGAGTTAGAACAATGTCAATGGTTAAACAGGAATGCCGGGCTGTTCACCAGCGCCCAGACCAGGTCCTGGGCCTCGGTCAGCCGGAGGGATTTCAATTGCGATTCGCTCGCGGCAACATCGGCTTCGAGCTGGCTCAAGCGGAGGTCAGCAGGCAAAGGGAGACTGACCCGGGCCAGCCGTTCGCGCAGGGCAACGATGCCCGGGTCGACCGGGAGCGGCTGCCGTGCAACGCGGGCGTATTCTTCCAGCCTCACGAATTCCGCGTCGCTCCGGCGAAAGGCGGTTCGCAAGGCCGATGTTACTTTTTCGTCTGTGGTCGCCAGGTTCTTGCGCAGCTCGGCAAGAAGCGCTTCGTCAAGTCCAAGCCCGATCGGTCCGTCGTGACAGGTCAGGGAAATGCGGAAACAGCCAATCTGGTGATTGTCATCGAAATTCTGGTGCATCCGGAAACGAATCAGCGTGCCGCCGGAAAAGCCCGTCGGCATTTTCAGCTGGAAAACAGCCCAGTTGGACACACCGATATTGCCCATCAATGCCCAGCCGCCACGATTATCGACTTCCCCATCAATGGCCTGGCTCGCCGCAAAAGAACCTTGCTCAAAATTCGCAACGGCCGTCGAAAAAGGTGCCGGAATCCATTCGTCCGGCCGGTCCGGGTGTGCGATTTCCAATTGCAACTCGGTCAAGACGAGATTCCCGTTTGGAGCAAGTCCCGGCCCTTTTCCGGGCAGCAGGTCGTCGGGAAGAAGTTCCAGGCGAACTGCAGTGATACCCGCCAAATCCGTGGCCGTTACCAGAGTATAGATATCCTTTTTGCCGGGGATGCCTTCAGGACGAGAAACCAGAACGCTACGGTCCTGGCGAGGAGTTCCGGTTCGACCAGCTTCACTGCGAAACTCGTTGGCGCCCAGCGGGCTCCAATGGATTTCGCGCAACTGCTTCCGCTTCCAGCCTTCAAACCCCTTTTCCCCCTTTTCGTATTCTTCCAGTGCGCGCGTTGCGGCCGCCATTCCCTCGGCATGCGCTGCTTCTTTCTTCAAAAGTTCCGGGTCGACTGCGGCAATGCGTTCATCCAGTTCACGGCGTGTTGTTTCAATCGCTTCCTGCCGTTGACGTTCCAGTTCCGGCAGAAGTTGTTCAACTTCGGCCTTTCGCTGATCGCGCAGGCCGACGAGTGTCTCATGTTCAGCCGGAATCTTGCTCCATTCGGCGGCAATCGACTCGAGTTCTTCCCCGCGAGGTGCCCTGTTCAGGACCCGCAGGAATATCTGTTCGATCAGGCGACGGTCATCGGTCTCGGTCTCGACCAGTTTTGCGATAGAGTTATCCTTGCTGTTGATGAGATGCGACACATCGGGTCCGCTGACCATTGCCAGAACGCTGGTCAGCTGCATTTCCGACGAACGTTCGCACTCACAGGCGCTTTCACGCGGCGGACGGCCAAGCGTGGCGAGGAAACCACCCGGAAGCGGAACGTTGGCATCGGGCAAGGATGCTGCCCGGGTCCCTTCAGGCAATCCCGGGAGCTTCCAGGAGCTGCCCGTAACGAAGTGAATTGCATCGTAGAGAACTTCGGCAGGCAATCGCCGCGGACGGGCATGCGAGTAATTGATCTGGTCGTCTTCGTTCAACGGGTTGGTAACAAGCGAAAGCTGATAAACCCGGGACTTGCAAATCTGCCGGACGATGTGCTGGACATCAAAACCGCTGTCAAGGAACTCCGTCGTCAGATACTTCAGCAATTCCGGATTCGTCGGCGGGTTCCCGGCGCGAATGTCATCGAGCGGTTCGATCAATCCGGTTCCGAGCAGATAGCCCCACAACCGGTTCACGTAGGAACTGGCAAAGGAAGCGTTGTCCGGCGATGTGATCCACGCTGCGAGTTGCTGCCGGCGGGTAGCATCCGCTGGCATATTCAGCGGGACTTCGTAAGGGAATCCGGGTGAGACTTCGCCGCCGGTCCGGTCATGGATCATCTTCCCGGAACCGTTGTCGCCGACGATCTCGAAAAGGGGTGTCGCCCCTTCCACTGCCGATCCACCGATTGTCCGCTCACCGCTGGCGGCATCCGGTTGCAGGGAGACTTCGGAAAACCATGCAGCCGTCTCGAAGTACTGGTCCTGTGTCCAGCGTTCGAACGGATGATCGTGACACTTGTTGCAATTGAACCGTGTGGCGAGAAAAAGGTGCGTGGTGTTTTCCATCGTATCCACCGGAGTCCGGTGAATCTTGAAATAGGAAGCCTGCGGAGAATCCTTATTCGAGCCGTTTGCGGTCAGAATGTCGCGCACAAACTCGTCGTAGGGACGATTGATGCGGACCTGCTCGCGAATCCAGTTTCGGAACGAGGCTGCTCCTTCGGGACCCAGGTACTTGCTGTTGACCTGTAGCAGGTCGGCCCATTTGCTGGACCAGTGTTCCACGTAGTCACTGTTGCCGACCAGCTGGTCGACCAGGGCGTCGCGCTTTGCGCGAGTATCGCCTTTATCGTTGACGAACGCCTGTACCTGTTCCACCGAGGGGGGAAGGCCGGTCAAATCGAGATACAAGCGCCGCACAAATTCCTCGTCGGTACAGAGCCCGGAGGGAATGATCTTCATCCGCTCCCACTTGTCGGCCACCAGCCGGTCGATTTCGGTCCACGATTCCGGTTCGGTCCAGACAAAACCTTCCCGATTTCCCATCACCGTCAATACTGCGGCGGCGTACGCCCCGTCATAGCGCGCAAGAACAGCCGTTTCACCACGACGAGTCGCCGTTACGACGGATCCCTCGACGGTGGCAATTTCCGTATTGCCGATTTCGAGGAAAACCTCGCGCGTTACATCGCGCGTTGTGCCGTCCTGGTAAGTTGCCATGACACGAAACTGCTGCCGCGACCCGGAGTCGGGCAAAACCGGAGATGGGGGAACCACTTTCAGCGACGCGACGCGGGGGCTTCCCGATCCTGGCAGGGAACCACCGGCAATCCATTCCCTGACGAGGTTGAAATAACGTCCCCCTTCGTCCAGCAACTTGCCGCCGGAATGCGCGACCATGCCGGCCGGCTTCCGCAACATGAGACTCTCAACAGGCCATGCGACATTCACACGTCGGGAGGCATTGTCATCCGTCAGGGCGCGAATATCAAACTCATTGTCGTATCCGCGTAGTGAGAGTTTGAATCCCTGCTTGCCCCCGGCCGATCCGTGGCAAGTCCCGGCATTGCATCCCAGTCGGGTGAGCACGGGATTGACGTCGCGGCTGAAATCCGGAACGAATCTCTCGTCGGCATAGGACGTGGAGACCGGAACCTGAACATCGACTCCGGACCACGAAACAGTCAAATTGCTGTTGTGTGGCGCAAGTGGCTGGACGAGCGATCCGGAGATATGGAGCTGGTCAGAGTCGGCCTGGATGTTGGCTTCATGTGTCACATCGGATTCTGTGCCGTCATCGAACTCAGCGGTAACCACCAGCTGTGCATAATCCAGCGGTGAGCGGAAATCGATCCCTTCCGGTGAGACCCGCAAGGCGCGCAGGGAAGCCGGCTTCCTGTGCGACACCAGCGAGGTTGTTGTCGGGGAAACTTCGTCCAAATCCTCGCTTGACGATGTCGCGCTGGTCGAGTTCGCATCGACATCATTCGGTGATGAAGGCCTTTCGAAAAGCCAGGGATTATCGTTCTGGTGTTCGACAACGGATGGTGAGACCGGCACTGTCGGGATCGCAGCGAGCAGGCTGCCCGATTCGCAATCGATAACGTGAATCCGGCCATCGGTGCCGCCAGCAACGACCCGTCCGGAACCGCCCAGGAAATCGAGGGCATACATCGCACTGTCCCCGATATCGAGCGAAGAAATCAGCCTTACTCCCGCCCGGTTGTATTCGTCGACCGTCTTCCGTTCCTCTGCCGTCCAGTTTTCCGGCAGTTTCGCCAGAATTGCCTTGAGCGGTTCCGAGACCGCAGGGTCGAATTCATAGGAGAAAACTCTCACAAAACCGCGACCGTTCAGGCTGCTGGCGGCGGCGATTCGTTTCCCGTCCGGGGATACGGCTACAGAATTGATGCGGCCCGGCATCGATGGCATCAGACGGACAAGATTGGCATCGTCGCCGATCACTCGTTTGGTGATCCGGTTCATGCGATAGACCTTGACGACGCCATCTGCACCTCCGATCACGACTTCATCGCGTTGCGGGTGCCGTGCAACTGATGATATTCCTCCCTTGAGAACTCCCGGGGTGATTGAAGTTACGTTGTCGATGAATCGCTGCGTGGGAACTTCGGTCAGTTTGCACGTCATATCGCGGGCAACGGAAACCAGCTGTGTTCCGTCCACGGAAAAAACAGTGTCAGCAATCCAGTCTTCGTGGGCTCTCTGGAAAAGCACTTGCGCTCCGGTCGACGCATCGATCGAACGCAGGATATTGTCCTTCCCCCCAAAAGAAATCAGCTTGCCGTCGGGAGACCAGTTGATGCCGTCGAGCGTGTCATCGCCAAAGACCTTTGATAGAGTCAGCTTTCCGTCAGCCAGGGACCAGACCTGAACCTCGCCAAATTCACCGGTTACGCCTCCGGCGACCGCCACTTGACTGCCGTCCGGAGAGAAGCGGATCGATTCGATCCGCGATGACATCCCGGTCAATCGCCTTGCCACAGGCAATTCGGCAGCTCCGTCCTGAAGGGTGCCCGATACCAGGTTCCTGACGTCGTAGACAAGGACTTCATGATATCCTGACGCGGCCAGCCAGTTTCCGTCGGGAGAAACGGCCAACGTGGTAATCACTGGCTGACGATGGTATTGCGGCGGGGATTCGCTGGAGTAGACGGCGTGTTGAGTCGTCGAATCATTTATCGCACCCCCTGCAATCCAGTCGCGTATTGCTGCGATCTCATTTTCGGCAAGCGGGGGAGAATCGGGGGGCATTTGGGCCTTTCCCTCTTCTGGCGTAATCATTTCCATGAGATAGCTGGCGTCCGGATCCCCCGGGACCACGGCCGTTCCCGAATCTCCTCCAGCGACCATTTTCGCAAAATCGGTCATAACGTAGCCGCCACCGGGGCGGGCGGTCTGGTGGCATCCAAAGCACCTGGCCACCAGGAGCGGGCGAACAGTCGTCGAGAAACCCGTTTGGTGAACCTCCTGACCATGAAGGGGCAATTCCTCCAATACTGAAAGGGCCAGGGCCAGGGCAAACGTCACAGAAAAGGGGGTTCGCCAGGCGGTGGGATGAACTGCCATCAGGGGGGATCCTTGGTGAGAGGTGACCTGCGGCGTCGCCGGGGCGTCGCCAAGTTTGCCATTATTAATTATGGCCTGTGAATGAGGCTGAAGCAATTACAGAAGGGGCTCAATGGGGCTTCAATTCCCCTTTAATTGCCTCGCAATGCGTCCAGCTGAATCCCGCATGCCCAAAAGTCCGGACAACGATTCCTGGTCCGAAGTGGCGATCGACCAAAAAATTCCGGGGGCCACAAACAACCTGGAATGATGTGTGATTTTGAATGCGCTTCGACGATCGTTAAACCCTCTGCATTTAACCCCGCGCCAAAAAAAACGGCCCGGTTGTCACCGGGCCGTTGTCAGTGTTTCTCGCGAGCGAACCGAATCGCCACCAGGCTATTTCTTTGGGGACGAGGCTTTGGGGCTGGAGCCCTTGGCCCGAGTGTAAAGGATTTCCATCATCTTCATCGATTCACCTTCCTGTTCCCCATACATCGTGAACAACCGGCTGCCGTCGCTGTTGTACTTCGTGGTCATTTTCATCTTCATCTCGTTGCCGGCGGGGTCCTTGCTAGCGCCGTACGAAGTGAACGTCTTCGTCGCTTCGTCATAGGTTCCTTCCATGGTCATGGCATGCGGGCTCATCGAATCGACCCAGGTGCCCGTGTACTTTTTTGTGTCGGGATTGAAACCGGTCTGGCTGGCGCCTTCAAACGACATTCCCATCATCTCTCCCTTGAAGTGCCCGATAATCCACATGTTCCCCAACATGAAGCTCTTTTCCGTTCCCTTGGTCGGAGGTGCTGAAGTTCCGTCCGGATTGAACATGCGGATTTCGCAATCCCAATCGCCTGCGTCACCGGCAAGGAGTTTCATCTCCGGACTTATTTCCGTATCCTGGGCATTGACGCCGCTCGACACAAATATCAACAACAGGGAGGTCATCACACTTGCAAACGTCTTCATTTCATGCTCCTTGGATCGGGACTTGGGGGAAAAAAAGATTGCCGGGGATTGCCCGGGCCTGCGGACCTTCCGAATTATCCTCCGCCCAACAGGCTCACGCAATGGTCAGAAATATCATCAAGGGAAGTTCGTAATCCCGGACTTTCGCTGGTGGCCGTTGTGCTGATCGTCGTTGGCCAGGACAATCCGCATGAAGCCTGATTCCGGGAATGCCGAATCAGATGGGCAGATCACATTGACCATGGCTCGGAGTTCTTGACATGCCGGTTCAAAGCGGCGACCTCGCCGTACCATTTGATTTGCCAGATACCCAGGGGAATTCTCACCGCCTGGAGGATCTGCGCGGGAACTGGGCGCTGCTGGTGTTTCACCGGCATCTGGGGTGACCGACTTGCCGGGCGCACCTGTCGCAGTTGCGGCAACACGAAGCAGAATTCGATGAACTCCATGTCAAGGTATTTGTTGTCACGTTCGACGTGAACTTTCTCGCCCGGTCTTACATTCAATCCACCGGAATGCGCTGGCCACTTCTGGAAGACAGGGAAAGAAGCCTGTATGCCGCCTATGGAATGGAACGGCTGAAGTGGTGGCAGCATTACAGTCCTGTATCGATCGCCAAATACGTCCGGTTGACCCTGCAAGGTCACTTCCCCGGCAAGCCCGGTTCCGATTGGCAGCAACTGGGAGGCGATGTCCTGATCGATCCGGAAGGGATCGTGCGATTCATTTATCGAAGCCTGACCCCGCACGATCGGCCGAAAGTCGGTCGAATCCTTTCGATTGTCCGCAAGGAACGGAAAGCATGAGATGGCAAGAGAGTGTTCACACACCTGGTGCGAACTGGTTGTGCTGAATCATTACAACCTGGTGCCGTCCCGATAACAAAAACAAAAAAAGCCCCCGGCATGGGCCGGGGGAGTCGCTTGCGATTCAAGAGGAAGCACAACAATCGGTTATTGATGGCTGACCGTTTTGGATCCAACCCATTTGCGAAGTTCGCCGCGGAATGCTCCTTCCTGGGGTAGCCCGGCAATCTTCCCGCGGACTTTTCCCCCTTCCAGAAGGACCAGCGTGGGAAGTCCGGTAACACCGAAGGATTCCGTCAATTCCGGCTCCTCGTCCGAGTTCACTTTCACAAACTTGATCTGTCCGGAGAACTCCTTTGCCAACCGGTCGAGAACCGGAGACAAGGCGCGACACGGCGGGCACCAGCTCGCGTAAAAATCGACCACGACCGGAAGGTCGCTTTGCACGACTTCCTTCTGAAACTCCTGCCGGTTGACATGAATGACCGATGACATTGTGAATTGGCTCCCTGATAATTGTTGGGTGTTGTGTTCGCTGTTCTCCGATTGCCCGGGATTGGACTCTCCTTCGGACTTTCTCTCAGCCGGACCCGGCTGACAAGCACCGCTCATTCACGTGGAGATTCCGAATCTGGGCAGTATCCACATCTGCAGTGCAATCCATGCCGCGATAATGCCGGCAAATATCCAGAATTCGTTCATTTTCATCTCGGGTAAACTCGTCTCCAGGATTTTGCACCGGAACCATTGCCCCGGACTAACCATCCCCTTTGCCGCAAATGGCATGCCAAAGTTAACTTATAGAAATATATCGATATATTCAAGGTGGGGTAGCCGGCAAATGCAGCGATTTCACAAAGTTTTTTTAGTGGGTAGCGGCTGAGGCCAAACGCCGACTTCGCCGGTTTTGACACAAAGTCCCTGACGAACTGGCACCAGCTTGATTGCCTGCCAGACTGTCAAACCGCCGATTTTGGCAAACGTTCACCAAAATCTGGTGTAAAAAGAAGGGCATTCAGCGCGATCGACCCAACAGGGCACTGGCCAGCCCGGCCTGGAGCCAGCCAAGGCCGCGGATGCAATACCAGGTCACCACTGCCAACAGCAAACCGACGATCGAGGCGAGGCCAGCGGCGAATGAAGAGTTTACTAACCAGCCGTTGAACTGGATATTCGACCAGCCAAGCTGATACGTCAGGGGAGCTGCGATCAGCGCCAGCGAAGTCGAAACCAGCGTTACCACCAGAACAAACGCCACGATTCCCATCGGGAATTTGAGAAACAGGAAGCCGGCCGATCGCCACGTCATGCCATCGCCAACAAGGTGCTTGACCCGGTTCCAGATGCCGTTCGGGGGGACTTGAGACGGATCGAATCCGGTATCAGTGCCGAGCAGCGTCCGGGCGAGTCCACTTTCGAATTGTCCCATCGCACGGCAAAAAAGTAGCGTTGCCAGCAGTATGAAAGCGCCGACCCAGATGATCAATGTTCCCAGGCCGACAGAAAATCCTGTGACCAGCACGACGAAATAAAGCGTACCCAGCGGGAAGGCGAGCAGGCTGTAAATCATGCTGGCCAGAAACCCCGGAGCGACAACCGGGCGCGCAGCGACCGATTGATATCCGCGCGACGGCGTGAAACCAGCAGACTTGGCCGGCGGCACGCCACGCATGGCGCCATCGGAAGCCGGCAAGGGTGACTCGGCCATCTGACTAACGGACATCACATCCGTTTTCAGGTCCCTGACCCTTTGATAACGAAGCGCAGGATCCTTCTCCAGCGAATGCAGGACGATTTCGTCGAGCCGGACATCAATCTGGACTTTACGGGAAGGGGGCGCAAATCGGCCAATCGGCAGTTCACCGGTCAACATCTCGTAGATCACAACACCCAGCGAATAGATGTCGGCCCTGTGGTCGACGGAAAGCGGCTTTTCGACCTGTTCCGGCGACATGTAGTTCACAGTACCCATCACATGGTTGTCGCGGGTAAGTCCTCTGGATGTGTTGTCTTCGTTGAGCAGTTTGGCCAGCCCGAAATCGGCGATTTTCACCCGGCCAGACCGGTCGACGAGTATGTTCTCTGGCTTGATATCCCGGTGAACGATCCCCATGTCGTGTGCGTACTGCAGCGCATCGCAAATCGAAGGAACGACTGCCAGGGCCTGTTTCGGGTTCATTTTTCGGGTGCGGAGCATCTCGCGGAGATTGACTCCGTCGACCAGTTCCATCACCAGGTAATAAAAGCCGCCGGCCTGGCCGAAATCGTGAACGGTCACGATATTGGGATGGTTCATCTGCGCCATGGCGCGGGCTTCGCGTACGAACCGGTCGGAGAAGCCTGCCCGTTCACTCGCATCGGGGCGAATGATCTTGATTGCGACAGGCCGGTTGAGACTGATCTGCCTCGCCCTGTAAACAGCGCCCATTCCGCCCTGCCCGATCGGCTCGATGAACTCGTATTGCGGAAAGAGTTCCGCCAGCCGCGCCATCTCGCTAATTCCGTCGGCGGGCGAAGCTTGCCGGCTGGCACCCGATAACGGATCGATTGTTTCCGCCATCCGTCCCTGCCACGACATCATGCCGATCTTCATCAGGCAGGCGGGACAAGGAGCATTCGGGTTTTCACCGCGGTATCGAGAACCACACTCAGGACATTGGACTTCGGCGTTCATGACTGGAGCTTGCATAATTTCCTGCTTTTCCGGCGTGACAATACCAGAAGAAGCAAAAGCTCGCGCGGGTTACAGGAAAAACATGAAAATCCGTGCGAATCCCCGGAAATAGCGTAAAATGCCCGGCATTCAGGCAGTTTCTACCCTCTCAAGGCCTCGAACAGGTCGGCGATCTCGGCCAAGGTCTCGTTGGCCATCACCTCGTCGGTGCCCGGGCGGGACCGACGGCCCTCGATGACCACTGGCCGGTAGACCTCGTCGAGGAAGGGCTCGTCGAGGCCGATGAACGCGCCGGCCTCCTCCACCGAATCGGGCCGCACCGGGGTGAAGGCCCAGCGGGCCAGAGCCGTCACGGCGGGGTCCGCCGCGACGGTGGCGATGACCTCCTCGGGCACCCCCTCGACGTCCTGTAGGCCGGCATCCGGCGCGAGGGTCGCGACCTGCAGCCGTTCGAAGGCCGTTTCGGCCCGTCGGGCCCCGGTCAAGGCCACCGACGTCAGCCCGAGACCGAGCCCGGCCAGCGTCGCGAGCACGACGATGCCCAACCAGTGGCGACGCCGAGCGGCCCGCACCCAGTAGCGGATGGCCCCCATCAACCCGGATCATCACCCAGCGGCGACGATCCGGGGAGGATGCGCGCTCCCCCGATCAGGGGGTGCTGGTACCCCAGCAGGAGAAGCGTCTACTCCCGCAGGGTGACCCGGAGCCGGCGGACGTCCAGGCGCTCGCCCGTGGCCTCGTCGACCACGACGGGGTGCACCTCGGCCCCCGTCTCCCGGTCGACCAGGGCCAGCGGCGGGTCGTCCTGGTTCCACTGCCAGTCCATGCCGTAGCGCCACATGGCGGCCAGCACGTCCCAACTGGCCCGGCCCTTGTCGGTCAGGCGGTACTCCCAGCGGGGCGGGTGCTCCTCGTACTTCTGCTTCTCCAGCAGGCCCTCGTCCATGAGGCGGGCCAGGCGCTTGGACAGCACCGGCCGGGGGATGCCGAGGGCGTCGACGAACTCGTCGTACCGGCGCCGCCCGTAGAAGCACTCCCGCAGGACCAGCGGGGTCCACCAGTCGCCCATGAGGTCGGTGACCCGGGCAATCGGGCAGTCCCAGTCGTCGAAGCGAGTGCGCCGCATCAGCCGGCTGCCGCCAGCTCGTCGGCCAGGCGGCGGGCCTCGTCGACGCCGATCCCGGCCTGGCCGAGGAGCCAGCAGGTGATGGGGGCGGCGGTGCGTTCGGAGGCGTGGGCCGCGACCCCGGCGAGGTCGAGCAGCGCCTCGACGGTGGCGTCGTCGGGTGGGGTCACCCCGAGCCGGGCACTGAACGCGTCGATCCATTCACGGGAGTCCATGGTCAGGAGGCTCCCACCGGCTGGGGCTCCAGCCGCTCGATCCGGGCCGGGACGTGCTTGTGATGGGGCGTGCCCGCCAGCCAGTCCCGGTCCTCGCCCGCGGTGAGCTCGTTGGGGGCCACGCCGACGCTGTCGCCGGCCTCGCCGATGCCGAAGCCATTGGGCAGCGAGGCGTGGCCGGGGAGGAGGGTGTCGGTGACCTCGACCACGGCCACGGCGGTGCCCCGCCGGGTCGTGACCCGGGCGGCGTCGCCATCGGTGACGCCCAGCGATTCGGCATCGGTGGTCGACAGGCGGAGGGCGCCCGACGGGTCCTTTCTGCGCCAACCCGGGTCCCGATAGATGGTGTTGGCCGTGGAGGACCGACGCTCGCCGGCCGACAGGACGAACGGGTAATCCGGGTCTGGGGTGGGGCCCAGGTCGTCGTGGAGGCTCGCCAGCTCGTCGACCAGCTCGTCGACCACCAGGTTGATCCGACCGTCGGCGGTGTCCATCCGCCGCCAGGTGTCCTCATGGTCGTCGGCGGTGAATACCACGCCCGAGGGGCTGCTCAGCACGGCGTCGAAGAGCTCGTCGCCGTCGGCGAAGCCGGCCCGTCGGAGGGAGTCGGGGTAGGCGAGCGCCGTGGTCTGGGCGAGGCCCCAGATCGCCGCCGTCGCCTCGCGTCCCGCACCGAGGGTGGGGCCGAGGGTGGTGTAGAGGAGGTAGGGCGCGAACGGGCCGAGTTGCGGGCGCTCGGCGTTGAGCGTCAGGAACGCGTCGAGAAACGCGCGGCGACCCACCTCGGCCGCGGACCGCAGGGTCTCGATGGCGTCGAGGTCATCGTCGAGGGCACCGCTGGCGCGGATGAGGCGCGCGTGGATCTCGGCCTCGGGCAGCGAGCCGGGGAGGGGGTCGAGGAGGGGCGCCCGCAGGTGGAAGGCGTTCCGGGGGAACTCCATGTTGAAGAACGTGGACTCCCACTTCTCGAACTGTGACGCACCGGGGAGCACGTAGTCGGCGCACCGGCCGGTCTCGGTCAGGGCGACATCGATGACCACCACGAAGTCGAGGGCCTCGAGGGCCTCCCTCATCCGGGGGGAGTCCGGCAGGGAGTGCACCGGATTGCCCGACTCCACGATCAGGGCCCGGAACCGGTCAGGGTGGTCGGTCAGGATCTCGTCGGGGAGGACGGCGCAGGGGATCAGGCCGGTGATGATGCGCTCACCGGTGACCGGGCTCACCCGGGTCCGGCCGCCGGCGCCACCGCCGCCGAGGCGGGCGAACCTCGTG
>WPCK01326783.1_pt1 | contig 15850 bp, 9 predicted proteins | sample 5399851 | NCBI WGS metagenome assembly WPCK01 (sample SAMN12869471, study PRJNA574797) | sludge metagenome | isolation source: wastewater treatment of pH11 | place: China:Beijing | collected 2019-05-20
CCCCAGCAGAATTCCCCCACACCCAAACCCACACCCCCCTGCAAACCCCCCGGGGAGAGGGCACCCGAAAAGCGTCATCCGGACAAAACCGCGTAAGGGGCGGAAAGCCCCGGGGACACAGCATTGGCTGGCTCACCCGTAGCGTGGGCTTCAGCCCACGTACCCCAGTATCCGGCGATCTCCGACAAAACCCGGGACACAGCATTTGCTGGATGCGCCGTGTTTTAATGGGGCTAAAGCCCCACCCACTTTTCTAATGGGGCTGAAGCCCCATCTACTGCGCTTTTGGGGCTGAAGCCCCATCTACTGTTCTCGTGGGGCTAAAGCCCCATCCACTCCTCAGACCCTGGCTTTCAGATATTCGCCAACAAAAACGGCCCGCTTTCTGCGGGCCGTTGCGTGCAAGATTTGTTCTCTGGGTTATTTGACAATGATGTCAATTTTTCGCGGCATCACTTTTTCGGCCTTGGGCACACGCACGTTGAGCATGCCATGGGAGAACGAGGCCTCGATCTTTCCGAAATCGACCGCTGTGGGGAATTCGAAGGAACGCTGGAATCTGCCGCTTGAACGTTCGCGGCGATGAATCGTTGCCGAATCGCCCGCCACGGTGGCTTTCTTTTCGCCGGATACCATCAGCCGCTCATCGGCAACTTCGACCACGACGTCCGATGCCTCCACGCCTGGAAGCTCGATCGCCAGATTGAACCCGGTGGGGTCTTCCACGATGTCGGTGCGGGGTGTCAGGACGCAGCCCCCTTTCTTGCAGGCGCCGACCATGGAATCAAAAAGGTTTTCAAGTTCATGCACGTTGCCAAAAACGGGAATGCTTCGCTCGATTCGATCGACGAGTTTCATGGTGTTGCTCCTTTATGGCATACAGGAAACGGAATTCCCGGCGGGAAACCAGGAGATTGACATTCAAGTTCATCCGCCCGGCACTTCTGACATTTTGTCATCGGCTGCGGGCCGGCTTCGGAAGACATACGCAAAGGCCGTGCCAATCCGTTTTACGCCCAAAAAACAGGGTGTTTTCCGGCCTTTTGGCGTGCTGCCAATCGTTGCGGGGCTTCGTGAACTCCGTTATTTTTGTTTTGCCCATGAGCGGAAATTCCCAACCCGAATTGACTACCGAAGACCGCCTCCGCGAACTTCAGCGGCCGGTGCAATACCTTCGCGGGGTCGGTCCGCAGCGGGCTGAAATTCTGGAGAAGCTCGGTTTGGCGACGGCAGCGGATGTCCTGTTTTTCTTTCCGCGCGATTACGAGGATTACAGCCAGCTTCAATCGATCTCCGACCTCGTGGAGGGAGTTCCGGTGAGCGTCGCCGGAACGATCATCGATATTCAGGAATGGACAACGTCTCGCCACACACATGTGCTGGCGATCCTGATCGAGCAGGGTTCGGGGGGTTACCTGAGGGGCATCTGGTTCAACCAGCAATATCTCAGGAAGCGGTTTGCGAATGGACAGCTTGTCATGCTGCAGGGCTCGGCCACCCGCGAAGATGGCCGCTGGCAAATGTCCCATCCGCGAGTCAGCTGGTTTCACGACGGGCAACAACCTTCGGCAGGAACGATCTTGCCGGTGTATCCCCTGACCGAAGGGATCGGCCAGCGCAGGATTCGCGACATCATGGAACGTGTGGTTGCGGATTTCGGTCCGCTGGTCAGTGAGGTCCTGCCGCAATCTTTCCGGGACGAAAAGGACCTTTGCGATATCCAGACGGCCATTCGCCAGGTTCACTTTCCGGAATCCGAAGCTTCGCTTAGGCGAGCCCGTTTTCGTTTTGTCTATCAGGAGTTGTTTGTCCTGCAACTCGCCCTGGCCATGCGCCGCGCCCATCTTCGATCTTTCGGCGATGCGCCGGTTCTGCCGCTGGACGCAAAAATCCGTTCGCGGATTCTTCGCCGGTTTCCTTTTGAACTTTCGGCGGACCAAAACCAGGCGATCGGGGAGATTGCCGCCGACATGGCGCGCTCTGTCCCCATGAACCGCCTGTTGCATGGAGAGACGGGAAGCGGCAAGACGGTGGTTGCGGCTTTTGCCATGCTGCTGGCCGTGGCGCACGGATATCAGGCGATCCTGATGGCGCCGACCGAGTTGCTGGCCCGGCAACACGTGCGGACGCTGAGCCAGTGGCTTGCCGGCGGACGCGTGCGGATCGCTGCCTGGACGGGATCGCTGGGAACAGCCGAAAAGGCATCCCTCTCGGAAGAAATAGCCGACGGCCGGATCCAGATCGTTGTCGGAACCCATTCGCTCGTGTCGTCGCCGCTGAAGCTGCCCAAACCGGGAATTGTGATCATCGACGAGCAACACAAGTTCGGCGTCAAGCAACGGGCACGATTGCGGGAGACCGGCAATCATCCGCACTACCTCGTGATGACGGCGACGCCCATTCCGCGCACCATCGCCATGACCGAGTTCGGCGACCTCGACGTTTCCGAATTGCGCAAGCCGGCCGGTCGCGATCAGCCGGTGCACAGTTATCTGGGAAACGACGAGAAGCGCGAAAAATGGTGGGAGTTTGTCCGGCAAAAACTGCGCGAGGGTCGCCAGGCCTTCGTGATTGCCCCGCTCGTCAAGGGCGATCCGGATTCGCCGCTATCCAGTGCTGAAGCACTGCTGGAATCGCTGGCCAACGGACCTCTGGAGGCGTTCCGGATCGACATCCTTCATGGACGCCAGAAGGCATCCGAGAAAGAATCCGTCATGCTGGCATTTCAGCGGGGCACGACGCAGGTGCTTGTGGCAACCAGCATCGTTGAAGTGGGGGTCGATGTGCCGAATGCGAGTATCCTGACGATCGAGTCGGCCGAGCGTTTCGGGCTTTCGCAGCTTCACCAGATTCGCGGGCGGGTAAGCCGCGGCGACCATCCCGGCTACGTCTGTCTCTTCCCGTCGACCGACAATGCGGATGCGCTTTCCCGGCTCCAGGCGTTTGTCGATTGCCGCGACGGATTTGAACTCGCTGAACTCGATTTTCGCCTTCGTGGGCCCGGCAACCTGATGGGTGATCGGCAACATGGCTTGCCGCCGCTGCGGATTGCCGATCTCGTACGCGATGGCGACTTGTTGCAATCCGCCCGCGAAGACGCGCGAAAGATTATCGAAAGCGATCCGCATCTGAACGAGCCGTCATTTACCAATCTGAAACGAATGCTGGTCGCCCGCTATGGCAAAGCGCTTGAAATCAGCGATGTCGGCTGAAAAAACCTGCCGGGAAGGCCTGTTCCGCCGGGAAATCACCCAACGGGCCATCTCCTCGCTCGCCGGGCTTCAGGTCGCAATAATTGGCATTTGGGGGAAACCTGCTCTCAAGTCCGACTTGTTCATTCACTCCAAAAAAAAAATCATCATGAATCCCGTTTTCATTGCACGCCGTTTGCTGGCCGTCAGTTTCCTGGTCTTTCCATTCGCGTTTCCGGCGGAATCCCGCAGCCAGGCGAACGAACTTTCCATTCCGCGAATCTACAAGTCAGAAGAATTTCTGGCGGAAGATTATTCGGTCAACTGGATGCCGGAAGGCCGTCGCTACCATGTCCAGTCCCCTTCCGAAGAGGGTCCCGGTGACGACATCCTCCTCGTCGACCCGTTTAACGGCCAAAGTGAAATCCTGATCAAGGCCAAGGCCCTCATTCCGGACGACGGAACCATTCCGGTTCCCGTCAGCAGTTTTTCGGTTTCGCCCGATGGCAACCGGGTCCTGGTGTTTACCAACACCCGTCGCGTCTGGCGCTACAACACGCGCGGCGACTATTACGTCGCGGACCGGAACGGCGGAAAGCTGCACAAGCTCGGCGGAAAGGACTCTCCGGAGGCCTCGCTGATGTTTGCCAAATTCTCCCCCGACTCATCGCGGGTTGCCTGGGTGCGGGACCGGAATATCTACGTCGAAGAGCTGGAGTCGGGTGCGATCACTTGTCTGACAACTACCGAATCCGCAGACATTATCAATGGAACTTCCGACTGGGTCTATGAAGAAGAACTCGATCTGCGAGACGGGTTTCGCTGGAGCGATGATGGCAAATACCTGATCTTCTGGCGATTCGACACGAGCGAGGTCGGCGTGTTTACGATGATCAACAATACGGCTGCCCTTTACCCGGCCATCACCCGTTTTCAGTATCCGAAGGCCGGGACCACAAATTCCTCGGTGACTATTGGCATATGCAACCTGGCCGACCGCTCGATCCACTATCTCGATCTCCCCGGCGACCCGCGCGAGCATTATCCGGCAAGAATCAATGCCATTCCGGGGACATCGAATTTTCTCCTGCAGCGACTGAACCGGTTGCAGAACACCAATTCCGTCTACGAAGTTGATTCCGCCACGGCGGGCACCCGTCTTGTCTTTGAGGACAAGGACGAGGCGTGGGTCGAAGTTTGCGACCAGATCGACTGGATCGACGGAAACCGCAAATTCACGTTCATCAGCGAAAGGGATGGCTGGCGCCACGTCTGGCTTGTCGATCGCACCTCCGGTGAGCTGGAACTTCTCACACCCGGCAATTTCGATGTGATCGAGCTCTACCATCTCGATGCGGAAAACAGGACCTGCCTGTTTCAGGCAACTCCCGACAAGCCGACCGACCGATACCTTTTTCGACAGGCCTTTGGCAGCGCCAATCCGGAAAGGCTGACTCCCGCCCACCAGCCTGGATTCCACGAATACAGCGTCGCGGCCGATGGTTCGGCGGCGGTTCACACCTGGTCGCAATTCGGCATCCCCCCGGTTGTCGAGACGATACGCCTCCCGGGACACGAGTCGACGAAAGTGCATACTGACAATTCGGAATTGCGCGATGCGCTCCGTGCCCTTGAGGTTTGTCAACACGAGTTCTTCCGGGTCGATGTCCGGCACCCCGACGGAACGGAAGTTGCGATCGACGGTTGGGCCATGAAACCTCCCCAATGGGATGCAGCGGCGGCTGCCGCAGGAAAACAGAAATGGCCCGTGATCGTCTACGTCTATGGTGAACCGTGGGGAACCACCGTCACCAACCAGTGGGAGGGGGAAGACTACCTCTGGCACCGCATGCTCTGCGAAAAGGGCTACGTTGTCATCAGCCTGGACAACCGGGGCGCGAAAGTCCCGCGGGGTGCTGCTTGGCGGAAAGCCATTTACAAGCTGATCGGCACGGTCAATGCGGCGGATCAGGCCGCAGGGCTGCGTGAGACGCTGCGCCGTTTCTCATGGCTCGATGCCGACCGGGTGGGAATCTGGGGCTGGAGCGGCGGCGGGACTTCCACTCTCAACGCTCTTTTCAAATACCCCGAACTCTATCACACCGGTATTTCCGTCGCTCCCGTTCCCGACGAGCGCTACTACGACACGATCTATCAGGAACGGTACATGCAGACGCCACAACTCAATCCGGAAGGATATCAGAACGGTTCCGCAATCCATCATGCGAAAAACCTGACAGGGAACTTGCTGGTCATTCATGGGACCGGTGATGACAACTGCCATTACCAGACCGTGGAACTGCTGATTGACGAACTTGTTCGCCATGACAGACAATTCACCATGTTCGCCTACCCCAACCGTTCCCACGGCATCTACGAATACGAAAACACCACTCCGCACCTTCGTCGCCTGATGCTGGACTTTTTCATCAAAAATCTGCCGCCGGGGATGAAAGATGGTTGACTCGCGACACTTCCTGTTCAGCTTCCTCGATATCGCCGCCCACTACATTGCATATTTTCTGGGACTATTGCTGGTCCTGTTATTGGCGATGAAAGTCGGCTGGCCGGAGCAACTGGAGCTGTGGACATTGCCGGAAGATCGACGGGACGACTTCATGGACATCTGGAAGAATGAACCGGAAAGGCTCTTTCCGGCCGCGTTGAACGCAACCCTTGTCGCCGGTGGTCTGGTTCTGGCCGGATGTCTCGGATTCACGGTGGCAACGTTTGCGCCGTTCTCGCCGGCCGGTCACGGCACGTTTCTGGCCGTGCTTTGTGTGCTCACGTTGCTGCAGATCGCTTTCTCCCAACCGCAATTGCCCAGGCTGCTGGTCGTTCCCCTGATCGTCGCGTGTGGTATCGGAATCGTGTGCGGCTCGCGGCTGGCGGATCGCCGAATGGCCCGCAATTCCGACGACCCAACCGTGTCCGGTCATCAATGAGGTAGCCTGATGAGACTGACGCGAACCCGTCACCGGATTCCGGGAGGCCTCGAATTGTCCGTGACATCGATGATCGATGTCGTCTTCCTGTTGTTGATCTTTTTTCTCGTCACGACGAGCACGGTCCCGCAGGAGCGAATGGTCGATCCGTCGCTTAAAGTCCAGAATCAGTCGCCCGCCGCGCCGATTACACGACTTGACCCCCTTTCGATCGACGTAATCCTTGTCGATGGCCGGGGAATGTACCGGGCCGGTGCAACGGTCTCTCCCAACCTCGACGGGATTCGGCCCCTGATCGACGAGTATCCCGACAAGTCATGCGGAGCCCTGATCAGACTGTCCGATGACGCCCCCTTTGGCATGGCGGCAGTCGCCGTGAATGCATGCCGGGAAGCCGGATTTGTTTCGATTTCGCTGGTTCCCCTGGCCTCGCTCCCCCGATGAATCGAAACCGTATTGCCGATCTGTGGCGAGTCTTCATTGACGTGCCTGCACGGCATTTCATCGCCTGGGGTTTCGCTGCCAGAGTTTTCGTCACGCCTGGTCTTGCTTTGATTGTTCTCGCATTTCTGGTCAGCCCACCCGCGAACGGCCAGGGCGATACCAGGCCGTCGGATTCGGCAGCCGCTGAAGCGCAGCAACTCGAAAAATGGCTGCGCGACCGCGGGCTGGACGGGCTGTTGGCAATCCGCCTCGAAGAAGCGTTGCGCAGCGAGACGGACAAATCGCGGCAATCGGTGATCGCACGAGAGCTTGCAGGCCTTTACGGCAGGTTGTTGGGTCAGCGTCCGGACAATGCCGATTCCATTGTCGCCGGCTGGGATCGACTGGTGGCAAGTCACCCGGAGGCCATCGATCTGGAAGCCTCCATCCAGATCGAATACGGACAACTCCTTCTTGCCCAGGAGGCTTTCGGCCGCTGGAAGCGGAACGGCGGCGAGGAAGCCCGTCATTCGGTCAGCGAACGGTTTTCCGCGATTGCCCGTCGCGTTCAGGGGCTGCTTGAGCGCGAACAAGCCTCCACATTCAAGTCCGCCGGGGAGTCCAATCAGGGCGCCGCGCAGGAATCGGACAAGGGACTGGTCCTCAATGACGCCGGGGCCAGTGACAAAACCGGTTTAGATCCGGATCAAGGCAAAATCGCCCCGACGTTGACGCGCGCCGGCGCGCGGCTCGCATATTTGCTCGCCTGGTCGCAGTTGAACCAGGCCCTGCTGGCTCCAGAACCGGCTGCCGAGACAGAACTGTTGTCCAGTGCCTTAAAGATATTTCGCGAGTTGCTTGGCATTACCGGCGATACCACGATTCGTGAACTGAGACCGCAATGGTTTCCGCTGGAATCCGACTGGAATTGCCGGATTCTGGTGGGACTGGGAACCACTTGTCAGGCTTCAGGGGATGAGGACGACGCCCGATACTGTTTTTCGCTCTTGAATGAAGTTCGCGTTCCGTATTCGATTCGCACGTACCGGTTCGTTTTTCAGTTACAGGCAATGGCCGATAGCGGCCGCATCGATCTTGTGGATCGCTGGCTGAACGATCTGGTAATCGACGGCCAGGCCACCGGAGCCCTGACGGAATTGTGGAGAGCAGCAGCGGCGTACGGGCTGGGCCCACGACATTTCCACTCGATGGCTTCTCACTATCAGGCTGTGGCACTGACGGCGCTCAGGGAAATGGCACTCCTCAACGACTGGTCCTCGATCGACCTGTTGTTTGACGATGCGCATTCGGCGATCGACTTTCCCGCCATCGAGAACGACTTCTTTGTCAAATGGCTTGAGGGTTACTGGCATTTGCGCGCGGCGCAAAAGAACCAGGGTCCTGGAGCTATCGAGGCTGCCGACCGGCTGCGTGCGGCACTGGCCCTGGCAGAGAAATCGTCGGGCCGGATCCCGGGCGGACGGCAGTTTGAATTGCGCGCCAGGTGCCGCAGCCACCTTGGAACCGCGCTGTACCTGGCTGGCGAGCTTCAGTCAGCGGTGACAGAACTGGAACAAGCGGCTGGAGTTTTGGAATATCTGGATCGCGAAGCTGCGGAGGACGCCGTGTGGATGATGTGCCAGTCGCTCGAAAGACTCTCCGGCAACGACGAAGCGGCCGCCCAGGCCCTCAGTCGTGCACTCAAGGATTTTCAATCCCGTTTTCCGGGTTCAGGCCGAATTGGCGATGCAACGTTCATGCAGACTCTGGCCGAAGTTCGCGAACACGGAACCAGCGGACAAAACCTGATCGATGCGATCAGAAAACTGGAAACCATCGAACGCAGCCACCCCCGATACCTTTCGGCACAGATGGAAAAGTGCCGGCTTGCCCACGAACACCTGAGCAGGCCGCGATCAGGGGATAGCCTGGACGAGACCGTGCGTGATTCGTTGCATGGGGCCGTTCTGCAATCTGCAGAGGAAATTGTCTCTTCAGGCATTTCGCCGCCCGCCTCGCCTGAACAGAAAGTGCTCATCTCGCTGATGGCAGCCGATTGCCTTCTTTCGGCCGTTCCGCCCGATACGGCTGCAGCAGAACGCTGGCTGGAACGAGCCGCGGAATTTGTTGAACCGGCCCGAATGGAATCGCAATCCCGTTCCGAATGGTATTACCTGTCCCTGCGGGTGGCGACTTTCGGGAAGAACCGGGATCAGATGGCGGCGTACGCCCGCTGGCTTGCCGATTCTGCCGAGGATTCGGCGCGGAATCGATTCGGCTGGTATGTTCTCGCCAGTCTCGCCGAAGATGAGTTGAATGAAGAGCTTTCCGGGCTGAGTGATTCGGTCAAATCCGTTCGCAGGAAGGAAATCATGGAATTGTACGGGAAGGCGATCGACGTCCCGTCCGTACCGCCAGATGCGACCGGCCTGCTGGCGCTCGAGCGACTGGCGACCCTTCAAGTTGACGTCGGAGAGACCGCGCTGGCGCTTCAGTTGTGGCAACGACTGGTCTCCAATGATGGTCGCCGGGCAGACTGGTGGACGGGTCTGGCCCGCGCGTCGACGAGCCTTGGCGACCGCGACAAGGCGATTGAGGCCTGGAATCGGGTTGCTTCACTTCAGACACCCGGAAACAATGAGTGGCTGGAAGCCCGTCACGAAATGTGCCGCATCCTGAACGAGACGGATCCGGAAGCGGCTGCCCGTTTCATCAAACAGACCCTGTTGCTCGTTCCCGAAATGCCCGAGCCCTGGCAATCGCGTTTTCGTGAACTCTCGAACCAGCGATAACCAACGAAACTCCCATGGATACCTCCGGTCCGCGCGACAGCCGGATCAACCGATTCCTTCTTCGCGCGAGAACCATACTCGCTGAGGAACGGGGTTTGAACGAGAAGAGCCGCATCAAGCTGCGTGCGCTCGCCGACGACCTGCGCCTGCCGCAAGTGCTGTACGAATCGGCCATCAGCCAGTTGATGGAGGGAACGGCCGCGCTGGATGGCGAACTGACTCGCTACGAAAAACAATTCGTCAAATGGCTGGAAAACTACCTTGAACCGCTGACGGGACACGTTCTTACGCCCGCCCAGGAAGAAAAGGCCCTTCAACGAGGAACCCGGGAATACCAGATTGCGCCGGACCGGGCGCGCGATCTGGTTCGCCAGGCGGCCACCCGCGCCGGAGTGGGTCGGGTCAGCCGGCTTGATGCCACCGGCCATGTCGCCTTGCTGGTCGATGAAGCGATCCGGCACGAAACCGTCGCCAGCGCGACGACTCGCGAACGACTGATCGAAACGGCTCTTTCCTGGGGTGTCGATGCCTCACAGACCGCCGCGCTGATCAACAATCGCCTCGAGGCCAACAGGCAGGCCACACGACCTGCCCGGCCTGTCTGGATGATTGCCCTCGCGGCAGTCGCCAGTGTGGTCGTTGTCGTTTTGCTGATCCTGTTCTTCCTGAAGCAATCGGCGCGAACCACCGGTGAGCCCGTCGACTCCGGTGGTACGGCTGTCGCCAATCCGCCCGACGTCAGTAATGACGATGTCCCTGCGGATTGGAGCGAGCCACTCAGAAAGGCCTGGGACGACGTGCTCGCGCTGGACCGCGACCTGGCCCTGCCGCGGCATCTGGTCGTTTCCGGCAGAGCCGATGAGCGCCGCGATGCCGTAACGCCTCTTGTCGATTTTGCCCTCGAAGGCTCTGCCGAGCGCCGCGAAGCGATCGCGCGGTTTATCGAACTCTGGATACGCGAGAATCCGGAGACAGGCGACCCACTGATTCGAGAGCTGGTTTCCCAGGTGTTGCCGCAGTTTGCAGAATTGACGGTCCGTTCGAGTGAGCGGTCCTTTCGCGCGCTGGAACAACTTGCCCTGCTGCAGGCGGGCAATAGCGCGCTGGCGGTGGATTCGGCCCTTGCGTCCGGATTGCCCGCCGGCTTCATGAGTGAACATACGTTCACTATCGATCTCGTGCGCGAGGGACTGGTCCGCAAGATCTGGAGCGATCTGAACCAGCTTGCCGTTCGCTATCCGCACGAAGCCGCGCAGAAATACGGACCCTTGCTGGAATTGACGGGTTCGCAAATGCCCGACGCGGCCCGGCTGGCATGGGATTCAGGGCTGAGAATATTCTGTTCGCCGGGCGAGGACTGGCAAATCGCCCGCGATTCGTGGCAGTCCACATTCCCTGCGATGTCGCCCGACCAGATCTTTCAGGCCTACGATTCGTTGACACGGTTTGAAGACGTCGATCGGCGCGGATGGCTCCTTCCTCTCCTGGCACAAAAAGCGGGAATCCCGACGGAGGGAGTTCCCTTGTCGGCCATTGAAACGAAGTTGCGTTCCTGGCTTGGATTGGCCGAATCGGTGACGACACCCGTCGCGAAACGCCTGGAATTGTTGAGATCTCTTCCCGACTTTGCCGCCTCAAGGGCGAGTGGCCCGGTCGCCGACCCGCAAGCCATTGCCAACACGGCCTGGCTGTCAACTTCTGCCTTTCTGTTGTGGCGCGCTGCCCTCACCAACGACGCCAAGCTGCTTGAAATGTTTGATGAAATGGTCGCGGCGGGGCCGGAAAGCCTGTCCGATCCCGACCGAAGCGAAATCGACTGGCAGACGTTGCCCGTCTATGGAAAAACACTGCGGCGGCCATCTCCTCCTGACATCGAAGCACGACGAATTGTTTTCGAGAATCTGTCGACGGAAAAAAAGGCATCGCCGGAAGGTCGTGCTTCATCGATCGAAAGACTCGCCGGCATTGCCAGCCTCTTTGCGGACCTGACACCCGAACAAGCCGGCTTGCTCGCCGATGTCCTGCTGAATGCCCGCGAAACACCGGAAGTTGTCGCCATCGAACAACACGCCGATAAATTTTCCCACTGGCCTTCATTGGCTCTTGCTGTCGCCGAACGATTGAAGGTCGAAACCGTTTCGCTGGATCAGGCGCTGACCGTCACCCATTTGCTGGCGGGAAAGCACTTCCTGCTCCCGAAACAGGGAGAATGGAGGGAAGGCCTGTACCGCGCGTTCCTCGAACGGATTGCCGATGGCCTGCAATACACGGCAGAACAGCAGGGAGTGGATACGCGATACCGATGGGATGGACTTTGCAAGTACCTGGTGCGGCTGGGAAAAATCCGTTGTCTTGCCGCAGGGGTTCCCTCGACGAGACTCGAAAAAATGCAGACGCCGTCGGAACTGCTCGCCTTGATGATTCAGCAAATGCGACCGGACGATCCCCGCATTCGAAGCTGCAGTCTGCTGGCGGAAGACCAGTTCCAGGAGTATCTCCTTTTGACGCAATTGCTCGAGCGAATAGTCAGGGACATGTACGAAAATGCTGTTGATAGCGATGCCGGCCAGGACAAGCTGCACCGCGGGCCGGACACCACGTCGTGCCCTGTCGCCTTGCATTGGGCCGAATTGCAGCTTCTCGACACACTTGCGGAAAGTGCGCTTGACTGATGATCAGATACATTCTTCAGCAGATGATCGCCGGCCTCGCGAGCCTGTTCGTCGCTGCATCAGGCGTTTCCGGAACAGCGTTTTGCGATGTGGTTTACCTGAAGAGCGGCCAGATCGTATACGGTTTGTACGAAGGGGAATTTGACGGAAATGTCCATTTTCGTCAGCGAATGGAAGAACGGGGCGTCTACGAGTCTCGCGTGTTCCTGCGCAGCGATGTTCTGGCTTTCGTCGTGACGATAGATACGGAGCGAATCCTGGCGCTGCAGCCCGGCGACTGGAAACCGTGGCGTGATCTGGCGGAAGAGCTTTCGGTTCAGGTGGCCGACCCGGAAGCGAGGGACCTTGCTTTTCGTCTGTACCTGATCCTTGCGCGGAACGCTCCGCAGCCGCTGAGCGAAGCCGCGTTTCGCGGCGCTATCGGAATTTCGGGACATTACTCGTCGAGCCAATGGTCGCGCCGGATCCGTATTCTTGCCTGGCAGGAATCCGGCGGAATGATTGAGCTGCCGGACTTGCAGGATGCGGGCGATAAACCCGTTGCCGATCCCGCCGGGCGGCAATCGTTTGCCAGGCAACTCGCCAGCGCGATTCACGATTATCGAACAGGAGACCGGGGCGCGCTGGGGAAGCTGGCTCGCGATGAGGAATTCGCAGGATGGATGTCACCGTATGCATGGCTTTGCACAGCGGAACAATTCAAACAAATTGCCTCGCGTGAAACGCCGGATTTTGGCGAGTTGTCCATTTTGTTGCGACTCGAGCTGGCGGCCCTCGCTGCCGTCGATGGCAAGGCCCCGGTTGAGGTGACCCGCGACAGCCCCTGGTCGGTGCTGGTCCAGCAGAACCGGGCGGTCCCTGCCCCGGCAGACTTTGCAGCATTTGAAGGCATTGACCCCCTGGCCGTCGAGTATCGCAACGGCATCTGGCAGCGGCCGGATTGAAAGCGGGTTTCGCCAATATCACCGGAGTCGCGGCGCGGTAGAATCAGAGGCCCGCATATCTTCCTGCGTCCCCGGACCTGGTTTGCCTTGCCATGTCGGTTGAATCTTCAAAATGTGAACCGGCCATCAACGAGGAAGGGGCCCGGCTGGCCGCCATTTTGAACGAGTTTTGCCAACGCTGGGACAATGAGAGTGGGCCCGACCTTGCCGAACTGCTTGCCCGAACGAGTTCGGCCATACGCATCGTTGCATTGACGGAACTGATCAAGCTGGACATGCAGTTTCGATCGCGCGAGGGCGAAAACTGGCATGCGCTGGAAGAGTACCTTGCCCGCTGGCCGGAACTTGCGCCGGATGGCCAGCCCCCGGCGGATCTGGTCTTCGAGGAATTTCGCATTCGAAAAATGGCCGGCGATGATGTCGATACACATCTATACAAGAAACGGTTTCCGGGAGTTTTCCAGTCGCTGACTCGACTGGTCAGCCTGGACGAGAGCAAGCGGAATCAGGCCGCGCCCCGACCGGTTCCATTCAACAGGTTTCAGGCCGGTGACAAGCTCGACGATTTCGATTTGTTGGCGCGGCTGGGAAAGGGTGCGTTCGGTACCGTATTCCTTGCACGACAGAACTCGATGCAACGCCTGGTCGCGCTGAAGATCTCATCGGACCAGGGAATGGAACACCAGACACTGGCCCAGCTCGATCATCCCAACATCGTTCGCGTCTTCGATTCGAGGGTTCTGGAAAATCCGCCCGTCCGGCTGATGTACATGCAGTACATTCCGGGAGGAACATTGAGCGAGGTTGTGCGGGAAGCTTCCTCACTTGCATCGGCAACCGAGAGAAATCTCGATGGGGCGCGGTTTGTCGCCGGCCTGGACAAGCTGCTTGCCCTGCGCGGCGAAATGGCAACTTCCGGGTCGGAAAACTCGCGGCGATTGAAGGCCGGCAGCTGGTCGACCGTTGTCAGCGGCATCGGCAGGGAGATCGCCGATGCCCTGGATTTCGCTCACCGCCATAACGTCCTTCATCGCGACCTGAAACCGGCGAACGTATTGATTGACCGAGATGGTCACGCGCGGCTGGTCGATTTCAACATCAGTTTTTGTTCGAAGCTGGATGGGGCAGCTCCCGGCACGTTTTTCGGCGGTTCGCTTGCCTACATGTCACCTGAGCAACTGGAAGCCTGCAGTCCCGACCACGACAGGAGCCCCGCCGACCTGGACGGGCGCAGCGATATTTTTTCGCTCGGCATTATTCTCTTTGAACTTGTGACCGGGGACCGGCCATTTCCCGACCAGGTCGAACCGGGGAACTGGAGCCAGACAACCGATGCACTCATCAGGGCCCGCCGCACGGGCCTGACTGCGGAAAACGAGAAACGGCTTGCCGGCATTTCCCCGTTTCTTGTCCGGGTGATTCGACGTTCGCTGGAGTCCGCCCCGGAGGCACGCTTCCCGGAGGCACGGCGGATGTTGCGCCACCTGAAGCTTGCCGGCGACGAAAAGGCGATTTCGACGTTTCGGCCGCCAGACAATTTTCTGGCGTGGCTTGCAGGAAAGTCGGCATTGCTGGCCACGGGAGTCTTGTCGCTGGGGATCAGCGCTGCCGCGGCGCTGTTCATCTTCGCCTATAACCTTCAAAAGTCGGTGCCGGAGGAAGCCCGACAACTCTTTCAGGGCACTCTCGTCCCGATCGCCAATCTGTTCCTTTTTGCCGTCGGCGCGGTCCTGGTTTACCGCTTTTCCGGCGGGATCCGAAACACGATCCGCCGGCAGCGCGCTGGCGAAAGCCTGGAACCTGGCCAGATCCGCAAATCAATCGTTGACAACCTTTATTTGGGTAACCGCGGCGCCTTGCTCAGTATCTCGGCCTGGACACTTGCCGGGCTTTGTTATCCCGTCATGTTGACCTTGTCCGGTTATTCCCCGGGTGTGCAGGGCTGGACCGATTTTGTCGGCTCGCATTTTCTGGCGGGCCTGATCGCCGGTGCCTACGTCTACTGGCTGTTGACCTGGTGCGCGGTTCATGTCTGGCAACCTGTGTTGCTGGAAGCATCACTCGACCACGACGAGGAGTCGGACTGGACAGGACTTTACGATTGGGTCGAGCAGCGCTGTGGTTTCTATCATGTGCTTGCCCTGGCCATACCACCGGTGGCCATTATCTGGCTGGTCGTCTATCACGAATCCCGCGACAAGCTCGCCTTGACGGTGGTCAGCATCGTTTCGGTTCTTGGCCTGATTCTGCTCGCCTGGGTCTCGCGAGGAGTCCAGAAACAACTTGGCCGCCTCAAGTCACTGTTCGAATCAGAATCGCCCGACTGATTTTCCGAAAACTGCGCTCTGAAAACACGCTTGTGCTGTGTTATGCTACGACGAGACGCTGACCGATACGGACGGGCCTGGAGTAGCTGGATTCGCAAGAATTCAGCCCCCTGCTCGAATTCCTCGCTCGCCGTCGAGTACGAGTACGAGTACCGCATTCGCTGAGTACGAGTACGACGGAAAAACCTGTGGGTATTTCTTTAACCACGGAATACACGGAACACACGAAAATTGGTGCCATTCGTGGGTGGCACCTTTGGATCGACCCTGTTCGTACGCGTGCTCGTGCTCGTACTCGTGCTCGTACTCGTGCTCGTGCTCGAATTCCTCGCTCGCCGTCGAGTACGAGTACCGCATTCGCTGAGTACGAGTACGAGGGAAAAACCTGCGGGCATTTCTTTAACCACGGAATACACGGAACACACGAAAATCGGGGCCATTCGTGGTTGGCACCTTAGGATCGACCCTGCTCGTGCTCGTGCTCGTACTCGTACTCGAATTCCTCGCTCGCCGTCGAGTACGAGTACGAGTACCGCATTCGCTGAGTACGAGTACG
>WPCK01009952.1_pt1 | contig 15845 bp, 15 predicted proteins | sample 5399851 | NCBI WGS metagenome assembly WPCK01 (sample SAMN12869471, study PRJNA574797) | sludge metagenome | isolation source: wastewater treatment of pH11 | place: China:Beijing | collected 2019-05-20
CGGAATGAATCGGACTGGTGTCAGCTTCGGTTTGACTGCGTTGAAGACTGTATCGCAGAGGTCCATCGAATCGTAGCAGCCAACGATCAGGGTAAGCTACGGTCGTCGGGAAGTTGGACTTCCGGGCAAATTATGGCGCACGTCGCATCATGGATCGTATATGCCTACGACGGCTATCCTATGGGCCGCCCGCCTTTCTTTGTACGCTGGATTCTCAGAACGCGTCTGCCAAGAATGCTTGCCAACGGCATGCCGCGTGGCATTAGAATCCCTGGCGTCAAGGCCGGTACGTATGGAATGGACGAAATGCAAACTTCGAATGCTGCAAATCGGCTCGTAGCCGCGTTAACAAGGCTTGAACAGACTGGCGACGCAAAGTACGACAGCCCTGCATTTGGTCCGATGTCCCAAGCAGATCGAATTCGCCTGAATCTTCGGCATGCCGAACTCCACCTGGGATACCTTCTCTACTACTAGAAGACACATACTAGCCTCACGCCTTAATTCATCCTGGTCGCCCGAACCACTAGTGTTCGGAACTTCTCAAGGACACGGCGACTTTGTTTCTGGTTCCCCGCGAAGAATCGCATACCTAAAACGATTGGTAAACCTGAGTCGTGGCTCAAAATCGCGATCAATGCAATGAAAACCATTGAACCACCGCTAGAAGGATTGAATCAAACGACGAACGCAGGGAACGAGTCAAAACTACTCAGGGAAATGTACAAGCAGAGTACATTACCAACAGGTCGATCACATGAACGAACAAGGTGGCATTTGCCCAATCACTCAAGTGTTTTGCGTGGATGCCTACGCCGCCCGCCGTTTGCCGCGATGCATGCCGCGATCTTTATTGACTACCGGCGAATAATCCATCAAAGGTTGCCGCGGTTGATTCAAAGTTAGCAAGTTCTTCTCATCAAGGAACCTCAGAACAATTTTCAACAACGTCTCGCGATATCGCACAGGATCGTGCAGCTCTTCGACCCAGGCGAGTAAGCCAATGCGCTGGCTTTGCTGACCAACACAAATCAACGTGGCCTGTGGTGCGGGGCTCAGCAGCAACTCTGGCTGCGCCACCATCAAATGCTGTAGCATCCGGCACACCTCCGCAGGTAATTGATCGCGCGTCACGGCGACCTCAATTGGAATTGCCTTGAGCCGCCCAGCCCCCATCCAATTGACGACCTCTTGACTTATGAAACTCTTATTCGGCACGATCACTTCGCGGCCATCTTCGTCGGATAGCGTCGTAGTACGCAGTTTCTGAATTGACACGCGACCGGTAACGCCGCCAACGGTTACCAAATCTCCCCGTCTAGCTGGCTTCTCGAACAGTACGATCAGCCCGCCTAGAAGATTCTTGACGATATCTTGTAAGCCAAAGCCTATGCCAATCGACAGTCCAACGGCAAGCCACTGAATCACTTCCCATCGAATACCCACAAGTCGGCAAGCAACGAAGCAGCCCACACCAAAAAGCAAACCCCGTCCGAGCACCAACGAGAGATGCTCCATCGCCTCGTCGAAGTTGACGTGTTGCAGGATCAACGCATCGAAAATGCCCGGCAGCAGTTTGGCTAGTTGAAATGCAACGAACAGGGTCGCTCCGGCGAGGACTAAGTGCAGTAACGTGATCGGTACCTCCTGAGAATAGCTGCGATCAACCGACTGCCCTTCTGCATCAAGAAGCGAATGAGTAGAACTTTCATCGACAGTCCAAAGAACCGGGTTCCCTAAACGCACATCGGGAAAGATATCGACCCATAGCCAGCCGACGCTGGCGATGGCCGCCAGAACTAACGCGCATTGGCTGAGAAAGGCCAGTTGGTTCTTGAGTTCTAATGAATGGGCTGCCAAGACACCTGAGACTCTGGGTTCACCTACCTCACCATACGCGCCCAACAGACGATCATCGCGAGTACTGGTCAATTTGTGCCAGGCGCTCGACGAAATGATTTTCACCGCAGCCCACAGGGTCGCTCCAATCAGGATCGACGCAAACGTGATTGCAGCCCGCTGGAGGATCTCGGTCGCTGTGTAGTCGTAACCCAATGCCGAAAGGCCAATCATCGCCAGAGGAAAACCTGCTCCTAACAAGTAGAACAGCACTCGAATGCGATAGAAAATTGTTCCACCAAACTTTTCAACGATCGGCTCCAGGAATCCGCGTGAAGGTTTGAAAGCCAAATGCGCCGTCCAGGCAACTAGCAGCATGGCCGCCATCAAACCAAGTCGAGCCACCGAGCCGCTCCAAGCTTCATGATCCACTTTGCCTGCGATAGTCACAACGTAGGCTGCGAGTACCAATCCAATACCAATGACCAGCAGATACGCTGCCGCACGTTTCTGTCTCGGTAAATCGATGTGCAAGTGCTTTTCAACAAATCCATACTTGCGTAGAAGTTGACGAGGCAGTTCCACGACCAAGGCGACGAGGCCGGCGGCATAAAACCCGTTGGCAATTTGCAATGTCGACTCTGTGACATACCCCGAACCGAGCCAACGCGCCAGCAGATAGAGTATGCTGGGAATTGCAATCGCGACTGCCAGCGTGAGCAAACTGGCAGCGCATTTGCGTGCACTATCTCCAGACTCACGCATCGTTTTTCGTTTGCCGATTCCAATCAGCCAAGATTTTGAAAACGACCTCAGAATCAATATCGTCACGGCAGCTGCCACCGTTATCCAGCCGCCAACCGAATCGTTTTTCCATTTCTGTCGCAACGAGTGTCCGATGTCCAAGCTGCGTTTCGAGCTGAATACTGAGCCGAATCCAACTTGAGCCTTTTGAACATCCTCCAGGCCAATCGATTCATTGCTGCGAATCCAGATGACGTGGCGGTTGATCAGCTTTCGATAGTCACCGAGCAACTTATTCAGCGAGGCAGAAACCGAAACCAGGTCGCCCAGCATTTGCCGATAGTCATTGTAGCCCTGCTTTAACATAATCAGCCATTCGCTCCGTTCGCGAAGCAGCGACTGGATCTGAGGGGTCAATCGCGTGCGATCGCCACTACTGAGGTCGGCTCGCAGCACGGCGAGTATCTCATTGGCTTGCCCAACGACGTCTCTACCATCGTACTCAAGCAACTTGCCGTCGAGCTGCCTTTGTTGGTTCTCTATCAGGTCATCGTTGGAGTACGAAACCGACGTACCTTCGACTTGCCAATCATCAAGTTGTTTTCGCTTGTGACGAAGCAGTTGCCCAAGAGCAGCAGTCGTCGCGTGTTGGTGAAGCTCCCACTGCACGCCCCGGTAGTCCCGCGTTGCAGACTGAAGCCGATCTTTTGTGTTGGCTACGCGCGTCGAAAGTGAGTTGATAGCTTCCGCGAGTTGGACCCACTGATCGACTATGTCCGAGTTGGCACCGGAAAGTTCCGCAATTTTCGGCACATTGAATCCACTCCGCGCACGCAATTGCATCGCAGTTTGACGAGCCGCATCAATGCGAGTCGGATTGTAATTTGAATAGAAATAGGCGGCAGATTCTGCGGCATTGCCACCTCCATCGGCAACACTCGACGAAAACTGTGTCGGTGGAAACCGCGAAGGCGGATACTGCTGCCAATTCTGTGCAGGAAGTGGATTCGAACTCACCAATCGCGATGGGATTTCACTCGAATCAAATCTATTGACGATTTCGGAGGTTTGCCCACTTGGCCAAGTACGTTGGAGGCGAAGGTGATCTTGCGCATGGCAAGTCGATCTCGGAAAGCCAACTTGGCTAAGGATTGCACAAAGCAATAAAGCGAAATTGCAGCGGATGGCCATTTTGGACTACTGTCGTGGGAACTCGAAAAAAGGAAAATGCAGCCAAAAATACCTACTTCGTGGAAACACAATTCGGCTACACTAGTCCATTTACGATATTTGCCAGCTTAAATCCAGATCGAATCCCTATCGGGTGAATCTTGATTCTTGGACTTTAGATCCCGCAAGAGGCGAGGTCGGTCGAAGATTCTCAAAGCATGGCATTGCTTGCAAGGGAAAGCGACCCAAGATTGTTGAGTGTGGACTATTGAGGAGGTGGTAGGCCAACGAATTCCCGCTTAATCCTCGCGGGCCTGGTCGCTCAATTGCATGGAGATAACTAAACCTGCGGCCTTGGCTTCGGTGCTCCGTCGATCTTTGAGATGACACTTCAAACATTGGGATCCCAGCCGGATCGAGCCTACGAAGGTGTATTTGCCGCTTTCCAACTGTTCGACGAACGGGTCTCCTTTCGAGATCTTTTGCGCCGCCAACACTTCGAAATCGTTTTCCGGTTGATGATCGACGTTCACTACATCCAGGCCAACATTCAACCACTTCATCGTGACGCCATAAGTTCGCGACACTTCGGTGAATACACGTTCTAACGATGCTGAAGGGATCGACTTGGGGTTCTCATCGTCAAAAAAATCCCGATGAACGACTTGCAACGCGCCTGCCGACAATTCGTGCAGCAACCGCGCTCGAGCCAGAGCTTCACGTTTGGAATCCGGCTGCGTGTAGTCGAAGTCGTCGGAACCTTTGACCGCCTTGACCTTCACCGCAGGTGGCTGCGCAGGCGACTGACCTATCCAAGGACTTGCGATTGCCAGGCCCAGAGCTACGACAAGGAGTTGTGCGGCAACCCTTTGGGGTGTTGTTAGCTTCTTGGAAATAAATTGCATCGGTACCTCTTTACGCTTGTAATCAATACGGTTTCGTCGACGCTTCCACTGCACGATAAAGGCGAATCCTTTTCGGGGCAAGGTCTAAGAATCATTATGCTCTGAAACCGTTCAAACCGTAGCGATACGAAGCTGAAAGCATTTGTAGTTTTTGTGCGATGCGCGCGACCACGTCACGGAACTTTCTTGTTGGAGGCGTCCAAGCACTGGGAAATCAAGGATGGTGCTCTATTTTTAAGGTTTGAATCTTGGTTCTTGAGGGCTTGGAGAGATTTCGCATTGAGACAGCGCTGAGCATTAGAATGAATATCAACAAATGTGAGGCCGCAGGTACCCATTGTTGGCCCTGAACCAGCCGCCTCTACTCGCATCATTAGCAGGGTCGTTGGGAGTGCCGTTGTTGGGTCATTCCGCCTTGACGTGGTTGGTGGATTGCGACCTAAACTACTCAGCTGTAGTGGGGTCGATGATGGTCTTAACTTCTGAAATGCGATTGGTGGGGAAGCCGCCTTGCTGGGCATGCTCTCGCACCAATGCTTCAGAGGGCGCAATGTACACGCAGTAGATCTTGTCGCCGGTCACGTAGCTCTGAAGCCACTGAATTTGTGGCCCGAGCCGGTTGAGAACGCTACAGGACTTTTCGGAAATCGCCTGCAATTCGGACGCAGTCAACTTGCCCGCTCCAGGAATATCTCGCTCGATGATGTACTTCGGCATCTTCTTTCTCCTTGGATTCGAAGGTTGCAGCCCAATATGTTGCCGGCATCTCAACGAAGATACCACAAATCGATCGAGATGTCGCGTACAAGGCTTGCAAACGCGGCGATTAAGGTCGAGTGGCCGCGACACGGGCAACGGCTCGTGAACGCTCCAACGCGCGGCGCCGGATGGCTTGTTGGTCAGAATTTTCCGAAGGCAGCGAAAGCGCCGCTTCAGAAACCGACTGGGCGTATTGAGCATTGACTTGGTTGAGGGGCAATACTTTGTCGGTCAAGACCGAAACGACGTTGTTGTTGACTTGCACCAAACCTTCTTCGACAAAATACTTTTGCACATCACTACCGACGGTGATTCGCAATACGCCATATCCGAGGCGTCCGACCAGCGGACTGTGGCCTTTGAGAATACCCATTTCGCCATCGAACAACGGAACCGTAACCGCTGATGCCCGCACGTCGATTTCGGTCTTCTCAGGGGTGACTACGATGCATTGGATGTCGCTCATGGTAAGCTCGGCAGTGCGGTGTTGCGACACCGCCGTAAAGTTGGTTGGCTGGGTTACGAAATTGTGATTGGGAAGTTCACTTTCTTATCGACAAACAAGAAAATCCAACAAGCGAACGAGCTTGGTGCGACAGGGCAGGGCGTCCGTTAGGATTTCGCTTGCTTTTTGGCTTGTTCCTCGGCTTGCTCGATAGCTCCGACGTACATAAAGGCTTGTTCGGGCAGGTGATCCCACTTGCCATCGCAGATTTCTTCGAAGCTGCGAATGGTGTCCGCAATGGTCGTGATTTCGCCGGGCCGACCGATGAATTTTTCGGCGACCAAGAACGGTTGCGACAAGAAGCGTTCGATACGGCGTGCGCGGTGAACGATCATCTTGTCATCTTCACTCAGTTCATCGACACCCAGAATCGCGATAATGTCTTGCAGTTCTCGGTAGCGCTGCAACGTGATTTGCACTCGACGGGCAATGGCGTAGTGCCGTTCACCCACATACTGCGGATCGAGAATACGGCTGTTCGAAGCGAGCGGATCGATGGCCGGATAAATTCCTTTTTCGGAAATGGACCGTTCGAGATAAATGAACGCATCCAATTGACCGAAGGCGGTGGCCGGTGCGGGGTCTGTTGGATCGTCCGCCGGAACGTAGACGGCTTGAACCGAAGTGATCGCACCCTTCTTCGTCGAAGTGATTCGTTCTTGAAGTGCGCCCATTTCCGTGGCCAAGGTTGGTTGGTAACCCACTGCGGATGGCATTCGGCCCAGCAGCGCAGAGACTTCGGAACCAGCCTGAGAAAAGCGGAAAATGTTGTCCACGAAGAGCAGGGTATCCGTACCAGTCGTATCGCGGAAATATTCGGCCATGGTCAGCGCGGCCAAAGCGACTCGAAGTCGCGAGCCGGGTGGCTCGTTCATCTGTCCGAACAACATGCAGGTTTGTTCGATCACGTAGCGGCCCGTCTTGCCGATTTCTGTTTCTTGCATTTCAAGCCACAAGTCAGTTCCTTCACGAGTCCGCTCGCCTACTCCAGCGAAAACCGACGAACCACCGTGAGCGCTTGCAATACGAGCAATCAACTCGGTGAGAATGACCGTCTTGCCCAGACCAGCACCACCGAACAATCCGGCTTTACCACCGCGAACGAATGGTGTTAACAGGTCGATGACCTTGATACCGGTTTCGAAGACTTCCGTGTTGGTCGAAAGTTGATCGACAGTGGGGGCAGCCCGGTGAATTGGCAAGTAGCCTTCGGGTTCGACCGGTCCACGTTGATCGACGGGTTCGCCGAGCACGTTGAACACGCGGCCCAGAGTGGCTTTGCCGACCGGCACTGAAATTGGTTTGCCGGTATCGACGCAATCCAGTCCTCGGCGCAGCCCATCGGTGCTACCCAGGGCGACGCATCGCACGCGATTGCCGCCCAAGTGCTGCTGGATTTCGCCCGTCAAGTTGATCTTCACGCCCTTCTCGTTGGACGTAATCTTGACCGCATTGTAGATCGGCGGCAGTTGGTTATCCGGGAAGATAGCGTCGAAGGTCGAACCGATCACTTGAGTAATCGTGCCCACGCCGTGTTGGACTGCGGTATTCATCTGAAAAATGCCTCGTAAATATCTAAATTTGTTTTGTAGGGTTAGCCTTCCAGGGCTTCGACACCGCCGATGATTTCCATGATTTCTTGAGTGATCTTGGCTTGTCGGGCGCGGTTGAACGTCTGGGAGAGTTGTTTGATAATGTCGCCCGCATTCTCCGTGGCGCTCTTCATGGCGACCATCCGAGCGATTTGTTCGCTGACGGCTGCATCCAAGAAGCACTTGAACAACTTCACGCGGAAGCTGGCTGGCACGACTTCGTCCAAGATCGTGCTGGCCGACGGCAAAAATTCGTAATCCGCTTTGAAGCTACCGCCGGATTCTTTACCGGTCGATTCGGCTTGAGGTTGCGAATAAGGCAAAAGCGTTTCGGACATGGCGATTTGCTTCGAGCTGCTGACAAAGCGTGTGTAGACCACATCCAATCGATCGATTTGACCAGAGATGAATTTGTCCATCAGTCGATTGGCGATTTCCGCCACGTCATCGAAACGCGGTTCGTCTTCGAACTTCGTGTACTCGTGCTCGATTGTGGCACCACGAAACTTCATGGCTGTAATACCGCGTTTGCCGCTGATTTCAAGAGATTGCTGAGCGCCTTGATCGGTGAGTTGTTGGCGAGTCTGATTAGCGGTTCGGATGACTGACCCGTTGTAGCCGCCGCACAGCCCGCGATTGCTATTGAGCATCAGGACTGTGGCCTTGCGAACTTCGGGGCGTTCAGCCAAAAGCGGATGCGATACTTCGAGACCAGCACCAGCCAAGTCGCGAACGATTTGCGTAATGCGTTCGGTATAGTCGTTGGCCGCCGCCGCCCGGTCCATCGCCTTCTTGAATCGGGCCGTAGCGATCAACTCCATCGTTCGCGTAATCTTGCGGATGTTGCGAACCGACTTGCGGCGTTTGTCTAATTGACGAATATTGGCCATGGAAAACTACTGCGATCGATACTTTGATTCACCCGATTTTGATTACCCAGCACAATCAACGCGATTTACTTGTATCCTCGTTTGAACTCGGTGATGCCTACTTTGATACCGTCTTCGACCTCTTTCGTTAGATCATTCGTTTCTTTGAGTTTGTCCATCACATCGACTTTGCGATCGTGGAAATAATCCAGCAACCGGGATTCAAAGTCGGCGATCTTGGCAACGGGCACATCGTCCATGTGACCGCGAGTCGCCGCATAAATGCTGATGACTTGGTCGTAAACGCTCATCGGCTTGTATTGCAACTGCTTGAGCAACTCGACCATGCGATAGCCGCGATCCAGGCGAGCTTGAGTGGCCGGGTCGAGATCCGTACCGAGTTGAGCGAAGGCTTCCAGTTCGCGGAACGAAGCCAAGTCGAGTCGCAAGCCACCGGCAACCTTCTTCATGGCTTTAATCTGAGCTGCACCACCCACGCGAGAAACGGAAATACCGACGTTCATCGCGGGCCGAATGCCTTTGAAGAACAAGTCCGGTTGTAAGTAAATCTGACCATCGGTAATGGAAATTACATTGGTCGGAATGTACGCGGAGACTTCACCTTCTTGCGTTTCGATGATCGGCAAGCTGGTCAGCGAGCCGCCGCCCAGCGCGTCGGATAGCTTTGCCGAGCGTTCGAGCAGTCGGCTATGGCAGTAGAACACGTCACCCGGATACGCTTCGCGGCCCGGCGGTCGCCGCATGAGGAGTGAAAGCTGGCGATAGGCCGTGGCTTGCTTGCTCAAATCGTCATAGACGACCAGGGCGTGTTCCCCATTGAACATGAAATACTCGGCCATCGCGGTTCCCGAGTAGGGCGCGATGTATTGGAGCGGAGCAGGGGCACTGGCCCCCGACACGATGACCGTCGTGTAGTCCATGGCACCGTGTTTACGGAGGGCTTCGATGACCAGGGCCACGGACGAATCCTTCTGGCCGACGGCAACATAGAAGCATTTAACTCCGGTTCCCTTTTGATTGATGATCGTGTCGATGGCCACCGCGGTCTTACCGGTCTTTCGATCGCCAATGATCAACTCGCGTTGGCCGCGACCAATCGGCGTCATGGCATCGACGGCTTTAATTCCAGTTTGCAGCGGTTCGCTCACGGGTTGCCGTTCCGCGACGCCGGTCGCAATGACCTCGACCGGACGCTGTTCGGTCGTTTCCACCGGCCCGCGGCCGTCAAGCGGATTGCCTAGCGGATCGAGGACGCGACCAACTACGCCCGGCCCGACTGGAACGCTGAGCAGTCTGCCGAGGGATTTGACTTCATCACCTTCGTTGATCGTCAAGTAATCGCCCAGAATGATGATACCGACCGAATTCTCTTCCAGGTTGAACGCTAGTCCAATGACACCGGAAGGGAATTGAACCATCTCGCCGGACATGACGCCGGAGAGACCGTAGACGCGAGCGATCCCGTCGCTGACTTCCAGCACCGTACCGACTTCGCGGACGTCCATTTGACTTTCAAACGTCTCGATTTCTTTTTGAATCACCGAGGCGATTTCGTCCGAATTGAACTTCATGCCTGAACCCTGATTTGAACTATGACTTTGGTTTAACGAATTGGACTTAAAAATTAGGATGAAAGCAGCGAGTCGAATTTGTCGCGGATGGCCTTTTGGATTCCGCTGCTGACCGCCGATCGAACGGATGAGATTTTGCCTTGGACGCTACCATCGTAGACTTGATCTCCGACGCGGATCACGATGCCACCGAGCAGCGACGCGTCAACGCGTTCAACGAGGACAACTTGTTTGCCCAGCGACCGGCCCAATTGGGATCGAACCTGTTCTCGCTGAGCGTCGGTCAGGGCGAAGGCCGATGTGACGGTCGCGCGAACACGGCCAAGTTGCTCATCTCGCATTTCGTTGGCGCTGACTTGAATTGCTCGCAAGCTGCCGATGCGACCTCGGCGGCAAAGAACTTTCAGGAAGTTCAGCAGCGTTCCGTGAATCCTGCCACCGAAAATTTTGTCGACTAAGGCTTCCTTTTCAGCCTGACTAACGCGAGGCGAAGCCAGCACGCGCTCCAACCCCGGGTGTTTGTTCAGGCATTCTGCGACGATCGCATTCAGTTCTTCGACAATCCCATCCACTTGAGAACCGCCTGCGCCCAGAATTGCCTTGGCGTACAGGGAACCAAGTTGTTGGTCGTCACTGTCCAGGACCGTCGAGTGCTGAGATGAATCGGACACGAATGAAAATTGAACTTTGAAGGAAGAGGTTGAAAAAATTTAGTGTTTCGCTTACCGTTACGCCCGACCGTTCTTGCATGCCGAAGCGACAGAAGGTTGGTTCAGGGGTGGGAGTTCGAAATCAATTTCGGCTGGGCAATTTGGCCAGCATGTCTTGGATTAAGTTTTGGTGGTCGTCCGCGTGGACTTCGCGACCGACGACGCGGCTGGCGAGCGAGACGGCTACGTCGGTCGATTTCTCGGCCAGTTCACGCAGGGCAACCGATTTGGCGGACTCGATTTCGGCGACGGCTCGCTCACGCTGGCGAACCGCTTCTTCTTGAGCGGTCGCGATCAAGCGTTGTCCGGAGGCTTCCGCAGCTTTGCGAGCCTCGGCCAGAATCTGCTGAGCTTCGGCACCGGCACTGGCCAACTTCGCTTCGTATTCTTGCAGTTTAGCGACCGCATCCTTCGAGGCCTTGTCGGCATTTGCGATGTTGTCGGCGATCGACTTTTCGCGGCGTGTCAGCCCTTCGCTGATCGGCTTCCAAGCCACTGCACTGAGTCCAAGCAGCAAACAGCCGAAGACGATCAGCGTGGCGATGGCTTTATCACTTCGAAATTCCGCTGGGTTTTCCGCGCCGTCCGACAAATTAGCGTGCGTGGGATCGACCGCGTGAGCGTCCGCGTGTCCGCTCGCATGCTCTTGAGAGTGCGCCTCGGCCTTTTTGTTTTCGCTTGTGTCCTCAGCCCGCAAATCGCCGAGATTGGCAAACGATAGGCATGCCATCCCTACAATCAACGATAAAAACCGAAACAACTTATGCGCACACCGCATCGTCATGTACATGAAACCACCTCTAGGAACCTCACCCGCTTACAGTTTTGCAGCCGATTGGTTCGGCCTATTGGAACGGGTTTTGGCTCGAGCAAACGTAAACCGCGTAAAAGGCGAGACCTTCGATCAGAGCGGCGGCGATGATCATGTTCGTTTGAACCGTACCGGCGGTTTCAGGCTGACGTCCAATCGACTCAACCGCCCCCTTTGCCAGCAGGCCGATACCAATTCCAGCACCAATGACCGCCAAGCCCGCGCCAACGGCACCGGGCATGCCGACCGATGTCAGTCCCGTACCTTGAGCCGAAGCCGGAACCGCCATCAGAGCGACCAAACCGATCGCGCGCATCGAATTAACCAAAAAAGTTTTCACCGGAAATACTCCTTGTAAAATTGAAAGTGTCAAATTTGTAATGTGAGTCGGAAATCTTTTATATGAACTATCGTTGGTTCGCTCGCTGTAATACTTATGCATGACTAATGGTGATGCGTTGCACTGGAAATGAACAGAGCTGACAGGAACGTGAATATGTAGGCTTGCAAACAGGCGACAAACAACTCCAGGAAACTGAGCAATGTCGCGGCTACAATGGAAATACCTGCCGCCAAGCTCCAACTGCCTGTGCTCATGCTCGCAGCGTGCGCACCGAAGCCGATCCCGAGGAAGCCCAACAGCACCAGGTGCCCAGCAACCATATTAGCCAGCAACCGCACCGCCAAGACACCGTGCTTGATGAACAGCAGCAAAAATTCAATTCCCCAAACCAACGGTACGATAATAACCGCCAAGTAAATTGGCAAGCCTAGCGACGGAACCAAGTTCTTCAAATAACCCTGTACGCCGAACTTGCGAACACCCAGCGTGATACCAATGGTTAAGATGATAGCGGCGGGCACGAGCGTAATCGAAAAAATGCTCGTCGGCGCACCGACTCCAGGAATCATTCCAGCCAGATTGCAACCGAGCAGAAAAAAGAACAAGGTCCACATAAACGGCATGAACTTGTCTGCGTCATGTTCCCCCATCGCGGGCACGACGATTCGATTGCGCACAAACAGCACGCTGCTTTCAAGCAAATTCCACAGCTTGCCTTTGGGTGGGCCACCTGTCGATATTTTTCCTGCCAGCCATCGGAATGCCAAGAACAACAGCAAGGCTACGGCCACTTCGACAATCATGTAACGTGAGATGCCGAATCCGGACTGCGTTTCGTACGGGTTTCGCAGAGTCGCAAACGGCTGAGGAATAAAAAGCTTGCCGCTGAGTGACTTATTGAAAGCCTGGACGTCTTCCTGTTTCCACTTCAGGTCGGGCTGGTCGAGGTATTCTTTGACGGTGAGTTTCGAGTCAAACTTTGCAACGATTTCGTTCCACTTCCGGCCAGTTTCTGGATTGTTGACCAGCTCGCTGAACCAACCCAATGAATAGTCCTCGTTGCCGGGAGCAGCTAAAAAGGCTTTGGTAGCATCCTCCGGGACGGGAGTTTGCTTCTTAGCCCAAACGGCCGCTTTGGATTGGAAAATGGCTATTTCATCATTGAGGAATTGATCGAGTGGTCGACCATGTCGGGCAGGCTTTTCGTGCTGCCAATCTTTCCACTCATGGATCAAGTTATCAAGCTGCCCGGGGTCTTGAACGATACCCTTAAGCTCCGCGATGATCTTTTCTGCTTCCCAGTCCTGATACCCTGGGTGATTGCGGATTACCCACGGGCCGTATGCATCATGAAATTCTTGAGCCGACTGGTAATTGGTCCGCCAAAGTCCACGCGGAACCTCGAAGTAGTAGCTGTCCTTGATGTGGAGAATATCGGAAGCCATAGGGTGCGTGGCGGAGTGGTCAAATTAGTCTTGGGAGGTGCTCTGACGAATCTGGAGCCAAGATTCTAATAACAGCGTAACGAAATAACAGGTCAACAAAGCACCAATGAAACAAATTCTTTGAGTTCCGTGCCACCACGAGATAATCAGCAGCGATCCAAGAGCTACCGGAAACCGCCAAACAAGGGCTGCTAGATGTCGATAGGGGGCTTGGAAAAATCGCCAATTCCGCGCGGCGACTGCCGGAAGCAGCGACGCAAGGTTGCACAACCATGCCACAACAATCGGCGCTAGGATCAAACCATCGGTGCGACTATATGTCGCAACAATTCCACCCAATGCTGAGGCACCTAAGCTTGTCAGAGTGAGCAGCAACGAGTCGCGTAAAAAACCAGAATTGCGATGCATGATCTAGCGATTCTCATCTTGAACGTCGTCCGACTCCGCGCCGGCTTCCTCGTCGTCTGGCCAGGCTAATGGCTTTCCCCTGGCCTTGGGGGTAAAGCGCCTGGCCAAAACAAGCAAGCCGATTGTGCCGACCACTAAACCAAAAACGAAGCCGGTCATGCCTAGGAAACTAGTTCCAATTTTTTGGTCCAAATAGGACCCGAGAATACCGGGGCCTACCATCACGACTGCGATGGCAAGCGTCCGGGTCATCCATTGTGAAGCTTGAACCCAGGCGGTTTGCCGCGGGCGATCAGAATGAATATCGGTGTTCAGATCGTTTTTTGAATCCACGTTGTTTCCAGTACTTTTGGGTGGTATTTGGCACGGCAGTTGTGGCTTATAGTAATGTATCCGATCTTTCCATTGATCATGGTTTTAGGTGCTCACGGCTCCTGTGCGGGAATCATATCCGAATGGCATGATTATTTTCTGAATTGCAATCTAGCAAAATTCATAAGTCTGGACATACTAATACTTGGGGGATCGAGGAAGCGACCTGATGTTCATCGAAATCTTGTCTTAGAGACCATTCATTGGACCACTAATCGAGCGAACTTTCGAGGGGATAGGCTTTGACAATCAACCGAGATCCTAAGAAAAAAACCAAGGTGAAATCCGTGCCGTCGGCGCGATCGAAGCGAGTTTCCCCTTCCAAGTCGGCTTCGGCAGTCAAGCGGGCTAAATCAAGCCTTGTCCTTGCTCCGAAGAAATTGAACCGTCCAAAAGCGGCTGCGAGCAGCAAATTAGCTGGTGAAGCTCGAAAAATCTCGGGCAAAGCTAAAAAGAAGACTGTCGTCAAAGCTGCATCTAAGGTCAAAACGATTCCAGCGGCAAAAAAATCATCTCAAAAGCCTATGAAACGGCCGGCAGTGCAGGGCGTGAAGGGTTCCGCTCCAAAGGCAGCACCTGCTAGCAAGATGACGACGAAGAAGCTCAAGGCTGCCAAAGCGCCGGTTGTTAAGTCCAAGTCCAAAGCAACCCTAAGCAAACCCAAGGTGAACTCGCGACTGCTCAAAAAAATCCGAGACCTCCAGTCTCAGCGCGAAACCGCAAAGAACATTGCGTCGCGGGTTCGCTTGATCAATCCTCCCGGCGGCGGCGACCCGATTTGGGAAAACGAACCGCAGACCGATCGCGTTGGGTTGTTTGTGCGAGATCCATTTTGGTTGCACGCGTCTTGGGAGATCACGCGAGGAGCCGTCGAGCGATCGCAAGCGGCTTTAGCTCAAAACTGGCACAATGCGAAGCCCGTCTTAAGGCTGATTCGATTGGATCAAACGGGAGCGGGCACGGCGACTGAGTCGATTCAGGCGGAGATCGAAATTCATGGTGGGGTCCGCAATTGGTACATACCGTGGATCGGCGAAGAAGCCATGTTTCGCGTCAACATCGGTTACATCGCAATGGGCAGATTCCATTTAGTCGCAACGAGCAACGTCGTCAAAACGCCCTCTGCCTCGTCGACGGATGCCACCGATGATCATTGGAGCCATCTAGCACCGCAGGGCGAAAAGATATTTTCGCTGAGCGGTGGTTACGATACCGAGGTTGATACTTCAGAGCTGAAGTCAATGCTAGAGCAGCGACTCAAACGCAGCCTAGGCGCACCTGAGTTAGCACGACTCGCCATCGCGGCGGATGCTCCCGTGCGATTCCGATCGGATTTCTTCTTCGACCTCGAAGTGGAACTCGTGTTCTACGGTGCTACGGAACCGCACAGCTATGTCACCATCAACGATGAGCCCGTTGCCTTGCGACCGGACGGTACTTTTGTGTCGCGCGTGCCTTTCCCTGAACGCCGGAACGTGATGACCGCGATGGCCATCGCCCGCGATGGGGGCAATCAACGAACCGTTGTGCTCGGTATCGAACGCAATACAAAAATTATGGAGATGCTCGAGCGAGATCACGATTCCAGCGAATAGCGTGGCTCCGGTAAGAAGAATTGATCAAGGAGTTGGTGTTGGAGAATGGAAATTGGGACCAAGCCGGCTTGGCGGAGCAATTGCAAGGCTGGTTTGATCTGTCTGCGAATTACGTGATTGCCATGAGTGGCGGGGTGGACAGCTCCGTCGTTGCATATGCCGCCAGTCGGGCTGGGGCCCGAGCCA
>WPCK01181004.1_pt1 | contig 15843 bp, 13 predicted proteins | sample 5399851 | NCBI WGS metagenome assembly WPCK01 (sample SAMN12869471, study PRJNA574797) | sludge metagenome | isolation source: wastewater treatment of pH11 | place: China:Beijing | collected 2019-05-20
ATTCCACAACCTGAGATTCGCTGGTCGGTGGATCGCCGGGGATTGCAGCCGGACTTATATGCCAAGTTTCGCCTTGGTCACGGCTGAAAATAAAACAGCTCGACGGTTTGTTATCAGCAGTCTTAAACTGAGCCGCGAAAACCAAAGTATTGTCCTTGAGCTGGATGCCTGCACCGGGAGCGTTGAAACAGAGTCTCCAAGCTTCGTGTTTGATTTGCCGCGTAATCGACTTGGGCTTCTCCCAAGTGAGGCCGTCGTCCGTACTTCGCGATATCACCAGTTGACCGGTTTCGCCAGGTTCCAATCCAGGTCCAGAATTGACCCACGCACGATCGCCTTGCGACCAAAGGGCTGCCAGAAAAACATGTCCTGTAGTCCGATCAACGAGGATTGCGGCATCGCCCACACCATTTCCATGCGAGCCAGGCACATGCTGATCGAAGTCGATGGCGACAATCATTTTACCCCAGGTCTTGCCGCTGTCGGAACTTCGCATCACGCCGACATCGATATTGGCAGGCAGGTCACGTGAACCATTCCAACGAATGTCGAACGAGGCGATCAATGTGCCTTTGGGTGTGACTGCCAAGCCCGGAATTCGGTAACTCTTGGAACCATCGTCTCCCACCTTGCGTACCACAGCCCGATTGATTCTCGTGTCGCTCCACTGGCTTTCATTCGCATGGACCGATATTCGAATCCATGCCGCGAAAACCAAGAATGCGACCACAAACCAGAGGTACCGGAAATTTTTCATCGTTCAATGTCGGGTTTAGGAAAGGCCAAGGACATTTAGCATTTCATTTGTTTAGACTCAAAGCCCGGCGCAGCCATCAGGAATGCATCCCTGAAAAGAAATCCAAGACAGTTTGGCGCCCGCGTTGAATATGATGCAACATTCTAGCTCGGGCCGACTCCGGATCCCGTTGCCTTATGGCCTGTGTGATTTCAATGTGAGTTCTCACCGTTTCTTGAGCGATCTGATAGGCCAGAATCTTGGGACTAGATCGTTGAACTTCGAAGACCTGAATCTGCATCCTGAAGTTGTTGGCCATTTTCTGCAGCAGGGAATTTCGTGTTGCGTCGAACAGCAACGAATGGAAACGCTCTTCGCAATCGACCCAACGATCCATGGTTTCCTGATCGGCATTTTGCCCTTCGGGGATCCGTTGTGCAATCGCTTCGAACTCCCGACAAATCGACTCGAGCTCGTCCAATTGAACGGGATGCGCATTGATCGACGCTTCGGCGGCGGCGCAACTTTCAAGGGCCTCCCTCAGAACATACAATTCGTACAAATCTTGTTTGGAAATTGTCCTTACGAAGGTTCCCGATCCCGGAACATGTTCGACCAGGCCTTCAACGGCCAATCGACCGATGGCCTCCCTTACTGGCGCTAAACTTACGCCCAAGCGATCCGCCAATGCTCGCGAAACAAGGTGCTGGCCGGGTTTCAATTCACCCGAAATCAGTTCGCGGCGAATATTCTGATACGCTCTTTCGGTCCGTGTTTCCACTATTGATCTTTCCTGTTCGACGCTAACTGTTCAAAACTAAAGCTTCCGCTAACGGACTTGCTAGCTCAAGATGTCCGTATCTCTGCACGCTCGATCACAGATTTTACTGCGCGTCGAATGACGGTTCAATCGAATCTCGATTCAACGAAGTGTCCACCTGTACACCAATCGCGATACGCGGCAATTTCTATGAAAAATCGCAGATTTTTCGGATTGCAATGATTGACCTAGCGCGGAGTTTGCCTATCTTATACGATTGATCGAACGCGATCGTTCGATTGTCGTGATTCTACAAGTTACCTACTTTGGAGAATGAAACAATGAAAAGAAATTTTGGGAAGGTCCTGACATTAGTTGCAGGACTAGTTTTTCTGACAGCCGGCAGCAGCCGAGCTGCGATTATTTTCGACACCAGCCCAAGAAATGACCAAGCCAATTTGGCTGTCGCTGCAGGCCAAACGTTCACTACGGGCGTGTTGGGTTTAGACAACATGCTTCAAAGCGTAGAGCAATGGGGTCCAACGAGCACGAGCACCGGAAGCTTGACCTATGGCATGCAGCTATGGACCGATACGGATCAAAATCCATCAACTTTCGACTTAAACACGTTGCTCGCAACGACTCCGACACAAACGATTGGCGTCAACGCAACGGGCGTGTTTGACTTTTCTCCATTCAATATCTCACTTGCCAACAATACCGTCTACGCACTTCGATACGTCGATGGTGGCGGCAACGCTTTGGCAGTCCGTGTCGGCCTGCGCGGCGGAAATGCTGGACTCGGTGCTAGCGCCGGATCTCTATTCTCGGGCGGTGTAATCCCATTCAATAACGGCTTTGACAGCGCTATGCGGATCACCACTTCGACTGTGCCTGAGCCAGGCTCGTTGATGCTGGTCTGCAGCGTGGCTGGATTGGTCATCGCATCGCGACGCCGAAGAGTCTAAGACTCGTTTGGAAGGGATTCAGAATCTTTAAATTGAAATAGGCCACCTTCCGAGGTGGCTTATTTTTTGTTCTTCCAACTTTTCCAGTTCTGCTTTACTGGATCCCTTACGAACGCGCCTGCTGCTGCATTCGGCGGCGGGAGCAGCATTCCCTTCAGCTTTTTTCACTTTCCCACCAGATCGGGTCGAATGGACTTGGCGGGGCAATCCAAGGAACGCTCACTGGCCACCTCGATCGACTTGAACTCTTTCAGTACGACCTACGTTTCATTATTGGTCAGCCGGGCACTCGACGCGTCCGCCAACGATGGCTCCGGAGAATTCCTGAATGTCTTGCTGCAGGATGCCAGCAATAATACGGCTGCGGCGTTTGGCGTTGGATCAGCCGAAAACATCTTCGTGAACAATTTGGGTGGTGTAGTTACAACTGCTAATGACGAATTTGATTTAGGTGCGAATTATTTCCTGCTGGCTAAAATCGTCAGTCGCCCATCCGGTTTCGACCAGATCTTTTTCAAGGCATTCAAATCTGGCGAGGATATGATTCCGAAAAACGAGTATCAATTTGGCTGGACCGTTGTCGGCATGGCCAACACCGACAGCTCTGCCTTGATTTCCCAAATAGACATCTCCGGAGGAGCCAATGCGATCTGGTCGATCGATGAAGTGCGAATCGGCAATACCTACGATTCCGTGGCGTGGAGCAATTACTCGACGAGAATCGGAAGTTCTAATCTCGAATTTCAATAAATTGCGATATCAGATCAATAGGCCCGCAATGAAAGGCAGGCTTGGCATCCGACAATATTCCAATCGAACTAGCGGGTCAAAACGGGGAAAATTTCGTTCCATCGATGGCAAAGGAACTTGGTCCGAGAGCTTTCGGGTCTATGAGCCGATCACCACGATCTGCGGCTGCGTCACGAGCGATTGAGCAAGTCTAAATCGGGGAGTCCCACCATCCCAAAACAACCGCGTTCTAAATGGAATTCACGCACTCGTCGAGCGGGTCTTAGACTATTGTGGCGGGAATTGGATTTCAATTCTTTTTCTAGCAATCGGCTTTCCCCTAGTGCCACGACTGCCTACTTAGCATAAACTGTTGCCTTCCGGCTTCATTGGTTGCTCGCGATTTTTCTGGGCGGCCGTGAGCCAGTTGCATTTCAATTGGGCAATCCATTGAGCAAGGAGCAGCAATGACCAATGGTACGGCAGATTTTGGACTCATCGGCCTGGCCGTCATGGGTGAAAACCTCGCGCTGAACGTCGAAAGCCGAGGTTATAAGATCGCGGTCTACAATCGAACCACCGAGAAAGTCGACGACCTTTTGAGTGGCCGCGCGAAAGGGAAGGGCTTCATCGGCTGCCACAGTATCCCCGAACTCGTTAAGTCGCTCAAGCGCCCCAGACTGGTGATGATGCTGGTCAAAGCCGGCCCAGCCGTGGATGATCTGATCGAGCAACTCTTGCCTCACCTCGAACCGGGCGACGTCATCATCGATGGAGGCAACGAGCATTATTCGAACACCGAGCGCCGAACTCAATACGTCGAGAGTAAAGGTTTGCTCTACGTCGGCTGCGGTGTTTCCGGTGGTGAAGAAGGAGCGCTGAAAGGCCCGAGCTTGATGCCTGGCGGTTCGAAGGCCGCTTGGCCGCTGATTAAGTCGATCTTTCAGGCCATCTCGGCTAAAGTTGGTCCGAACGATGACATCCCATGCTGCGAATGGGTTGGACCTCGCGGTGCCGGGCATTACGTCAAAATGGTCCACAACGGGATCGAGTATGGCGACATGCAGTTAATTTGCGAAGCCTATCATCTACTCAAAGAAGTCTCGGGGCTAAGCAACGACGAATTGTATGACGTTTTTGCCCAGTGGAATAAGGGTGAACTGGAAAGCTACCTGATCGAAATCACGCGAGACATTTTCAGCGCGCGAGATGATCAAGCCGGTAGCGACGGTTACTTGGTCGATAAAATCCTCGATGCTGCTGGGGCCAAAGGAACTGGCAAATGGATGAGCCAACTTGCCTTGGATTTAGGGGTTCCAAGCACCCTGGTCACAACGGCGGTTTACGCTCGCTGTTTGTCAGCGGTCAAAGAGGCTAGGGTTCGCGCCAGTCGAATATTGCCCGGCCCGAATCGAAAGGACAATCCGGCCATCGATGGAGCTGTCAATCAGTTGCTCAATAACAAGAAGCAATGGATCGAATCCGTTCGCCGCGCGCTGTATGCTTCAAAGATCTGCAGTTATGCGCAAGGCTTCGTCCAACTGCAAGCGGCCAGTCAGGAACACGATTGGGGATTGAACTATGGCGACTGCGCTCTTTTGTGGCGCGGCGGCTGCATTATTCGCGCCAAGTTTCTTGACCGTATCAAAGAGGCCTTCGCTGCGGAACCGAATTTGGAAAACCTGTTGCTATCAGCCTATTTCAAGAAGATTATCGACGATTCGCAGGCTGCATGGCGAGCGGTTCTCGTGGCCGCGACCCATTTTGGAGTGCCAACGCCAGCTTTTTCGGCAGCCCTGGGATACTACGACAGCTACCGACGAGAAACTTTGCCGGCCAATTTGCTGCAAGCTCAACGAGACTACTTCGGTGCGCATACCTATAAGCGAATTGACCGCGAGGGAACGTTCCATTCGGAATGGCTCGACCTGCGCCGCGAACCATCTTAAGAGGAGTTGATCGATGGCTCATACGATTGTGATCTTTGGCGCGTCGGGGGATCTTACGAGTCGCAAGCTGATCCCGGCTTTGTACGAACTTTTTCGACGCAAACGATTGCCCGAAAATACGCGAATCGTAGGAGCCTCGCGAAGTCCGTTGAGCGATGTGAACTGGCGCGATCAATTGGCGGACACCACTTCCAAGTTTCTCAAAGAAACTTTTGACCTGGAGACTTGGAAGCAATTCTCGCAAGCCATGTTCTATCAACCGCTGGACATTGAACAGCCGGCTGATTTCGGCAAGCTTTCAGCTAAACTTGCCGAACTCGAAGGGGGGCTGCCAGCCGACCGCGTCTATTATGTGGCAACCATGCCTCAGCTTTATCCGACGGCTGTAGCTCATCTGGGTGAAGCCGGATTGGCCAACGATCAGCTCGGAGCTCGGCGAATCGTCATCGAGAAACCGTTTGGGACGGACCTAGCAACGGCGCGAGAATTGAACCAGTCCATCCATCGGGCGTTTCGTGAGGACCAAGTATTTCGCATCGATCATTATCTCGGCAAAGAGACCGTTCAAAACATCATGGTCTTGCGATTCGGCAATTCGATATTCGAACCGCTGTGGAATCGCAACTACATCGACCATGTTCAGATTACCGTGGCGGAAGAAGTCCTGGTCGGTCGCCGCGCGGCCTACTATGACAACTCGGGCATCTTGCGGGACATGTTCCAGAATCACATTTTTCAGTTGATGATGGTTGTGGCCATGGAAGCTCCGGTGAAATACAACGCCGACTGCGTGCGCGATGAAAAGGTGAAAGTACTTCGGGCGGTGCGTCCCTTGCACGGAAGTGATTTCGCCAATTGCGGCGTGCGTGGACAGTACGAAGGTTATGCCAAGGAAGAGGGTGTTCGCCCCAATAGTCCAACAGAGACCTTCGCTGCGTTGAAATTGAGCATCGATAATTGGCGATGGAACGGCGTTCCGTTTTATTTACGAAGCGGTAAAGGCATGAGCTGCCGCACAACCCAAATCGTCATCGATTTTAAGCAACCGCCGCATTTGGTTTTCAGCGGCGGACGCGAATCCACGCCTGAAGCAAATCGTTTGGTCATTCAAATTCAACCCGCTGAAGGAATTCAAGTTCACTTTCAAAGCAAAGTACCCGATCAGGGCATGAAGCTTTGCACGAGCCTGCTCGACTTCAGCTTCAACAAGGCCTCGAATGGACAAGCCGGCCCCGATGCCTATCAACGACTGCTGCAAGATGCTTTGCAAGGCGATGCCAGCCTATTTGCGCGAAGCGACGAAGTCGAAATGGCCTGGCGGATTATCGATCCGATCATCGCGGCTTGGCGCAGTCCAGCGGCTCCAGACTTGTACACCTATCCATTGTCGATGTGGGGCCCCGAGTTCAGCACGCAGTGGCTCGACGATCAAAGTCGCTCTTGGTTCGACGTTTGCCCGGTGATATCGTAGTAGCGACGCGTAGGTGAGCTGAATCGTATATTTGTTCAGTTTGGGCAAACTACTGGGTGGACAGCTCGCCGCGAATCGCACGTGAGAATTCGGCCGAGCCGTAGTGCAGATGCGCGGCCATGTTGATTCGGCTGGCTTGTTTCACCGCCGCAAACGGACCGCTGGCCGCCAAAAGGCCGTGATCGTAGAGCAGTTTATCCGAATGCCCAGGCAGCAGCACGCGAATGTCTTCGGGAATGGTGCCCGGGCGAAGTTTGTTGACCATGTCGACGATGTTTGTCGTACAGTTGTTGCGAAGTGTGTCGTAAAACTCCGGCTGTCGAGCAATCTGATTGACTCGAGCCACAGCAGCCAGGAAGACATCGCGAACTTGCTGCGGTTGTGCTCGCGTTCGGTACAAATACACATCGTCCTTTCGCACCTCGGTCCTAAGTCCAATCAAGTCGCGTTCTGTTCCCACAACCCACATCAGCTCAAAACCGCGTGAGGCCCCTTCGACCAATTTGTACGATTCACCTTTCTGGAGTCGGGCTTCAACGGAAAATACAACTCGCTGTCCATTGGCCAATCCAAAACTCAACATGGTATGCGCCAGCGATGGAGCATTCTTAAAAGGGACGACGATGAAGTCGAGCGTTTGGAGATCGTTGAGCCACACTTCTTGGTCAAAATGCCGCACATCGTAGTCGTCTTCCCCTCGATACGTGCAGTCGCGAACATTGTGAAGCACGACTCGGTCGCTGAAGATTTCCGAGTAAGGTAGCACCATCATATTTGGACGCCAAAGCTTGTTGTGCGTCGGTTTGGGTATCGGCATCGCCTCAGCCAGTGCTTTTCGCGACTGGCTCAAGACGCTTTTCGTTTCGTCCATGAAGTCGGACGGAGCCGCTACCCACCGATTGCAACCAATCGATAACGAAAGCAGCAGCAGTAGCAGTCGGTTCGACATCAGACTTACTCGGCCAGGGAATTGACAGCGGAATCTTAGCGGAACCACCAATCCCGGCCCAAGGTCAAATCCGCAATCGACGTAGCTTAGCCTGGATTTCCTGTTAAAATTGATATTCGTCGGGTCACATTCCAACCAATATGGCCAAGCGTCTTCATGTCGGGGTTTAGCGATGGAAGCCTACGCGCAAGCACTCAATGTCGCCATTCCATTTTTTCTCGTGTTGATTTGCATCGAGCACTACGCTTCGCGGCGGCTGGGTTTGGTGGTCAATCGGGGGGCCGACATGATCTCTAGCCTCAGCTCGGGCGTTACAAACTCAGTCAAAGATGTTCTCGAACTTTCGGTAGTCATCATCAGCTATGATTGGCTTGTCAGGCATATCGCCGTTTATCAGATCGAAACCACGTGGATGCTTTTTGTGGTGGCATTCGTGGCCAAGGACTTCGGAAGCTACTGGATCCATCGCTTCGAGCACGAGATCAACGTCTTGTGGAATCGGCATGTGGTCCATCACAGCAGCGAAGAGTTCAATCTGGCGTGTGCTTTGCGGCAATCGATTTCAGAAGTGTTTTCATTTACGGCAATTTTTATGCTGCCGGCCGCGCTGCTTGGCGTACCTACAAAAGTTATCGCCGTCGTTCTGCCGATCCAACTCTTCGCTCAATTTTGGTACCACACGCGAACCATCGATCGCATGGGCTGGCTCGAGTATTTTCTGGTGACGCCTTCGCACCACCGAGTTCACCATGCCATCAATCCACTTTACGTCGACAAGAATTACAGCCAGATCTTCATTATTTGGGACAAGCTATTCGGCACGTTCCAGCCGGAACTACCTGAAGAGCCGCCGGTTTACGGCGTCAAGAAGCCCGCTCGGACTTGGAACCCCATCATTATCAATTTTCAGCACATCGGACTGCTCATTCGCGATGCTTGGCAGACGAAAAGCTGGCGCGACAAACTAAGAATCTGGTTCATGCCAACGGGCTGGCGACCCGAGGACGTTAAGCAAGCTCGTCCTGTCGCGATCATCGAACGGCCGAGCGAACTTCAGAAGTACGACACGCATCTTTCAAGCTCATTGCTTGCCTGGTCGTGGTTTCAGTACGTAATGGCCATGTCGTTGGCAGTTTATCTGTTCAACCGAATCGCAGTGATCGGTGCACCGGGGATTTACTTGTACGGCCTTTTTGTTTTTCTAAGCATCTACAGCTTCACGACGCTGATGGATAAGAACCCGAGAGCGGTGTTGTACGAAGCGATCCGACTGGCGTTTGGTATCGGGTTGATCGTCTGGCAGAGCAGCTGGTTCGGCTTGGACCAGTATGTCCGATACGGAACCTGGTTCGTAATCGCGTACCTCATCGCTTCACTTGCGTTGAGCATTTGGTTTTTGCAGACCGAGCTAACAAGCGATGAGCACCTACAAGCTGAATCAGCGGCTTAGGATTTGTCCGGAATTAATTTCCCGATCTCTAAGAAAAAATGCGGGGCTGGCGGTACAAACACTGACTTCGGAGAAGTCAGCGACATTCGTCGAGGATTTCTCCGAAATCCGTGCTGCACGCCGTTTGTCTGAGACAACAAAAAACCGGAAACTATTTCAGGAAAGTTCCTTAGGCTATTGCGGCCAAGACGGATACTCGGGCTGTTGCGTGCTAGGCTGCATCATGTTCGGCTGGTATACCGGCGGTTGATTGCCCTGAGTGGGTTGGTAGCCTGATTCTGGCGTGGTTTGAGACGGGTAGGGAACTTGCGTGGCTTGAACGTTCGGCGCGACGGAGCCTTGGGCCGTTCCAGTAACCTGGCTAGCCATGTTGTAGGCGGTCATCGCCAACTGACCTGGCTGACTCTGTGTCAACGTGGACAGCAGGTCTCGCGCCGGCTTTAAATTTGGATCTGCCGCCAAGGCGACTTGCAAATGCTGCTGAGCGGCCGGCATATTTTTGTTCATGAAGTGCAAGTAGGCCACGTTGTAATTGGCAACGGCCGGTGGAAAAATTGTTTCGAGTTGCCGGACGGCTTCGTCGGATCTTCCAACCGAAACCAGCATGCCCGCTAAGTTGTTTCGATAGCGGGCAACGTCAGGCTGCATCGCGATCGCTTGACCGATGGATGCCTGTGCCTCGGCGATCTTGCCAGCTTTATGCTGAACATCCGCCAACTCTGCATACAAGTCGGCTGACGGTCCTAAGTTGATGACACGCTGGTAAAATTCGACAGCCGTCGAATATTGTTCTTGTCGAACATGCAACCGCGCGGTGCTCAAGAGAGCTGGAACGCTGTTTGGTTCTTGCTCAAGTGCCTTGGTATAAAAATCCATGGCCGATGCATAGTTTCCCTTGAGCTCTGCCGCGTGACCTTGCGTGACCCACAATTCCCCGGTCAGTGCTTTGGGCATGTTTGCCAAACTCGTTTCGGGATCGACGCCCATTGCGGGCTTTGTGGTGAAGGTCGATACAACCGCATCCTTGGCCTTACCCACGGCACTGGAGACCGTCGTTCCCATCGATTTGATCTGAGACGACAGCCCTGTGCCCGCGCTAGCCAGACTGCTCGTCAGAGAGCTGTCCTTTGCCAATGAACTGGCTTCCGGCCCAGTCGACTTGTTAAACCACGTGCTGGGGGACCCGAGGGACGCGCAGCCTGTGAAGCTAGCAACTGCGAATCCAAGGAAGGCCAATCGAATTGAAGTCAGCAAGCAATAGGGACGGAATGACACTTTGGTGCTCCTTGCGCAAATGGTATCAACCGATATAATCGGCATTAGTGGACCAGAAGTTTAGAAGTCATAGTCCATTCATGCGGGCGTAACTCAGTTGGCAGAGTGATAGCTTCCCAAGCTATATGTCGCGGGTTCGACCCCCGTCGCCCGCTCTGATCCCATCGAAATGAGGTAGATTATGTAGCTGTCTCGGCCTGCGAGGGCGATGCTCATCTCGCGCTGCCAAGAAGAAGCTCATCTCGCGGGAGCGAGATGGCTACTTATGTGGGCATCAGACCTCTAACAGCATGTTGTCGATCAATCGAGTTTGCCCGATGCGGACGGCGATGAGCGCGACGGCCGATGATTCAATTGTTGCCAAGTCTGACAACATGTCGGCATCGACGATGCGAGCGTAGTCGATTTGGTCGACAACGTGCTGGTTCAGCGTTTCTATCATGGCCGCCTCCAAGATTGGAACGTTTCGCTCACCGCCCTCAACCATTTCTCGGGCTTTCGACAGCGCGGCCCAAAGGCCCAGCGCTCGGGGCCGTTGTTGGGGCGTCAGGTAGCGATTGCGGCTGCTCATCGCCAAGCCGTCGGATTCTCGGACCGTAGGGCAAGCGACCACACGGACCGGGATATTCAAATCGTCAACCATCCGCCGAATCACGGCAAGCTGTTGGTAATCCTTCTGTCCAAAATACGTCAAATTCGCAGGTACGATTTGAAACAGTTTGAGCACCACGGTTGCAACGCCGCGAAAATGCCCAGGTCGATGAACGCCTTCCAATGGAAGACTCGCCGCTGGAGGGTCAATGTACGTCGAGAAGCCGGCGGGATAGAGGTCGTTCTGGCTCGGGACGAATACCACGTCCACTTTCAATTTGTTAAGCGCCGCCAAATCTTCGTCCAGCACGCGGGGATACTTTGAAAAATCTTCGTTCGGACCGAACTGGGCTGGATTTACGAAAACGGAAACAACCGTCCGCTGACACTCGCTGTTCGAGCGGCTTACAAGCGACAAATGCCCAGCGTGAAGAGCGCCCATGGTTGGCACGAGTCCAATGCGATCACCCGACAATCTCCACTGATTGGCACGGGCGAACATTGGTTCAGGTCGTTCGATAATTTCCAAAGGTCACCGAAAGATCAAATTGTTTGGTTCAATACGAGAGGTTAGAAGTCTCAATTTCAAACGGCTGATTTCAAAGGGACATTCGCGTCTTGAAGCTTGCAAGCTGCCAGTGTATTGTGCAGGAGCATAGCGATTGTCAGCGGCCCGATGCCGCCTGGAACCGGAGTAATCGCACCGGCTACGTTGCGAACGGATTCAAAATCTACGTCGCCGACCAAACGATCGCCGTCCCGGTTGATCCCGACATCGATGACAACGGCACCGGGTTTTACCATGTCTGCCCTTACCAATTCGGCCTGCCCCACAGCGGCGATCAATACGTCCGCTGAGCGAGTGATCGATGGCAGGTCGAGGCTTCGGGAATGGCAGATCGTGACCGTTGCGTTGGCTAGTTCTGGGCCAAAGCCGATATCCTTTTGGACAAGCATATTGGCAATTGGCTTGCCGACGATGTCGCTTCGCCCCACGACGACCACGTGTTTACCGCTGACCGTGTGGTGGTGTCGCGCCAGAATTTGCATGATCCCGTGCGGAGTGCACGGCAGGAAGCGTGGCCGCCCTTGAACTAACAACCCAACGTTTTCTGGAGCGAATGCATCGACATCTTTCAGCACGGAAACGCTGTCCAGTACGCGTTGCGAATCCACGTGCGCCGGCAGTGGCAATTGCACCAAAATGCCGTGAACTTGCGGGTCGGCATTCAAATGCAGCAGTAGTTCGAGCAACTCTTGTGTTGTCGTTGTACCCGGCAATCGAATTACTTGGCTACCCATGCCCACCGACTTGCAGGCCCGCTCTTTATTTCTCACGTAGACCTGACTGGCCGGATCATCGCCAACCAATACTGCAACCAAAGCCGGTTGTGGTCCACCGGCCTGTTGCCAATGACTGACTTGGGCTGCGATTTCGCTGCGGATTGATTCGGCAGTCGTCTTTCCATCGAGTATTTGCGTCATAGATTATCGGTCCAGGAATAATCGGTAACGATCGAACTTCATTCTTTAAACTGACTAAATCCGATTCAAAAAATGAAGTGATCCAAGCTAGCGTTGGATCGAGTATTGTTCCAATTTTCGGTACAGGGTCGCCCGGCTGACGCCGAGCAATTTAGTAGCCTCGTTGATATTGTTTTCGGTCCTGGCGAGGGCTTCGCGAATCAAACGCTCCTCCCATTGGTCAAGCCGCAGCGTTTCGAGCTGATCGACTCCGGCATCATGCAACGAAAGATCGCTCGGCTGAATGACATTGCCGCTGGCCAAGACAACCGCACTATCGATCACGTTTCGCAATTGTCGAATGTTTCCGGGCCATTGATAAGCCATCAACCGTTCGAGGGCTTTGTCCGAAAGCTGAAGACTTTGCCGTCCGTGGGTTTTTCGGAAATGAGTCAGGAAATGTTGAATCAAGATCTCGATATCCTTGCCGCGCTGCCTAAGCGGCGGAACGACTAATTCGAAAACGCTCAACCGGTAATACAAGTCTTCACGGAAGCGTTTCTCTCGAACGTACTCTCTCAGGTCGCGATTGGTCGCAGCGATAACGCGCACGTCCACCATAACCTCTTTCGTATCCCCGACAGGCATAAACGGATGGCCTTCCAGGATGCGCAACAGCTTAGCTTGGCCGTCGAGCGTTAGTTCGCCAACCTCGTCCAGGAAAAGCGTCCCGGTGTGAGCCTGTTGGAACCAACCGTTGTGGTCTTTGTCGGCACCGGTGAATGCGCCTTTCTTGTGGCCAAAGAGTTGACTTTCCATGAGTTCACCTGGGATCGCTGCGCAGTTTACGCACAGCATGGGGCGGTTTTTGCGTGGACTGAGCCGATGGATGGCACGCGAAACCAACTCCTTTCCAACGCCACTTTCCCCACGCACCAACACGCATCCGTTGGCCTTTGCGACCCGCGCGATCCGATCCTTGAGTCGCTCCATCTCGGGCGATTGGCCGATCAATTCATAAAACTCGGCGGTTCGCTGCACGAGCCGTTGATGTTCCGCAGACAGACTGGCGCGAGACAACGCATTTTCCAAAGCCGCTGAAATCATGTTGCCAGCCGAAATGGCAAAATCGAAATCAGCTTGCTCGAAACTACCTTCTTCGCGATAAATGTGAACCGCACCGGTGACAACTTCGTTTCTCTTGAGTGGGATGCAAATTCCATCTGCGAATCCAGTCTTTTCACCGCGCCCAGGGATCTCATCTTTCACCCAAATTCCGCGACCGTCCTGGCTGACACGCTCGGTCAACTTACGGTTCAGCCGCAATCGGTCGGCTAACTCCGCCGGCAGAATCAAATGCGGTTTTAGATTCCCGTTTTCGTCAACCCACAAGATCCCGACGACCGTGGCTCGGGTTCGGACTCGGAGCATCTCAAGCCCCAACTCCGCAACTTCGTCGGGCGACGTGCATTTCATCAAGTGAATGCTGAGTTGATATAAATCCAGCAAGTCCTGCGAACGTTGCTGGTTGACCATTTGATTGAGCGACTGGCCGCTGGCTTCTGCAGAGATGTCGGCTTCCAGAACCAGCACCGACCCGCTAGGTTCCGTATCGCTATCATCACCCGCCAACTTGAAGAGAATCTCGGTCGAACCGATTTGAATTCGGTCGCCGTCGGACAGCCGATATTGGCTGATTCTCTTTTTGTTGACGAAAGTCCCGTTCTGACTTTCCACATCCGACACAATCCACTGGCCATCTTCAACGCAAACAACGGCATGCGTTCTCGAACTGAGCGGGTCCGAAAGTAGAATCTGGCAACCGCTGCCGCGACCAATTCGAACTGGCTGTGTACCGTCCAGTGTAAAGTGCTTCGCGGAAGCTGCTCCGCGAACAACCGTCACCAGTGCTTTCATGTAGGAATGGTCGCGATGCTGAGTATTGAAGGTAGAACGAAATTCGATGGCTTTTGGACGATAAGTTCAATGATTATAAACTGCAGCACAATCCACTCAAGGAGGCAGCTTTCCCACTGGACATTTCTTTGCTGTGGATTGATACTCAAATAGCCTTCCGCCATTTGTTTCCAGTTTTTTCAAGCCGGCAAGCGTCTCCTTTGACCGACATCGCTTCTCCAACTCCTGATCCCGCAATCGACGCTGACGTTCAGTTGATGCTGCGCGTTCGGGATGACGATGCGGAAGCATACCAACAATTGCTTTTGGCGTACCAACCCAGAATTCAACGCTTCATTCGCCAGATGGTTGATTCGCAATCGCTTGCCGAGGATCTTGTTCAGGATGTTTTCCTTCGCATTTGGCGAGCCCGAAAGTCGTATCAGCCCACGGCAAAATTTCAAACGTGGATTTTTTTGATCGCCAACAACTTAGCGCGAAACGCTGTCCGCGATCGTAGCAAACGCCACGAACACCAATTGCGACCACCCGAAGGTGACTCCCATGCAGGAATTTCCCTTGAGGAGTTGGCGGTCGCCTCGACGGGCGCGATCCCTGTGCGTAGATTAGATAAGACCGAACGGGCTGAAATGGTTCAGGCGGCCATTCAAGCCCTGAACGATCGCCAGCGTACCGCGCTGCTGCTTTCCAAGTTCGAGAATTTGAGCTACCAGGAGATCGCCGACATGATGAGCATGAGCGTCCAAGCCGTCAAGAGCTTGCTTCGCCGCGCACGAGTCAACTTGAAGATTCTGCTTCAACCCTACATGGACGCCGGTCAGTTGCCCTGCAACTCACCGGCTACTTCCGACCCGCTGGACGACCAACAGGACGCATGAGTCAGACACAATCCAACATGAATCCAGACGACGAGACGTTGCTGGCCTATCTCGATGACGACTTGCCCGACGAGGAGCTTCATCGAATCCGCCAGCAGTTGTCGCACGACCCAGAACTGCGCCGACGTGTTGACGAGCTGCGAGTCAGTTGGGATATGCTCGACGATCTTCCCGAGAGTCTATCCAACCCGAAACTAGCAGAATCCACAATTGAGCTGGTCGCTGTTCGCGTGATGGAAGAACGGACCGGAACACTGACGGGAAAATTCATGGCCTATCGCTGGCCGTTGATCATCACGACAACGTTCTTGGCGCTTCTTTTCGGAGCATGGGCGGCCGTTCGTCGATATCACGGCCATGTCGAAGAGCTGGTCGCCGGTCTGCCGCTGCTTACTCGTTACTCCGAAATCAACTTGATCGACAGCCCAGAGTGGCTTGAGCGTTTGGCACAGTTGGACCGGTTGATCGAAGCCGGATTGCCGCTGCATCGGGCCGTCCGAACTGTTGAATTTAAGACTTTACCTGACAATCGCAGCCAGCTAACGGCGTGGCGGGATAGTTTAGAGGTCGATCAGCGGCATCAATTGTCCGAAAACCTTCAGTCCTTTCAGTCCGCCAGCGACGAACGCAAGAATGAGCTTCGCAAAGTCGACGAAATAGTTCGCAATGCCGGCCAGGTGGATTACTCGCAAATTCTCAAAGCCTA
>WPCK01093388.1_pt1 | contig 15830 bp, 18 predicted proteins | sample 5399851 | NCBI WGS metagenome assembly WPCK01 (sample SAMN12869471, study PRJNA574797) | sludge metagenome | isolation source: wastewater treatment of pH11 | place: China:Beijing | collected 2019-05-20
CCCGTCCCGCGAGCGATGGCACCGTCACCAGGAGGGCCTGGATGCCCAGTCGGAGGGCCGCCATGAGGGCCCCGGCCCGCGCCAGGGTCGCGGCATCCTCCTGCAGGGGGCGTATGGCCTCGACGGTCGGCTCCAGGTCGCGCCATGACCACACCGGGCGCAGCAGCACGGGGGCGGCGAGGGCCCAGAGGTAGACCGCGGCGGCGGTCAGGGCCACCTGGGCCACCAGGGCGATGCCGATCCGCAGGGCCAAGGGCGAACGGTCCCCCGGCAGGAGCGAGCGCACGATGGCCTTGGTGCCCAGCGGCAGCTTCACCAGGACCACGGCGAGCACGCCGTAGGCGATGAGCAACGGCACGACCACCCGCAGCAGGTAGTCCGCCGCGTCGCCGCTGGTGAGGGACGCCCGCGAGAGGTCCTCGCCGGCATACGCCCAGGTGGTGTCGGACAGCACGAGTTGGCCGAAGGCGAGTCCACCGAGCATCGCGAGGCCGAGCTGGCCACTCGCCGTCCCCACCACGACGAACAGCACGAGCAGCGCGAGGGACTCGGTGGGCAGGACCTCGAAACCGGGCTGCCTCCAGCCGATGGCGACCCCGACGGCCAACGCCGTCGGGGTGGCCAGCACGCTGAGGACCCGGATGGCGCCGACCCAGTGACCATCGAGGAGGGTCAGGCCCAAGGTCGAGGACATCCGGGCGCCGAGACGGGGCAGTCGCACCCACCACAGCCGTGTTCCGGCGTCGAGCCCGTTCACGGGGCGGGTTCCGCCGGCTGGTCGTACTCGGGCGCCGGCTCCGGCGCCAGGAGCCGCCGGGCCAAGGCACCCAGCGTCGCCCCGTAGGCGACGTGGCCGAGCAGCGACATCTGGGTGAACTCGCGTCGGGCCTCGATGTCGAGCCAACCCGGGTAGATCGCCAGCATGACGGCCTCGAGCCCGAGGGCGTAGGCGATGCCCGTGAGCGCGCCCCTCCGACGGAACAGCCCGGTGTAGGCGATGCCGAAGCTGACCCCGTTCACGAGGTGGTAGCCGACGCCCACGACCCGGCTCCAACCCTCGCGTCCCGAGCCGGGCAGCAACGCGTCACCGAAGGCCCCGAACGCGCCGAACGGCTGGATGTCCAGGTCGAAGACCTGGACGAGGGCGAAGCGACTGAGGTCGTAGGCCACGGTGGCGCCCAGCCCGGCGATCGCCCCGACCCGCAGCACCTCGTGGAACCGGGCCCGCGCGTCGGTCGGAGCCGTCCGCTCGAACCACCAGATCCCCACCGCGATGGCACTCCAGCCCGCGAGCAGCGTGAGGGGCAGGGACAGCCCGAGCAGGACGAAGAGCACGAGCGCGAGCCCCGACACCAGGAAGGCCGCCGTGATGAACTGATCGACGCGCGCCACCCCCCACTTCACCTTCACCTCCCGAGCCTGCTCCTTGCGGAGGAGTCAGGGAAGGGTCCTAGGACCCGATCGAGGGCAGGCGGTCGGGGAGGGTGTGGCCTGATTGATGCGGGCATGTCCCGAGGCGTCGGTCAGCCCGTCGCCGTCGTCGGGCGAGCGCCACTCGGCCCGCTGGAACGAGGGCCGGGCCCAGTCACCCGGACGCGTCGCGCTATGACCCGATTGCTTGGGGCTCCCCGAAGATGAAGTCGTCCATCACGGCGACGTCGTGCTGCTCGTCGTCGTCGGGCCCCAGCGCCGAGTCGCCGTAGACGATCCGCACGCGAGCGACCACTGGATCGTCGAAGGCGATGCCGAGGAACGAGAGCCCGTCCTGGGACACCGGGACGCTGAAGCGGCCCAGGGACTGGTCGTCGGCGTCGAACAGCTCGAACTCGGCGCTGTTCTCTGTGTCGACGTCGGTGTACACGGCGCCGAACCCCCGGGTGACCGCGGGGGTGTCGGTGCCGGGCACGAAGAAGTGGAGGTCCACCACGTTGCTCCCGATCGGAGAGAACAGGCGCTCCTCGCTGAACGTCGTGAAGGTGTCGCTGTAGGAGGGATTGACGTCGCCGAAGCGAACCGGCGCCCCGTCGGGGTTGTCGCTGTCGGCGCTCACGCCGAGGCCCTCGCCGTCGGTCTCCAGGACGATGCCGCGGGCCCGGGGTTCCTCGGCGGCGTTGAAGAAGTCCGACGGGTAGCCGTTCGGCCGGGAGAACTCGTCGGGGACCGCATCCCAGTTGATCTCCCGACGACCGGACTCGTAGGTCTCGGGCCCGCCACCGTTGTCGTCACCGAGCAGGGCTCGGTACTCCTCCAGGTTGTGGGTGATGTCGCCCGCCCCGCCGACGACCACCGGTTCGCCCGCGCTGCTGTCGCCGCCGTCGCCGTCGTCGCCGCAGGCGACCAGGGCGGGAACGATCAACGCGGCCATGACCACCGCGAGCGCACGCTTCATCATCACCTTCTCCTTCGAGTGGCCGAATCCTACGCGCCGGCCCAGGAGGGCCTCGCCCCGTGGCCGCCCGGCCACCGAACGAACGGAAGGAAGATGACCATCCACTCCACACGGCCCGGCCGATCGACTTGTCACCCCTGTCGGGGACCTTGACGGGGTGCGCCACCGTCGGGCTCGGGCGGTCCCAGCTGCGGGGTGCGGTCCAGCAAGGCGTTGGGGGTCGGACGAATCATCCGGCGGGAGACTGCGGCTGCTCGATGATCTGTCGGAGGTGCGCGGCGATGGTCACGATGTTCGTCTCGCCGCTGGCCACCCTGATGACGAGGTCGTAGATGTCGTCGTTTCGGGCGCGTTCCACCGGCGCACCGTTGAGGTGGAGGAAGACGGCGGTCGCCAGCCAGCCGAGGCGCTTGTTGCCATCGACCAAGGCGTGGTTGCTCACGATCGACTGGAGCAGCGCAGCGGCCTTGGTCCAGATGTCGGGGTAGGCGCCTTGGCCGAACGCGCTCGCCTGAGGTCGAGCGACCGCGGATGCCAACAGCCCGATGTCCCGGACCGGCGGCGGATCGCCGAGCAGTCGTCGAGCGAGTGCCAGCAGATCCTCGAGGTCGAGGTACTCCTGGCGTTCGCTCACTGACCGAGACGCTCGAGCGCCTCGGCGTGGGCCTCGGTGATGATCATCGCGGCCGCTTCGACCCGTTCCTGGTGGGCTTGTCGGGTGAGATAGTCGCGGACGGCCCGCCGCGCGGCCTCCTGCATCGAGATGCCCTCGGCTGCGGCGCGTTCGCGAAGTGCCGACTGCTCGGCGTCACTGAGGCGAAGCGTCATGGCCACGAGCAGGACGGTATCAGAGTGATACCGAGCGTGGCTGCCAACCACCAGCGGCGCCCGGTTCCCTTGCCACCGAGGCGTCCGTACCGGTCAGGCCCACGGGAAGGACCGTGACCTCTGCGGGCGTCCGCTCCCCGTACTACTTTTTGTCGATGTCACCCGCCGCGGGGCGTCGTATCGGTCGGGGCCTTCTCTTCGTGTTGACGGCCGGGGCGGTCACCGCGATGGCCGGGACAGGTCGGGTGGGAGCCCAGGACCCACCGGCCCCCGTGGTGGCGCCCATCGACGCCGTCGAGGTCTCCGATGGGAGCCAGTCGGCCGACAGCCCACCGTTCCTGGGCCGAGCGCGGATCGGCTGCGCGTACCAGAACTGCATGCTCTCCTCGCCGAGGCTCCCGAATCCGTACCACCCCTATCAGGCCGTCGACTTCAACCTCGCTCCGGGAACCCCCATACGGGCCGCCGGACCTGGGGTGGTGGCCATGGTGGACGAGGAGCTGCCCGGGGAGGGCGATCCCCCCGGATGCACGGGCGGCCCCGCAACCGAAGCGGCCTATTGTGGGAACCCGGGTCGGTTCGTGGCCATCGACCACCCCGTCGGGAGCGCCTCGGTCTACAAGCACCTCTCCCGCTCCCTGGTGGTGGTCGGCCAGCGGGTCGAACGGGGACAGATCATCGGCATCGTCGGGTCGACCCAGTCCCCGAACCTCCACCTCCACTACGACGAACAGCCGGATCTCACCCGGTTCAACACCGAGGACCCCGCCAACGGCTACTCGCGTTCGCCGATCGGGACGATGGCCTTCTGGCAGGAGGGCCCTCGGCTGGCACCGGAATCCTGGGGCGACGCGAACTGGACCGTCCCGCGCAACACGCCGGTCGACGTCCGAGGTTGGTCGACTCCGCCGAACAACGTCGCCACCGCACGCGGGCTCCGTTCGGCGATCACCCGCCTGAACGCCTCCCAGAGCGAAGGACCCTTCATCCTGCGGTTGGCCCGGGACATCGACCTCACGGGCGCCCAACTCGAGTACACCAGCGACGAGATGCTCATCGTCGTCGGCGGGGGGCATCGTCTGCGCTCAGGGGTGGGTCAACGGGTGCTCTATTCATCGGGCCCGGCCCTGATCGAGCTCACCAACGTCGAGTTGCAGCGACGGGGTCGGCATCCGTGGCGGGGCAAGACGGTGTTCGCCCGGGGTGCCGTGGTGCTCAACGGCTATGACGGGCCACCGCCGATCAGCATGCGCTACGTCACCCGTGTGCCGGCCACCGAGACAACTCGATGATGGCCCACCGAGGTCCTCGGCGGCACCCCGGCTCCGTGGCCTGCCTCGACGGTGACTCACCGGCAAGCGGCGGCTACTGCCCGGCGGGCCAGTCCTCGACGATGACCTCGCTCATCGGGTAGTCCCCCACGTTGGCCGTGGCCAGGTTGGCGTCGAGGCTCACCGCCGCCGACGCGATCAGGCAATCGGCCTGATGGAGCGTGACCCCCTGCGCCGCGAACGCACGGCGCCATGCTCCGGCGCGGGCGCCTTCGGCCAGGCCGAGTGGCGCCATGCGCAGGCCGGTGAAGAGGCGACGGGCTATGGGCTCCTCCTGGGGCCGAAGGCCGCGCCAGATCTCCTCGACCGAGATCGCGCAGGTCCATGGTTCGATGCCCTTTCGACGCAGGGCCGCGACCCGTTGCGCGGCCGGGCGGCCCCGCAACGCATCGATCAGGACCGTCGAGTCGAGCAGCACCCGAGCCATGGGCGGTCAGCCCGCCCGACGATGGTCGGCCCCTCGCTGGTCCCGGACCCAGCCGGCCGGGTCGCGATCCCACTCGTGGCCGGAGTCCTCGAGCTGACCGAGGGCGGACTCGATCTCGTCCCACCGACGCTCGTCGTCGAGGCCCCGTCGGATCAGCTCGGTGATGAACTGGCTGCGCTGCCTCGGCCCCGCTCGGCGGTCGAGCTCGGCCACCAGTTCGTCATCCAGCGCTATGTGCAAACGCATGTGTTCAGTTTAGCCCACGAGCGCCTCTAGCGATCGGCGCTCTGGGGTCAGGCTCGTGCCTCGGCCCAGCGATCAGCGACCTCCCAGGCCCGGGCCCACTCGTCGATGTAGGTCTCGTCGAGGTCGGGGCCGGCGGACAGGATCGAGGCGATGTCGTCCCGGTCCTTCAGCCGCCACGCGATCAGCTTGTGGATGATGACGTCCTCGACCGTGAGCACATGATCGGCGAGGCCTCGGTCGATGGCCAGCCGCTGGTACTCGACGACCGCGATGATGAGGTCGATGCGCTCGGTCGGGCTGGCCAGGCGCAGCAGGTGGGGCGGCGACCCGGGGTCGGCCATCGCCCGGACGTGGTGGCCGAGCTCGGCCACGGCCTCCGGCAGGCGTTCGTCCCAGGTCACCAGGAGGTCGAGATCGGCGGTGTAGCGCGGCCCGGCCCGATACCGATCGGCAGCGAGGGCACCGGCGAGGACCCAGGGCACACCCAGGTCATCGAGGAGCTCAGCGATCGATCCGAGCCATCCCAAGGGCGCGTGCTCTGCGGAAGAACTCAAGCTCGGGTGGCTCCTCGTCCTCGTCGGCGAATGGCTCGGCGCCGTCGGCGGCGCGTAACGCGTTGATCCCGTCGAGCAACGCCCGACGCCGTTCCACCGAGCCCGGCTCGTCGTCGTCGAGCATGGCCAGGTCCTCGGCCTGCTGCCGCATCCGGGCCTTGTCGGCCTCGCTCACCCGAGCCACACGCCCAGTATGACGGCCCCGGCCGGGTTCGGAGTCGACCAGGAGGCCACAGGTCCGCCCTCGTCGGCGGGGCGTTGGCGAAGCGCCGGCTGCTCAATAGCCCCCAGTCGCAGGGTCCTGGCCCCGCGTCGGCGCGAGGCGGGCGGCGTCGTCGGGCACGACGGGCCCCTCGTGATGCCCGGCCCGGTGGGGCCCCGGTGTCCTCGGCGGTCAGGTGCTCGGCGGCCTTCTCGATGCCTTCGGCGAGCAGGTGCAGGTCGGGCAGGACGTCGCGATCGGCGGTCAGGCCAAAGTGCAAGGTGTCCGAACGTCCGGTCGGAGGGACGGGCCGAGTGCTGCTCAGAAGCCCGTGTCGGTTCTCCTTCCCGCCAATTGGGTTGCCGGAGGTCCGCGACGAGGGCGAGGGCGGAGATGGGCTCGAAGTCCCGATGGCTGCCCGGTGGATCGGCGCCGGCTCTGCGGGCAGGTCGTTGTCAGCGGGTGGGGGAGAGCAACTCGATGTCACAGGTGGGTCCGGGCGATCGCGCGAGGCGGGCATCACCGGTGACGAGGGTGCTGTTGAGTGCCTCAGCCAGGGCGACGTAGGCCGCGTCGTACGGAGAGAGGTTGTCGCGCAGCTCCCAGCAGCGACCTAGGAACGGCCGGTGGGGTGCTCGCAGGATCGGGAGTTCTTCGAGATCCGACAGTGCCTGCGCTGCCCGGGTCTCGGTGATCTGGCCGGCTGCGAGCAGCCGTCGGATGACCGACAGGACCTCGAGGTCTATGAGCTCAGGGGCTCCGAGTTCCGAACCGCGGAGGCGGGCGCGTACCACTGCTCCGTCGGCGTCGTCATCGAGGAGGGCGGTCGCCGCGACACTCGCGTCAACGACGATCACGGTCGTCTCGGATGACGCCGGTGGTGTCACTCAGGGGAGCCTGGCCGTCGCTGTGGTGGCCGATGCGGTCCAGCACCTCGTCGAGCGTCGGCCGACTGGCATCGGCGATGAGTCGCGATCGGAGATACTCCTGGAGCGACTGATGGGCCTCAGCGGCGCGTCGCCGGAGCACCTGGTGGGTCTCCTCGGGCACGTTCTTCACTTGAATGGTGGGCATGGCGCCATTCTGGCGCCATGACTTGCGGTGTGCAACCATCAGGCTCGATCATCATTCGGAGGGACGGTCCGAATGTGGCGCGGCGGCTCGATTCGACGGAGCGTCGAATGGGTTCGTTTTTCCCGGTGCGGTTGGCGGGCATGGCCTAGTAGTCGATGTCGCGCTCCTGGAGCTTCAAGTACTGATTGATGGCCCGTTCGAGCTCGCGGCCCAGCCGCCCCTGGTAGCGGGTCGCTAAGTCGAAGGGACCCTGAAGCACGCCGCGGGCGGCGAGCTCCGTCGCCTGCCCTTGAAGGTCCTCGTCCTTCTGGTGCACCAGACAACGCTCCTCGTCCAGTTCCTCCAGACACTGGTCGCGGTTCTCCCAGTACAAGTGGACGTAGCCCTCCACGGCCTCCGCCCACTCGGCCGGCGAGGACGGATGATGCCCGTCGTCCCAAAGACCGTCGAGCTCCATGGCGTCTCCGTCCCACGTGCGCAGCCAGTGGGCGACCGACGGCACGTCGTCCTCGGTCCCGCCGCCGTTCACGACCAATATCATTAGGTCGAACATTTGTTCTGTTCTGCGAAGGATCCCCGCCGTCGAGAACTTGAACTGGGCGCTGGCAACCGAGTCGAGACGCGAGCCGTCGGCTATCGCCTCCGTGTGTACGCGGTCGAGTCGAGTCTGCTGGAGGTAGAGCCGGGCGATGATCGTGGCTTGGGCTTCCTCGACCGCATCGCGAGGTCCCAGGGCTGAACGCAGCCGGTCCACCTCAGCCATGACCGCCGCCGGATCTTCGGCGAACGGACCTCGGGGCACGGCGACGACTGCCGTGAGGAATGCGCCGTGCGTTACTGCGTTCAGGCGTGACTGCTGCTTGCCCTCGGCGGTGCAGGGTCCGGTGGATTTCTGTGCGTTGGCCTTGTTCGCGTTCCGCTGCCGGCCAGTGGTGACTCGGGTGGTCTTCTTCGGTGTCATCATCTTTCCGTAGGTGCCTTGGGGTCGGTGGTCCCTCCCCCTTCACCCCTTCATGCGGTTCGGACCACGGCAGACACTGTCCGATCCTCAAGAAACCTGGGGGAGGGCCGCGGGCGAGTAGCTGGTCGAGCCGGGCCTGGAGGCTCGCACGGAGCTGGTCTTCGGCCTCGGCCTTCTGCGGGGCTGTGGAGGTCGATCTCGGGCTCGATGATCGGCACCAGGTCGGCGGCCAGGATCTGGCGGGCGATGTCGAACTGTTGGTCGACACGGCCTTGACGCGGGCCTCGTCGGCCTCGTCGGCCAGCTTGGTGACCGAGCGCATCTCGGTGCCGGACGCCCGCTCCTCGGTGGAGCGGGCGAGCAGGTCGTCGTGCCCGCCGATCGGCTTCATGAGCTGCACGCCGTCGGCCGGTCGGGTCACACCAAGGCCGTACCTACAGGGTGACCCGGCGATGGCGTCGGGCGGATGAGGAGCTGCCTGTGTCCCTACTGATCGATCTCGACCTCGAAGTCGGCACCCCGGTGCGCTGTGGTCCGATGAGCCTGTTCCCCCTGGTCAAGCCGGGGCCGACCGAGGCGATCGGCTACTCGTGTGGCCCGTTGGCGGCGGGTGACCTGCTGGTCGACGAGCAGCCGGGCGGGGTCGTGGCCGAACTGATCACCCACAACCAGGGCGACCAGCCCGTGCTGCTCATCGAGGGGGAGACCCTGCTGGGGGCCAAGCAGGACCGGGTCCTGAACGTGTCGGTCTTGCTGGCCGCGGAGCAGGCGACCACGGTGCCGGTGTCCTGTGTCGAGGCCGGCCGCTGGGGCTCGGTCCAGCCCTCCCGCCGGTCGGCCAGCCATGCCCCGACCAGCCTGCGGGCCCGCAAGACCCGCTCGGTCAACGAGTCCGCCCGGACCCGGGGGACCCGCCGCAGCGACCAGGGCGGGGTGTGGGAGGAGGTCGCGACCTACAACCGCCTCTATGCCGCGGCGTCGCCGACCTCGGCCCTGCGGGATGTCCAGGCGGCCGCCGCGCAGCAGGTCGAGTCCGTGCTCCCGGCCACCGGGCCGGCCCCGGGTCAGGTCGGCGTGATCGTCGCGGTGGGAGGACGCCCGACGGTGCTCGAGTTCTTCGATGACCCGGCCACCTTCGAGGCCTACTGGCACAGCCTGGTGAACGGCTACGCCCTCGACGCCGCCCGCTCGGGTCGGACCGACGACACGACGCCGGAGCGAGCCGAGGCGTTGCTCGCCACCGCCCGCAACACGACGTTCGAGGTCCGACCGGGCGTCTCCCTCGGCGAAGAGGTCCAGGCCGAGACCGAAGCGCTCGTGGCGTCCGGCATCACCTGGGAGGGCCGGCTCCTGCACCTGGCCTGCTTCGCCACGGGTTGAGCCCGCGGCGCTCCTCTACGGGTTGGCCGCCGCGATCGGTGTTGGAATGGCGAGCGGCAACGATGGAGACGACGTGACGATGACCGATGACGACCTGGTGGCCCGGGCCCGAGCCTTCGCCGCGGAGGTCCACGAGGGCGACGAGCGCAAGGGCAGTGGACTGCCCTACTTCGACGCTCACCTGGAGCCGGTCGCCGAGCTCGTCCGCCAGAGCGGCGGCAGCGACGTCCAGATCGCGGCGGCGTACCTGCACGACGCCGCCGAGGACCACGGCGGTCAGCCCACGCTCGACCGGATCCGACAGGAGTTCGGCACTGACGTGGCCGACATCGTCAAGGACCTGTCCGACAGCCTCGCCGACACCACCGACGGCTCGGAGAAGGAGCCCTGGCCCATCCGCAAGCAGCGCTATCTCGCCGGCCTGGCCGCCAAGCCCGCTCGGTCTCTCGAGGTCTCGGTCGCCGACAAGCTCCAGAACGCGGAGACCACCCTCGAGGACCTGGAGCGCATCGGCGTCGCCCTCTGGCAGGGCTTCAACGAGAAGCGCCCCGAAGCCCAGCTCTGGTACTACACGACCCTGGCGAGCGTGTTCGAGGACCGGATTTCGGAGCATCCGCTCACCGGCCGGATGACGGCCGTGATCGACGCCATGGAGCGTCAGGTGCTCGCCGAACGGCCCGAGCTGGTCGACCACCGACCCTGGGCCGCTCCGGACGACTCCCCGTGACGCCCTCCCACGACCGCGTCCACCGGGCGATCGGTGCCCTCGTCGGACTCGCCGTCGGTGACGCCCTCGGCGCCCCCTTCGAGTTCCAGCCGGGCGGCACCTATGGGCGCCGCTTTCCCGAGCCCGTGGTTGGCGGCATCGGCGAGATGGTCGGTGGGGGTCCCTGGGGGCCGGGGGAGTTCACCGACGACACCCAGATGGCGGTGATGGTGGCCGAGTCGCTCCTCGAGCGGGACGGCGTCGACCCGGCCGACCTGGGGGAGCGGTTCCGGGCCTGGGTGCAGTCGGGCCCCAAAGACGTGGGCATCGCCACCCGGTCGGTGCTCACCGCCGATGCCGACCCAGTGACGGCGGCGGCCGAGTACTTCGCCCGTAACCGGCACAACGCCGCCGGCAACGGGTCCCTCATGCGCACGATCCCGGCGGCGATCCGATTCGCCGGCGACGGGACCGAGGCGACTATGGCCGCCGCACGCTCCATCTCGGTGGTGACCCACGGTGATCCGGCCGCGGGGGAGGGCTGCGCTATCTACCACGAGCTCGTGCGGCGGGCCCTCGAGGGTGGCGACCCCATCGCCGCCATCCCTCAGGTGCTCGAGCTGGTCGACGACGACCAGCGGGACCGATACGAGGAGTGCCTGGCCGAGGTTTGGCAGCCGACCGACGGGCCGCCCAACGGCTCAGTCTGGGGGGCCCTGGCCACCGCTATCTGGGCTATCCGTCACGCCGACTCCTTCGAGCAGGCGGTGGTGCGCGCCATCGACTGCGGCAACGACGCCGACACCGTGGGGGCGATCACCGGAGGGCTGGCGGGAGCGATCTGGGGCATCGGTCGGATGCCGTCCCGCTGGACGACCTACGTCCACGGCTCCGTCCTCGACTGGACCTTCGGCCTCGCCGACCTCCAGGACCTGGCCCGACGGCTCGTGGGGGCGAAGCCGGTGTCGCTCCAGGCCGACGAGCCCGTGCTCGAGCGGGTCGAGGTCGCCGACGGCGTGTGGGTGGCGAACCTCCCCGGCGCCAGGGGCGCGTCGACAGAGATGGCCGTGGTCTCGCTGTGCCGGCCCAAGGGCTACTTCGCCGACCATCCCGTTCGCCGCGAGGTCTACCTGGTTGACCAGGAGGTCGACCACAACCCCGCCCTCGACGAGGTCGTCGACGACATCATCCGCTCGATGGTGGCGTTTCGCACCGAAGGACGCGACGTCGTCGTCCACTGCCACGGCGGTCGCTCCCGCACCGGCCTCGTCCTCCGGGCCTGGCTCCAACAGCACCACGGCCTCGACTACGACGCCGCGCTGGTCAGGGCCCAGGAGGTCTGGCCCCACACCGCGACCTACAACCAGTCGTTCGAAGACCTTCTCCGGCAGATGGCCAGGCCCTGAAGCACGCCACTCGACGCCGCCACGGTCACACGCCCGTCCGAGCGGGACGCCGGTCCTCTTGATCCACTCCCTGCGTTCCTGGGCCAACGTCACTGTCGAGAGCCTCTCATCCTGCAGGGAGGTACCTCGGGTCCGTGACGCTCGGATCCTGACCCTCCGCATGCCGTCGGGCTGCACCTCGGAGCACCCTGGACTTGAAAGGCGATCTATCTCCCACTTCCTGCTGCGGGCACCTTCTCGGTCGCGCCGTGGACTCCATCTAGCCTTCGTCGGGTGACACCGGGCCACGTCTTCGTCGTCCGGTCAGACCTCACCCGGCTCGCCTGCGACGCCTGGCTGCTACCAACCGATCGATCGCTCACCATCGAGCAGGCATGGATCAACCAGCTCCAGACTCTGGGGGTTCTCGGGGCCAACGGGCCAGAGCCACCCCAAGCCTTCGAGCCGGCACTGCGTACAGGCCGCTGGCTCACCACCGCCGAAGGCACCGACATCTGGGCTACCGACGTCGGCGGATCGGCGGCGACAGATCCAGGGTGGTTCGTCGACGGCGCCGAAGCGTTCGTCACCGCCGCCGCTCCCATCGCACGCGACCGCCGGCCGCTCAACAAGCGGGCTCTGCCCCTTCTGGCCCTTCCGGTGGTTGGTACCGGAGCGGGCGGCGGCGCACAGGCCTTCGGCCAGGTGCTCGAGCAACTCCTTCCCCGCCTCCACGACCTGACCAGAAGCGAGGGGGTTGACATCGTTCTGGTCACGAGAGAAGCAGCCGCCTTCGCGGCAGCACAGGAGCTTCGGTCGACGTGGCCGGATGAGCAGTGGCCGCTCGATGCCCACGAGCTCGCCGAGGCCGACCGGCTCGGCCGCCTCGCTCGTAGCGGCCGACTCGTGTTGTTCCTCGGCGCCGGGGTCTCAATCGGTGCTGGGCTGCCGACGTGGGCCGAACTACTCGACGAACTCGCCGAGCGTCCCAGCATCTCTGATGCCGAACGGGCAGCGCTCCAGGAGATCCCCCCACTGGACCGGGCCCAGCTCCTGGCGGGACGCCTTCAGACTGACGACGCGACGCTGGGACAGGTCATCGCCCGCCGTCTCACCGGCAGCGGCTTCTCGCTGGCCCATGCCCAACTCGCTGCGCTGCCCGTGAATGAAGTCGCGACTACGAACTACGACGACCGCTTCGAGCAGGCCGCCCACGAAGCCGACAGGCCGGTGCGGGTCCTTCCCTATGACCCCGGCGCGAACACCGACCGCTGGCTGCTCAAACTCCATGGGTGCGTAACTCATCCCGAGGACATCGTCCTCACCCGCGCTGACTACCTGCGCTACGCCGATCGTCGTGGCGCTCTGGCCGGAATCGTCCAGGCGATGCTCATCACCAGGCACATGCTCTTCATCGGGTTCTCACTGGCGGACGAGAACTTCCACCAGATCGTTGACGAAGTCCGCAAGGCACTCGATGTCCAGTCCGCCAGCACTCAGCGAGATCCGTTCGGCACGGCATTGCTGCTCGATGCCGATCCCCTTGTACAAGAGCTCTGGCAAGGCGATCTCGCCTGTGACACCTTCGGAGCTCACGGCGACACCCTCGCGATGGCCGCCAGGCAACTCGAGGTCTTCATGGACCGCCTGGCCCTCTGCGCCGTCGACCATTCCACCCACCTGCTCGACGATCGGTTCTCCTCGCTCCTCAACCCATCGGAGGTCCGGCTGAAAGAGCTCTTGGGCGGGCTACAACATGAGCTCGCCCTCCACGACACATCGCCGGCCTGGACGCCCGTCCGCGATCTTCTCAAACGATTCGGTTCGCCTCGGGTAGAGGAGTAGGACAGCGCCGCCCACCCGAGTTGCGAGGTCCTCATGCTTCCTGCTGGGCGACCGCTGCACGCCGACGCCCCCCAAGGACCGGAACGATGCCATCGGACAGTCGAACCGAATGCCCCTCAAGGGGACGGTCCGACTGCGCGTCACGGGAGTGGTCGTCATCTCCGGTGAGCGGACATCAACGGCGTTTGGAAGTCGCAACGCGAGTCGGCAGTCCGGTCCCCGAGGAACCGATATGGGGGTACCGAGTGTCGCCACGAAGGCAACCGGTCCTGTAGTAGCTCGCCGCCGGAGCAATCAGCGGGCCAGGAGCTCTCCGGCCAGGAAGCTCGCGAGGATGTCGAGGACGCCTCGGAGACCGGCGCAGCGGGCATACCCAGAATCTCGCTGCGATGAGGATCGGTCGTCGCCGACGAACAGTGATGGCCGCCTCTCCCAATCCCGTGATCGGCGAGCAGAGATTGCGATACCTGGGCGGGCCCACCGTCCAGCGGACGAGGGTCCTGTGGGTCGAGTGGTCGGGTAGGCGAGAGCCCGGGCGCGGCCTGTTCCAGAATGCAGCCCTGGTGGAAGACTGCGTGCGCGACTGGTCTTGTACTGTCTGCGCCTCGTGGCGCACCGGGGAGATCACCATGTCTTGGTGCTGGAGTCCCGGGAGGTTCCGCGGTCGCCTAACTGGCCGTCCGCCGATCGACTGCTGCTCTCACCGACGGTGGTCGCCGTCGTTGATGGGGCTACAGCTAAACCTTGGCACAGCTCGTCGGTTGGACTCGATGGTGGCGCGGTTGCGCAGGCCTTGGTGGACACGCTTGCGAGCCTCGATCCTCAGCTGAATCTGGAGACGGGTGTGAAGGAGATGTCGGCTGTTGTGAGCAGGGGTGCTTCAGTAGCGGACGCCTCAGCCCTTACTTGCGCTACGTTTGCTGCGGTCAACCTGGAACGCCGCGAGGTGTGGCGAGTCGGCGACCCTTGGGTGATGATCGACGGTGAACTCCACCAGCCACACCGGGGGCCTGAGGAAGAGGTTGCCTCTCACCGGGCCGACGTTCTGCGGCTAGCCCTTGCCCGTGGGGTGCCCGTGTCGAAGCTTCGGGCGGACGACCCGGGGCGGGCGTCGATCATTGGGCGATTGCGGGACTTGGATACACGCCGCAACGACGCCTCGGGCAACGGGCTCGGTGCTGTCGACGGCCGGCCGGTTCCTTCTGCGCATCTCGAGGTGTGGCGATTGCCCGAAGAAGCTTCCGAGGTGGTGCTGGCGACAGATGGGTATCCCCGCCTCGGCATTGACCTCGCCGATTCTGAACGGCTGCTGGCCGAGCGACTTTCCCGAGATCCACTGCTCATAGAGGCACCGGCCCAGACCAAAAGTCACCAGCCCGGCAGCAACAGTTACGACGACCGCACGTATGTGAGAGTTCGAGTTCCAGCACTCGGGGACACGTCTGATGGGTGACTTCCTGGCCGACGTCGCGAACCTTTCGACGGTGATGCTCATCCTCGCCTCGACATCGGCGCTGCTGCTGCGCGGCGTTCGCCCCGTTCGGATGAGGTTGCTTGGCGAGTGTCTTCGTTTGCCATTGGTTGCGCCCAAGCACTGGCACATCATCGGGGTTGAAGCCTTGCTCGGCCTGCCGTCCGAGCGCTGGACCTGGCGGCACCCGATTCGGCGGATCGGCTCCTGGTGGATCCGGCGCCGAAGGGCGCGATGGCTAAGGAGGACGTTCTTTGAACCGATCGCTCGTCGACTCGACGGTGAGGACGTCAACCCATCAGATGTGATCGCCCGCGTGATGGCCTCACCCGCTTTTAGCCGCCGGGCCCCCTGGGACGGCGTCTCGGCGACACTCGCTCAGGTGTGCCGGGCGGCGGGCACCTATAGGTCAACCAGGTTCGTGGTGCGGGTGCTGTATCCCGACGAATCGGTCATGATCCGGAATCTGTTCGCCGAGATGGCGAATCACCTCGATCGGTTCGGTACCGCCCGGCCCGTCTCGCTCGGGCGGTTTCCGAGGCCCGAGGGGCCGCGATCGTTCGGACGTTTCGTCAGCGCGTTGAGCGGTGCTGTGGTGCTGGTGGATTCGGTGGACACTCGCACCAAGTACGTGGACGACGTGCTGGTTTGGCACCGTCAGATGTATCGAGGCGTGGGAACGCCCGAACCTGGGGGCAAGGGTCGGGGGCAGCGGCGGATGACCGATCAGTACGCCGCCGCCCACCCTGACGGTGGGGTGTGCTCCACAGATCTCGACGCGTCACAGCGGTTGATCGGTGACTTCGACCGTCGAGTGCTGACCTTGCGGAGTGCGTGGATGACCGAAGCATCTTCGCGGGGTCGGGTGAGTTTTGTGCTCGAGACCAGTGAGACCTGTTACCTGGCCACCGAGCATGGCGAGGCGATGATCTCTGAGGGCGCGCCGCAGGACGAGCGGGTCGGCTGCAAACACCTGTTTCCCAACGACACGCTCGGAGGAGCACAGCAGTTTGTCGCCGATGCCGATGGCG
>WPCK01183076.1_pt1 | contig 15824 bp, 13 predicted proteins | sample 5399851 | NCBI WGS metagenome assembly WPCK01 (sample SAMN12869471, study PRJNA574797) | sludge metagenome | isolation source: wastewater treatment of pH11 | place: China:Beijing | collected 2019-05-20
AACCGCTCGACATCAAAAGTTTGCTCTACACCAGCCATGGCAAACCACGCATTTCGATCCTCTCAATCGCACACTTGAGCGATACGGAACGCATGTTTTTCGTGACGATCCTTTTGAACGAATTGCTGGCATGGATGCGAACTCAAACTGGCACGACCAGCCTGCGAGCTCTGTTTTACATGGATGAAATCTACGGCTACTTTCCGCCAACGGCAAAGCCGCCATCGAAACCGCCCATGATGGTGTTGCTCAAACAAGCTCGGGCGTTCGGACTTGGAGTCGTTCTGGCGACGCAAAACCCGGTTGATTTGGATTACAAGGGTCTTGCGAACATCGGTACCTGGTTCCTGGGCCGACTGCAGACTCAGCGCGACAAAGATCGGATCATCGATGGATTGGAAGGGGCGGCTGCCCAAACGGGCACCCGATTCGACAAAACGGCCATGAGTGAAACTCTATCGGCTCTGGGCAGTCGTGTCTTCCTGATGAACAACGTCCACAACGATAGTCCGATCGTATTTCAATCGCGCTGGGCGATGAGTTACCTTCGCGGTCCACTTGCCCGCCCGCAAATTCAGCGATTGATGGACCTGCGGCGAAGCGAATTGATGGCAGGCTTGAGCCAGCGTGCAATTTTGCCCGCTTCGAACGCTAACGGGCAAGCACCGGATGAAAGTTCGACCGCTACGTCGAGCCAACAGCCCAGACCGAGTTCGGATTCCGTCAAGAATGCTCGACCTATCGTCCCGCACGGAGTGACGGAGCGATTTTGGATTGCGTCCCAGGAGCCTGCAGCCGGGACTAAGCGCATCTACCGGCCAGGAATACTGGCAACCGCCGCATGTCGCTATGTTCAAGCATCCACAAAACTCGACTCATACTTTGACAAGTCGCTGTTGTTTATTTTCAAAGATGCAATGCCCGAGTACATTTGGCGAGAAGCCACCGACTTGCCGCCATTCTCGTTCGAACTAGCCAGCAATCCAGACGATGGCTTCGAAACATTCGACGATGTTCCTGGGGCAATGCTCAACGAAAAATTTCATCGGAATTGGCGGAAGGAGTTGGCTGACGAACTGTATCGCAATCGTCCGATCACGCTGTTCTACTGCAAGGAGCTTGATAAGACTAGCAACCCAGGCCAGGACGAAGTCGAAGCGAGAGTTTCTTGGACCCAAGAGATCCGCGAATTGCGAGATATCGAGAAAGAGAAATTGCAACAGAAATATGCCAAGCAGTTGCAAACCTTAGAGAACAAGATTCGAACGGCTCAGCAGCGACTGGACAAACAGCAGGCACAATATGATCGCGAGTGGTGGAATACAGCTTTGAACGCCGGCACCTCCATGCTCGGAAAGCTCTTGGGCAATCGACGGTCAACTGGCCGCACGGCTTCGGCCGGGCGAGGCGCGCTGCGCACGATCGAGAAACGCGGTGACGTTTCATCGGCCAACGACACGCTCGGGGCTCTCATGGAAGAGCGTGCGCAAATCGATCAAGAATGCCAACGAGAAGTGGAAGAGCTTAAAGGTCGCTATTCGCCGGAGGGCCTGACGCTCGAGAGCATAGAACTGCGTTGCCGAAAGTCGGATATCAAAGTAGATCTGCTGTGTCTGGTTTGGATTCCATGGCAGATCAGCAAGGCTGGAATCGCCACGCCGCTCGTAAAGGCTGGCATCGGATAGTGTACTAGATTCATTAAGTTGTGTATTCTATTGGATTCGAATTTGGTAACGGATTCGCTCAAGAGGGATCAATGGCGGTTGTAGGCGATGCAATTTCAAAGGCAGACACACTCATCGAAGCGATGGGGTGGATCCGTCAATTTCGCGGTAAAACGACGGTCATCAAGCTCGGTGGAAGCTTGCTCGAAGAAGAAGTCGCCATCCATCATTTGCTGTTGGACGTAATCTTCATGGAGACGGTCGGCATGAAGCCAGTAATTGTCCACGGCGGCGGCCCCAACATCAATCGGGCCATGGAGGCAGCCGGAATACAACCTCAATGGGTCAAAGGACGCCGCGTCACCGACCAAGCGACCTTGGGCGTCGTCGAGCGGGTTCTGGCAGGTGAAATCACCGACTACCTAGTCAACACAATTGAACGATTGGGTGGTCGAGCCGTCAATTTGAATTTCGCAGGCAATTCAAATGTGCTGTTTGGTGAGAAGCTCACCATGGACGACTTAGGTGCCGAGGTTGATTTGGGCTACGTTGGCCAGGTGACCAAGGTCGACCAGGCCACGATCGAGAGTATTACGTACGTCAGTCAAGTTCCCGTGATTCCATCGATGTGCATCGACTCGCACGGTCAAAAGTACAATGTCAACGCAGACACGGCTGCGATGGCAGTAGCCGAGGCCCTCGGCGCGGAGAAGTTGGTATTTTTGAGCGACGTCAATGGAGTGCGACGAGACAAAAATGATCCCGAATCGATCATTCATTCGCTGACGGCCCGTGAAGCCCGCGAGATGATCGACAGTGGTGCGATCGAAGGTGGAATGATCCCGAAAATCGAAGCCTGTTTGCAGATTCTCCAGCGGGGCGTTCGCAAGGTTCACATCATCGACGGCCGGCTCCGCCATTCGCTGCTGCTCGAAATATACACGACCAGCGGCGTTGGTACCGAGATCAAAATAGATCCGCGAGACTAGGTGGAATAGTTGAGTCTCGCGAGATTGCAAAGGCAAACTGCGAGCTGCAATTGGAGAGCTAGAGTTCTATGAGACATTTAACCAGCCTTTTCGATATCGATCAGCCGGAGCTGGCTACGATTCTCGATCTAAGCCGTCAAGTCAAATGTCTGTTGAAGAAGGGGCTTCGTCCGCCGTGGTTGTCACGGACAGTGCTGGCCATGGTTTTCGACAAGCCGAGTTTGCGAACACGAGTCAGTTTTGAAGCTGGGATTGCTCAACTTGGCGGTACAGGTTTGTACCTTGGGAAGGACATCGGATGGCCGGATCGTGAATCCTCAGCAGATTTCATCCGTGTGCTGGCGGAATATGCCGACTGGGTTGTGTGCCGCATCAAATCGCAAGACAGTGTGGACGAACTGGCCAGTTACAATTGCGTTCCAGTCATCAATGGTCTGACCGACTGTGAGCATCCCTGTCAGGCCATGGGGGATCTGTTGACCATGCAAGAGGCAGCCGGCAAGCTCCAAGGAAAAACGCTTGTGTTCGTGGGTGATGGCAACAATGTCGCCAAGTCATTGGCGATCGCCGCCGCGATGAGCGGCATGCGATTTCGATTGTTGGGACCGCAGGAATATTGGATCGATGACGCTACGCTCATCAAGATCGCCAGCAGGTACCCCAGTATCGATTATCGGCAAGGCACTGGCCCGCAGGATTATCTCGCGCAGGCTGATTTCGTTTACACGGACGTTTGGACTAGCATGGGCCAGGAGCGCGAGGCTGCCGAAAGGCGCCAAGTGTTTTCACGGTATCAAGTGAATGCTCAGCTACTTTCGCACGCTCCGAATCATTGCCGCGTCCTGCATTGTCTACCTGCCAAACGCGGCCAAGAAATCACGGACGAAGTGATCGACAGCCCCAACAGTCTGGTCGTGCCGCAGGCTGGAAATCGAATGCACGCTCAGAAGGGCTTGATGCTGTGGATGTCGCTCCAGCACGGAACGTTGGATTGGGCCACCCTTGAGCGGGATGGAATTGTGCGGTAACATAGAAACCGTCGTCAGGCGATGGTGAGTTCCGATTGCTGGACGAATAACGCAAAAGGGCCTGTCCTTTTTGCCCATCCCCGCCAACGTTACTTCAACATCTCTCAACCCGCTCGGAAGGAAAAACGATGGAAAACTCTCAATCACAAAATCGTCGCGGATTTCTCAAACAGGGCACATTGACAACAGCCGGAGTCGTGGCAGCTAGCGCCGTGGCGCGAACAGCCCATGCGGCAGGCAGCGACGAGATTCGCTTTGTTTTGATCGGTTGCGGTGGTCGTGGTCGAGGAGCCGCGCAGCAGATTTTCAACTCAAAGGGTAATACGAAGCTGGTCGCGGTACACGATGCCTTTGAAACCAGTGCGCGAAACGCTGTGAAGGGCCTCAAGCGGGACAACAGCGAAAAAGTCGACGTGCCAGATGACCGTATCTTCAGTGACCTGGACGGTTACAAGGCCGCAATCGACGTCGACTGCGATCTGGTTGTGATTGCCTCTCCACCTGGCTTTAAGCCCCAACAATTTGAGTATGCGGTCAAGAAAGGCCGACACGTTTTTTCCGAGAAGCCCGTGGCCACTGACGTGGTTGGCGTGAAGAGGTTTCTGGCGGCGGTTGAAGAATCAAAAAAGAAGAACTTGATGGTCGGCATCGGGCTTCAGCGTCGTCACGAGGCTCAGTACACGGAAACGATCAAACGCCTCCACGATGGTGCGATCGGCGATATCCAATTGATGCGAGTTTACTGGAATGGTGGAGGAATTTGGAACCATAGCCGCGACGTAGTTCGACGCTTGATGCCCGAAGGGGCCGATGTGACGGAAATGGCTTACCAGTGCAAAAACTGGTATCACTTCAATTGGATTTGCGGTGATCAAATTGTCGAGCAACACATTCACAATTTGGATGTCGGTTGCTGGGTCAAAGGTGCCTATCCGGTCGAATGCAACGGAATGGGTGGCCGCGAAATGCGAGAGGGTGGCGATCGAAGCCGTTCACAAATTTTCGATCACACGTTTTGCGAATTCACGTTCCCCGACGGGACGAAAATGTACAGCCAAGGTCGCCATTTGCAGGGTGGATGGTCGATTGTCGATGAATATGCCCATGGAACGCTCGGAACCGCCAAGATCGACGGCAAGATCGAAGGCAAGAATCCTTGGCGTTTCAGCGGCCAGCGAGTTGACGGTTGGCAACAAGAGCAGCACGACTTGATTGAAGCTCTGATGCGGGGCGAGGTTTATAACGAAGGCGAATTCGGTGCCAAGTCGACGTTCTGTGCGATCCTGGGCCGTGAAGCGTGCTATTCCGCTAAGGTTCTCAAATGGGACGATCTGTTCAATTCCGCCCAAGACCTCTCGCCTGGCATCGACCAGTATACGCTCAAGAGTCAGCCACCCACCTTGCCAGATGATCAAGGCTTGTATCCCGTTCCGATTCCCGGCGTCTATGATCCGCTCAAGAGCGGCAAGACGGCGTAAATGCAGGCTCGGCATAATCGTCAAAGACTTCACATGAATGTGCGCAGTACCTGAGGATTGCCGTATTTTACAACGATTGCTCTGCAGTCGCGTCCGATATGACTCGATGGGCGGTTGATAAGTAATCATCCGCCCCCAAAGGGTTCTAATCATCAAGGACGAGATGGTGAGCAAGATAGCTACTAGTGTGCGGCGTTATTCGCCAGCCCAGCCGGCGACAAAAGTTCAGGCATCCAATCCGTTGGCGCTCGTCCGCTGGCAGTTCGTTGTCGCGTCCGGCATTGCGCGAGCTGACACCGCGCGCCAGTGTTCCTGGGTTTGCCGTACCGATACGGCGCATGCGAGCTCGGTTCCGCGGCCACATTGCTTGCCAAAAACCGTTCCAACAATCTCAAAAATCGCGACCCTGCAATCCTCGCCGCCGTTGAATGACTTGGTGAACAGCATCAAGCCTAAGTTAAAGTCGGTTGAGGAAACTGTTTCTTTCGTGGTCCGTCAGGTTCGACTGAGCAATCACCTTTCCTTAGACGACGTCAAGCGTTTGGCTAGCGCGGCCGAGGTATTGGCTAATGTCTTGCAACAGTTGGATGCCGAGCCCGCAGGTAGTGACCAAAAGGCCATGCGAAGTAGCTTCATTCAACCAAAGTCAACTGGTTTGCCTAGGGCGGTGAGCCCGGATACGCCTGAAGAAATCCCTGGAGCGGAATTGGTCAGTGAGATCATCAAGCATTGGAAAGTCGTGCAAAGCAAATTGGCGCATCTCGATCGCACGATTGCGGCTATAAAATAGCTCCATGGCTGGTGCTACACTTTTCACGCTGATCGACGATATCGCTTCGTTGCTCGACGACATCTCGGTTATGACCAAGGTGGCCGTCAAGAATACGGCCGGAGTGCTCGGCGATGATTTGGCTTTAAATGCCCATCAAGTTTCTGGCGTGGCTTCCAATCGGGAGTTGCCAGTGGTGTGGAGCGTCGCTAAAGGGTCGCTGGTCAATAAGACCGTACTCGTTCCCCTAGCGCTCGCCGTCAGCTTTTTTGCGCCTAAGTTGGTCTTGCCGCTGCTAATGCTCGGCGGGATTTACCTTTGCTATGAAGGCGTTGAAAAACTCGTCCATAAATGGCTCCATGGACACGAAAAAACGGAGTCAGAGCGGGCCGGTCAAGTCGAAGCATTGAAGGATCCCGACGTCGATCTGGTCGGCCTTGAAAAGGACAAGATTCGCGGTGCAATTCGAACCGATTTCATCCTTTCGGCCGAAATCATCGTCATCAGTTTGGGAGCGGTCGCCAAGCAGCCATTTTTGACGCAAGTCGGAACGCTGATCGCCATCTCGCTGATTATGACCGTAGGAGTTTATGGGTTGGTCGGCGGCATCGTCAAGCTTGACGACTTGGGCCTAGCTCTGATTCGCCGACAGGGGAATTCAGCAGTGTCGAAGTCGACTCGGGCAATCGGTCGCGGGCTGTTGTGGTTGGCACCCTACCTGTTGAAATTCTTGTCGCTGGCCGGTACGGTTGCAATGTTTCTGGTCGGAGGAAGCATTATCGTTCACGCAATTGGGCCACTCGATGAAATGGTTCATTATCTGGCAGAAGGTAGCCGGACGCTCCCGGTTGTTGGGTGGCTGCTGCCTTATCTTACGCCTTCGATGCTCAATATTGGGATTGGACTCATCGCGGGTGCAATTGTCCTGGTCGTGATCGAAGGAGCAAGGCGATGGATCGCTCCAGGGAAGCGACGATCCGAAGAGTCCCACCACAGCAAAGCATAGAAATCGGCAAACTGTTGAACGGAAGCGCCATTAATTCGGGCGGGACACGCTGCTGCTTACGTTTCGCGCCGGTGCCTTCTTGTAAAATCGAGCAATCACGGGGTTGTGGTCGCTGCCCGACTCGGCCAACGAACTGCTGCGGATCGCGTAGCTGCCTGGAACGTAACGTTGAGCCATGCCCTTCGAGACCAGGATAAAATCGATCATCGACCGGTAAGGCTCTTCGGTGTAAGTAATTTGACTTGCGAGCATAGATGGGTCTGCCAGCGATTGAAGCAACGCTCCGTTGGGTAAATCAGTGCCCATGATCGTTTTGAGCGTAGGGCTGTCGAGCGTGTCGTTGAAGTCGCCCATGACGATCACGTTGGCGTTGGGGTTTTGCTGAAGTCTTTGTGCCAAGAGCTTTTGGAGCTCAATGCATTCGGCCATTCGAATCGGTTCCGACACTTCGCGGCCACCGGAATTGCTCTTGAGGTGCAATGCCCAGACTTCAAAGGCATCGCCACCTTCGGGCAAAAGTTCGATGCGAAGAATATCGCGGCTGAATCGTTGCGTTTTGCTTCCGTCTACCGAAGGGAAGGTTAAGTGTCGATGGCTCACCACGCGGCCAATGGGAACGCGAGAAGCCAAACATACATCGATGCCGCGAAGGTCATTGCCTTCAAAGTGTACTATGTCTTTATAACCCAACTCGGGAACGAATACGTCCAGGAATTTCTTGAGGTAGCCGCGACTTTCGATCTCTTCAAAGGCGATGACATCCGCGTTGATCTCGCGGAGCACCATGGCTATTTTCACGAGTTCATCTCGCGGTTTTTCAGGGGTCGTTTCGTCGTTGGAATAGGGGTCGTCCACGTTGTCGAACAAGTTGCGAACGTTGAATGCTGCAATCTTGATTTGATCACCAACTTTCACGTCGACGGCCGGCGGTGGAACGGATGCCTCTGGTAGCCTGTCGACGATCGAAATCTGATCCGCAGACGAAAGCACGATTTGCGGATTGTCTTTGAATAGAGTCACGGGCCCCCTGACGGTGATGAGCTTATTCAAATAAGCCGCCTTAAGGTCCTTTGGAAAATGTTCAATGCGATCTTTTTTGATCACCAAGGTAAAGGCAGAACGATCGGTCTTGCTGAAATTGATGAAATGAATTCCGCCATCTTTGGTCGCACCAATATCGACCACCAAGCCTCCAACGACCGCAGTACGCCCGACAACGTCGCGGGCCTTAGTCCAATCGACGACCGGCATGCCTTCCGAAACGCCGATCGCAGCCTCTTGGGCATTTGCTATTGATCTTGATCTTGGGTTTTCCGGATGGAGAAACGAGGCAAGGACAATCGCGAGTGAGAAGACAAAAGGGAATCGTTGAACAAGCGCTCGGTTGGATGGTTTATTGGATTGAGACATTTGAGGTGGGGGATTCTGTGTTAACCGGAGGGCTGATTCATTGGATTGATCCACTTTGTTCCGCAATCGGCATATCGTCAAGCGCTTTTGTCGACAAGCTTCAGGATTCCAATGGATTTCTAGCTAATTCATGGAATCTTGAATGTTCCGCAGTCGCCTAGGCCCATACGTTGAAACTTCTAAGGCCCAGGCTATCATGGTGCGAAATTCATATCGAGGTACCATATCCGTGCGCAGCATTTTTTGCCCAGTTTGTTTAGCGTGGATCGCGCTTGGAGCAACCATTCTGGTTGGTTGTGACGTCCGCCAATCAAAATCCGCGTCTGTCCAAAAGAAAATACCGGAATCTGCCGGTTCGACAAGCGATTCCGCCCAGTCTGAAAAACTGAAATCGGGTGAACCTGAATTAGGCTCACTGAGCCACGAGGATCTGGACGCTACATTGTGGTTGCAAACGTCGGCAGAATATAAGGCCATCGCGGAATCAACCTATCAATTGGCTTGGGAGAAGGTGCAAATCGGATTGACCGATCCGAGGTGGTCCGCCCTTGAGTTACAGAGTGAAGCTTTGGCCGAGCAACGGACGAATGGCGATTCTTCAGAGCCCCGGCTGCTTCAGCCCGCCGTCATTTTAGATATTGATGAGACCGTGCTCGACAATTCAGCGTATCAAGCGGAGAGTATCAAACTTGGTCGAGAATTCGAGCCCAAGAGCTGGCATGAATTTTGCGAGCGGGCCGAGTCGAAAGCTATTCCAGGCTCAAAGCGATTCTTGGATCGCTGTCGCCAGTCCGGGATCGCCGCATTTTTCCTATCGAATCGCGAGCATGACGTAACGGAAGCGACCATTCGGAATTTGACTGACCAAGGGTTGCTTTTGCCCGAGGAGAAGGGTCGAGTTCTCAACAAGGGCCAGCAACCGGATTGGTCCAGCGACAAGGAAACGCGCCGACAATTTGTCGCTAAGGATTACCGCGTCCTGGTTTTGGTGGGAGACGATTTGAATGATTTTGTAAGCGTTGGTTTCAAACCGCAGTCAAGCGAGCGCCGGCGTATCGCAGATGCGCAACGTGATTCTTGGGGCCGAATATGGTTCATTCTTCCCAACGCCAATTATGGAGGATGGGAACGAGCAATCTACGGATGGGATGACTCGCTGCCACGCGGAGAAAAGCTGAAGCAAAAACATGCAGCTCTGATCTCGTCAAACCAACCAGCCGAAGCCGCAGCACCCGAGCCAAACAAATAGCGATCCGTACCATGAAATACAGGCTCCGCACTCCAACTCGCGATGATGTCCACCAGCTTGCGGCTTTGGGGCGTGATACCTTTCTGGAGACTTTTGGACATTTGTATTCGGATGAGGACAAGTTGGATTACGTCCACAAGGTCTACTCGCCCGAAGCGATTCAGCTTGAACTGGACAATCCCCGATTGCAGTTTCAAATCATCGACAGCGGGGTGGAGCTATTGGGATACGCAAAAATTGGAGAAGTTCGCGTACCGGTCTCGGACAAACGCGCTACCGATCGCGAACTAAGGCAGCTCTATGTCCGGGCTGGCTTTCAAGGCATGAAACTCGGGCGAGAGCTGATGGCCTGGGCGTTCGAACAGTTCGAATTGCAAGAGGCAACGGCAGTCTACTTGAGCGTATTTTCAGACAACCCCCGCGCGATTCGCTTTTACCAGTCGTACGGCTTCGAGAAGATTGGCGAATACGGCTTTCCAGTAGGGCAGCACGTCGACCGCGAGTGGATCATGGCGTTGCGGAGTCCAGAGGCCAATATTGGCAGGTGTTTTTCGGCTTGTCACGAACGACAGATCGAGTGACCATGTGGTGGGAACAATTCGCGAACTTGTTGCTATTTCATAGGGAAATGTCGCGATTTCAGAAAGTGGGACCCTTAACGCATTGTTTTATTGCCCCTCAAGCGACCGAGGCTCACGTGCTGTTCCGGCCCCTTGAACGGGGAAGGCCAACCGAGAAATCAAGAAATTCGTTCGACTTTCCCGCCTTTTTCTCGACATGGAACGGTCGATCTATGGTACAATCTCCCACCATGCAGCAAGTTGCCTCTTGTCTGGCTTTCTTTTCGTCGCGGACCACAACTTGTGGACTCGCCCCATCCTGACTCTGGATCGGGTGAACGTGGCTGAGAAAAATCCGGTTGACCGTCACAACGATTCGGTTATCGAGATTTGGTCGCTTGGGGCGCGCGGGACTGATGTTATCCTTGGTCAATAGCCATGCCCAATGGTTCAGTAGTTATCCGTAAATTCATCTAGAGCGAACATACATCAAGTGAAGAGAGAACCGTGGGGCGGATGGCTTACGGCGGCCGTTGCGTCTATATTCGCACCGCAATCGAGTGCGGATGCCAGCGTGGGGAGGGCAACGTAGATGCCAATAGCACCTCCTCCCAGCCGGAGCGGCAATGATGCTCCCGCACTAGCTGCATTCCTAGCGTTGCACGCCGACGTTGAGCTACCCGCCGGTGCGATCTACAAATTGGAATCACCTCTGATCATCACCAGCGGCAAACGGCTTTGGACTAACGCAACGAATCCGGCAACGTTAAAGCGGATGGGTAATAACAACATCCAAGCCGTAGTTATTAATGGCATCGGTATTCAGATCGAGAATGCGAAACTCGATTGGAACATGGGCGGCCAATGGCGACAGTACAACTCCTTAATTGCCCTCTCGGGATACGGGAATAGTGTGGGATTTACACCGCAGCCGCTAGGCGACATTAGCATCATCGGATGCCGGTTTATCGAGTCGGGCGCGCGTGTTCCGCATGGCAACAATGATAGCTGGTGCATCTCGCTCACGCCGGGCCAAAATCAAACTATCAACAACGTAAAGATTCTTAGTTGCTCGACCGATTGCGACGTCCAGTTGGTTGGTAACGGCACAAATGACGGAGTCTGGAATAACATTGAGGTCGCTTACAATTATTGCATCAACGGTTGGGCTTCAGCAGTTGGAATAACCAGCTTGCACACTACCGTTTCCGGCGGCCAAACCATTTTCAACAATATCAACATTCATCACAATTATTTCCGCAACGCACTCGCTTGCGGCGTAGCGGTCGGCGCGGACTACAACGTTAACATTGACCAGAGTACGGTCCAAATCAATAATCTGGCGGTAACGGACAATATCATCGAACTGGCCGACGCCCATCAATATCCGAACTGCATCTTCATTCGGCCTGGACTTTCCTCTGGTTACACGGCGAGGGCAAATGTTCAGCGGAATTTATTCATCGTTCGGCGTTCGCAACAAAATACCGGCGACAATGGAGGCGAGCACACGCCACGCTTGGTTTCATTTTCGGCCAACACGGCAGGCAGTTCGCTGCAATTCAAAGACAACGTGATTGATGCGCACCGGCCGGTTACAAATTATTTTTCCCACCCCGAAAACGTTAGTTTCAAGTTTTCGGGTAACAGTTACACCGATGGTACAATTTGGACACCATAACAGGACAGTCTGGGATGCAGAACATTCGAGCTGTTTCAGACGTGGTCCAAGGTGCTGTGATTCGAAAAAACGAGGCAGCGCACGCTCGAAAGCCAACGCAAGGATTTTCAAAAGCGTCAACAAGAACCAATGGTGTTCGCTCTTTTAAAGCGGGGTTTGCAGCGGAGGACACGGGATTCGAACCCGCAACTGGCAAGCCAGCAACTGATTTCGAATCAGCTCCCTAACCATTCGGATATCCTCCGGCGTTTGTTGCCTGGCAACTTGGCTGGCTATTGTCTATCGGAAGAAGCGTTTTAACAAGGGCCAGAACGAAGATTCCAGCCGTAAGTTGATCGCAAAGCCGATTCCACGGTCGTCGTGAGGACGGCCAGCGAAAACGGTTTGGATAACAACGCGGCTGGTTCGAATTGACGGGCCCTTTGGACAATCGAGTCGTCCATCAATGCGCTCATCAGAATGCATGGAACTGATCGCTTGCAGTCATAACGGAGCCGTTGCAAAGCTTCCAGTCCGGATAGTCTTGGCATGTGAACGTCAAGCAGTATCAAGTGAATTGTCGTGTTTTGCTGGACGATTTCGAGAGCTTCCAGACCATCGGCTGCCAGCGATGTCGTATAGCCGCGGCGCAGGAAAACTTGGCTGATCGCTTCTCGAAAGTCGCGATCATCATCTGCGATCAGCAATTGCGGTTCTTTGAGGTTGTCCATCGAGCCATCTCCCATTCAGGGAGGTATGTTTCTAGGCTGCCACAAGTAAGTCAAATTGGCACATCCTGTGCCCACAATAGCATTATGCGTTCCAATTTTGATGTTAAGGGTTCAGACTGGGCAAGATAATAGCAATTTGCAGTGCTGTAGGGTCAGGCGATTGCCGTCTGTGCGGGAGATTGTGGGATTGAGAATGGGGAATAGAGGATGCGGGACCGATGAATGGAGCGTTTCCGGCGAAATTTTCCCGAAGAGTATTCCTGAAGAGATAGAGGCCCAGCCGTATGGAGGGCAAAGTCGCACGGCTTTTTTTGGACGGTTGGGTCGAATCAGCGACGCCTGCTTTTAGGAAAACGCATCCCTATCGGGGCTGAAGAGAGGCCCGTTGGGCTGGCGAGTGCGGGGAAAGCGGTGATTCATGCCCGTACGCACGTAGAAGAGTTTTTGGGATAAACCCAAGTCCCTGTCTAACCCAGAGTTCGTCGATCAAAATCCCTTTCAATTCGAAACGATTGGCCTTAAATTCGAGAAACTTCGAAATCCTGGCGTGGCGAATTGTGAATTCAATGAATCATTCTCGCGATTTGTTCTGCCTTCGCGCCTTCATTAAATGCAATGTCTTGGCTTCCCGCTGGCCACTGGAGCGGGCAGCGGTAGTAGATGCAGTCTCGGAACGGTAGAGTGTCGGGATAATCATCTACAAGATGCCGAATCTGGTAGCTGCCGAGGGACAAGTTGATGGCCCACATGGCGGCGGCCATTCGATCGCGGTTGCGGCCGTGAAATGCGTGGTGGCCCGACGCGGTTGCGATCAGCACCATGGCCGATTTCAAGTAAGAACCCAACGCGCCGCGATAGTTCGGTGCTACGGTCAAGTCGAGCGGGTAGAGTGTGTGTCGATCGCCGCTTTGCGGATCCTCCGACGTCCCACGCTCGCCTGGAAATATGCCCAGCGGTCCTGCGGCAGCCAACCCAGCGATTTGGCCATCGACTTCGACAACTAGACCGAACCCGAAAGGGTCGCCGAACAATGCATCGAACGTCTTGAGCGATGTTTGCCGAACTGGTTCGTAGACCGCCTTCTGCAACAGTTCTACGGGTTCGCGAAACTCTTGCCAATTCTTGGACGACAAGAAAACGAGTCTGCCGGAGGACCGAAGCTCATGCGGTAGAGAATCATTCAAGGATTCGATCACGTTGTCGATCGTACTGAACGGACTGCGAAGGTTCGCCAGTTTTCGCATCAAAAGCTGGCTGTGGAAATGGTAGTAACGGGCCGTATCGCGAAGCTCCACTTCTACATCCGGAGCCTCTTGGTCGCTCCATACCGCTTGGATTCTCCGCGCGAGAATCTTGATGTCGGCCGGTGTAGCAGACAACGGCACCCGAAATTCGATCGGACCCTGGTGCTTCAATTCTGCTACGACGCCCAATCGCAACAATTGCGAGATTGCATGCGTGTTGTCCATTCTAAAATTGACTCTGAAGCTACGACCCGTACCATCAAACTGATTTAAGAAGTCGCCAGCGCTGGGTCCCAGCGTCTCCCTTGCCGTTTCCTCGAACACTCGGCGAATGGAAGCTTGAAGCTGGTGGGCGCTATCCTCAAATTGGTCGAGAACGTTGGTGGCTATATAAGTTCGAATTAGGTCGCTTGGATCTGAAAACCTAGTCGCATCGTTTTGCAGATGTGGTTTTCGTGCAACCAGTTTTTCTAAAGCGTGATGAACACCCTGGACCTCGATATCGTTCCAGTCGTTGGTCCATGCGCCGGCAAATTGGGCCACACCGAACAGCGGCCCTGCGTTGAAGCCGAGACCGCATCCAGCATCGATGGCATCAAACATGACACGGGTCGAATCGATGACCAGCCATGGACCGGCAGAGCGAACCAGGTCGGCTTTAGCCAAAAGCGCTCTCGTGTCGGGCTCGGATTTGATGAGATTGATGTCGAAAGCCGAATTTGCACTGGATGCCCGAATTCGACTTTCATTGTGCAGAGAATACTTCATGGATCGCTAACGCAACAAGTTGCAGAATGCTTCATCGAGCTTGGGCAATTGGTTGCGATTGCCATTGCGGGCTGCTTCAAAGAACTGGTGGCCTAGCTGGCGTAGTCCATCAACGATGTCGCCACATCGATTGCTGACATCGTTGACTTCCCATCGATCATCGGGTTTGACGAAAAGTTGCCCACGGTGGCTGTCGTCATCCATCAAACTCCAGGCCGGAACTCGGATCCAAGAAGTTGATTGTTCGACTAGGCCAACCATTTGATCGACTGCTGGCCATTCGAAAGGAACATTATCGCTGGGCGGAGTTAGGTGACTTCGACCCCAAATCGCATTGGGAAAAGTGAGACCACAAAGGTCGGCAATTGTTGCGCCCAAGTCGGGAAGTTGGCTCAATTCCGCTCGGCGCGTTCCAACCGGCAGTTTCGAGGCAGGCAGGATAATCGCGGGCACTTGCAGCTCTTCGCAGTGCAAACTTGGGCGCCCCCAGCCTACCCAGCCGTGCTCGCCCAGCGGCACGCCGCCTAGGCCCATCACACACCATGCCCAATTGTCGCCGAGCTGGTCAAGATAACTCTGAAGCATTCCAACGATCATGTCGAAGGCAGCCGCCTGGGCTGCCGCGACTTGCCCCCAACCAACGACCAAGTCTGGATCGGTCCTGCCGGTGATCTCAAAGGCAGGTGGCTCCACCTCTTCAGGTGGGCGCGGATCATCGGTATCCGCGAATTGTGCTCGCAGCTCGATCGGCGCGTCCCAAGGCAATCTAAAACCTCGAGTGTGGATCCAATAGAGAGCGGAATCTATTGCCGACTCGCTGGACGTTTCGGCAATTCGTTGGGCCGCATGTCCGAGGACTTCTGCAATGGTACACGATGCAACTTCCCCTGCGGGTTCATTCGCTTCAGGAAAATCGACAAGAAATACGTCTTCGCATCCGGCTTGATCCGCCGCTTCAGCCGCCTGAAGGCAATCTGTCGTGAATGAACCGAATCCTCCGGAGTCCGACAAAATGTTCCAAATCGTCATGGCCAACCTACAGTTCTCGACCAAAGCATGTTGGCCAGTCCAAAGGCTCCGCAGCATCGCGGAGGTATTTCGCGCATCCAAGAAGCATTGGTCGAGCACAATGCCGCGAGATGCCATTGCGTCTAGCGCCGGAGTAACAGCCGTGTTCGATCCATAAGCTCCGACTAGCGATGTCGATAGACCTTCGATGGTAATGACGATAGTCCGCTTATTTGGTGGAATATTCATGCGCGAAGTAC